>WNFP01004784.1_pt1 | contig 10868 bp, 10 predicted proteins | sample 5400201 | NCBI WGS metagenome assembly WNFP01 (sample SAMN13153355, study PRJNA577476) | soil metagenome | isolation source: 115 cm saprolite under Madrone tree | place: USA:California | collected 2016-06-14
CACAAAATAGTCGATTCTTGCTCTGTTTACCTCCAGACCAATAAGACAGTGGCGCACGAAGCTGCCGCTTGCATCGGTCAGTAGCCGAACCGAATGCAAAAAATTATGAATGATGACCGGCTTAAAGACGTTTAGCTCAAAATTCCCCTGGCTGCCAGCGAACGAAATTGCGGCGTGGTTGCCATGTACATGAACCGCGACCATCGTTATTGCCTCGCACTGTGTGGGATTTATCTTGCCGGGCATAATCGAGGATCCGGGTTCGTTTTCCGGAATAGAGAACTCACCGATTCCGCAGCGCGGTCCGGAGGCAAGCCACCGGACATCGTTGGCAATTTTCATTAGCGATCCTGCGCAGGTCTCCAAGGCACCGCTGGCAAATACCAGTTCGTCATGCGCGGAAAGCGCTGCGAACTTGTTCGGATGCGACCTGAAAGGCATTTGGGTGAATTCAGCGATCTTTTTACAGGCACGCCCGGCGAATTCCGGATGCGTGTTTAAGCCGGTGCCCACGGCGGTGCCCCCGAGTGCTAAATCGTACAGACCATCGGTTGCGATTTGAATGCGTTCCAAATCACGGCTAACCAATGAGGACCAACCCGATATTTCCTGGCCCACGGTTAACGGCGTTGCATCCTGAAGGTGCGTCCTTCCCGTCTTAACAACGTTTGCAAACTCGCGCGATTTATTGTCTAAGATTGCCCGAAGCTCCTCTAGGGCTGGGAGAAGCCTTTCATTTAGAACGATTGCCGCCGCGATATGCATCGCCGTCGGAAACGTGTCGTTGGACGATTGCGACATGTTTACGTCGTCATTCGGATGAATGGGCTTTTTGCTGCCTCGTTGACCGCCGGCTAACTCGCGCGATTGGCTATGACCTCGTCTGCGGCCGCCGCGATCAGTTCGGCTTTCTCTTTTGGGAGCGTTCCCAGATCATAATTAACAAGTGCCGCAGCCTTCTTCAGAATGCCGATAGCCCGAATCAGTTCGGGTGGCATTCGATCCTCACCAATGTTGAAATGAATTAGCGAGCGAGCGGTTTGTGCTCCCCAATAAACGTCGTCGGGAACCTCGATCGTTCCCATGCTATCAGATTCCGTGCGCATACGGAGTCTCAGGTGGTAGATCCTACAAACAGTTTCTCGACCTGCATGTCGCGGAATGTGTAGGGGATGCCTCCCACGCCCAGGCCCGACTCGCGCAGGCCAGCAAACGGCATCCAATCGACCCGGAAGGCCGTATGATCATTGAGCATCACGGCGGAAGCGTCCAGGCGCGTGTACGCCCGCATTGCCGTGGCATAATCGCGGGTAAAGATCGCTGCCTGAAACGCCACCGGCAGCGCGTTGGCGCGCCCAATCGCCTCGTCCAGCACATCGTAGGTGTAAACGCACACCACGGGGCCGAACACTTCCAACTGGCTCAGTTTGCAGTCAGCGGGCGGGTCTAGCAGCACGGTAGGCGCGTAACAGGATTCCGACAAGACTCGCCCGCCGCAGAGCAACTGCGCGCCCCCTTCCAGCGCTTCCCTCACCCATTGATCCACCCGCAACACTTCTTTGTGCCGGATCAGCGGACCCACCTCGGTCTCCGGCAGGCTGGGATCACCGACTCGCAACTTGCTAGCAAGTTGACTCAGCTTTTCCGCAAGGTCCTTGGCGATCGAGCGTTGAACGAACACCCGCTGCACCGACACACACACCTGGCCGGCATGGTAGAAACCCCCTTTGACCAGCTTGGGCAGGGCCGCCTCCAGGTCCGCATCGGGGGCCACTAGTACGGGAGCCGCCCCGCCATGCTCCAGCGCGCAGCGGGCCCCTGGGGCCAGCCGGGAGCGCAACATCCAGCCGACCGCGGCGCTGCCAATAAAGCTGAAGAACCCCACGCGCCGGTCAGTCACCAGTTGTCCACTGACGGCCGTATTTTCGGTGACCAGAGCTTGACACCACTCCTCGGGCAACCCGCATTCGCGCAAGAGGGCGACAAAGCGGTAACAGGAAAGCGGTGTATCCTCGGCCGGCTTAACGATCACAGGACAGCCGGCCGCAATAGCCGGCCCGACCTGGTGGACGATCAGGTTGAGCGGGTGATTGAACGCGCTGACCGCTACGACCACGCCGATGGGCTCCCGTTGCGTGAAGGCAATCCTGCCCATAGAGGCCGCGTTGAGGTTCATCGGGATCACGTGGCCCGCCTCAGAGCGCAGGAGTTCGGCGCAGTTCAGCACGCCGTCAATGGCCCGCGCCACTTCAACCCGCGAGTCCATCAGGGGTTTGCCACCTTCGCGGGCGGCGTTCAGCGCGAGAGATTCGGCGCGGTCCTGCATAAGCTTCGCGACATTGCGCAGGATGTCTACCCGCGTGGCGGGCGGAAGCCAGGCATCCCGATTCCGATAGAGGGCGTAGGCCGTTGCGAGCGCCCGTTCCGCGACGCCGGGATCGGCCGTGTCAACCGTCGCAAGCAGGGTTCCATCGTAGGGCGCCGAAACCTCTCGGCGGGGACTCGCCGTTTTGCTGCCCGGTACCATGAGGGGGAAATGATCTGTCATTGGTTTTCTCGTTAAGCCTGTCCGTTAGTCCTCTCGTCGTGGTCGCGGCGTTCCGTCGTGGCGCCGTGTGAACTCTTCCGCCGTACCCGCGAGCAATCTTTCATTCAGCAGATCGATTTTGTGCGCTCGCGCACGGACTCGATGGCCTGCATCATTGAATCAGCTCAGACCTTTTCTTCGCAGCAATTCTCTCAGCGTCTCGTTAAATTTCAGCACTGCTTCATCCTGCTCTTCGATTCGGCCGAGGCTTGCAAACAAAAGCTGCTCGCCATGAGGCGATGAGTCGACAAGATGCTTAAAGAGCAACGCCAAATCCTTTACATCCGCCTCTAGTGCCTGGAGCCTCTCATCGTATTCAGCTCGCTTCGGGTCTTCGGACATAGTGAAAAGAAAATTGGATTCAAGGTTAACGCTTCTTACGCCGCAGCCCGTCAAAATATACAATGACGATGATGAGGACACCTGTGATGATACGCTGCCAGAACGCATTGACGTTCAGCAGGTTAGCTCCGTTGTTGATGGTCGTCAGGATAAAGGATCCAAGCAGGGGGCCGTGAACCGATCCGACCGCGCCAAAGAGGCTGGTGCCGCCGATGACGGAAGACGCTATCGCCTGCAACTCCCAGCCTTCAGCCTGCGTTGCATTTCCGATGCCGATACGCATGGCAAGCAATATCCCGACGAAGGCAGCACATACGGCAGAAAGCGTATAGGCGATATAAATCATGCGAACCGTATTTACGCCCGAAAGCCGGGCCGCTTCCGCATTGGATCCAATCGCAAACAGATAACGGCCAAACCGGCTTTGGTGCAGAAAGATGTAAGCGGGAATGGCGACCACTACCACCATCCAGAAAAGACTGGGAACCCCTAGAAAATCGGAGCGGGAGAAGCTGGTAAATGTGTCATTTGTAATCGATATGGTGGCGCCATTCGTGATCAGAAGCCCAACGCCGCGCAGAGCTGTCAGTGTGGCAAGCGTCATGATAAACGGAGGCAAACCCAGCTTCGAAATTCCAAACGCGTGAAAGACGCCTATGAGCAGGCCGAAAATGAGGGTGATAACGATTGCCGCCCAGATTGGAAATCCGTTCGCAAGAAACAATGCAATAATGACGCTCGCAAAACCGACCACAGCGCCGACGGACAAGTCGATGCCTGCGGTGATAATCACGAAGGTCTCGCCTAACGACAGGATCGCGATCATCGCGCCCTGACGGAACAGGTTCGAAATATTGTTGTAGGTCCAGAAACTTTTCGTGCTCACAGACAGCACAACCCACATAAGCGCGAGAAGGGCGACCAGGGTCAAACTGAGCAACGTACCAATTTGTACTCCTTTTTTCGGTATCGCTGACTTCGCCGCTTCCACGCCTGCGGCAACCGACTTTGTATCAACACTCATTTTTGCTTTTTTCTTCGAAACATTATTTTGGTCATTGGGCACCCGGCGTCAGACGCCGATTGCTTCTGTGAGAATATTTTCGTGCGGCGCCTTTTTACCGATGTGGCTCGCGACAAGCTGGCGACGGCGAAATACGTGCAACGTATCCGAGAGATCATAGACCTCAGGCAGGTAGGATGATATCAGGATGATCCCGGCTCCGGCTTTCAGAAGGGTTGCGAACAGCTTGTAGATTTCGACTTTGGTCCCAACATCCACACCGACCGTCGGCTCGTCGAAAATGAACAATTCCGCCCCGTGATTCAGCCATTTTCCAACAACAATCTTTTGTTGGTTGCCTCCCGAAAGGCTCAATGCGGGAGCGTCCCGTGACGCCGTCTTGATTTGTACGTCCCGAATCTGTTTATCGGCCGAAGCTTTCTCGGCAAAAGGATCGATGACTACAAACTTCGTAAGTCGCTTGTAGACCGGCAGATTAATGTTAAATCCGACACCCATATTCAGGCACAACCCCTGGTCCCTGCGGCTCTCCGGAACGAGCGCAATTCCACGCGAAATCGCGTCCTTTTCCTTGCGAATATCAACCGGCTGACCGTTCCAGAAAATCTGTCCGGCCGTCTTGGGAGACCGGCCAAACAGGCTCAGAACGAATTCGCTGCGACCCGCCCCGATCAGCCCGTAGAGCCCGATTACTTCACCCGATCGAACACGAACGGAAACATCCGTGAATCCCTTTCCACTAAGGTTCTCCGTACGAAGGATCTCTGCTCCAAATGGAATGGTCTCTTTGTAATGGATCTGATCAACCGCACGGTTGATCATGCCAACGATCAACTTCTCTTCGTTGGTTTCCGAAACCTTTTGAGTCGAGACCAGCGCGCCATCCCGCAGAATCGATACACGATCGCACAGCCGAAAAACCTCTTCCAATCGATGAGAGATATAGACAATTGTGACTCCGCTAGCCTTGAGACGACCGATCAATGCAAATAGCTGCTCCGATTCCGACCGCGTAAGGTAACCGGTTGGTTCGTCAAAGATAAGGAATCTCGTGCCGCGCTTTGATGCGCGAGCCGTTGCAACCAATTGTTGTTGGCCGATCGTCAGATCCGAAAGCATCGCGCCTGCCGGCAAGTTAAATCCCAGGTCGTCGAGGATCTTTTGCCCTTCACGCACCATTTCCCCGTGCTGGAGGATGCCGAATTTGACTTTTTCGTCGCCGAGAAAAAGATTCGCTGCGACCGTAAGATGCGGGCAGAGCACCACTTCCTGGTGCACCGCGTTGATTCCGTGTGCGATTGCCTCATGCGGAGTGGCGAGCGCAACCGGTTTGCCTTCCCAATAGACTTCGCCACTGGAGCGCACATGAACGCCGGTAAGCATCTTGATAAGAGTCGACTTACCGGCCCCGTTTTCGCCGACGATCGCGTGGATTTCGCCCGCTTCGAAAGTGAGATCAACGGCCTTAAGCGCATGCGTGGCGCCGAAGCGCTTGTCGAGCTTCTTCAGCACCAGAATCGGAGTGGCGGCTTGCGCCGCGCTCGGCTGCGCGGCACTGCGTCCTAGCTGCGTCTCACTCATTGGCGATCCTTGGTTTTGGGAGGGGTGAAAAATCTTCGACCCAACCTGTTATTTGATCTTGGGATGCGCTGAATGGCAAGACCATTTTCGGGGCAGGAAACGATAATAATAGGTCTCCTCGTTTGTAAGAGGAAGTACAACAAAAACTTGCCTTTGACAACTGGATTATATTTTTATTCAATTCTCAAAAGGAACATATTCGCAAGTTTCGAGGCCCGCGCGGCTCCCCCAATGCCGCCTAGTAAAGCCTCGAATGTCTTAAAAGACCTGAGAAGGAATGGTATGAAAAATGTCCTTTTGGAAAGACTGGTTTGTCGGTAACCGCCCTTGTGCATCCGGGAACATAGCGCTGTGGACAAAAAGTTTTGTTGCTATTATTTTTTACAAATCGGATTACTAGTTTGCTGAATTTCGGGCTACGTTTTGATTATATTTCTTCTAAAAGGAATATACGAAAACTCACTCTTAAAAAACAACAGCCATCTCCTAAAAGGCACGTAAGTCGTTCAACCGCGCCATCTCACTGGGCGAAAGCTGCTTTACCCGATCACCTATGCAAAAGATAAACATCCCGAAAACGGACCTCTACGCTTCGCCCCTGGTGCTCGGAACCGACTATTTTGGCACTACCGTTAGTCGTGAACGGTCGATGCAACTCATGGACCATTACCTTGATGCCGGCGGCAACGTAATCGATACGGGCGAACTCTACACGCGCTGGGTAACCGGCGGAGAGCACCAGAGCGAGAAGGTTATTGGCGAATGGCTACGCAATCGAGGCGTGCGCGGCCAGGTCATCTTGTCGACGAAAGGAGCGCACCCCAGGTTAGAAGCCATGGAGATCCCGCGTCTCTCGAAAGCGGACATTCAAGCCGATCTCGATTCTAGTCTCCAACGCCTAGGGGTAGAACATGTCGACCTCTACTGGCTGCACCGCGATGCGCCCGGCTACCCCGTCGAAGAAATTCTCGAATCCCTCGACGCTTTCCGACAAGCCGGTAAAATTCGGTACAGCGGCTTTTCCAACTGGACTCAAGCTCGGGCCGAGGAAGCTCGCCAGGCGGCGGATCGCCTGGGAGTACAAGGCTTTGTGGCCATTCAGAATATGTGGAGCCTAGGCAAAGCGGACCTTTCAAAAGCTGATCCGACGTGGGCGTACGTCGATGAGCCGTTCGTGCGTTGGCATATTGAACACGGATTGGCGGCCTTCCCTTACTCGACTCAAGCACTTGGCTACTTCCGACGCATGGAACACGGCACGTTGAACCAAGTTCCCGAAGACGCCACCGTGAGGCAACTGTTCGACCACCAAGAAAACCGCGATCGCTTTCAACGGCTCTGCTCCCTCCAACGAAAGCATAACTTTTCGGTCGGTCAGATCGTTCTGGGGTACCTCACGAGCCAGCCTTTCCCGGTATTCCCAATCGCCGGCCCAAAGACGTTATCGGATTTAGAGGATTGCCTACGAAACGTGGAAACCAAACTTTCTCAAAGCGACCTTTTATACCTCGAACACGGTGAGATGGAGAACGGATAACCGCGTCGGACCGAATTGTGTCTTATCGTAAGAATTTTATTCCGAAGGGTAAATTGTCCTTTGATGCTCCAAACCCGACCGACGGATATCCCGACCCAGACCCGACTGTTGGTCCGAGCCGAGAGGGTTACGGACTCAACGGATGAAGTTCTAAGTCGCAGCGATATCGACGCGGTAGTTATTTGCAGTCCCCATGCTGATTGTTTTCTACAAGCTGTCGCAAATTCCCTAACCAAGCTTTCGTCAAACGTCAGATTAAGGGCACTTCGACCGGTTTCCAGGTTCGAAGCGCGGAACTTTGGACGGCAGCTTCGACAAAGGCCAATCCCTTAACGCCGTCTTCGACGGTAGGGAAAGGTCGATCAATTTGGCCGGGCGGTTCGTGTTGCATCCTTGCAACGACGGCCCTCGCAAAGTCGGAGTAAAGGTTAGCAAACGCTTCAAGGTAGCCTTCGGGATGGCCGATCTCCACGCGCGTCACCTGCCTGGCCGCATCGGTGACCCGTGAATCTTTGCGACGCGTTACGGTCTCCTCAAACCCCTCCCTTTTGCGATGCACCAAGCGGTTTGGCTCCTCTTGATGCCATTCGAGACCGCCCGTCTCGCCGAAAATACGGAAACTTAGCCCGTGTTCAGCGCCACTGGCCGCATTCGTGACCCACATGGAGCCACGCGCGCCATTGGAATAGCGAAGCAGGAGCGAAGCGTAGTCGTCCACTTGACGGCCAGGAACGACATGCCCGACGTCCGCGCACAGGCTTTCAAGGTCCAGCCCGGTGACGTAAGCGCCCAGGTGATGGGCGTGGGTCCCGATGTCAATCAGGATCATCGAGCCGCCGATGCGCACTGGATCAAGCCGCCACCCGGGCGGCACGTCCTCGGAGGCAAGATACCCTTGAACGTACTGAAGGTGAAGCTGACGGATAGGCCCAATCGCCCCTGCGCGGACCATGGCCCGGGCTTGCCGCACCATCGGGTAGCCCGTGTAACAGTGCGTGAGGCAGAACTCGGCACCGGCTGCCTTGACCTTGCGGGCAAGGCTTACGGCCGAGGTGAGGTCCGTCGTCAGCGGCTTATCGCAGACGACGTGGAACCCGGCATCCAGGGCGCGTGAGCAGATCTCGTAGTGGCTGTCATTTGGTGTCATCACGGCAATGACGTCGGCGCGGTCGGCTCTTTTTGCCTCGCCTTCGATGAGCGCCTGCGCCGAAGGATAGGCGCGGTCTTCGGGCACGCCGATCGCAATTCCGGCCCGGCGCGCCCGTTCCGGGTCGGAAGAGAGCGTTGCGGCTACGATGTCGTAGAAGCCGTCCAGGCGCGCCGCGATGCGATGAACCTCTCCGATCACCGATTCTGGGCCGCCGCCGATAACGGCAAGGCGAAGGCGGCGACCAATCGTTTCGATCACTATCATATAACCTTTCTTTAAAAATTGGAGATGACCCGACTGAATGTTTTTCGACAGTCACACACCGTATGAGGTGCCGCGCCCTTGCAAGGAACCCGAGTTGTCGGTTTCCGTCATCAGGATTGGCCCCCGGGTTGGTCGGGGCTCGAGGACGGGGCGGACTTTGGTTGCTCGATGCCGCCTAAGCAAAGGTATTTCACCTCCACGAATTCATCCATGCCATAATGGGAACCTCCCCGACCCAGGCCCGAGTGTTTCACCCCCCCAAACGGGCGACTTCCGTCGAAATCATGCCGGTGTTGATGACCCACCATGCCGCTCTCCAGGCCCTCCGCCACCCACCACACCCGGCCGGCTCGACGGGTTTCGGCCCGGCCCATGAGCGGTACTTTACCTAGAATCTCGCCGGTGTTGCACTCCTTTGCCTTTGATCGTGTGGGCGATGATCATCGTGGGTTGATCGGAATCTCCCGAAGCTTTGGCGCTTTCCAGGGCAGGGACAATGTGAGAAAAGTCGTGCCCATTGATCTCGATGTCTGTCTTACTACTCATGTTCTCAAGGCAACGCATAGTCGCTTGCTTCGTCGATCGAAGTTCGCTTGAGTAGCTCGACAGATTTGCGCATGCCTTCCATGCGGGAAAGGATCATGTCCTCGTGCTCAATAGATAACCAGCCATCATATCCGTTCAGCCGGAGGCGGTAACAAAACTCTCGCCACCATCGGTCGTCATGGCCGTAACCCAAAGTGATGTAGTTCCAGGACCGAGCCTTAACATTTTGATGTTCAATGGTCTCTAACAGGCCCGTCAGATTCCGCGCTCCTTCATTGATAAAGGTGTCCTTTGCGTGGACATGGTGAATTGCGTCACCAAGGGCATCGCCGGCAACCAACGGGTCGGCGCCCATCCAAAATAGGTGACTGGGATCAAGATTGGCCCCAACGATCGGCCCAATCTCCTTGCGCAATCTCAGGAGCGTGGGGACGTTGTACACCAACTGCTGGCCATGCATCTCGATGCAGAATTTTTTGATTCCGCATCCCTGTGCATATGAGGCTAGTTTCTGCCAGTAAGGAAACAATTTCTCGTTCCATTGCCAATCCAGAATCTCGCGGTTCTCCGATGGCCACGCGCAAGTAACCCAATTGGGCCTAACGTCATTCGGTCCGCCGGCCGGAAGGCCGGACATTAACACGATCGTGTCGACGCCGAGCAACTCCGCCAGTCGGACGGTGTCGTACACGACTTCGCTATGACGTTCTCCCTCGACTGGATGAAGTTGGTTACCGCTGCAGTTGAGCGCTGCCAACGCTAATCCGTTTTGCTCCAACACTGACAAAAACTTCAGCCGCTCGTCTTTATTCCCCAACAAAGTCTTTAAATTAGCATGAGGTGCGGCGGACCAGTTACCCATTCCGATCTCTAGGGCCGCCACACCTAGCTCGGCAGCGGCCTTTGCTGCATCTTGGAACGAAAGATGTCCCAAACCGTCGGACACTATACACAGCTTCATATTCTTTTTTCCTGTATGGTTAGTCTGTTCGCTAAGCTATTCGGCGAAAGCTAGGACGTGGCAATTTTGGGGCCTCCGGCAAGTGCCGAGCATTCACATCGTTTATGCCGGCTTTCTTTCCGAAGTCGTCCTATCGCCGCCGGCTTGTTAAATTCCAATCTCCGAAAGCTTGACCGGGCGTTTTTCGCGCCAGCTCTTAGTGGCAGCGACGGCCAGGCGGAGCGTCTCCAGGGCGTCTTCCGGCCCGGGGGTTGGGATGCGCCCCTCCCGCAACGCCTTAAAGAAAGCCTCCAGCTGCAATCGGTAACCCGCCTCAAAACGGTCGGGGAAATTCTCGTAATGATCGTGGCTTGAGGCGAAATCCTTAGCAAAGAGCAGAGGCGTTTTCTGAGGCGCCTCCACCACCACTTTGCCCACCGAACCCGCCACTTCGGTCCGGATGTCGTAGCCCCAATTGCTGTGCCGTGAGGTTTCCACTACGCCCAAGACTCCGTTTTTGAACTTCAAGAGCGTGAAGGCCGTGTCAGCGTCATTTGCTTGGGCAAACCGTTCGTCAATCAAGACTCCGCCCCGGGCGCACACTTCATCGACTTCCCCCACCAGGAACCGAGCCAGGTCAAAATCGTGTACCGACATGTCCAGAAAGAGCCCGCCGCTTCCTAGCAAAAACTCCAAGCTGGGCGGGTAGGTGTCTCGGCTCAGGGCTCGGAAAGTCTCCAGCTTTCCTAGCTCGCCGGCCTCAATCTTGGCTTTTGCTTTTGCGTAGCCAGGATCATACCGACGCATAAAACCGAGTTGCACCGGCACTTTGCGTTCGCGAACCACTTGCACTATCCTCTCCGTCTCGGCTAAGTCCAACGCGATCGGTTTTTCGCT
>WNFP01013250.1_pt1 | contig 10868 bp, 10 predicted proteins | sample 5400201 | NCBI WGS metagenome assembly WNFP01 (sample SAMN13153355, study PRJNA577476) | soil metagenome | isolation source: 115 cm saprolite under Madrone tree | place: USA:California | collected 2016-06-14
CCCCATCCAGCGCTGCCTTCAATCTCGATCGACGCCCCGTCGCTCAAACCACCGCAGTAGTACCCAACGCTTCCGGCTATTCGAACCTCGCCGGCCTCCAACAGCGCCACTCCGAGATTGTGACGCGCGCCCGGGTTCTGCACGGTAACAGCTTCTTTCCGGCCAATCCTCTGGCGGATCGCCTGGTTGATCTCGCGAACGCTTTGCCCAGCCGCGTCTATGTTTGCCATACCTTCACTTCCCTGGCCTGAGCCTCCCGGGCTGAATAGTTGCCCGGGATCGCTCCCCGAAGTGCAACCTCTTCCGTGGCCACCGCCACAAACTGGTCCGTCTCGGCAAAAAGCAACGGCTTGAACGAAAACGGATCCTTCACGAAACCGAACGCCTTGTCTGTGGCCGCAAGGCAGCTGAAGGAACCGTCTAACTCGATAATCATGGATTGCAAAGCCGCCTCAAGGTCTTTTCCCTGGCGCAATTTGTCGGCTAGAAATGTGGCCACTATCTCGGAATCGTTTTCTGTGTAGAAGCGCACGCCCCGCTGCTCATAAATGCGGCGAAGCTGGTGGTAGTTCGTGATATGCCCGTTATGCACGATAGCCAAGTCCGCATATCCGTGTCCCCAGAATGGCTGGGAGTGACTGAGGTCGACAACTGACTCGGTGGAAAGCCGCGTGTGGCCGATTCCATATTTGCCCTGGAACTTCGAAACATGAAAGGCCTTTTCCAAACGCCCCGGCGAGCCTACCTCTTTCACGATCTCCAGGCGCCGCCCGACGCTCACTACTTCGACGTCATGGCCCACCGACTCAATCTTTGACAGAAACGGTTTCAGGTTGTCGACTTCCTTAAAGATGAAGCGCAGATACGCATCGGCCTGCGAAAACTGTTCGCCGCCGAACTCCTTCGCCAACCCAGTGACCAATTGTGCGCGCTCGGCCAGGTTGTCGCCGTCGCCAAGTTTCACTTGCGCCACCAGGTACCGGGGAGGATGAGAACCGAACATCGCCACTCCCGCCGAATCTGGACCGCGGCAGGCCAACGCCTCCAGCATTTTGAGCAATCGCTCACCGACCGCTGTTTGGTTCGCCGTGGTCTTGTCGAAATACCCTACGATTCCGCACATATAAGTTAGTATACTTGTAGTATACTTTAGGTATTACGGAAGGGTCATTAATTATTTTGCGCTCCGGAATTCTTTTAATCGATTGCCCCGACCGCCCGGTCTTGTGGCCGCCATTGCCCAGTTTCTTTACGCCCATGGCGGCAACACTTTTCCAGAAGGGACGTGACTTGGCGCGTGTCGTGCTCTCTCGCGCTGTACGCTGGCGCCTGGAACGTCGTATCCTGTTTTACGGAAATAAAACGGTCGTTTTCGATTGACTCCTCTCACCAAAGCGAAGGCCCAGAAGTTGGGCGAAGTGGAACGTGTCTACTGGATCCTGCGTGACTGGCTAATCACCGCCCGGCTGGCTCCGGGCGATTTTCTCTCCGAGCAGGATCTCGCGGTGCGCTGCCGCACCAGCCGCACCCCGGTGCGTGAAGCATGTACCCGTCTGATGCAGGACAACTGGCTGTCCCGTATACCTCGCAAGGGATTTATGGTGACCCCCATTTCTGTCCGCGATATCATTGACATGTACGAGTACAGGAAATTGCTTGAGTGTTTCGCCGCTGAAAAAGTGGCGGCAACCGCGACTCCCGAGCAACTCGAGGAGTTGCGCTCGATCGTAGCTCCCGAAAGCGCGCCGCACGCCAACCTGAATGACATCCTGCGCGCCAATACCCAATTCCACCGCAGGCTGTCGGAGTTAGCCGGCAACGAGAGAGTCACCAGCCAACTCCAGTTGACCCTGGGCTACGTCAGCCGCCTCGATACTCTCTGCACCCAAACTGTGCCCGGATGGATCGGTCATGCCGACATTCTTAGAGCCATCGAGACCCACCAGGCAGCCGACGCACGCACCGCTATGGAAGCGCATATCGACTCCTCTCGAAACAAGATGATCAGTCTATTTGGCCGATGACTTTCAGAGTCTTCGGCGGGGCCTCAGCACCGTATGAGAGTTGCTTCTCACGGAGTGTTATTTACTGTTGCGCACAATGCCCCTGCGCCCGCAACGCCCGCATCAGCACCATACCGGGCCATGACAAGTGGAATCTCCTGACAACGTGAGTTAACACAACAGCCAGGAAGTTGATTCTTGATCTCATCGAAGAACCGGCTGAGCATCAAGGCAACGCCTCCGCCGATCACCATTACATCGGGCTCCAGGAAATCCACGATGTTGCCCAGCCAGTGGGCCAGAAACACAGTAGTTTCCTCCAACACCTCTGTGGCCAGCGGATCACCTTCCTCATAGGCTTGACCGATTGTCTCGCTAGTTACGGCCTCGATGTCGCCGTTAGCCAATTCGAGTACAGCTGACCGGCGGTTACCTCCTTCTGTAAGCTTTGTACGCGCGCGTCTGGCAATTGCCGGGCCAGATGCAAATACCTCGATGCAACCTCGTTTGCCGCATCCGCACCTGGCGCCTCGATAGTCGACACTGACGTGCCCACCCTCCGCCGCAGCTCCAGTCCGACCGTGGTAAATGCGCCCATCCAGCACGATCCCCGTACCTATTCCTGTGCCGATCGTCGCGTAAAACACGTTCGCGTAACCGCGCCCTGCTCCCCATTGAGCCTCGGCCAGAGCAGCTGCATTCGCATCGTTTTCGACCCTCACCGGCACGCGGTAAATGTTTGCAACTTCGTCCGCCAGCGCAAAGTTACGCCAGCACGGGAGGTTTGGAGGATTGACTATCACACCACTCTTCGGATCGAGCGGCCCAGGCGCACAGATGCCAATGCCACGAAGCAAACCATTGGTCCTCGGGTCGGGAGTACATCGGGTGGAAAGGGAGTCAATGGCAGAAACTACTGCGTTCAACCCGGCACACGCCGTTCCATTCGACACCATTGCCAGGCGTGTCTGCCCGAGAATGTTGCCATGGCCGTCTACCAGGCCAGCTGCGATTTTTGTGGCACCCACGTCAACACCAATGACGAGTCCCGGTGGTTGCGGAATCTCGGCCACTGACCTGCTCTCAAGCACCGGGCCAACTGTTTCACTCACTCTTCACTCCTAGCTCCTCACCGAGTCACACGATCCTCTGGGCGTACGCCCTTGCGTTCAACCACGAAGCAAAACCGAGAACACAACAGGAGTCAGTGCTGCGTGTGCTGTTTGGTTGGTTGCGAGGTGGCGAAGGGTGTCAAATCTGTCAGACATGGGGGAATAAAGACCGCCCCCGCGTTCCCGGGTGACTTGTTTCTTCCGTCGAGCCTTCGCAAGTGGTTGCCGACACGCCATAGGCTTGCAGTGGAAACCCCGGATACCTTTCTGCAAGGTACCCGGGTGCGTGGATTTGGAGTCATAGCTAACCGTAAACACTGGTTTTGGGTTTAGTGCAATGTCAGCGTTACACTGACCACACTAAATGAATCCATGTCTTGGCCTTGTAAAGACGTGAGACTTGCATTTGAACTCGCCGTCCCATTTGAAGAGAACGTCGCCCACATCGTGAGCCCGTTGGAGCTCGTCCACTTGTTCATGAAGTTGATTCCCATAGAATCCCCGTGCCCTCCGGCAAAGGTACCATCACCGAGATTCCCCCAGCCCCCAGTCTTATCCAGATTGGAATTGTAGTAGGCAATGGTGGTAAACGGTCCCCAGGGATTTGGCGAGTCAAAGAATGCGGCTTGGTTTACCGACCCGCCCTGAGCGGCCGATATGAAACGTTGCAGCGCCGAGTTATAAACCATTTTTCCAAGATGCATTGGCCTCGGCCCGTGATCGACAAAGATCGGCTGCATGTTCGACCACGTGTTACTCCACTGGGCGACTCCTGCTGCATTGACTCCCGTATACACCTGGTAGGAGGCTTTCGTTAGAAGGCTCGTGTTGTCATTAAGAACTCTGGCCAAGTAGGTACAGGAGCAGAGGCCGAGAGTACCATCGCCGATGAAGTTGTCCTCAGTGGCACCAAGAAGATAGACATAGTTATCAATCGCTCCGGCATTGCCCGCCCCGAAATTAACGAATGATGTAGGGCAAAGTCCAGTTGGACTGGTTTGGTCGCTACAAAAGATCCAGCTCGAATAATTACTCACCCATGAGTAGGCGTTACCGGTGGAATGGATCATCTCATAGTGATTAGGCCCGCCAGATGGCCCGCCTTCACCGGATTGATAAATCCCGCCAAGGGCGTAGAAGTTGGAACCGATGGCCATGATGCTGTTTGTCTTGCCGTTGATTGTGGAGGAATGGGTTCCGTTAAACCCTCCATACACATTAATCGCGTTGCTTGTGGTGATCTGTGGAGTAGTCCCCGCCGCTGGAATTGAACCTGTGAGTTCACCAATTCCGAAACTTGCGCGGCCTATGTTGTTTGAACCAAAGAATCCTCCGCCGTCACCAAAGAAGAGATAAATGTTGCCGTCGGCTCCCCATGTATTTGGCCATAAGTCGCTTCCGTTCTGCTGATTGAAGCCCGTGGACCAATTCCATGTCATCCCCGCAATCACAGAGCTGGGGCAATACGCGGCATCACCGGTGGGGGTTGCGGCGGGTGTAGTAAGGTGCAGAGTTTGTGGAGATACGGTACTTCCGCTCGAATTCAAAGCCGACAGAACATAAGTGTAAGCAGTCGAAGCCGCTACTCCCTGATCTGTATAAGCGAGAAGAGCCGTGCCGGTTACTATACTCGATCCATTGCGTGAAATGTTATAGGTTGCCGCTCCACTCACAGCGGACCACTTAAGTCCCACTACTACGGCTGACGCGCAAACCGGGCTGATCGTCCCTGCCGCCGTGACTGTGAAGCTGCCGGCATCGACCTGCCCGGTTGCTCCAGCCAAGGCAGTGCCGCTGGAGTTGTAATAGCTGAGATTGTAAGTATACGTCCCCACCGCCAGACTCGATGATGTTGCATAGGTGATGATCACCGAGGTCGATTGGCCAGCAGTGAAGTTGACCCCCGTTTTAGATGCCGAGCCTATATAACCTCCAGAGCTGTTGTAAAACCACAAGGTTACTTTCGCGCCGCTGTAGGTGACATTAGGATTGAGGCTGGCGTAAAACGTGACGGTCTGGCCGGGAGTGACCGGATTCGGGGATGGCGTGATTGTGTACGAGGCACCACTGGACGTACCGACCACGAAGCTGCCATCGTTGGTCTGCCCCGGCGCTCCCGATACATGACTGCCGTCGGAGTTGTAGTAGCTGAGATTATAAGTATACGTTCCAACCGCCAGACTCGACGATGTTGCATAAGTAATGGTCACCGGAGTCGGTTGGTTAGCCGTGAAGTTCAAGCCTGTTTCGGAGGCCGATCCCACATATCCGCCCGCGCTGTTATAAAACCATAGCGTTACTTTCACATTGCTCACGGTTACCGGAATTACGGGATTGCCGGTAAATGTGACGGTTTGGCCAGGAGGGACGGGACTCGGGGTCGCCGTGAACGTGGCCGCCTGCGCAAAAGCAGCGACTGAAGACAAGCTCAAAAGGATTGTGAGTAAAAGTACGCATCCGACGAGTCGAAGTGTATTCATTTCATCTCTCCCCACCAAGGATTCTGAGAACGATTACGGATGACCTGGCCCTTTTGGAGATGGCGCACCAGAACCGATGTACTAAAAGAAAACATGAAATCGATTTCATAAATTTTGTGTGTGAAATCTACTCCCTCAATTATTTTGGTGTCAAGAGATTTTTAAATTAATTTCTAAGCACATAGATAAACTGGTTATTTAAAATAAATTACGAGAAATATTAGCCTCGGCAACGAGAAGAAATTGTCGTTCTTGACAGAACTTCCTGAGCAGGAGCATCCTCAGATAGAGCTGTAATGGATTTCATGTTTTGCCTTACAATGTGCAGAGGATGAATTCTGTGACTCGGTTCGTTATGGTTGCTGTGACCGCCAGCCATACTGCGGAATTTCCAAATTGCGCTAAGCTATTTCTTTCTCTTGCGACTGGATTGCATTTCTAATGCATGAAGAAGATACTTCGGCCAAACCAAAATCTTTGGCCACCACCATCAAGGAAGTTGCCCAGCGCGCCGGCGTGTCCGCGGCTACTGTCTCTCGGGCTCTCTCCGGTTCGGCCGGCGTCCGAGAACCGCTCCGCTCACGAATCCTGGAGGCAGCGCGGTCACTCTCCTATAGCCCCAACCGCGCCGCGCGTGACCTGCGCGTACGTTCGAGTCGCGCGGTTGGAGTCCTGATTCCAGACATCGAGAATCCATTTTTCACCAGTGTAGTTTGCGGGATTGAGGAGGTTATCGGAAAGACTGACTACTCGCTGCTTCTGGCTAACTACAATGAGGACCCCGATCAGGAGGCGCGCCGTCTGGAGTTGTTTCGTGCCGAAGGCGTGCGTGGCTTGATCTTCGCCGCCAGCCGCACGCCGTCCAGCCTTTATGCAGAACTGGAAAAAGCCGGCATGGCGCTGGTCGCGGTGTCTCGCGGCCTTTCACGTTTGCGCATCGATCAGGTTACGGTCGCGAATCGGGAGGGTGCCCTGGCCGCGACCTCGCATTTGATCCAGCTAGGTCATAAACGTATCGCCATCATTAATGGTGCAGGCCATACATGAGCGCCATCTCGCCATTCCGGGCGAGATCGCGATTGTAGGTTTCGATGAAATGCCCTGGGCAATGTCTCTGCGCCCTCCCCTGACAACTGTCGCGCAACCGGCATTTGAGATAGGTCGCACTGCTGCCGAATTGTTGCTCGCACGCGTTCGTGAACCGGCCTTACCGCGTCGGCAAGTAGTGCTCGAGACCCGGCTCGTCGTTCGTTCTTCTTGCGGATTCGAAAGCACCAAGGAGACCCCGGCGAAACCGCTGGTCAGATGAGCCACCTGATATCGCATTCGAGTGATGTAGGGCCCCCGGCCTTTGCTGTTTGAACCAATGCGAAGTTGTGCATAGACACCGCAGAATGAATCCAGCCAGCCAGAATCCCGCCGTAGTGCTCCTTCCGCAACATGACAGTTCTTCTCTGGCGATAGCTTCCCCCCGCCAACGTTGGGAGGTTGTAGGTGCCATAGTTGTTGTTTCTTTCTTGACGATTCTGGCTCGCGCAGGCATCTCTGGCGCCAAACTTGAGATGGCCCATGACTTGGTCATTAGCGACCTCGGCTTCGGTCTGGTCTTCGGGGCCTTCGCCCTCGGCTATGCCGTGTTCATGGTCCCTTGCGGCTTGTTGGCGGACCGATGGGGCCCCAGGAAATCTCTCACCCTCAGCGTCTTCTTTTGGTCGTTGTTCACGCTGTGTACAGGACTGGCCTCTGGGATATCAGTCCTGATCGGCATCCGATTTTTGTTTGGTCTGGCCGAGGCGGGTGTCTATCCGCAAGCTGCACGCGCCCTCCACAACTGGACGCTTGCGCGCGAGCGGGGGCTGGCCTTGGGACTTCTGAATATGGGTTCCAGACTAGGCGCGGCTTTCGGATTATTGGCTGCGCCGGTGTGTGTGGCATGGCTGGGTTGGCGTGAGAGTTTTGTGTTCCTGGGAGTCATCGGCGCGATATGGGCCGCGATCTGGTTTTGGTGGTTTCGTGACACCCCAGGAATCAAGTTGAACCGGCACAACATAGAGGCTTTCTCATCCGGGGACGAGAACACTCGCGTGACCAAAAAGACCCCCTGGCGGGCTTTTCTCTCGTCGCGAAACTTCTACCTCATTACCTATCAGTACTTCGCCTCCCAATTTACGTTTTTCATTTGCTTGAGCTGGTTGTTGCCATTTCTGAAATCACGCTTCGGCATCACAACTAGCGGAGCAGGACTGTACTCAAGTATTCCCTTGTACTGTGGGGCGCTGGCAATGTGGATGGGCGGCACTGCCATCGATCGGATGTACAAGGCTGGCAAGTGGAAGTTGTCGCGCAGACTACCGGCCATGTTGGGGTTCGGACTGGCTGCAGCGACGTTGCTCCCGGCCCCTTTCATGCGCTCTCCGGGATTGTTCATCGCCTGCTTCGCTTTGACCACATTTGGGGTGGATCTCACAGTGAGTGCCAGTTGGCCCGTCTGCTGCGATGTGGGCGGCAGGTATTCGGGGACGCTATCAGCGGCAATGAACACCATGGGGGCATTGGGTTCGTTGGCAAGTTCGTTGCTATTCCCTGTCCTCATAGGTTGGGCTGGAAATATAAGGGTCTATTTCTATCTCGCCGCACTCCTTAATATTGTTGCACTGGGTTGCTGGAAGTACATCGAACCGGCCAAGAGTCTTCTCCAGGAGGAGAACCTGGGATGGTGCGAAAAATGAACTATCTCGAACATCCAAGTCGGTACCTGGCTTTATGTTCCCAAAGGACTTCACGTCATACGCCTCAGCGCCGCTGCAAAAGGAGGAGGTCATCAACTTGCCGCGAAAGATCTGCTTACCGGCAATTCATTGATTGTTAGCTTGCAAGGAGAACGAGAGCGGGTGGCGTGGGATCTCAGTTTCAGAAAATACGTTGGCTCGGGCAACCCATAATGCGGCTTATTGCTTCGCGACAGCCGTGATCCCAAGCTCTGCCAGAAACTGGCGGATGGCCTCGAACGCCACGACCTGCTGATCTGCTGTGAAGTCTCCATGGTCGCCACCGGGAATGGTAAGCAACTGGTTGTGCACTCCGGCTTTGTTCAAAGCATCGTGTAACCGGATGGCGTGCGAATACGGCACGATCCTGTCGGCGTCTCCGTGAATTGTCAGCACGGGAGGCAGGCCGGCGCGTACGTAGGTAAGCGGTGAGAGGCGCCTGGCAAGGTCCTCACGATTCGGCACGCTGCCCAGCCACGTAACGGCATATGACCGGATGCGAGGTCCTTGCAGGATGTCTGCCACATCGGTAATGCCATACCAGTTGATGACAGCAGCGACTTTCGGACGGGAATCGGTCCATGGCCCTTTGTGGTTTCCGTCGTCGTCATCAGCAGCGCACTCATTTTCGAATCCGGCGGAGAATGGAATCATGGTTGTGGTCAGCGCTAAGTGTCCCCCGGCCGAGTCGCCAGTCACTATCACTTTGCTGAGATCGAAGTGGTACTTCTGCGCATTTCTTCCAATCCAGTGCAGGGCGCATAAGCAGTCTTCCACAGCAGCGGGCGCCGGAGAGACCTTGGCGAGGCGGTACTCCACGTTCACGACCGCGAAGCCCATCTGGAGGTACGGAAGGGCGCCAAGAATTGATGCTTCCTTCGTACCCTCGATCCAACCCCCGCCGTGGATGGTCATGACCACCGGCACAGGGGCCTTCGCTCCCGGCGGATAATAGACATCGAGCTTAGCTTCGTAGTTGTTGGCTACAAGGTATGTGACGTTGGGCTCGACCTCGTAGGCATTCTCAACCTGTGCGGCCCACCGTTCTGCTTCCGACAACTGCGCCCAACTGGTTGCTCCCAAGGTGAAGAAGTTCACGACTCCCAACACGCAGCATAGCCTGCGGATTGTGTCCCCATTCATGGTCATTTTGTGGTGCTGGGCGAATCTATGATGGCGGACAGCACGCCAGGCAGCAAGTTTTCTTCTCCCCAGTTTTGCGGTGCATATCCCAACCTCGCCACCACCAGGTCAAGGGAAGGCACGACATAAAGCCGACTGGCAGTAAACCCTCTGAAAGCGAAGGCATCCCTCGGTGCGGTTGGCCAGAGCACGCCATCCGTGTTAACCCAGAAAGTGTACCCGTAACTGGGATTCATTTTCTGGGAACTCTTGGTGGCCAGCTCGATCCACCAGTGCGGAACGATCTGCTTGTCTTGCCATTTTCCGTCATGTGCCATCAAGTAGCCCAACCGCGCAAAGTCCCGAGCGGAAAAACGCAAGCCGCTATGCGGATTTGTATGCGGCCCGATATTACCTTCCACACCGCCTTGCCAGTCCCAGCCGACATTCTGAATACCGATGGGATCGAAGACTCGCTCCTTCATGAAATCGAAAAGTTCACGCCCCGTCGCGTGGTAGAAGAAGAGCGACAGGTGCGCGAAGCCAGTGTCAGAGTATTCCCAAGCTTTCCCCGGTTCGCTGGTCAATTTTGCGGCCCATTTTCCAAAACGGTTCGGCTGCTTTCCCAGAGCAATCTCGAAGTCACCGCCGCCGGGTGCAGAGCTCAGTCCGATCATCCCATGGTCCTCGCCTGGGATTCCCGAGGTCATGGAGAGTACATGCCGCAGTTTGATTTTCTTCTTCTCTGGATCGGTCAGCGGGAAGCCCTCCGGCACAAAATCATAGATGGGAGTATCGAGATCAATCTGCGCATCGTGCGGGAGTTTGTGCTTCCGGCTATCATCCAGGAGCAAACCGAAGGCTATTCCGGTCGACGACTTGGTGCAGGACCAACCATCAAACGTTGTAGTCGGCATGGTAGGAACGCCATACCACTCGGCCACAAGGTAGCCCTTCCGGATGATCACAATTTGCCACGGTCCTGCGAACAGCTGCAGAAACTTATCTCGGATCAGGTTCAGCTTGTCAGGATCCATGCCCGCGAGAGAACGCACTTCGTCGGGAGTCTTGCACCATCGCCAGCCGCCAGCCGACTCAGGCGGAGGGGTATAAGTCTGTGCGAACATGCTAGGTGTAAGAACAATGGCAAGAATGGTCAGGCATACAAATTTTGGTGTCATTGTCATTCTCCTGTATTCACTTAACTTTGTGTGAGGGGCATACCCGCCTCTGTCATCCTTCCCTCTCAAACCTCGCAACCTTCCTCTTCTGTCGATACGCATTCGTATCTTTCCTCGCCCTCTCCGGCCCTTCCACTGCGAATGATCATCATCGCGCCTCGATTCAGAGTTCCAGGGTTGCGCCACTCGCGCCACTCCATAT
>WNFP01004785.1_pt1 | contig 10867 bp, 12 predicted proteins | sample 5400201 | NCBI WGS metagenome assembly WNFP01 (sample SAMN13153355, study PRJNA577476) | soil metagenome | isolation source: 115 cm saprolite under Madrone tree | place: USA:California | collected 2016-06-14
TCGATGCTCTATCGGGCTGATTTGAAGAAGCTTTTCGTGGTCGATGGCGACCTGGGCGAGATTAAGATGTACGAGACAGACTCCTACAAGCCCGCCGGAAGCATCAAGCTCCGAGAAGGCGCGGACGCCAGTTCCTATGACCCTTCCACGAAGTACTTGTATGTAGTGAACGGTGGCAGGGATGCCCACCTGCCGAACGCCTACATTAGTGTCGTTGACACCACCGCGGCGAAGAGCATCGCTGAGATCAAGATTGACTCCAATGACGTTGAGGGTATGGCTTTCGAGAAGTCAGGGCCGCGGATGTTCGTCGTAGTTCGTGGAAGTAATGCGGTAGAGATGTTCGACCGGACGAAACGTACTTTGCTCGCGACTTGGCCGATCGCGCAAGAAGGCAAGCGACCCACCGCAATCGCGTTCGACGAAGATGGGCATCGCCTGTTCGTGGGCCCGCGCGAACCCGGGAAACTCATTGTCCTGGACTCTGATTCAGGCAAGATCGTAACAAGTTACCCGGCCGCGGCCATGGTCGACGACATGGCATACGACAGCCAGAGCAAGCGCATCTATTTTGCGGGAACGGAATTCCTCGACGTGTTTCAGCAGCATGATGCTGACCACTACGAGCGCATCGGGCACATTCCAACCTCGTTCCGCGCAAAGACCGGTGTTCTGGTCCCTGAATTGAAGCGCTATTACCTGGCGGTTCCGCATCACGAAAAGCAGACGGCGGAATTGCGCGCGTACGAAGTTTTGCCGTAGCGAGGCGCAGTTCTGCGGAGCGTAGCGCGACAGGTCAAGGGAGAGGTTTCAGCGAACCGCTGCCACCGCCGAAACTTCGGCGGCGATGACCTCTCCCACGTCCCGCGTGCTGGCATGGCCGCCGATGTCGCGCGTGCGAACATCGGAGTGGGCCAGCACCTTGAAGATGGCTTTTTCGACGGCATGGGCCGCCTGCTTCTCACCCAACTGTTCCAGCATCATCGCGCCCGACCAGATTTGGGCCACCGGATTTGCGATCCCTTTCCCCGCGATGTCGGGAGCAGAGCCATGTACCGGCTCGAACAGTGACGGACATTCCCGTTCAGGGTTCAGATTGGCCGATGGGGCGAGCCCCATCGATCCCACAACCGCTGCCCCAAGATCAGAAAGAATGTCGCCGAAAAGGTTCGATCCGACCACCACATCGAACCAGTCGGGATGGGCCACGAAATGCGCGGTCAGAATGTCGATGTGGTACTGGTCGACTTTGACATCTGGATATTTCTTTGAAATCGCTTCGAAGCGTTCGTCCCAGAAAGGCATGGTGTAGACAATGCCGTTGGACTTCGTGGCCGAAGTCACGTGCTTCTTGCGCGTGCGAGCCAGTTCGAAGGCGTAGGTTATGATTCGATCGCACGCTCGCCGGGTGAAGATGGTTTCCTGGATGGCCGTATCGAACTCAGTATTCCGATTAAGCCGTCCACCCACCTCCGAGTACTCTCCCTCACTATTTTCCCGGACGATGATGAAGTCGATGTCTCCCGCCTTCCGGCCGCTGAGCGGACTCGTGATCCCTTCCAACAAGCGCGCTGGGCGGCGGTTCACGTATTGCTTGAATCCCCGGCGGATGGGAATCAGCAGACCCCACAGCGAGATGTGGTCGGGTACTCCGGGATAACCCACTGCCCCCAGGTAGATGGCATCAAACGGACGCAGTTGCTCGAGACCATCTTCTGGCATCATGCGGCCGGTGTTGGCATATGTCTCGCAACTCCAATTGAAGTGCTGCCATGAGAACGACAAATCAAACCGGCGAGCCGCCGCCTCGAGCACACGAATGCCCTCGGGAACGACTTCGCGTCCGATCCCGTCTCCTTCGATTACCGCTATCCGATAGTTCTTCAATCTTCCTCGCAGTCACAAAAGCTTGTTGAACCGCCGACTACTTGCTGCAAAGGGCCGTCAACGTGCGGATGTCCGGTACGTCTTCGAGCTTTCGCACCAGATCAATGACCTGGTTCGCCTTTGCGCTCGGCCACTCCGCGAATGCAGCGCAGCCCCGGAACTTTTCCGCAACCTCGTCATAGCTCATTGGGTTGGTTGGGCTCCCCTTGCCAAAATCCGCTCGGCCCGAAATCCTGCGACCATCCTTCAACGTGATCTTGAGAATGGTCGTCATCTTATCGTATCCCGCTTTCTCTGCCTCAGGATCGACATAGAAGCGAATTCGCTCGATCATCTTCTGCACATCGTCGCGGTTCGCGACAACATCCGTGAATTTCGTCTGATTCGCCTCCCCGTCCAGCAGCAGAATCGCCATGCAAAACTCCATGCTGAACTTCGCTTGCAACCCCGTCTTCGGATGGTGATGAATTAGAGTGTTCGGCATATTGCGATTGGTGCCAACTTCTACACGTTCAACCTCGGCGGCTCGGATCGAGTTGGCGTGAATCAGACGCAAGAGTTCGGTCATGCCGGGATGAGTCAGCGAGCCGGAGGGGAAGGGCTTGATGGAGATTCCCGGGCTCAGGAATGTCCAGGGCTTGCCCAGTCGATCGACAATCGCGGCCGGATCGTAGGTACCGCCGTAGGCATGGAAAAAACCGCGCTGCGCTTCCAGAATCTGTTCCGCTGCGGTCCAGCCAATCGCAGCGAGGTCGGCTGCAACCACGCCCGATTCCGTAGCATGGCCCGCCTGAAAAGGTTTCGTCATTGTGCCAAAGTTTTCACGCAGCCCGGCAGAATGGCTCGCGGCAATTCCGAATGCCCGCGAGGTTCGTATTACGTCCAACCCCTTCAGCTTGGTGCAGGCGGCGGCGCCACCGAAGACTCCGCAAGTGCCGGTGGAGTGGAATCCATCTTCGTAGTGGCGCGGCGAGATCGCTTCCGCGATCTTGCATTCTACCTCGACCCCCGCGTGGTAGGCGACCAGCAGATCCCTTCCGCTCTTCACTTCGACCTCGGCTGTCGCCAAAGCTGCGGGAAGCACGCAGACCGTGGGGTGGACGAGCAACCCATACACACGGTCTTTGGCGGCCGCGAGCTGCGTGTCGTCGAAGTCGTCGACATGGATCGCAACTCCGTTGGCAAAGGCGGCAAAGCGCGCGGGAAGCTGAACCTCGGATCCCAACACCGCCGCACCGCTGCGCGGAGCAAAACCGAAAGGCTTCAGATACTCCCGGATTAGTCCCCAGGTGGCAGCTTTGGAACCGCTGAGCGCCAGCCCTAGACCATCCAGGATTGACTTCTTGCCGAGTTCGAGCGGCTCCGCAGGGATGTCGGCGAACTTCAGGTTCACGACAAACTCGGCCACGTGCGCGGTCAACTTTTGAACTCGCGGAAAGCTCGTTTCAGCGCGCGCCTGAGCTGTCTCGGCGCTGGCAAACTTCGGTTCTGAGGCTCCTGGGAACCCTAACGTGGCTCCTACCGCGGCGCTTCTCAAGAACGCACGCCTTCTCATATCGGTGCTCATGGGATGTCACCGTTCATTTCAGTTCGTTTGAATACTTGGCCACCTTTCATGACGAACTTCACCCGCTCAAGCTCGGTGATGGTCTTGTCGTGCGCGACCGGGTGCCGCCCCGCTTCGCTGGCAGCCCGGGGCGAATCCACTACCTGCAGGGGGCTGGGCAGCGGAGCCTCGGTGGAATAGCCGCGCATGATAGATCCGCCCGTGGCTTGAATTCCCCTGGTCGCCTACCTGCATGCGAGGCCCCGGGACGATGCCACGTCGATCGCATTACGCAGGTCCACGTCGCTGTACATGGCGCCCGGCGTTTTGAGATCGCGGAGTGTCGTGAAGCCTACCATCACGTCTTTCAGGTCTTTCTGCGCGTTGGCGAGGGCAGTCAGCGTGCGATATTGATAGGAATCGCGCAGGATTTGGGTATCAAAGTCGGGTCGGTTGCCGAAAACGTGAGTGTGGGCATCGCTCAGTCTGAGGAGGACGGTGGCGGGAGTCAGGTCCACTACTTCGGCGTCCGCGGGCACTTGCACTCGCTCAAAGCGACCAGCACGAACCGCAATCCCGTGATTCGCAGGCGCGGTCGACTGAGCGGGAGCAAGCGTGCAGACCAATAGCAGGAAACCGGCACCGTATTTCTTCAGCATGGCGGGATGTCAATCGTCGCGGGTCCACATTAACACCCCATGAAGGCCAGATGAAACGTTATTCAGGATCGCGGGAAGACGGGCAACGCGAAGAATAGGCCGGCGGGTGCGCTGGCTTTCTGAACAAGTTTTCATCTCACTTGGCTAACGGTTCAAGGCGAACCGCCATATACTTGCTGGGCGAGAGAGAGCCCATGCGCATTCTGCTGGTCGAAGACGAGGACAAGGTATCCAGCTTTGTCGCGCGCGGATTGGCGGAAGAGAGATTTGCGGTCGATGTTGCGGCCGACGGCAAGGCGGGGCTCGATCTTGCCACAACATACCACTACGATCTGGTGATTCTCGATCTCATGTTGCCCACGCTGGATGGCAGTCAGGTCCTTCGCCGGATTCGAACGGACAATGTTCAGGTCCCAGTCCTGATCCTGACAGCTCGCGACGCGGTTGCAGACAAAGTCGGTAATTTTGAGGCCGGTGCGGATGACTATTTGACCAAGCCGTTCGCCTTTGCCGAACTGCTGGTCCGGGTGAAAGCCCTGCTCCGGCGCGGGCCAGTCACCCGCAGCAGCATGGTGCGTGTGGGCGATCTCGAGCTAGATCGTCTTTCGCAGCAGGTCAAGCGGGCTGGGAAACGGATCGACTTAACCGCAAAGGAATATTCCCTGCTGGAATACCTCATGTCGAACGCCGGGCGGGTTCTCTCGCGAACCATGATCATCGAACATGTCTGGGACCAGAGTTTCGACGGCATCACGAACATCGTTGACGTTTACGTTCGACACCTCCGAAACAAGGTGGACGATCCATATCAGCAGAAGTTAATTCGTACGGTTCGCGGCGTGGGCTACGCCATCGGTCACGGAGCGCAGCCATGAATACACGGTCTCTCCGCTTTCGCATCACGGCATGGTATGCCGGACTGCTTGCCGGGACCCTGATAGTGTTCGGCGTCTCCGTTTATCTGGGGCTCGAGCGATATCTCGATTGGACCCTTCAGAGGACACTGGTCTCGGAGTGCCGAACCATCGGGACAGAACTACTCTCACAGTTGCCGGTCAAAGACAATGCGTGGCTCGCGACCGAGATCAACGAGGCTTATGCCCCAGAAGTGAATAGCCGCTTCATTCGCGTCGTCCACCAAGGATTGGGAGTTGTGTACCTGTCGGCCGCGCCGAAGGACGGCACGTTCGACCCCTCGCGAATTCCTCTTCCCAGCGACCAGGAAGAGGATGGTCCGCGAAAGCTTTTATTCGGAGCCGGGAATCGCCTGCTGATCCATTCGATGACTCTTAAAGCGGCCGATGGAAGCCGTTTCCTCGTGGAAAGTGGCGCTCCTTACAATCAAATCGAAGTCGTCCTGCACGGTCTTTTACTGACGCTGGCGATCTATATGCCGTTCGTTGTTTCTCTCGCGGTGGCGGGCGGTTACTGGCTGATGAGGCGGTCCCTGCGACCAGTCGACGAGATCACAAAAAGGGCCGAAGGCATCACTTCCACGAACTTGAGCGAGCGTCTGCCCGTCATACGGACTGGCGACGAACTGGAGCGACTTTCCATATCCCTGAACCGCATGATCGAGCGGCTCGATGACGCCTTTCAGCACATCAACCGCTTTTCCGCGGATGCCTCGCACGAACTGCGAACGCCCTTAACCGTCCTGCAATTGGAACTTGAAGGCATCGCACAGAACCATCGCTGGGATGCTTCTCTGAGAGACCAGATCGGCAGTGCCCTGGAAGAAACCCACCGGATGTCCCGAATCGTCGAAAGCCTGCTGGCGATATCGCGCCTGGACGCAGGGGAAGCGAAGATGGACAAGACACGTCTGGATCTGGGCGAACTGGTGGCATCTACTGCAGACGAAATGAGGCTGCTGGCAGAGGAGAAATCGATCGGGCTGCGTACTCATGTGGCAACCGGGATTCAGGTGGAAGGGGACCGGACCCGCTTACAGCAGGTCATCGTGAACCTCATTGACAACGCCATCAAATACACACAGCAAGGCGGCAAGGTCGAAATCAGCGTCGGCGGAGAGGGAAACACCGCAGTCCTCGAGGTTTCTGACAATGGTCCCGGGATTCCGTCCCACGCTCTGCCCCATGTGTTCGAGCGCTTCTACCGCACCGACAAGGCCCGCTCACGCGCCAGCGGCGGAGCTGGACTGGGGCTCTCCATCGTCAAGGCGATCTGTGCCGCGCATAACGCCGAAGTTAAGGTCTCGAGCCAGGAAGGCCGGGGTAGCCGCTTCCGTGTGGAACTTCCGTTGCTCCCTGTTTTTGAGAGCGAGGGAGCCAGCTCCGCGCTTCGGCAACTCTAAGTCGGTAACGCGATTCTGTAATGGTTAAGAGTGTTCCAGACAAAAGAAAAAACCATGGGCGGACCACCACTTCCAACAAAGCCAGCCACCTTGACCGAATCAATCCAGAGTGTTCCATCTCGCGCTACTTCGGTACGCTGGCAAATGATGGGGCTGGTTACAGCCACCGCCATCCTTACTTATCTTGATCGTCTGAACCTCGGTATCGCCGGCAAGTTCATCCAGGATGAGTTCTCCATTCCGCTAAAGACCATGGGGTGGATCTTGGGCGCCTTTCTGCTCGGCTATTCCCTGTCGCAAGTCCCAGGAGGATATCTGTCGGACCGTTACGGTCCGCGAAGAGTGTTGATTGCGGCCATCGCGTGGTGGTCGATCTTGACGGCCACGACTGCGCTTGCTCCCCGGCTTTTTTTGAGGGGTTGGTTCGGAGTGGCGTGGTCGTTCGCCGTGGTCAGATTCTTGATCGGGATCGGCGAAGCCCCGAGTGCTCCCGCCTATACCAAGGTCGTTGCGAACTGGATGGGAAGCAGCCGCCGCGGTCTGGGCAGCAGTTTCAATTTGCTCGGCATAGGGCTGGGCGGAGTGTTCACGCCCATGCTGATCACGTTCATCGTGCAGCGGTGGGGCTGGCGCACGGCCTTCTATTGTTGTGGGCTTTTGGGGATTGTCGCTGTCCTGGCTTGGTACTTTTTGGCCACAGATCGACCCGATCAGAATCATCGGGTCAACCAGGAGGAACTCGAACTCATTGCTCGGGGCTGGCCCCAGCGCAAGCAGGTCGCTTCCGAGAGCGGCGTGCCTTGGTTGCAAATCTTCACCAACCGCTCCATCATCGCTCTGGTGCTGGGGTATTTCTGTCAGGGGTTTCCGATCTACTTCTTTCACACTTGGTTGTTCATTTACCTGGTGAGGGTGCGAGGATTTTCGCTGACGCAAGGGGGTCTCTACGGGACAACCCCATATCTGGCGATTGCGTTGGCTTCTCCGCTGGGCGGCCAGTTTTCGGATTTCGCCGTCCGCAGATTCGGTAAGCGCTTGGGCCAGCGCGTCGCGGTATGGGTGGGAATGTTTTCTTCGGCCATCTTGCTCTGGGAAGGGGCTCATGCCGGGAATAAAGTGACTGCCATTTTTCTTCTCGCCGCGGCTGCCGGATGCAACATGTTCGCTTCGGTTACCTTCTGGGCGGCATGCATCGACCTGGGTCACGAGTACTCCGGCTCGGTTGCCGGGCTGATGAATACCTTCGGGAACCTGGGAGGATTTTTCTCTCCCATCGTCACGGCTTACATTGCTTCAGCATTCGGCTGGACGTCGGCGTTGACCTTAGCCGCACTCGTGACCGTCGTCAGTGGACTTTGTTGGTTGGCTGTAGACAGCACCAGGGGCATCGGAGATCACAGCGACTAGCCTTCCTTGAACGCAGGTTGCTCAACACTGACGTGCAGCTGGATCGCAGGCAATGACCACGGCCTGGCGCTGCCGTCTGTCGGGCAGCCTGGGATGAGCCTGACGCTGGATCATTGCCCTGGCTGCGCCGCCTCCATGCTTCTCATGCCAATGGGCCCGGACCTTTCAACCTCTGCGTGCATCGCGAGAATGTGAAGACGCTGAGCTACGTGGAAGTTAGCTGGACTGCTGGCTTAAGATTCAGGTGTCGCCGATTCAGTGAGATGACTCTTAATCAGTGCTCGAAGGTTCGATTCCTTCGGCCCCCGTAGAACTTGTGCTGCGTTCCATGCGGCTGTCTTGGTAGGGAATCGGCCAAGCACTTTTGACCGGCGCTTTCCGTGTTCCCACCAATAGAAATTCCAAACCTTGCTGCGCTTGTCCTGGACCACACTTCCACTTCTATTTTTTCGCTGCATATTCCTCCGTGATAGCAGCAGATGGCGGGAGCATCTTAGCATCCAGGTCGGAGCGGAGGAATCGCCACGTCACCAGTGCGGTGCCGGACAGACGATAGCCCTTGAGTCGGCCTTCCTTGGCCCATTGCAGGATGGTCCGCGGCTTTACCTTCAAATACGCGGCGGCCTCGGTAGCTGTGAGCCAATCACGCATGGGGATGGGGTTGGAATTCTGCTATACATCCGCGCATAAATAAAGGGACATAATAGTTAACAAAAAGAACGCAGACAAGGGCGAATCAGTTCTGGGTGGGATTGCATTTCAGTAAAAACCCGGGTGATGGTGCACTCTAACTCCGCCGGGTTCGAGAAATACCGATTATGCGTCCCCGTTCTCCGGGTGTATTGCCACAAACGCTCCGTCGGATTCAACTCCGGCGAATAAGGCGGGAGCTGATGGACTTCTAGCCAGTGTCGGTTCTCACCAAACCACGCCCACACCTCGCCATCCTTGTGGTAGGAGGCGTTGTCTTGAATCAGCATGGCTCCTTGGCGGTAGTAGCGCCGCGCCAGTTGCTCCAGAAAGCCCAAGTACGTGGAGGCGTTAAAGACCGTGTCCTGGCGATAGTGGAACCGAGTTTGGAATAATTCAATGGCCCCCAGGATTTTGACGCTCTTGCGCTCGCCGGTGACCGGGATTTCCGGGGGGCGACCGATTCGACTCCAGGTGGCATGCAAGGTGGAATCCTGGCGAAAACTGGCCTCGTCACTGAAAATCAGTGCCCAGTTTTTGATTTGGGCTTTTTTTTAAGGTTGGGATAGGTTCTCCGGTGCCACCGGTCCTGCTGGCTGCGATCGGCCCGAGCCAAAATTCGCTTGGGACGCTGCACCGAGAATCCTAATTCATGCAGCAGCTTGCGTACGTGACCGGGATGATAATGGACGCCGAACTCCTCTTCCAGGACCCAGGCAATCATGGGCGAGGTCCAAACCCCTGTATCCAAACCATAGCCGACCGGACCACTATCGAGAATGTCGCCGAGCTGTTGCCGTTGCGTAGCCGTCAACTGCGCCGGCCTTCCTGAGCGATGGCCTTCTAATAAGCCTTCTACGCCATGAGCTTGATAGCGAGCCAGCCACTCGGAGACCTTGGAACGTGGGGCTCGCAGAATCGCGGCCAACTCTCCGCTGGTCCGCCCTTGTGAGTTCAACACCACGGCTTGTAATCGCTTGGCGACGCGATACGCCCCATCCCGCTCGGCTTCGTTGCTTAACCGAACCAACCGTTGATAGGTGCTCGGATGCAAGTACAGGATTCGTGGAAGCATGCCACCCCCCAAAGGAGTATGGCATGATTTGCAGTTTATGTACCTTTAATTATGCGCGGCTGTATAGCAAGTTTTTCTAACCTTGATGTTCCGCAGTTCGATTTCTACGTTACACGCGCCGGAATCGAGCATGCATGGATCGACGTTGATGCGTTACGCCTGAACCTGTTGAACAACAAGCACGCGCAGTATTGGTACAGATTGTTCTTACGCGCCGATACCGAAGATGCTGCATGGGGAGGTCTGCAGATGATGTTGCAATGCGCCGATGGGCGTTTCTTCATTTGGCGTGCGCAGTACGAGATTGAAGCGTCCAGCAAACGTCTGAGGTTTCTCAAGGGAATTGACGACGAGGTTAATAAGTTGTTAAAACGCGACAAACAACGCAACGAAACGCTATTTGGAATCAAGATTGAGCGGGGCGAGGTCTTCCCGTTTGTCCGCTTCTAGTCGCGCGATGATCATACACCCGACTTTCGTAAAACCTTCGCTTCCTGCTTTCTGTGACACGCATGCTGACGAAAAGGAAAATCTGAGGGGGAACTTCATGGCAAATCTCTCTAGCCGCTCTTGGCAACCTGACGGGTAAGCAAGGCCGATGGCGGCGTACTTTATCCGCTGCTGCTAGAAGGAAAGACCTATCTCGCAAACGCTTCTCGCGGTGTTGTAATCAGCAGGCTGAGAGGACCCGTCCGCAAATCACCTCACTCTCCGGGCCAGAGGAAAAGCCACTTCTTTGCCTGCCAAATCAGTGCAAATCACGGCGCGGCGAATGTCCATGCTGTCGGTATTCCAAAGACCGCGAACACCTCTCCATCAGGGCTACGCGCTGCATGTGATCTATACATGTGTGTGTTAGACATGCTCTCAGCCAACTGGTTCTATTTGTTCAGCACCTTGCCTCCTAAGAGTCCATACCTGACGCCTATCAAAAGCAGCTAACAAAGTCTTGAAGTGCCCACTGTTCTTCGTTAGCGTTTGTGTGAAGTGAGAGACTTGTCGGTCGATGTTCCGTTTCGCCGCAGTGAATCGAAGTGTCACGTCGCTATGAACCCCGCTACCTTTGAACCGTATGTTGATGCTCACGTTGCGGCTCGACATCTCTCTATCACGCGCAAACACCTCTTGGGCCTCGCCCGCCGGGGCCTTATCCGCGCCTACCCGGTTGACCCCACACGGCGCCGTAAAACCTATCGCTTCAAGTTGCGCGAACTGGACGAAGACCTGAGAAACTGTTAGCGCCGATTTAAAAGGGAGCCAGTCTGGCCGGTTTTGAAAGAGCCAGG
>WNFP01007111.1_pt1 | contig 10864 bp, 6 predicted proteins | sample 5400201 | NCBI WGS metagenome assembly WNFP01 (sample SAMN13153355, study PRJNA577476) | soil metagenome | isolation source: 115 cm saprolite under Madrone tree | place: USA:California | collected 2016-06-14
AGGCGTTTGTGACTTCAGCCAATCTGAAGCCGATGGCACGGCAACTGCTACAAGACCGCACTGCGGCCGCTTACGCGGGAGTGGAGGCCTACGCCCGGCTCCATACCAAAGGAGATGCAGGCGCGCTGGCCTGGCTGGTAGTGGGATACGCTCACACTCTGGATCACGATTACGCCAAAGCCATCGATCCGCTGAACCGGGCCGAGGCTCGGGCGGGAGATCTGGGCGACTACGTCAGTTTTTATCTCTGCACTTCATACTTTCAAGCGGGGCGGACGGCCGAAGCTGCTGCGACCCTTGCGAAATTCGACAGGTCGTATCCCGAGTCGCTGTTGACGCGGGACGCGCACGTTCTGTATGCGAACGTTCTTTGGGCGGAGGGCCGGCCGCAGGAAGCGGTCGCTCTGCTGGAAAAAGAGCGTCAGCCGCCGCGCGCTGATCTGGAACTGGCCTTGGGACGCGCGTACGCCGCCGCGGGGCAGGCGGCAAAGGCCGCCGACATCTTGCGCAATCTGTACATCACGATGCCACTGAGTACGGAAGCCGGGCAGGCCGCCATCGAGCTGAAGAAACTGGCTTCGACCGCCCAGTTGGCTCCCTTGGGGTCGAACGGCCGCAGATCGCGCGCCGATCTGCTGGCCAAGGGCAAACGCTTCACCGAGGCGGCGGAGGAATATCGCGATCTGCTTAACATGGTGGACCCGAACGACCGTCCTGACCTCGAATTGGCGCTGGCGGTGGCTTTGCGCCGTTCGGGACAAAACAAGGAAGCCAAGAAGATTCTGGAGACGCTGCCCAGCTCCCCGGCTGAGCTCAACGCCCAGCGCCTCTTCAATCTTGGAGAAGTGGCGCGCGCTAGCGATGACGACGAAGGCTTTCTGCGCGCTCTGACGGAGCTACGCCAGGCGGCGCCTACCAGTGTCTGGCTACAACAGGCATTGTTGGCGGCCGGAAATTTTTATCTTCTCAAACCCGACTATGACAAGGCGATCGACGCGTATCGAGAGTTGCAGCAACGATTTCCGCAGGTGGGCCGCGCCTCGTACGCACATTGGAAGGTGGCATGGTTGAGCCTACGCCAGGGCAGGAACGCAGAGGCCAAGGCGGGGTTTGAGCAGCAGATAGGTCTGTATCCCACGTCAGCGGAAGTTCCGGCGGCGCTGTATTGGCGTGCACGACTGGCTGAGGAAGACAACGACACCGCCATGGCCTGTGCCTACTACCAAAAACTCTCGGAACGCTTTCGCAATTTTTACTATGGCGAACTAGCGCGTCGCCGGCTGCGGGAAACCAAGGCGGATGGCGACCCTCCACATTACGCCTTGCTGGATCGGGTTCCGGCAATCGAGGCCGGCACCAATATCGCCGCCAGCGAGCCCCCGACGGACAACCTGCGCTATCAGAAAGCGCGGTTGCTCGAGAACGGCGCACTGGTGGACTTTGCCGTGCGCGAAATGCAGGCCGCGGGTAATGAAGACAAGGGGAACTGGGTTGCGGCTGAGACCGCGAGGCTTTATCAGGATGCGGGACGCTTCGACGGCGCCATCCAGGTATTCAAACGCGCCGTGCCGAATTATTTTGCGGTGGATTTGCCCACTCTCCCGCGCTCTTACTGGGAAGCGCTGTTTCCCAAGGCGTACTGGACCGACCTGAAAGCATTCTCGACGCAAAACGCGCTGGATCCTTATCTCGTGGCATCCCTGATTCGGCAGGAGTCGGAGTTTAATCCAGGCGCGGTGTCTCGCGCCAATGCAGTTGGGCTGATGCAATTGCTGCCCAAGGTTAGCAGCGGGGTGGCAAAGCAGGAAAAGCTCAAGCATTTTGCCGCTACGCAATTGTTTACTCCCGAAGTCAACCTGCGGCTGGGTACGCGCTACTTCCGCGAAATGGTGGATAAGTATGGCTCCTTCGAGTACGCGCTGGCTGCTTACAACGCCGGCTCGAACCGGGTGGACGATTGGCTGGGGCAGGGAAAATATCGCGACCCGCAGGAATTTGTGGAATCGATCCCCTTCACTGAGACTCGGGAATACGTGCAGGCCATTCTCAGGAACGCCAATGTGTACCGGCAGTTGTACGGGGCGCCATAGTCACGGGGATCCCGGGTGCAGAATTGCTGATTCGCGCGCCTTCGCTCTGTTCTCTCTAATTTTTACAAAGATTTCACATCTTCAAGGTTGTCGCGGCGGTAGAATACGATTCTGTTCGCGAGGGGTACTCCGGCCAGCCGGCCGCACGAAGGAGAAAACGCATGCCTGCTTCTGTAAAGCCAATTCCTGAAGGCTTCCACACTGCAACCCCAACTCTGGTAGTTCGAAACGCCGCGCAAGCCATCGAGTTTTACAAAAAAGTATTCGGCGCCAAGGAAATCATGCGGATGCCGAGTCCAGACGGCAAGATCTCCCACGCCGAGCTGAAGATTGGCGATTCCATTATTTTTCTGTCGGATGAATTCCCCAACATGGGCGGCAAAGCCCCGCAAACATTGGGTGGATTTACCGGCGGTATCTATCTTTACGTTGAGGATGTTGACGACGTCTTCCAGCGGGCCATCGACGCCGGCGGCAAAGCCGCTACGCCAGTGACCGACATGTTCTGGGGAGACCGGCATGGCAACTTTGTCGATCCTTTCGGCCATTCCTGGGGCGTGAGCACGCATACGGAGGATCTGAGCGAACAAGAGATGGGAAAACGGGCGCAGGCTTTCTACGCCCAGATGGAGCAAAAGAAGTCGGCCTAGGTTTACGCGAAAGGCTTGAACCGCAAAGGACGTCAAGACAACCGGCGAAGTGCGCAAGGAAAGTCCTTGCGATCTTTGTGGTTTTATCGGCCTCCCTTGCGGTTGAGCTTTTTGCGGCTGGGCGGGCTATCAGGCCGATTTTTCCGGTGCCGGTGATTTTGCGAAGAGGATTTCGATTACCAGCAGGGCAGCTCCCACAACAATAGCGCTGTCGGCCACGTTGAACGCGGGCCATTGATATTGGCCGATGTAGAAAAGCAGAAAATCGACCACCCGACCGTTGAGCAGTCGGTCCCATAAGTTCCCCACCGCACCCCCAAGAATCAACGCCAGACCAACTCCGGTGCTCTGCATGGAATGACTGTTGCGCCAGAGAAGAACGGAGACGATGGCGAGCGCCACGATGGAGAAGAGCACCAGCACGGTGATCTTCCATTCCGAGGGCGAGTCGGCAAACAGACCGAAGGCCGCGCCCCGATTCTCCACGTGGGTGAGCCGGAAGAATCCGGGGATTATCTGAATGGTGTCGTGCAAGGAAATATCCCTGGCTACCATCCATTTCGCGGCCCGGTCGAGGACCAACACCAGCAGGGCAATCACGAAGTGGAAGCTACGGGTGGCGCGAGTCGTCATGGGAGTTAGTCTAAAACCTCAAATCGCAGAAAACGCCGCCGAGGCGGCACGGAAGGCAGTGCTCACCTGCCGAGTTCCTTCAGCACCGCAATGCAGCGCTCGCACACTGTAGGATAGACCGCGTCCTCGCCCACATGGATGGAATAATTCCAGCAGCGCTCGCACTTTTTGCCCTGGGCCTGGTTCACCCGGACGCTTACTCCGCCGGTTCCATTTCCGGAAGCGCCAGGCTCCAGCGTCACCGCCGAAACGATGAACAGATAGCGCAGCTGGTCCTGGTAACGTGCCAGGACCGAGTACACGGGCTCGGCGGCCGTGACGATGACTTGGGCTTCCAGGTTGGCGCCGCCGATCAACTTGCTCTGGCGGGCCTCTTCCAGCGCCTTCAATACTTCGGTGCGGACAGCCAGCAGAGTGCTCCAGTCTTCACTTTGCCTGACATCCTTCACGGGGACCGAGCCGCCCAGAATGTCAGATGCATTGGGAAAGTTCGCGAGATGCACGCTGGGCGGACGATCAGCCAGCGCGGGCAGATATTGCCACACTTCGTCACAGGTGAAGCTCATGATGGGCGCCAGTAGGCGGACCAGAGCTTCCCCAATGCGCCAGATCGCGGTCTGTGCGGCCCGACGGCCGCGGGAATTCGGCGCATACGTGTAGAGCCGGTCCTTGAGAACATCGAAGTAGAAAGCGCTCAGTTCCACTACGCAGAAGTCATTGATGCGGTGGTAAACCTTGTGAAAAGTGAACTCATCGTACCAGCGAGTCACGTCTGCCGTCATGGCAACTGTCTGGCGAAGGACGTACTGATCGATCGCTTCCAGGTTTTCGAACGGCACAGCATCTCGTTGCGGATCGAAGTCGTACAGATTGCCGAGCGAGTTCTTAAACAGTTTGTTCCGAATCGTCCGGTAGTTTTCTGCGATGCGCCCCATCAGGCGCTCAGAGCCGACCACGTCCTCCCGAAAATCAACCGATGCGACCCACAAGCGCACGATCTCACCGCCCAGGCGATTAGAAATGTCGACCGGGTCCACGTCATTGCCGCGGGATTTGGACATGGCGCGGCCTTGTTCGTCCAGAGTCCAGCCGTTGGTCGAGACCATGCGGTACGGAGCCTGGTCGCGGGTGCCGACCGCGCAGAGCAGGGAAGAATGAAACCATCCCCGGTGCTGGTCACCGCCCTCGAGGTAAAGATCGGCGGGCCAGGGCAGGTCGGGTTCGTGGCCGAGCACAGCGGCGTGGCTGCAGCCGGATTCGAACCAGACGTCGAGAATGTCAGTCTCCTTGGAAAACTTTGTGGCCCCGCACTTGGCGCACTTTGTGTCGGCACCAATCAGAGCGTCGGCCTCGGGCGTGTACCAGGCGTCGGCCCCGGCACGGGCGAAGAGCTCGATCACTTTGCGGTTGAGCGCGGGATTGTTCAGGGGCAAGCCGCAGCCTTCGCACAAGAACACAGCGATGGGGACGCCCCAGATGCGCTGTCTTGAAACGCACCAGTCGGGGCGAGTGGCGATCATGTTTGAGATACGCTCTTCGCCCCAGGCTGGGTCCCACTTCACTTTCTTGATTTCGTCTAAGGTGCGACTGCGCAGCGTGCCATCCGGCATCGGCGTTTCCATGGAGATGAACCACTGCTCAGTGGCACGGAAGATGAGGGGGTTGTGGCAGCGCCAGCAATGCGGGTAGGAATGCTCGAGCTTTTCGGAATGCATCAGCACACCGCGCTGCTTCAGCAGCTCGATGATGGGCTGGTTGGCGTCAAAGACTTTTTTGCCGTCGTATTCTGGCAGGCCGTTTCGCATGATGCCGGCGGCGTCCACGTTGGTGGTTAAGTCGAGCTTATATTTGACGCCAGTCGCGAAGTCCTCGGCGCCGTGGGAGGGTGCGGTGTGGACGACGCCGGTGCCGGTATCCATGGTGACGTAGTCGGCAAGCACGCCCAGGACGGTGCGATCCAGGAACGGGTGAGCGAACTTCGCGTACTCCATTTTCCTGCCGGGCAGGTGGGCAAGCGTCTGGGCGTGTTTCAGACCAACCTTGCCGGCGAATTCGCTGGCCAGCTTCTCGGCAACGATGTAGGCCTCGCCGCCGGATTCAAGCGCGACGTAGTCCTCATGGGGATGAAAGGCCACAGCCATGGAGGCGGGAAGCGTCCAAGGAGTGGTTGTCCAGATTACGGTGAAAACTTTTTTCCCCGCCAGTGCGGGATCGAGCCGGGCCGGATCTTCGGCCAGGGCATACTTCACCCACACCGTGGGGCTGGTGTGATTTTCGTATTCGACCTCGGCTTCGGCGAGGGCGGTCCTGTCGTAAATACACCAGTACACCGAGCGCAGCCCTTTGTAGACGAATCCTTTCTCCAGGAAGTCGTAGAAGGTTGCCAACACCACCGACTCGTACTGCGGCGTCATGGTGGAGTAAGGCTGGTCCCAGCGTCCGAAGACGCCGATGCGCCGGAACTGCTCGCGCTGCAGATCGAGAAATTTCTGCGCGTACTTTCTGCACGCCTCGCGGACTTCCAGTTTCTGCATCTGGAGTTTTTTGCCGCCAAGTTGCTGGTCTACCTTGATTTCGATAGGTAGGCCATGACAGTCCCATCCTGGAACGTAGGGAGAGTCAAATCCGGCCATGGTTTTGGACTTGACGATGAAATCTTTCAGGCACTTGTTCAGCGCATGGCCCATATGGATGGGTCCATTGGCGTAGGGCGGACCGTCGTGCAAGACGTAGCTCGGAGCCCCGCGCCGGGCTTCCCGTATGCGCCGGTAGATGCCCATTTGCTCCCAGCGGGCCAGAGCCGCGGGCTCGTTCTGGGGCAGGTTGGCCTTCATGGGAAAGTCGGTCTTGGGCAGGTTGATGGTGGATTTCAGGTCCAGCGGCACTAGGATGATTTCTCCCCAAATAGTTGATTTTTTTCATTATAGGGAGCGGGCGAACGAACGTCCATTGACCGCCTGCAAACACCGAAGCCAGGGGTGAGAAAGGAGCCGCAAAAGCACTGCGAAAAGAGCTTAGAAAAGTGTACAATTTTCTAAGGTCGACGTTTGCTTAGGCGTCGCATCTAACAACTCGTGGTTGGGTCCTGTGGATCCTCTGTGAGTTCTAGGCGAGTTGCGGCCAGATGAATTTGCACGTATTCTCTTGCCGGGAAGCAACTTGGCAGCCAATGTGCTCATCAAGCTCTAGAGACGGAAGGCAACTCGGGTAGAGAAACCTGAATTCGGGTCAACTAAATGCCAACACTCGACATTAAACCCCCTGCCGGCGCCGAGCCCGAACTCAACTTACTTCTGCCGAAAAGCACTTTGGAAGAGTCGCTGTGGAAGTCGCTGTTCCGGAACTTGGACGACTTCTTCTTTCCGAAAAAGCAGCCACCTCTGGTGCTGACCTCCAAGCCGATTCCAGTCAAAGATATTTGGGGTTTTTACGACTACAAAAAGAACGGCGTATTGGGTTCCACCGTAGTACACGTTTTGGCATTGGCGGCGATCATAGGCATCACTCTGCTGGGCCGAAGGATGGTCGAGCAGATCGTTAAGCCGCATGACACGATCACATTGGTTTCTCCCGACGATATTCCTCCCTTGCCGCCGTCCAAGACGCAGGCAGGTGGAGGCGGCGGCGGTGGCGACCGCGACAAATTTCAAGCGCCCAAGGGAAAATTGCCCAAGCAGTCGATGGAGCAAATTACCCCTCCGATGATGGTGGTTCGCAACGACAACCCCAAGCTCACGGCTGAGCCAACGGTAATCATTCCGCCGCAGGTCAAGCTGGCTTCGAATAACCTGCCGAACCTGGGCGACCCGATGTCTCATCTGCCCTCCGGGCCTCCATCGAACGGAACCGGTTCGGGTGGCGGTATTGGCTCGGGTTCGGGCGGTGGCGTCGGTGTGGGCACAGGGCCAGGCGTGGGTGAGGGCCGAGGCGGTGGAGTTGGCGGTGGATTTTTCCATGTAGGCGGCGGTGTCAGCGCCCCGCGAGTCATCTTCCAGCCCGATCCTGAGTACTCGGAAGAAGCCCGCAAGGCCAAGTATCAAGGCACCTGCGTTCTCTGGCTGGTGGTGGGGCCGGACGGCAAACCGCGAGATATTCGGGTGGCACGTAGCCTTGGCCTGGGATTGGATGAGAAGGCAATCGAAGCGGTAAAGACCTGGAAGTTCGAGCCAGCCATGAAAGATGGCAAGCCGGTGGCAGTGCAGATCAATGTGGAAGTGAGCTTCCGGCTGTACTAGTTTGTTCCTTCCGAAACCGAATGCATGCACCACAAAGGACGCCGAGAGGCCCAAATCTTGGGATTCCTCAGCGTCTCTCTCTGTCCCCTGTGGTTGCTGCGTTATTCCTTTAACTCTACGTGCTCGACACCTTCGATCGGGCTTCCCAGAAATCGCGCCCCCAGGCGGCGAAACTTTTCCACTGAATCGGTTACGAAGAATTTCAGTCGAGGCTGTCCGCGGCGTTCTTCTTCGAGAGAAATTTCAGGTAGACCTTGTCGAAGTAGCTGGCTGACTACCCGCGCCGTGGAATCGGCAGAATCCACCATGGTGACATGCGTTGGGACTAACCCGCGCAGCAGCGGTTTCAGCAGAGGATAGTGGGTGCATCCCAGCACCAGAACGTCCGCGGACTCGAAGCCGTCAGCGAAAGCTTCGGCCAAATAAATGCGCGCCACCTGTTCGGCGACCGCGTGCTCCGCCCACCCTTCTTCCACCAGCGGCACCAGCAGCGGGCAGGCCTTCTCTTTCGCCTCAACTCCACGGATTGCAAGAGCCTTCGAATAAGCATGACTGCTGATGGTAGCCTCGGTGCCAATGACGACAACTCTGCGGGACCGGCTAGCCGCGGAAGCACTCATCGCGCCGGGTTCTACGACGCCGACCACGGGAACGCGGGAGGCCAAAGTAATCTTGTCAAGAGCGAGGGCAGTTGCCGTGTTACAGGCCATCACCAACATCTGTGCGCCGTGCTGTTCAAGATAGTGGGCCGCGCCGATGGCATACTTGGCAACGGTCTCGACAGACTTGGAACCGTAAGGCAGCCGCGCGGTGTCGCCGAAATAGAGGTAGTCAGCGTCCGGTGCCAGTGCGACCAGTTCCTTAAGAACCGTGAGGCCACCGAAGCCGGAATCAAAGACGCCGATGCGGGGTCGTCGAGTGGTCATGGATGGCGATGCAACTCATCATAACGGTCGTATCGATGTTTTGGTCAGAGAATCCTCTACGGGGTTAAGATCGGTGAAAATCCCGTCACAGATCTATGAGCTGGCGCCTGGAATAACCCAGACCGTATTCCGCAAGGACGATAACCTGTAGGCACAGCGCACGGGCGGCGCTAAGATTCTGCTGGTGTCCGAGTCCACCGCCATATTTTTCCGCGAAGGGATCGAGGGCGGCCGACTCTTCCGGCGTGGCGATCGCGAGAAGGTGGATGCCAGGATTGACCGCAGAAACAACGAAGACGTGTTGTGGCAGAAGGTCAGGTAGTGCTGCATCACTTGAAGCGTGAAGTCTGTACCTGCTGCCCTTCCTGGGCTGCCAGGTTGCGCTCACAGCAAGGTCCAAGTGATGCAGCACTACCTGACCTTCTGCTGCCAAGCTGTCCGTGAAGAGACGCTCGGCCAGGCGGTGGCGGCGGACGATGTCGGCCGCGCGCTGGCGGCCGCGGCCAGTGAATTCCACAATCGTGCTGCCGTCGCCGGTCGAGACACCGGAAGGTTTGAGCGCGTCGTGGCAAGGGTTCACGAACGGCTTGTGATTGTGAGCCTCGGGCGGATGTGGCCGGGTTGCGACCAGGCCGAGAGCGGCCATCTTTTCAACCGCAATGCTTACCGGCAGCGCGCCGTGCACTTCCATCCGGCCGATTTCAGCAATCTCGCCATGCTCCTCGACCGCCCAGAGCTCCTCCAGGACTTCGTCGAACTGTTCCTCGTCCGCCATGGCGAAAACTTCCTGGTCGGCAATTTTACCGTGATGCAACTCGATTCTGCGATCGGCGAGGCGGGCGACGATGGGGTCGTGCGTAACCATTATGATGGCGCGTCCCTGGCCATGCAGCTCGCGCAACAGGCGCAAGACGATTTCTTCATTGACTGCGTCCAGATTTCCAGTGGGTTCATCGGCCAGAACGATCTTAGGATCGTTGATCAGGGCGCGGGCGATGCAAACCCGCTGCTGTTCTCCGCCGGAGAGTTGAGCGGGCAGGTGCCGGGCGCGGTCTTTCAGGCCGACATGCGCCAGCGCCTCCAGGGCTTCCTGCTCGTCGGTCATGCTGTGGAAGTATTGGGCCAACATGACATTTTCGAGCGCGGTGAGATAGGGAATCAGATGGAATTGCTGAAAGATGAAACCAACTTTTTCCGCGCGCGCCCGGCTCAAATCCAGCGCGGAAAGCTTGGCCACGTTTTCGCCGTCGAGCCAGATCTCGCCTGAAGTGGGGCGATCGAGGCAGCCGATCAAATTGGCTAGAGTGGATTTACCAGATCCGGATGGGCCCATGACGGCAAGCCATTCGCCCGACTCAACGTGGAGAGAGACATCATCGAGCGCGCGCACAACGCCCCCGCCCTCGGCCTGGGCCGGATAAAGGCGGCTGACATGGCTGAGCTTGATCATGTCACTCTCCCCTCAGAATGTTAGCAGGTTGGACTCGCCGGAGCAGAGATATCGGCAGGATTGCCGCGAGCAGCGCGATCATTATTCCGCCCGCCAAAACGACCGGGAAAACGGCGAAACGCGGCGTCACCGGGGAGTGAAAATTCGTCCGCCCGATCCAGATGGCCGCCCCTACTCCGATGGCGAAGCCTAGTATTGATCCAACCGCGCCGATAGCGGCAGCTTCGGCGGCGAAGAATCCCTGGATCAATCTGCCGGACGCGCCTAGCGCTTTCATGAGGGCAAAGTCCCGGCGACGGTCGGAGATCCATCCAGTCAAGGTGGCAAGCACGCAGACAGCGGCGGTGAGAATGATGAGCACGGCAGCCACAAGAAGGGTGGATCGCATCTTGCCCAGCACTCGGGCCTCGCCTTCCATGACCTGCCGAACGGGGCGGACATCAGCGCCGGGAAGGGCTTGTGCGAGCCTGCGCATAGTGGCTTCTATTTCCTGCGAAGATCCTTCCTGCGACGAACTCAGGGCCGAGATTTCGATCGTGGAATAGGGCACATGGGTCCACTCGGTGAAATCGGCCAGCGAAATGTAAACCCGGCTGTCTTCGTCGGCGCCGGTTTGCAAGGTGCCGGCTGGATTCAGTTGAACAGTGCGTCCCTGGAAGCTCAGGTCAAACGGCTTTCCCGACGAGTTGAGAACTCCGGCAGCGCGGCGGCCGATGAGGGCATCGCGCTGTGCCTTCGGCCAACCCGTTACTGACCACCAGCTATCCAGCTTCTGTACTTGATCGAGATCGGTTCCGGCGACGACTACCGAATGGCCGTCAGAGGTGCGGGCTACGGCGTAGGCGAATGGAACCGCGATGCCAGCGTTGGCGAGAATGGA
>WNFP01009325.1_pt1 | contig 10864 bp, 10 predicted proteins | sample 5400201 | NCBI WGS metagenome assembly WNFP01 (sample SAMN13153355, study PRJNA577476) | soil metagenome | isolation source: 115 cm saprolite under Madrone tree | place: USA:California | collected 2016-06-14
CGCTGAGCTTGGCGACGGCGGCGGCGGCATCGAGGCCTTGGAAGGCGACGGGGGCGGAGAGCGTCGCGACGCCGGCGACGGGGACGCGCGCCGCGACGACCAGGGCGGCGGTGCCGCCCATGCTGGCGCCGACCAGGTACACGGGGCGGATCTTCCGGCCGAGGACGAACCGGTAGGCGCCCTCGAGGTCGCGATCGATCGTCGCGACGTCCTTGGCGCCGCTGGACTCGCCGTAGCCGCGGAAATCGAATGTCAGCGTGCGGAAGCCGGACTGCGCCATCTCGGCGGCGAATGCGGTCCAGCTACGCTGATCGCCACGATACGTATGCGCGAAGACGATGCCGGGACCCTCGCGGCCGTCGAGATGGCCGACGAGCTGCACGCCGTCGGTGGCGGTGATTTGTACGCGCTCGTCGGCAACGGCGGGTGCGACGCCAGCCAGAAGGATTGCGGCGACGGCCGCGATCTGGATGACGGCGACCATCCGAATCACGAGCGCCGTTCGGCGTCGACGACGGCGCGGGCGTGCGCCGGCACATCGCTCATGATGCCATCGCAGCCGAGCGCGAGGAGTCGCCGCATCTCGGCCGTGTCGTTGATCGTCCACACGTGCACCTCGGCCCCGAGCGCGTGTGCCGCGGCCACGGTCTCACGTGTCACGAGCTCGATCGCCCCGAAGCGTGGTGGAATCTGCAACGCGACCGCGCCCTCCGGCAGCGCCGGTACGACCCCTTGCTGCAGCGCGTCGATGAACGCTGCCACCTCGCCGGCCGCGAGACTCGTCGGGATGTCGGGCGCGGCACGCCGGATGGCGGTCATGATCGTGTCGTGCTCGGCGGCGAGGACGACCGTCGTGCGCGCGGCGCGCAGCAGGGCGACGACCGCGTCAACGATCGACGGCGTCTCCTGCTTGAGCTCGATGTTGAGCGGCGCGTCGGGGAACTCGCGCACGAGCTCGGCGAGCCGCGGCACGCGGACGTCGGCACCGCGAAACGGATGCGTGCGGCCGCCGTCCGGAGTGAAGTGGAATCCGGCATCGAGCGCGGCGACCTCGGCGAAGCGCAGGCTCGACACGGCGCCGCCGCCGTCGGTCGTGCGCTCCAGCGTGGGATCGTGGAGCACGACGATCTCACCGTCGGCTGTGGCATGCACGTCGAGCTCGAAGAACGGCCGCCGCGCCGCGATGGCCGAAGACCCGCGGCGGCAGGCCGGGGAACGCGCCCATCGTGTGGCTCAGTCGAGCGCGCTGAGGTTCGGGCGCAGGACGTCCGCCGGCGTCGCGAACGACACCGACGGCAGCTCGACGTGTGACGTGAGCGCGGCGAGACGATCGAGGAGCTCGTGGCTCAGCACCGCGAACTGGAAGCGCCGTGCGCCGGCGAGCTGTTCGCTCGCCGGCAGCTTCACCGTGAGCGGGTTCACGTACGTGCCGTCGATGAACAGCATGAAATGCAGGTGCGGGCCGGTCGCCAATCCGCTCCGGCCGACGTAGCCGATCACCTGGCCCTTGCGCACTTCGGCGCTGACGCGCAGGCCTTTCGCGATTCGTCTCAGGTGCGAGTACGAGGTCGCGTACGGCGCCTGGTGATCGATGCCGACTTGATTGCCGTAACCGTGCGCGTAGCCGGCGAACGTCACGACCCCGCTCGCGACCGCCCGCACTGGCGTCCCGATCGGCGCTGCGAAGTCGACGCCCATGTGCTGCGCAGGCCGTTTCAGGACCGGGTGCATGCGCGCCCCGAACTGCGAGCTCACGTAGTCGAACTCGAGCGGATACTTGAGGAAGCCTTTGCCGATCGCGTGGCCCTGGGGATCGTAGTACTCGCTCTCGCCCTTCTCGTTCTCGAAGCGGATCGCGCGCAGCGTGCGGCCGTGGCTGGTGATCTCGGCGGCGAGAATGTCGCCCGGGTGCGCCGTGCCGCTGTCGTCCCGGACCTCCGCGTAGACCAGACGGAACTCGTCCCCACGGCGGACGTCGGTCTCGAGATCGACCTCCCAGCCGAAGACGTCCGCCAGCTGCGAAACCATGCGGGCGGGGATGCCCGCCGCGCTCGCCGAGGCGGCGAGGCTCGCCTCCACGCGGCCGACGACGCCGCGCACCGCCGCGAGCTGCGGCATCGCCTTCAGCCGCGCCTGCACCTGTCCGTGCGCGACGCGCATGCTCAGCAACGCGTACTTGTCGATCTCGTAGTCGCAGGCGCGCAGCTCGTGGCCGTCGCGGCTGAACGTGATGACGAGCGCGTGCCGCGGCTGAACCGCGTCGACGTCGTACGCGCTCGCCGCCGCTTGCTCCCACGCCCGCGCTTCGATCGCGGACACCCCTTCGCCGACGAGAATCGTCACGAAGGTCTCGCCGGGCGCGATCAAGTGTCGCACCTGGATGACGTCGTCGGCCTTCGCGACTTCCGCGGCGGGCGCGACGGCGGCGGGTGCCGGCTTCGCAGCGCGCAGGTCGTTCGCCGCCAGGGTTTCCATCGGCGACGGCCCGGTCGTGATCGACGCCAGGCCCGCCGCAACCATCACTGCGAGCAGTACGCGGACTACGCTCGTACTTCCAGGTACACGCCGCACTCGAATACCCTCCCTGGAATTCGATAATCGCCGGCGACCCTGCCAACGCGCCCGCAAGTAGTCAAGCGGAATCGCCACGTTGCGGGCTCGCGGGGGCGCTGTTAAGCACGACCCGTGCGCATCGGCGGACTCGACGTCGGCGACCGCCGGATCGGGGTCGCGATCTCGGACGAGCACGGGTGGACCGCGCAAGGCGTCGGCGTCGTGCAGCGTACGCGACTCGCCGACGACCTCGCGGCGCTGCGCGCCATGCTCGCGCCGTTCGCGCCGACGACGATCGTGATCGGGTTGCCGAAGAACATGAACGGCACGATCGGCCCGCAGGCGAAAAAGGTGCTCGCGTTCGCGCGCGACGTGGAGGAGGCGCTCGCGGTGCCGATCGTCATGTGGGACGAGCGCCTCTCCACCGTCGGCGCGGAGCGCGTGCTCCTCGAAGCGGACTTGAGCCGCGCCAAGCGCCGCAAGGTCATCGACAAGGCCGCCGCGATGTTCATCCTGCAGGGGTACCTCGACAGCTTGCAGTTCGCGCGCGGACGTTGATGGCGCGCGCGGCGCGACGGAGGCGGTGACGATCCGACGCGGGCTCGCGGTCGTGCTCGTCCTCGCGACGCTCGGCGCCGGGGCGGTCGCGCTCTATCTCGTCGCGTTGCCGCCGGTCCCGCCCGCGGGCGCGCGCCTCGTGGTGCGCGAAGGCGACACGCTCTCGGCGATCGCCACCAGGCTGGCGCGGCTCGGCGTGATTCGCAGCGCGCTCGCCTTTCGGTTGCAGGCGCGCTTCGCCGGTCGCGATCGGCGCTTGCAACCCGGCGAGTATCGCTTCGACGCGGCGCTCGGCACGCGCGCGATCCTCGATCTCCTCGCGACCGGCGGCGTGCACGCCGAGGTGACGATTCCCGAGGGGCTCACGGTGCGCGAGGTCGCCGCGCTCCTCGAGCGCGGCGGTTACGGCAGCGCGGAGAGCTTTCTCTGCGTCGGGGACGACCCGGACTTCCTGCTCGCGGCTGGCGTGCCCGGTCCCCAGCTCGAGGGCTTTCTCTTCCCGGACACGTATCGTCTGACACAAGTCATGACTACGAGCGAGATCCTCGGCCTCATGGTGCGCCGGTTTCACGAGCGCTTCGATGCCGAGCATCACCGCCAGGCGATCGCGCGCAGCATGTCGGTCAACGAGGTGCTGACTTTGGCGTCGATCGTCGAGAAAGAGTCCGGCGTCGCCGCCGAGCGCCCGCTGATCGCCGGCGTCTTCTACAACCGGCTCCGGCTCGGCATGCCGCTGCAAAGCGACCCGACGATCATCTACGCGATCCCGAACTTCAACGGCGACCTGACCCGCGCCGATCTCGCGCGCCCGAGTCCGTACAACACGTATCAAGTGACCGGGCTTCCGCCGGGCCCGATCGCCAACCCCGGCCTGGCGGCGATCGACGCCGTGCTCGACCCGACGGACACCCAGTACCTCTACTTCGTCTCCAAAAACGACGGCTCGCACGTGTTCGCGGCGACGCTCGCCGAGCACAACCACAACGTCGCCCGCTATCAAAAACCGGCCCGTTGACATTCGCCTTATCTTCGCTTAGAAAGACGCGCATGGCGACGCGTGCGACGACGGGCCCGATGTTGACGAAGCGACAGAAGGAGCTCGTCGATTACCTCGACGGCTACATCATCAAGCACGGCTACGCGCCGACGCTCGAGGAGATCGGCGCGCATTTCGGCTTGAGCTCGCTCGCCACGATTCACAAGCACCTCACCAACCTCGAGCGGAAGGGACTCATCCGCCGCAAGTGGAATCGCAGCCGCGCGCTCGAGGTCGTGCCGCGCGAGCGGCGCGCGGCGGCGCTCGAGCTGCCGCTCCTCGGCCGCGTCGCGGCAGGGGCGCCGATCGAAGCGCTCGAGCAGCCCGACACCATTGCCGTTCCCGAAGAGCTCGTCGGCCGCGGCGAGACGTTCGTCCTCCACGTCCGCGGCAACTCGATGGTGAAGGAAGGCATCCTCGACGGCGACTACATCGTGGTCGAGTCGCGATCGCACGCCGACAACGGCGATACCGTCGTCGCCCTCGTCCGTGGCGACGCGACCGTCAAGCGCTTCTACCGCGAGAAAGCGGGCATGATTCGCCTGCAGCCGGCGAACGACCAGATGGAGCCGATCCTCGCGCGCGCCGCCGACGTCGAGATCCGTGGCATCGTCGTCGCCGTCATGCGGAAGTACCTCCCGGCCCGCAAGCGCCCCGCCGCCTGACTTCTCCGCCACCCCTCCTCACGACTCAGGCGCGGGGCGCTCGCGTCCCTAGTGTCCCGTCTCGGAAATTCGTTGCATAAGTCTGCGAGGGATTTTCAGCCCTGCCAAGGCGCGACGACGAAGGAATAGTCTCGACTATTTCGAGGAGGAGCAACGCGGGCAGGGCTGAAAAGACCCGCAGAGTTATGCAACGAATTTCCGGGGCGGGACACTAGGGTCGCGGAATCGCGCGGCGCGCTTCGCAACCGGGCGCGAGTTTTTGACGTGCCCCACCGGCCACCGGTACGCTGACCGCGTGACGCTCTCGCACCTCGTCTTCGACCTCGACAACACGCTCTACTCGCCCATGCGCGGCGTCGTCGAGCGCGTCGATACGGCGATCACGACCTTCATGGTCGAGCGGCTCGGCATGACCGCGCACGACGCGGATGCGCTGCGCGCGCGCTACCGCGAGGAGCTCGGCACGACCTTGAACGGTCTCATGCGCCACTACGCCGTCGCGCCGGACGAGTATCTCGCCTACGTGCACGCGATCGACGTCGAGACGCTGCTCGCGCCGGACGTCGCGCTGCAGACGATGCTCGCGGCGTTGCCGCACGCCAAGGTCGTGTTCACGAACGGCTCGGCGGCGCACGCGGAGCGCGTGCTCGCGTGTCTCGGCGTCCGCGACTGCTTCGCGGACGTGTACAGCCTGGAGCGCGTCGCGTACGTGGCGAAGCCGGAGCGCGGCGCGTTCGAGTCGTTACTGCGTGCGCTCGCCGTCCCGGCGTCGCGCTGCCTCGTGATCGACGACCGCGTCGACAACCTCTGCACCGCCGGGATGCTGGGGATGCGCACGCTGCTCGTCGGCAACGCCACCCCGCCGAGCGGCGTCGACGCTGCGGTCGCGTCGGTGCTCGACCTGCCGGCGGCGTTGCGGGCGATGGAGACGCCGTGAGCGACATCCCGGCGACAGCGCGACCGAGGAGCGTCGCGACGAAGACCACGCCCGTCGCGGACGCGGTCGCGATGGCGACGTCCGTCGCGACGGGCATCGCGGCCCCGGCGGCGTCGCTCTACGTGCACATCCCGTACTGTCACGCGAAGTGCCCCTATTGCGACTTCAACTCGTACGCGGCAACGGAGTGGCCCGAGGACCGCTACGCCGACGCCCTCCTCGCCGAGCTCGGCACCCATCGCTCGACGGAACCGTGGCGCGACACGATGCTGGCGACGATCTTCTTCGGCGGCGGCACCCCGTCGCTCTTTCGTCCGGCGACGATCGCGCGTCTTCTGGACGGCATCGCGGCCCGCTGGCGGGTCGCCGTGGACGCCGAGATCACGCTCGAAGCGAACCCGGGTACGGTCGAGCGCGGGCGCCTCGCCGGCTTTCGCACCGCCGGGGTGAACCGCCTCTCGTTCGGCGTGCAGTCGTTCCAACCGCATCTTCTGCGCACGCTCGGCCGCATCCATTCGGCGGACGACGCGCGTGCGGCGCTCGCCGCCGCGCGCGCCGCGGGCTTCGACAACGTCAATCTGGATCTGATCTTCGCCGTCCCCGGCCAGACGCGCGCCGCGTGGGCCGCCGACGTCGCCGAGCTTCTCGCATGCGCGCCCGAGCACGTCTCGGCATACAACCTCACGTATGAGGCGGGCACGCCGTTCCACTCCTGGCGCGCGCGCGGCGAGCTCGTCCCGCTCGGCGAAGACGACGAGCTCTGGATGTACCAGCACGTCCGCGCCGCGCTCGCCGCCGCCGGCTACGAGCAGTACGAGATCTCGAACTTCGCCCAGCCGGGCCGCGCCGCGCGCCACAACAGCGGCTACTGGCGCGGCGTCCCGTACCTCGGCGTCGGCGCCGGCGCGCACTCGTACGCGGCGACGCCGGGTTGGGGCGAGCGATGGTCCAACGAGCGCATCCCCGAGCGCTACATTGCCCGCGTCGGCTCCGGCGGTGACGCGACGGTGAGCCGCGAGACGCTCACGTTCGACACCGCCGCGGCGGAGTTCATGTTCCTCGGTCTGCGCGAGCTGCGCGGCGTCGATCCGCTTGTGTTCGCCGCGCGATTCGGCGCGCCGCTCGCGACGGTACACCCGGAAGTCGAGCCGCTGCGCCGCGACGGGCTCCTCGTCGACCGCGAGTCGCGCCTCGCGCTCAGCGAGCGCGGTCTGCTCGTCGCCGACTCGGTCTTCGCCGCGTTCCTCTGAGCCGATCCGGCGGGCTGAGCCGGCCGGACGTTGGCAGCGTCAGCTTCGGTCCCGGGATCTCAATCGACGCGGAAGAGCGTGACCGCGAACCCCGCGTCGGCGTCGATCCACTGCTCGCCACAGGCGAAGCCCGCCGCCTCGCCGCGCGCGGCGATCGCGTCCGGAACGTACTTGTACGAGCTCTCGGTCCAGATCGTCTCGCCGGCCTCGAACGCGACGCTGATGCCGGCGGCGGCGATCGCCACCTGCTGCGAGCGCCCGCAGTGGAGGTGCATCTCGACGCGCGACTCCGCGGCGTTCCAGCGCGCCTCGTGGGTGAAATCCGCGAGGTCGAAGGTACCGCCGAGCTCACGGTTGATGCGGACGAGCAGGTTCAGGTCGAAGGCGGCGGTCACGCCGAGCGGATCGTCGTAAGCGCGGACGAGATCGACCTCGGGCTTCACGAGATCGGCGCCGACGAGCAATCCGTCGCCGCGACGGAGCGCGCGGCGCACCGTGCGGAAGAACGCGTCCGCTTCCGCGGGATGGAAGTTGCCGATGTTGGAGCCGAGAAAGAGGACGAGCGTCGCGCCGTGGCGGAGCGGCGACGTCGCCGCCTGACGCAACCCGACCTCGTACGCGGCGCGATGGGTGACGACGCTCACGTGCGGGACGGTCGCGAGCGTGCGCGCCGAGAGGTCGAGCGCCGCAGGCGAGATGTCGACGAGGTGCACGCGCAGCGGCCGCGCACGCCGCCGCATGCCGCCCGCGAGGAGCGCGAGCTTCTCGCCGCTGCCGCAGCCGAGCTCGATCACCCCCGTGAGGTCGGCAATCGAGTCCGTCATCGCGCCGGCGTGCAGCTCGAGGAGGCGGCGCTCGGCGCGGGTGATGCGATACCACGGCAGCTCGCAGATCGCCTCGAAGAGCCGCGACCCGAGGGCGTCGTACAGGTACTTCGGCTGCAGGCGCTTCGGGCGCAGCGCGAGATCGCGGGCGACGTCGGCGGCGAATTCGCGCCGCGCATCGGCCTCGGCCCCGCTCGCGCCGCGCAGCTCGACCTCGGCGAGGAACGTCGCGCCGTCGCGGCGCGCCGTCGCCTCGCCGACTGCGTCGACGCGCGGATGGACGAGCGCCTTACTCATGCACCAGCCGGAAGGCGGCGTAGGGGTACGGATAGTGCGGCTGGAACCAATTGCGCCAGCTGCGGCGGATGAGGGGCGTCGCGGTCGCCGGCGACGCGCCCTTCATGACGAAGTGGCGGCCGTCGAAGAAATCGGCGGAGTAGCCGGGATATGCGGCCGAAGGCGTGAAGCCGGCAAAGCCGGCGAACGGCGTCGACGTCCATTCCCAGCCGTTGCCGACGAGGTCGTGCACACCGAAGGCGCTGGCGCCGGCGGGAAAGGACCCGACCGCGACCGGATCGAACGCGCGCAGGTCGAAAAGGCCGCGCGACGGATCGGGCGGCTCGTCGCCCCAGGGATACCGGCGCTCACCGCCATCCGGCGTGCCGTATGCGGCGCGATGATACTCGGCCTCGGTCGGCAGGCGCTTGCGTTTCCAGCGCGCGTACGCCGACGCCTCGGCGTAGCTCACGTACACGGGCGCGGCGAGCGGCAGCGGGCGCGGCGCGAGCAGACCGCGCCAGTGCCACGCCCCATCGCGGCGCAGCCAAAACGCGGGGTGCTGCACGCCGTACCGCGCGCGCCACGTCCAGGCGTCGGCGTCCCAATACTCGGGGAGCGCATAGCCCCCGGCCTCGACGAACTCGAGATAGTCGCCGTTCGTCACGTCGTGGACGTCGATCGTGAACGCCGCGACCGGCATGCGATGCAGTGGAAACTCGTTGTCCCAACCGAAGCGCACCTGCGCCGGATCGGCGCCGAGCGTCGCGACGCCCGCCGGGATGCGCACCGTGCGCGACGCACGCGACGCGACGCTCGCAGACGGCGCCTCGTGCTCGAGGATCGAGTACAGCGCGATGGCGCCGCGCAGGACCGGCGAGTCGGCGCGATCGACGTCGGCGGTGGCGATCGCGTCGGCGACCGCCGCGTCGGCGGCGCGCGCGTACTCGGCGATGCGCGCGCGCGACGGCCACCTCGCGCGGCGGGTCCCAGCCGCCGCCGCGTCGTCGAGCGGGTCGATGCCGCGCTCGAAGAGCACGTCGAGCTCGGGATCGATCGGCCCCCGCCCGAGTCCGCGGCGCAGGAGCGTGTTGGCGTTGAACGCGGGCAGATGCCCCTCGTAGAAGACGATCGGGTGCCGGAGCGCGATCGGACGCTCGAGGAACGCGGCCGGCTCGACGATCGAGAACAGCGCGCGCGAGCGCGCCCGATTGCGGCGAAACCAGTCGAGCGCCGCGCTGCGGTCGAGGTCCATCATGGACGTCGCCCGCCGTCTCACGCCATCCCGAGCTTGGCTCGACCCTCCGGAGAGATCATGTTGGGATTCCACGGCGGATCCCACACGACGCGCACGTGCGCCTCACCGACGCCGGGCAGCGCCTCGATCCGGCGCTGCGCGTCCATCGCGATCGACGGCCCCATGCCGCAGCCTTGCGCGGTGAGCGTCATCGCCACCTGGACGTTGCTGCCCCCGGCCGGGAGCGGCTCGATATTCAAGTCGTAGACCAAACCGAGGTCGACGATGTTGACCGGAATCTCGGGGTCGTAAACGTTGCGGAGCTCGTTCCAGACCGCCTCATCGGTGAGCTCGCCGCCGGCGGCGGCACCCGACTGCGCGGCGGCGCCCGGCCGCTTGCCGATCGCGTCCGCGTCGCGGTCACTCACGCGGAAGAGACCGCCCATGCTCGGAATCTGCAGCGTGTACGTTCCACCGAGCGATTGCGTGATGATGGCGAGCGTTCCTTCGGGAATCGTCACCGCGTTCCCGTGCGGAATCTGGATGGCTTCGCAGTCGCGGCTGACTGAGACGTTCTCGTAGCTCATGGGCGCTCCTTTCGGTGCAGGGGGCCGATGCTCCCGACCCGCGAGCGCCCAATCTAGCGTCGGTACCTGGTTAGGACAACGGCGGTCGCCCAGCGTGCAGCGCGGCGCAGCCCGACTCGCGGTGCAGCGGCGCGCCGCCTATTGCCGGCGCGGTCACGAAGCGTCGCGAAGCTACGGGGCGATCAGGCGTGACTGGCGCACGCCTCGGCGCCGCAGTCGATGCTTGGGGCCGACGCGGGCAGCTCGACGACGAACGTCGCGCCGGCGCCCGCCGCGCTCTCGGCGCGAATCGACCCGCCGCAACCGTCGACGATCTGGCGTGTGATCGCGAGGCCGAGCCCGGTCCCGTGCTTGCGGGTGGTGAAGAACGGCTCGAAGATCCGCGGCAAGTCGTCGGCGGCGATGCCGCGACCGGAGTCGCGCACGGTGAGCGCGACGGTGCCCGTCGATTCGCGGCGCTCGCACCGCACGGCGATCGTGCCGCCTGCGGATGTCGCGTCGATCGCGTTCAGCAGGAGGTTCATCACCACTTGCCGCAGGCGCAGCGACTCGGCGTCGACCCACGCGTCGTCGACATGCTCGAAGACGATCTCGACGTCCTTGTCGCGCGCTTGCACGCGGACGAGCGGCAGGACGCTGTCGACGATCTCGGCGAGGCTCACGCGCGACACGGCGGTGCCGGCCGCGGTCATGAGGGCTGCCGACATCGCCGCGGTAGCGCCGGTGCTCGCGGCGCCCTCGCGCTCGCGCGCCGAATCGTGAGCAACCGCGAGGAACTCGCGGACGAGCGCCTCGACGCGCTCGAGCTCGGTCACGACCACGTGCGAGAAGTCCTGACGGAACTCGGGGTCGTCCCAGCGGACCGGCAGCAATTGTGCAAAGACCCGCAGCGCGACGAGCGGGTTGCGGATCTCGTGCGCGAAGGCGGCGGTCAGGCGACC
>WNFP01005142.1_pt1 | contig 10863 bp, 7 predicted proteins | sample 5400201 | NCBI WGS metagenome assembly WNFP01 (sample SAMN13153355, study PRJNA577476) | soil metagenome | isolation source: 115 cm saprolite under Madrone tree | place: USA:California | collected 2016-06-14
AAAGTCATGCCGATCGCGTGCAGGAAGCGCTCGGGAACATGTTCATGGACATCATCTGTTCGCATTGCGGTAGCGACAAAGTAATTCGCGCTGGCGCGTGCGGCGTCTGCACCGAGTGCGGCACAAGCCAAGGCTGCAGTTAGCGAGCTGTCTTTGGCAGCTGCGCGGTGGACAGAAGCGCCTGAATAGCTAGACTTCGTGACCCGCCGATTATTCGTCGGCGGGTTCGTTTTTCATGACTGAAACTGAAGCCCAACGACAGAAAGAGATTCAGCAGGCCGAAGAACTACTTTTCACCGGCCCGCAGGCGCTCGGTTTCGTCAAAGGCTTGTTCCAAGGCCACTTCGTTTCCGACTGGGTGATGCCGTATCCGCGGATCGCGGCAGCGGAACAGCCCGAAATCGACCAGACGCTTAGTGCGCTGCGCAAATTTCTGGATGAACATCTTGATGCGCCGGAGATCGATCGGCAGGCGGACATTCCGCGTGATGTGATCGATGGACTGGGAAGAGTCGGCGTGCTCGGTTTTACGCAGATGGCGAACTGCAGAATTTTGGAGGAGATCGGTCGCCGGTGCGCATCGACATCAGTTTTCGTAAACGCGCATCATTCGATTGGGATTCGCGCGCTTTTGTTATTTGGCACGCACGAACAAAAACAGAAATGGTTGCCGAAACTGGTGACCGGCGAGCAACTCGGCGCATTTGCCCTCACTGAAAAAGAAGCCGGTTCGGACGCGGCCAATGTGCAAATGACGGCGACGCCGAGCGCTGACGGATCGCACTTTATTTTGAACGGCGAAAAGCGTTACATCACTAACGCAGCGATCGCGCACGTGTTGACGGTCATGGCGCGAACGCCTGTCCCGGGGAAGGCAGGAAAGACGTCGATCACAGCATTCCTGGTAATGCCCGACATGCCGGGATTCGAAATTCTCGAGGCGCGGATGCCGAAGATGGGAATTCGCGGGACGGCCACCGGTCGATTCGCAATGCGCGACGTGAAAGTGCCGAAAGAAAATATCCTCGGACCGCCGGGCAAAGGTTTAAAGGTTGCGCTTACGGTACTCGATTTTGGTCGAACCACCTTCGGCGCGTGTTGCACCGGCGCGGCGAAGACTTGCCTGGAACTCGCGGTCAAACACGCGAATACGCGAAAGCAATTCAATAAAACGCTCGGCAATTTTCATTTGGTAAAAGAAAAAATCGCGCGGATCGCGGCCGACGCTTATGCGATGGAAGCGATGACCACGATCACGGCGTCCCTAATCGACCGCGGACTGGAAGACTACATGCTCGAGACAGCGATGCTGAAAGTGTTCACCACCGAGCGGTTGTGGGAATGCATCAACGACGCGTTTCAGATTTACGGTGGCTCCGCTTATTTTGTCGATCTTCCATTGGAGCGAATGATGCGAGACGCGCGGATCAATCAGATTGGCGAAGGCAGCAATGAAGTGCTGACGTCGTTCATCGCGCTGGTCGGGATGCGCGGGCCGGGCATGGAGTTCAAGGAAATTTACGACACAATGTTAAAACCAACGCGCGAAGGTGGAATCGGGAAAGCATGGAGCGCGGGCATGAATCGACTCGGCGCGAGTGTGCGCATTCCGGATGTGCCCGTCCGCAGCGCCGAGCTGCGTTCGTTCGCGAATCAGCTCGGTCGATTGATCTGGCGTTTTAATCTCGCCGTGAATCGATCGCTCATCGTCTATCGCGAACCAATTCTGGACATGCAACTGGTTCAGGAAAGGATCGCCGGCGTGGCGATGGACCTTTTTGCATCGACCGCGGTGCTGAGCCGATGGGATTCGGAAATTCAATTTGCGCAAGGCAACGGCGAAGCGCCGAATCAAAAGAACACCGCTGCCGAACTTTTCCTGCGCCAGTCGTTCCGGCGAATTCGGAATTATCTAGCCGGTCTTACTGATAACGACGACAAGTTCATTCTCAAAGCAGCTGATTCCGCGCTAGGCTGAAAGATTTGCCAGTTATGGCGACTTCAAGATTTGAAGTGCCCGGAGCAAATCGTCCGTGATTAGTTCGTAGAGTGGATAACGCACGGCGAGAACGATGTATTGATGAAACTCGATCGCCGCGAGAAATAGGACTGCGGCGGCGATGATCACAGTTCGATATTGTTTAGCCCACGACGCCATTGCCACGATTTGGCTAAAGGCGAGGAAACGCAGCGGCAAATCCCACATGTTCGCGTAACGGAGATTCATTCCGTACTTGACGTTGCACATGACCAGATAACCCGCGGCGATAAAGATCGACATGAACAACTCCGGTTTCATTGTGCGGTTGAGGCGAAAGAGTGTGCCAAACGCGAGAATTAGGACGATCGGGCTGACCAGGAGAAGATCGACCAGGTACCGGTACCACGGCCCGTCTCCGGTCAGGATGGCGTAATGGAGTTGGAAATTTTTGCCGACCGACAATTGATAACATTGAATCAGTGTGCCGATTCCCCCGGCCAGCAAAACCAGGATTACGACGCCGAGAAGTGGGCCAAGGATAGTCGCGATCAGAAGCTCGCGCGTAATCGTTCCGAATTGAAGCCATCGATTCCCGATGAGGAGCGCGACCAACGCGACCCAGACGAAGAACGAATTCTCCTTAGTCAGCACCAGCAGCGCCAATGCAACGATGTAACCGGCGAGCCAACGCCAATCACGCGGCGCTTGCAGATTTTCCCAAAACAACCAAAGAACAAGCGTAGCCCAAAAAGTGAAGAAGCCGTCGACCAGTGCATGTTGCGACATGTGCAGCTGTGTCGGCGCGAGTCCCATCAGCGCGGCGATGGCCACTGCCCACACCACTCCTCGAATCCGCCATGCAAACATCGTCGCCAGCACCAACGTCAGCATACTGAACACACTCGCGATTTGGCGGAACCCTTCGAGTGTTTCGGTTCCGAAGAGCGAGTGCCACACGTAGCCGGTGAAAATGAAAAGGAAACGAACCGGCGGCAGAATCGATCCTTTCCTTTCTATTTGAGCTTCGATGTAGGCCTGAACAACTCCCGGATATGCGCCGAGACCTTCCTCAGAAATAGCGTTCGCGTATTTTCGGTAAAGTTCCTCGTCAAAGCCGATCTGATTGAATGCAGGTTGCGGATGAATCGGCGCCAAGAAATGCAGCGTAGCGCCGGGTGAGAATGCGTGTGGCGTGATCCGCAGAAAAATTCCGAGCGCAAAGATGAGCGCCAAGAGGATGATGTCTATCTTGCGGCGACGAAGTTCTGGAGCGGACATCGGAAAAGGCAGCGTGATAAGCGAGGTTTAGTCGCTTGGCAAGGGATGAGCAAAATCTAAGCCGCTAGTTTTTGTGTGCTGGGCTGTGGCACAAAGAACGCTGTGGACAAAACGGTTCGGTGAAATCAGCCACGCTGGAAGAACAGATTAATCGTGACCTGGTGGCGCGTGCGCCGTCCTGCAGTCCGCGTCCTTTGGGCCGATTAACCCCCGGTCCGGAAGAAACAATTGGGGTTAGCAGCCACCTTCGACAATCTGCATTTGCCCTGTATTCGTAGAGGTTGTCAGCTCTGTGCCGTATGAAAATTGTTCTCACTGGCGCATGCGGTTTTGCCGGCAGCACGATAGCTGGCGCGCTGCTCGGCGCGCGAGACGGTCTTGAGATCGTTGGGCTCGATAATTTGAGCCGGCCGGGGAGTGAGCTAAACCGGACAAAGCTGGCGAAATTGGGAATAAAGCTACTTCACCTGGATATTCGCAATCAAAGTGACGTAGACGCGCTTGATCGCGCCGACTGGGTAATCGATGCCGCGGCAAATCCGAGCGTGCTCGGCGGCGTGGATGGACGAACAAGCAGCCGGCAAATCATCGAGCACAATCTACTTGGAACGATCAATCTCCTCGAATACTGCAAAAGGCATCGGGCCGGTTTTATTTTGCTGAGTACCAGCCGTGTTTATTCCGTTTCAGCATTAACCGCGATCAAGGTTGCGGTCGTTGATGATGGTTATCGGCCCGTGCCGCAAACGATTTGCGGTCTTAATCCGAAAGGAATTTCAGAAAATTTTTCGACCGACTCGCCAATTTCGTTGTACGGCGCGACCAAGCGCGCCTCGGAACAGTTCACGCTTGAGTATGGCGGTTGTTTCGATTTTCCGGTGTGGATCAATCGCTGCGGTGTTTTGGCCGGTGCGGACCAATTTGGGAAAGCTGATCAGGGAATTTTTTCATTTTGGATCCATAGTTATCTCCGCCGCAAACCATTGAAATATATTGGATTCGATGGGAACGGTCACCAAGTTCGCGATTGTCTGCAGCCAAGGGATCTCGTGCCGGTCCTTGTGCGACAGATGGAAGGGGCGCCCGGTCCGGCGCTTTGCAATTTTAGCGGCGGTATGGAGAACAGCTTGTCTTTACGTCAACTGAGCGATTGGTGCGCGCTTCGATTCGGTTATCGCGAAATCGGACGTGATAATCGCACCCGGCCATTCGATGTTCCCTGGCTCGTATTGGATGCCTCTCAAGCCCAACGGCAATGGAATTGGCAGCCCCAAACATCAATCCAATCTTTACTGGAAGAGATAGCGACCCACGCGGAAGCAAATCCAGACTGGCTAGAGATCAGCTCGTAGAGTTTGATCGGTCGTTTCCGGGCTAACTGGCACAAAGAACGCTCTTTGTTCCGTCGAATGTTTCCACGAAAAGCCGCGCCGGAAATAATCAGTGATGATATTGGTTCGAAAGAGCGCGGAACCGAATTAACCCTGACGCTGCTGTCGGTAGTTATTCCAGCAAGAAATGAGGAACGCTGCATCATTTCCACCGTAAAGCATCTGCACGTGGAACTGCAGCTGCATAGGATCCCGCATGAAATCATCGTGGTTGACGATGCCAGCGTCGATGCAACATCGGCAAAGCTAGATGCGATCCGATCAGAAATGCCCGAGCTTGTCGTCGTCAAGAATCCCGGCCCGCACGGGTTCGGCAGGGCTGTCGCTCGCGGCATTGATCGCATGAAAGGCGACGCCGTTGTAATTATGATGGCCGATGAATCAGACGATTGCCGGGATGTCGTGCGATACTGGACTTTGCTGCAACAGGGCTATGAGTGTGTCTTCGGTAGCCGGTTCTTGCGCGGGGGTGGCACTATCGACTACCCGCGGCTGAAACTCATGATCAATCGTCTGGCGAATTTTTTCGTCAAAACCCTGTTCGCTTTCAAATTGAATGACACTACCAACGCGTTTAAGGCCTACCGGAAGAGTGTGATTGATGGCTGCCAGCCTCTGATTTCGCCGCACTTCAACATCACTGTCGAACTTCCACTCAAAGCGATCACGCGTGGCTATTCCTGGATCAGCGTCCCGATCACCTGGCGTAATCGTCGCGCCGGAAAATCGAAGCTCAGCCTCAAAGAGATGGGAAGCCGCTATTTGTTTATCTGCCTTTACGTCCTGCTCGAGAAATGGCTTAGCAGAGGAGATTACCGCAGGAACCAGACGTTCACCGCGTAAGCAAACTCGTTTTGAAATGCGCGTGTCTCGAAAGATTCTTCTGTGTGCACTTATCGTCCTTATCGTGCTTTTGCCACTCTGGCCAGCCTTTGAAAAGACGGCTCCGCCGATGGATGAAGGCTCACTCCTTGTGTACCCCGAGCTTATTCTCAAAGGCAAAGTGCCTTATCGCGATTTCGAGACATTTTATGGACCCGCTAACCTCTGGGTCTTGTCTGCTGCTTACGCCGTGCTTTCTCCAGACATTTTTGTCGAGCGCAGCGTCGGCTTAGTCTACCGGATCCTGATTGTCGCTGCAATCTTTGCCCTAACCCAAAGATGGAGTAGAGCGCTTGCGGTTGGCTGTACATTGCTAGCGGGCGTGCTTCTCCTGCCCGCCTTACTTCCAGCATACGCATGGACGGGTGGAGTAATGTGCGCGCTCTGGTCGATTTGCATGATAACAACGCCGGAATCAAAATGGCGCATCTTTTTTGGGGGGTCTCTTGCGGGGACCGCGTTATTGTTCCGGCCGGATCTCGGTCCGGCAGTTATTGCCTCGGCGCTACCGCTCTTATTGTTCAAGCGATTTTCTAACTGGCAATTCTATACTGGCGGCGTCTTTGTCGCATTGCTGCCATTGGCCTGGCTGAGCTTCGTAGCCGGCCCGCGCGAGATACTAAACAACTTGCTGTTGTTTCCGGTTATCTACTCAAGCCCCGGGCGCCATTTGGCAATTTTCTCGGCCGACACTTATGTGATCTGCTTATTCTTCCTTCACATTGCGGCTGCCGTTGTCAATGTCTTCGCTGGAGCGGTGGCGATTTACGTACGGCGCAGTGATCAGCGCTCCCGTCTTCTACTTAGCCTGGCCCTTTTCGGTCTAGGTTTGACGCATCAAGCGGCACAGCGAATTGATCTATTGCACGTTGTTTATGCGGTCTTTGTGTCGGTCAGTGTTTTGCCATTGTCGATCTTCGTCCTCCTGCAATTAAACGCGGGCACAACTTCATCGACGGCGAGAGATGCTGTTCTCGCGACTGCTATTGTCGTTATTTGCCTATCGTCGTTCGTTCCCGAGTTAACGCTCTATGCTCGCGATGAGGTTATCGCTGCACTGGGAAACGGATTGCCCAAAGCAGCTTTCATCAAACAGCACGGCCGGTTCTTTCCCGTCGCTTCCGACCACGAAGCAGTTGCTCTGGGCAAAATGTTGAAGAAGATCGATTCTGTTGCTTTGTCGGGAGAACGTTTATTCGTAGGTCCAGCCGACCTTCGGCGGACCAATTATAACGACACATTCATTTATCACTTAATGCCGCACCTGAGACCTTCCGGCTATTTTCTCGAGATGAATCCGCAATCGGCAAACCGCCCGAACTCACGGCTGGCAATGGATGTAGCCCGCGCGGACTGGCTGGTTCTGGATCACGCATTGGATGATCGGACAGAACAAAACGAATCGGCCAAATTTGCATCTGATCAGCCGATGCGCGTCGTAAGTGAGCAATTCAATTTGTGCGGCCGGTATGGTCCGTGGGACGTGTATCAAAAAAAGAAACTGGCTTCGTTCTAGAAGTTAATTATTTCAAAAGTCGCAGTGCTTGAAGCAAGTCGCGCGTGATTAGCTCGTAAAGGGGTAGCGAACAACAAGCAGGACGTATTGCCGAAACTCGATGGCGGCCAGCAGAACAACCGCGACCGTGAACGGAGCACGATATTGGTGCGGCCGGCGTAACGGCAATTCTTCGGTCCTGGCGGCGAGACAATTTTGGCGATCGATCCCATCGAATCTTACGAGGAACAATATGGATCGCTACGCCGTTTCAGCGGGCAACTTTTCACGTGGTAACGGACGGAGATCGAGTTCCCTGTTAACGGTTTTTCGCCAGAGCGCGATGGAGCCCGCGGTGATGACAAGCCACGGCAACAGCGACCACGCCGTCCAGTGCTGTTTCGAGTCATCCGTCGCCAGCGCGACCTTCCACGGCAAACCGCCAGAGGTGATGTTGTAGAAAGCGAACAAGAAAGCCGAACTTGCGACGAGCATCCAGCTGTAAAACGTCGGCGACAAAATCAGAATAAAAGGGGCAAGCCAAATCAGGTATTGGGGGCAAACGCCGGGCGCGAAAACAAAAAACACAAGCCAAGTGTAAGCGAGCGATTGAACAAACGCGGGCCCGCGAGCGTGACGATTTCGCCAAGCGATCCACAAGGCAGCGGCAACAATCATGACTTTCAGAAGAGAGATGACGACGTCCTGGGCTGGCTCAAGATCAAAAAACGACAGACGGCTAAACTCAGTCAGACCAGTCAGGCGAAATAAATAAGTGATGCCCCACATTCCCCAATAGCTTCCGTAAGCCAGGACGTTTTTCGCGAACAAGATTGGGAAATTCATCAGTGGCTCGAGCCACAAAAGACAAGTGGTGACTGCTCCTGAAATCAAGAACCCGCGACTCCGGTCTTGCGACCACCAAAAAAGTACCAACGCTGGCAAAAAAAGCAGCGGCACAATCTTGATCTGACAACTTAGCGCAAAGAATAATCCCGCGAGTGCCGGTCGATTTCGGAGACACATCCAAACGGCGCAAACCAGCAGCAACACCATCACCGGATCGGTGTTTCCGTGGAATCCGGAAACCATGAGCGAGACCGGACTGAGCGCAAAAAGCGCCAAAGCCCAAGTTGGAATGCGGACGTCCATCTTGCTGATCCGCAACAGAACCAGCATAACGAGGAAATCCGCAATGATCCCGGGCAAACGAAGAAGAAACGGAAAGTGGAGACCGAGGTCCTGACACCAGCGCTGCTCGGTCAACGCGAAGATGGCGCGCAAATAGTAAGCGGTCAGTGGTGGATGATTAAAATAGCGGCTGTGCTGATAGGTCCATTCCAGTCCGTGCTCGCTCAGCACTTTGGCGAAGCCGTAAAAAAATACGGCGTCATTGGTGCCGATTGTGTTGTAGGCGATCGCGAGCTTCAGCGTCATCGCGACGAGTGCCAGCGCGACAATGCACGTTGGGCGCAGATCGCGGGTGGGATTCATTCGCAGGATTCGAGCAGCTTCGGTGCCCTCGTAATTTTGAAATCCGACACGCTGATCATTGCCAGCCGTCGACGACGACAAGCGGCACGTCTTCAAAGTTGTTAACCGCTTCCGATGGCAGCGAAATAGTCTGACCATGTTCGCTGTGGGTTCGAACAAATACGCCGAGCTGTTCCAACCACGATTCGCTAAAGTCGACATTATCCCAGCCGACGGACCCATTTGGCGAGTGCGGCGGTGAAAGGGGTGGTCGCCCTTTCGGCGGTAGCTTAATTCCGCCGACGAACCAAACACGATTTCCGGCTGCGAGCGTTTGGTGAACTTTTTCCAGCACGTCGTCAATTGGGTTCGGCGAGAGTATCTTTTCGCGGAAGAGGTCGTATCGATGAATCCGCAAATCGCGAATGCTTGGGAGCGTGATCCATGGCGTTTGGCCGCGGTAATAACGGTTAAATGAGATGCCGTACAGCCAGGGCGCGACGACGATGAGGTCGGCCGGTTTTGCCAGCTCAGTCACTTTTTTGGCGACGATGTCGATGTTCGTCTGGCGTTCGCCGATTTTTGGCCAAGCGTTGATCGGCAGAACGATCAGGGCAATGAGGGCGAATATGAGCCGACCGATTCGAAACCAGGTTGCGCTGATGAGAGCGGCAGCGAGACAATCTACCGTGACCGCCAGAACTGAAAGCAACGCCAGGAAATACCACGAGCGCGTCAGATAACTGAGTGTCTGCAAAAATTCGTAATACACTACGGGCGCAAGAATGATCGCGATGGACCCGAACAATAAAAGATCCCAGTCCGGCGTGAGCTTACTGACCCGCAAGCGATAGAGCTGCCGGATCGAAACGAAAAGAGTGGCGATGCAAGCGAGATGCCACAACCAGGCGATGGCGGGATTGGGATTGCCCAAGGCGAAATTGAATTGGTTCCAAACTAACCGGAACGTAACTGGAAACTCGACGACCTGACTCCAGGAACTTGAGTATGCATTCAGGTAAGGAATGAACGAGATCAAGCAGAGCCCGAAAATTCCGAGAAAAATAATTAGACGTTTGGGATCGTGTCGAAGGAGAGAGACGATCGCGGCCGCAGCGACGAGCGCGAATATGAGGGCCAGGTTATGAACGAGGCATTGCACGGCCGCGATTGAGATGATCGCGGCAGCGATGATGCGCGTGCGCGACGGAGTGATCATCACAGTTACGAGCAAGCCGAAAGCGAGCACGATCGACGCGGATCCAAAGCCGTAACCGCGAACCGTCGTTCCCCAAAACAGAAACGTCGTGTTCAGTCCGAGGAGGGCGAGTGAAACAATCGGCGGACCGCGTCCAGTTGTGTAAGCGCTGAACCAAAGTGCGCCCAGAAGGGCGATTCCGGCCCCTATTCCAAAACAGCGCAACGCAATGTCGCTATCGCCAAAAACATTCGTGTAGGCGCGGATCAGAATCGGGAACGGAACCGGAAACGCTTCGTGTTGAAAATTTCGAACGATATCAGCAACGCTTGGCATCCTCGCGAGGTTGACCACCGCGCATTCATCGCGCCAAAGCGCGCCGGCATGGGTGGCGCGAACAACGAGGAGAAACAATGCCATTGTGGATAGAAGAACTGCCACTATCCATTCCGCACGTTTCAAGAAATCCGGTCGAGTCACTGCGCGTTTTCTTCGATCTGTTGCTTAAGCGCTTTGAATTCGGGTTGGTCCGGATTGAGTCCAATCGCCGTCTCAATCTCAGTTCGCGCGCCTTGGCGATCATTTTTTGCGAGCAACGTTTTCGCGAGCAGAAAATGGGTTTTCGCGTTGCGTGGATCGACATTTTCCGCGCGACGAAACCATTTTTCGGCCTCGGGGTATTCCTTCGCGTCGAAGGCGATGACGCCGAGATTGTTGAACGCGCCCTTATGACCCGGGTCCAGGTTCAAGACGGAGCGATAGAACAATTGAGCTGCGCTTGGATCATTTTGCGCGAAACGCAAATTGCCCAGAGCAAAGAGCGTTTCCGAATTTTCGGGCACGTAGGCATAGGCGACAGCGAGTTTTTTTTCGGCCAGCGGCAGGTTACTCGATTCCAACGCTTGCCAGCCTGAATTGTAAGGGTCGAGTGCCCAGAGCGACCTGTCTCGCTGCGGCCAGGCGACGAAAATCGTGGCCAGAGTGAGTAGTGCGAGATAGATCGCTGGATTCTTGAATTCCCGTGCGGCGAAGCCTTTCCGCAAAATCGACAATCCGAGGACGGCGAAAATGAGCAGGCCTGGAACCGCGACAAGCCGGTAGCGCTCGGTAATAAAAACGCCGAGCAGCGCGAACATCGGCAATAGGACCGCCGCAAGAACCCAGC
>WNFP01016925.1_pt1 | contig 10862 bp, 6 predicted proteins | sample 5400201 | NCBI WGS metagenome assembly WNFP01 (sample SAMN13153355, study PRJNA577476) | soil metagenome | isolation source: 115 cm saprolite under Madrone tree | place: USA:California | collected 2016-06-14
CGCGGAAATGACGTGCTGGCGCTGATTTCGAAACGCGATCGCAAGTACGTAACGAGTTTCGATGATTTGCCATTTACGGGATTTGCAAAGCTGCATTGGATCGAACTCGACCTCGGCGATTGGGACGCGAAGAGACCGCTGCGGTTAATCATTGATGGCTACACCGATTACTTCACGGCGACTTCGATGTACGCAGCGGATCAGGCGGGGATCAAAGTGATCCCACCGTACGTGGAAGCTCTCGATGCGAAAGGCCAGTGGGTGAGGGTAGTCGAGGATATGGGTTTTCCGGCGGGTCTGGAACGGACAATGGTGGCGGACCTGACCGGGAAGCTGCCTGCCGGAACGCGCCGCATTCGAATCGTGAACAATCTGAAGATTTATTGGGACGCGATTCGAATTGATCAAACGCCTGATGCGCAGGACCTGCACGTGGCGCAAGTTCCACTCGCGAAGGCCACGCTTGATTTCATCGGCTATCCGCGCGAGGAGCGGCTCAGGCCTGCGAGCGACACGATCTATTCGTATTCGCACCGGAGCATGACCGGGCCGTATGCGCGGGCAGCAGGGAATTACACGCGCTACGGGGACGTGTACGATTTGCTGAAAGCTTCCGATGACCGGTTTGTCGTTTTCGGTTCCGGTGAAGGACTAAGACTCGATTTTGATCCGAAGCAGATTCCTGCTCTGCCGGCCGGCTGGGTTCGCGATTACTTTTTCTATGCCGATGGATTCGAAAAGGATTTGGATTTTTACGCGGCGCACGCGTTTACGGTTGAGCCGCTGCCACGGCATTCACTTCTCCCGTATCCGTATCCTGAGGGAAAGGGGTACCCCGCGGACGAGGAGCATCTCGTGTATGAGCTGGAGTACAACACGCGGACGCGGTCAGACCGCATGCCGGCAAGCCTGCGTTATCAATATTCGGCGCCGCGCTGAGGCGGCTCACTCCCAGAGCACAGGGATCCACGCGCGTTCGCGCGCGCTTTTTGCGATGGCGTCACAGAGGATCAGCTCGTGGTTCCCGGTGGCAAACGTGGGGAAGTGGCGGGGCGCCTCGAAGTCTCCAGCATCCAAGTAGCCGTAAAAGTCGCGGAAGAGCTGGACGAACGTATCGGGATATCCTTCGGCGTGGCCGCCGGGATAGGCGGCGTAGCCGCGCGCGGCCGGGCTCAGCAAAGCGGGATCTTTGGGGAGCTCTTCGCTGGCCCTGTCGCGCCGGCCAATCCACAGCGTGTTCGGAGATTCGGAGTTCCAGGCAAGCGAGCCTTTGGTGCCGTCAATTTCGAACCAGAGCCTGGCCTTCCTTCCGGCGCTGACCTGCGAGACGGTCATCACGCCGCGCAAATCATCTTCGAAGTGCAGGAGGACCGAGGCGTAGTCATCGGTGGTGATGGGAACGTCGTCGTGTTCGAGGCTGGCGGCCTTCTGAAATGTCTCAACACGTCCGCGCGGCCGTTGCCGGACGGACACCACGGTTGCCAGGTCCGCGCAAACTTCGGTAACCTTGCGCGCGGTAATCCACATCATCAGGTCAAGCCAGTGAGTGCCAATGTCGGAGACGGCCCGGAGCTCGCCGCCGAGTTTCGGATCGAGGCGCCAATTCCAGTCAATGGGAAAGAGCAGCCAATCCTGAAGAAAACTTCCATGGACCAGGCGCGGCTGCCCGATCACACCACCAACAACCGCGGCCTTAGCCTCAAGACACAGCGGGTAGTAGCGAAGGTTGTAGGCCACGCCGCCCACGCGACGGCAGTCCTTCGCAAGCTTCACCAGCATTTCCGATTCACGCGAATCCATGGCCAGGGGTTTTTCGCAGAGGACGTGCTTTCCGGCGCGGAGCATGCGGGTGGCTTGGTCGAAGTGGACATGGTTTGGCGTGCAGATATGCACGACGCTGACAGAGGGATCCGCGGCAAGATCGTCGAGCGAGGCATAGGCGCGCGGGAGCCCCAACGACTCGCGAAGCTGTTCGTCGCGCTCGCGGGAACCGCCCAGCATGCCACGCACGGGAACGCCCACCCGGCGAAGAGCTTCCAGATGGGCTCGGCCCACGAATCCTAAACCGATCACCGCCGCTGCTTGTTTCATCGCCGGAACTCCTGCGTGCCCGAGCTCTGCCACCTGCTTGTTTCCGCACAGATTGCAAAGTACCAGTTTTCAGAAAGTCCACAAACGGAATTTTAAGCAGACCGGGAATTTGGAGTTTTCCCGCCTCACAAGGTAGGATGCTTCCCAAGGAGGTGCCCGTGTCCACCCCGAATCGGAAGCTCAGCCATATCGTTATTGTACTGGTTATTTGCATGGCAGTGGCGCTGCCGTGCGGCGCCGATAATGCGGCCTCTGGGATCGTTGATAGCCAAACGTTCTTGCAGCGAAATGGGACTCCCGCAGGTCCGCCTGCCAGCGCTTACACCGCGGCCGTGGAAAAACTCCTGGGGCAGATGACGCTCAGGGAAAAAATTGGGCAGATGACGCAGCTGGAAATCGGGATGGTCACCGACGGGCGAGGCCAGGACATTCGAATCAATCCGGAGAAGCTGCACAAAGCCGTGGGCGACTATGGAGCCGGTTCCATCCTGAACGTGAATGACGAAGCATTGCCGGCGGCAAAGTGGCAAGAAATCCTCCGAGCCATCCAGGACGAAGCGAAGAAGTCCCGCCTGCGAATTCCCGTGCTCTACGGGATCGATACGATTCACGGAGCGAATTACATCGTTGGAAGCACCCTTTTTCCGCAGCCGCTGGGGATGGCCGCGACGTGGAATCCGGAATTGATGTTGCGCGGCAGCCAGATTGCGGCCGCGGAAACGCGCAAGGCGGGAATTCCATGGTCATTCTCGCCGGTGCTTGACGCCGGACGGCAACCACTGTGGCCGCGCTTGTGGGAGACGTTTGGAGAAGATACGTACCTCGGAAAGGTGATGGGAGTAGCGACGGTTCGCGGTTACGAGGGAAGCGACCTTTCGAGCCCGATCAGTGTTGCGGCTTCACTGAAACATTACGTGGGTTACAGCTACCCGACCACGGGCGGGGACCGCAGCCCAGCGCTCATTCCGGAAAATACTTTGCGCGAATACTTTCTTCCGACGTTTGCGGCAGCAGTGAAGGCCGGGGCGCACACGGTCATGGCGAATTCGAGCGAAGTGACCGGGATCCCGGGGCACGCCAACGGTTATTTGCTGAAGGAGGTATTGCGAAGTGAGCTGGGCTTGCAGGGATTCGTGGTCTCGGATTGGATGGACATCAAGAAACTTGTTTCCGTGCACCACGTCGCGACGAACGAGAAGGAGGCGACTCGCACCGGAGTGATGGCCGGAATCGACATGAGCATGGTGCCATCGGACTACAGCTTCAGCAATCTCCTGCTCGAGCTGGCGCAAGAAGGAAAAGTCCCCATGAGCCGCATTGATGAAGCGGTGCGACGAATCCTCACCGTGAAGCATCAATTGGGGCTGTTCGACGATCCGTTACGCGGGATCGACTCGAAAACCGCGATCGGCTCAGCGGAGTCGAGGCAGGTGAGCCTGGAAGCCGCGCGCGAGTCCATCACACTACTGAAAAACGAGAATCACACGCTGCCGCTTTCGAAAACAGCGCATATTCTCGTGACTGGGCCGGACGCGGATTCTTTGATTCCGCTGAACAACGGCTGGAGCTACACGTGGCAGGGCGATCGCGCCAGCGCGTATCCGAAGGACCGCGCGACCATTCTCAAGGCGATCCAAGAAAAAATCGGCCCCGACAATGTCACTTACGCGCCCGGCACGACCTACGACAAGGAGATTGACATCGCGAAGGCAGCGGATGCGGCGTCAAGAGCGGATGCCGCCGTGATTTGCATCGGTGAGTGGGCGTACGCGGAAACGCCGGGGAATATTCCGGAGCTCAACTTGCCTGACGCGCAGCTCTATCTGGTTCTGAGAATCCTAGAAACGAAGAAGCCCGTTGTTCTGGTGTTAACCGAGGGGCGACCGCGCATCATCAATCGCATCGCTGATTCCGCCAAAGGGATTGTCATGGCTTATAACCCCAGCAACGAAGGCGGGCAGGCGATTGCAGACGTCCTTTTCGGCGACGTGAATCCCAGTGGCAAGCTGCCGATCACGTACCCGCGCTGGGCGAACCGGCTCTTCACCTACGACCACAAAGTGTTTGAAGGGGAAGACTGGGGAGAAGGAAAGATGCTGGGCACGCCGCAATTCGAATTTGGATTCGGACTGAGTTATACGAGTTTCGCATATTCCGATCTGCATGTTGCACCAAGTGCGACTTCGGAGAACCAGACCGTACACGTGGACGTGACCGTGAAGAATAGCGGCGAGCGCGCCGGAAAAGAAGTCGTTCAGTTGTACCTGAGCGAGCGCTTCGCGAGCGTGACGCCGCCCAACAAGAGACTGAAGCGATTCGCGAAGGTTGCGCTGCAACCTGGGGAGAGCCGGCGTGTATCTTTCGAATTGACGCCCGACGATTTGTCCTTTGTTGGCGCGGACAACAAACGCGTGGTAGAGCCCGGCGTTTTCGACGTGAAGATCGGCGGACTCCAGCAAAGTTTCGAATGGAAGTGAGAGGCAGGCGGTGGCAATCCCTAATCTTTTTGGGCGAGCAGGGAATCGTGCACGGCTTGTAATTCTTTTTTCTTTGCCTTTTCCACGTCGGGGAAAGAGAGGTCGAGCCGGCTTAGCGCGTCGATAATCGCCGCTGCGACGGCCAACCGGGTGAACCATTTGTTATCAGCGGGAATTACGTACCACGGCGCGTGCTTCGTTGCCGTGTGCTGCATCATCTCCTCATACGCTTCCTGATAATCCTTCCAGAAACTGCGTTCCTGCACGTCCGCCATGGAAAACTTCCAGTTCTTTTTCGAATCTTCGAGCCGTTCCAGGAATCGTTTCTTCTGCTCTTGTTTCGAAAGGTGCAGGAAGAATTTGCGGATCACCACGCCGTTGCGCGTCAGGTAGCGCTCGAAGGCGTTGATGTCCTCGTAGCGCTCTTCCCAGATGTGCTTGGTGATCAGGCGTTCCGGCAATTTCTGCGCTTTCAGGAAAGACGGGTGCACCCGAACGACCAAGACTTCCTCGTAATACGAGCGATTGAAGATGCCGATCTTTCCGCGCTCGGGGGCGCACTTGTGCGTCCGCCAGAGGTAATCGTGGTTGAGCTCCTCATTGCTTGGCGACTTGAAGGAGAAGACCTGGCAGCCCTGCGGGTTCACGCCCGACATCACATGCTTGATGGCGCCGTCTTTGCCGGCCGCATCCATGGCTTGAAAAATCAGCAGCAGCGCCCAGCGGTCTTGCGCGTAGAGTTTCTCCTGCATGTGGCTGAGAAGCTGGATGCCGTCTTCGAGCAGACCTTGCGCCTGGCGCTTGTCTTTGAGGCCGTTCGTATCGGCGGGATCATGGTCCTTCAGCCGAAATTCCTCGCCTTTTGTGATGCAGTACGGTTCGACGATGCGCGAAGCTTCTTTCAGAAGTTTGCCGTGTTTCATGATTGCGGCAGTGTAGTACAGACGTGCTGGTCAGAACAGCGCGCCCAGCCCCCAACCGAAGGCGGAGAAGCGGTTGCGGGCAAGAAGGCGCGATTTGTCCGAGAGAGCGATGGGATGGTCGAGACGCAGAACATTGAACGCGTAATAGGCGCGAACGGGAACGTGCACTTCGGGAACGGTCCAGCGGAGTTCGACTCCCGTGGAACCGTGAAGAACGCCATTGGTCGAGCGCAGCAGGAGAGGCTTTGTGGGGCCCAGCCAATTCGGGAGCAGCCAGCCCGTTCCGAAATCGAAAAAGCCAGCCGCCTCGGTTCCGCCACCGAGAGGGACACGATACTCGGTGTTCGCGGCTCCGAGGAGATTCGCGCCGGCGGGCGAAGGGGAGTACAGAGGCATGTCGCCGCGATAGCTTCCTGCGCCGCTAAAGGTTGTTCGAAAGGCCCAGGCATCGCTCGGCGCAAAAATCGGGTCACGAAAAATATGAGCATATTCGCCGGAGGAACGAACCATGTTCTCGCCTCCGCCAAGCCATCCTCCAGAAGCGGAATCCGAAAACAGAACGCGTTCATTCCCGGTGTCGCGCGCCCAACCCACTCCGAGGGTGCGGCTCGAAATCCGGGATCGAACATCACCAATTGTCACCCCTGTCGCTGCGGGTGGCGAGGCTGCGGGATACTCCGTCGTGGTGCGCGACAGGGTGTAGTTGACGCCCAGCGAATCGGTGTTGGTCAAAGCGTAGGTCCAGGGAACGTTGATGCCTTCGCTGTGCGAACTGAAGAATGGACCCTGCGCGCTCCTTGCGAATCGCGGGCGAAGAACATTATTGAAGACCGAGAATGCCAAGGACGCGCGTGTGCCGAAGATTCCTTCCTTCGCCAGTCCAAGCATGAGCTGCAGGCTTTCCGGCCCTCCTTCAATTTGCGACGAAAGGAGTTCCTCACGATTGAGCAGGTCGAAAACGGTGTAGGCAATGCCCAGCGTGCTGCCGAATTGACCATGACCTCCGATCAGAGAGGCACGCTGTTGACCAATTTCCTCAAGGTGAATCGAGACGTTTGCCGTGTGGTTCGCGTCATCGAATTGGATATGAATGTCTTCTTTGTGTACCGGCTTGAAGTAGCCTGTCCTTGCAAGTCGTAAAAGACCCGCTTCCAGCGCGCGTTCATCGACGGGATGCCCTTCGCGCAAGAGAATTCGGCGGCGCACGTAGCGGTCACTGAATTTGTGCAGCCCCTGGAATTCGATGCGCCGAGTCAGATACGGCGGAGTGTCGCTCAGGTTGAACGTAACGCGCACAGAGTTATTGTCTGGGTCGAACGAAGGATTCGCCTCGACGGAACGGGAGAAAATTGAATCAACTTTCGAATCCTTGGGCTGGATGCGCGCGGTCCAAAATCGCCGCAGCTTGTCGATTTCCTGTTGGGAGTAAGCTCTACCTTTTTCTGTTTCAGGAAAAATGAAGGGCTTTCCACTGCGCTCCTCGGACGCATGCTGAAGAGCCGTGGTTGCTTCGATAGATTCGAGGCTGCAAAAAGGTCCGGCTTCCACGGGGATCCGGACGGACAGTCCGCTGCGCGTCTCTTCCCGAGGCCATGGGAGCCATCGGCGGGTTCGTTCGTTGAACCTGGAAACTTGCGCAGCGCCAATGCGCGCTTCGGGATAACCGTGGTTCTGGTAATACGCCAGGATTCGCGTGCGGTCTTCTTCAAACGCCACTGGGGTATATGCGTTTTTGGCGCGCCATGAAGCAAATGGTTTCCAGGGCGCGATGCTGCGCATCTGGCTGCGCAACAATTTCGAGGAAAACTGAAGATTTCCCTCGAAGTTCACCCGCCGGACTCGAAGCCGTGGGCCATCGTCGATTTCAAGTCGCACGGTGACCGTGGCGTTCCTTGCTTCCTCACGGCGGATTTGAACGCTCGCGTCCGGGTGGCCCAACTCATTCAGTCCAGACCGAATTGCCCATGCGATGCGCTGAAACGCCGCCGGGTCGGCTGGTTTGCCGAGGCCGGGCGCGAGCTTCTTCGTCTCGAGCATTTTTTCGATCTGCTTCTGCGAGAGCAGCCGGGATCCGGAATACTCCACCTTGGAAAGAAACGGCCTCTCTTGCACATGAAAAACGAGAGCTATGCGTTTCTGGTTCTCGAACACTCGAGCAGAAGGCGCGGTTGACGGTATCTCTTCGACACGGATCGAGTCGAACCACTCGAGGCGTGCGAGAGCGCGGACATCTTTGTCAATTCTGGCCGCGTCGAATCGCACGCCGGCATGCGATGAGATTTGGGCCGCGACCGCCGCCGGAGCGATGCGCCGCAGTCCCGCGAAGTGCACTTCCTCAAGAATCGGCGTTCCGCTCGTTTCCAGCGCGGCGGGAGGCGCATCGGAAGGGACGGAGTGATTCTGTGGCAATGCATGCAGCGGAAGTTCCAAAAAAGCGCAGAAACCGGTCACAGCGATGAGCCAACGCACGAACATCTCTCCTTGCACCGAGGAGAATGACTGAAGAGATGACCGACATCGCCGCCGGGTTGTCTCACCTGAAAAGTAAGCTGCGACTATAGCGCCAGAAAACGAAAAGCCCTGGACCACCGTGCACGAATCGAAGCGATCCAGGGCCTTTGTCTTCGGGGGAGCAAAGCGGTTCCTGCTGTCTCGCGGCCGCGTTATTCAGATACGACTGTTCCCGTGGCGGGATCGAGAATGAGCTTGCCGGCTTTCTCGATCGATGCCTCGCAACCCGCTCCTCCCGCGCCAAGAGTTCTAAGCGCGTTTTGTTAGCCGTGGATGAACGGCTCGTCAAAACTAATGGCACAACCAAGGAAGCTGTATAGAATCGGGACGCGTCCGGGAGACCATGACCACGCTCGCCCGCAAACTCCGCCTGACGGACTATTTCGCCTTGGCGTTCGGCACGATGGTGGGTGTCGGGTGGCTAGTGCTCATGGATGATTGGCTCGGCCGCGGGGGGCCGGTCGGGGCCATTCTGGGATTTGCACTTGGCGGAATTTTGCTGCTGCCCGTCGGCTACGTTTATGGCCAATGGGTGCAGCGGATTCCTGATGCTGCTGGAGAGGCGGCTTACACGGCCGAAGTCTTCCCGCCAATCGTGAGTTATTTCACCGGCTGGATGATGTTGCTGGCGTATTTCATCGTATGCCCGTGGGAAGCGGTGGCGGTTGGCAAACTCGCCGCTTACATTTATCCATCGCTGAATTCATTCGAATTGTATCGTGTAGCGGGGCAGCCTGTTTTCCTGCCGCGGCTGATGCTGGGTATCGCGCTTACGCTTTTTCTCGGGACGCTGAATTACCGCGGCATTCGTTTGAGCGCCAGTTTTCAGAATTGGACGACGACACTGATGCTCCTGCTCTTCGCCGTCGTGCTAGGCATCAGCGGCGTGCGCGGCGCTCCCGCCAATTTCCATCCGGCCTTTCGTGCGACTCCGCTTGTTTCGATCGTGCTCACTCTGCAAATCGTCCCGTATTTCATGACCGGATTCGAATCGGTTCCGAAAGTGGCGGAGGAAGCCCACCTGGAATTCAGCTCGAGAAGGTTTCTTCGCGCGATCGTGATGGCTGTTCTGGTCGGCGCGGGTTTCTATGTCCTTGCGGTTGCCGCGGTCTCTTACGTCGCACCGTGGCAAGGTTTAATTGGGAAGCGCTTTGCAACCGCCATCGCGTTCGAACAGGCGCTGGGAGCCCGATGGCCCGTCCGTCTGATTCTCGCTATGGCCCTTTTTGGGCTGTTCCAGTGTTTCAACGGCAACTTCGTGGCGTCAAGCCGCTTGCTGTTCGCCTACGGCCGGCGCCGGACGATTCATCCGCGTTTCGGCACGGTCCACGAAAAATTTCTGACGCCTTCCACGGCCGTTCTCGGTATCACTACCGGAACGCTCGCGGGTCTTCTGCTGGGGGATGCACTGCTCGTTCCCGTGACCGAAGTCGGCTCTATGGCGTCGGCCTTGGGTTGGTTCGCGGCGTGTCTCTCGTTCTGGATGGTCGAGAAGCGAGCAACGATTCGGATTGTGACTGGGCTGGGAATCGCGGTCTCCTTGCTGCTCTTCCTGATGAAAGTTCTGCCAGTCTTTCCCGGCCACTTTTCGCCCGCCGAATGGATCGCCCTTGGGATCTGGGTTGGTCTCGGATTCGTTCTCCGCGCCCGGAGCTGAAGTGGAATTTCATTTTCGAAGCTTTGGGCGCGACAGGAAGAAAAATGCGATTGGGTGTGAGGCGGCATTCGAGCGGTGGAGAGCGCTCGTGTATACTTTTGGAGGCGACTCACTTCGCCATCGATGACTCCTTTCCTCCATCTTGGACCGCTTGCCATTCCGACTTTTGGCCTCATGGTCGCCACCGGCCTGCTGGCTGCCGCATACGTTTTGCAGGCTGATTTCAACCGCCGCCGCACGCAATTCCAGAAGAGCGGTTACCTGAAGGCCGATGGCGAGCAGAGCCACCACGACGAAGGATTTCTCATCATCGGTATCGCGGGACTTGCCGGGCTCATCGGGGCGCGGCTGTACCACGTGTTGGAGAGTCCCCGCGAACTGATTGCCGATCCATCGCTCTTGATCAGCCGTTTTGGATTTGCGTGGTTCGGCGGATTTCTCGGCGGTTTTGTCGCGCTGGTGATTCTGGCGCGGCGCTTAAAAATTCCTCTGCTCGAATTTCTGGACACGTGCTCTCCCGCGGCAACGGTTGGTTACGCCATCGGGCGCATCGGGTGTTTGCTATCGGGCGACGGCGATTACGGGGTTCCCACAACGCTCCCATGGGGCATGAGTTTTCCCAATGGCGTCGTTCCTACGACAGAGCGTGTGCATCCCACGCCCATCTATGAATTCCTCATCTGGCTGGCGATTGCCGCGTTCTTGTGGCGGTTGGGCAAGAAGGCTTTGGGAGCCGACCGGCCCAAGGGCGAAGTTTTTTGCGCTTATCTCATTCTGACGGGTGTAGCTCGATTCCTGATCGAATTCATTCGCATCAATCCGCGATCATTTTTCGGCCTTTCCAATGCGCAGACCGCGAGCCTGGTGTCCATCGTTGTCGGTGTCGTCCTTTTCTGGCGGATCAGGAGCAGTTCAGCGCTTCAATCAAAATCGGCCTAATCGTAGCGCCCCGCTCTTTGGAAAAGAAGAGATTCACGGAAAAATAACCGAGGATTTGCAGACTCTAAGCTTTGGCTTTGGTTAAAGCAACTGGCGCAAAACGTATTGCAGTATGCCGCCGTGATGGTAATAGGAGACTTCCTCCGGCGTATCTGCTCGCGTGATCACCGAAAAGGTTTTCTCTTTGCCGTCTGCGGATTTCACATGGACGGTGATTGGTTTCTTGGGTGCGAGCGCCGCAACGCCCTCGATTTCGAATACCTC
>WNFP01004790.1_pt1 | contig 10858 bp, 10 predicted proteins | sample 5400201 | NCBI WGS metagenome assembly WNFP01 (sample SAMN13153355, study PRJNA577476) | soil metagenome | isolation source: 115 cm saprolite under Madrone tree | place: USA:California | collected 2016-06-14
CATTTTCTTCCAGGAATGCAAAACCCAAATCAATCGTGATTCCGCGGCGCTTCTCCTCGGCGAGACGATCCGGGTGCGTGCCGGTCAGCGCTTCGACCAGCGTTGATTTGCCATGGTCGATGTGCCCGGCAGTGCCAACAATCACGCTCTGGGTCGGACTAGACATGCAAGAAGGTGTGCGCTATTTCGCGCCGTCTGGATGCTACTGGAGGAAGAATGAGCGGTCAAACTTCCGAGCTTACTTCGCGGCAGCGATCTCGTCGACGATCGCTTGGGCGGCTGCCCGCGGATCAGGGGCCGCCAGAATAGGCCTGCCAACCACCAGGAAATCGGCGCCGGCGCGAATCGCCTCGGTCGGTGTAGCTTTGCGCGCCTGGTCTTCTGATTTGGGTTCCACCGCGGAACTCTTTGAGCGCACCCCGGGCGTCACGATCAAAAAATCACGGCCGCAAGCCTTGCGAATGGCCTTGGCCTCTTCGACCGAAGCGACCACCCCATCGACACCGGCCTTTTTTGCAAGTTCTGCCAGCTTCACGACCCGCAGTCTCGGAGTGCCCCCGATTCCCACTTCCTTCATGGTCTTCTGATCCATGCTGGTTAGAATGGTGACCGCCAAGAGGCGAGGCCGGTCGGCGCCCATCGGAACACCCGCGCTGATGGCCTGTACCGCGGCCTCCAGCATGGCATGGCCGCCGAGCGCGTGCACGTTGACGAGCTGCACCCCGCTCATGGCCGCCGAGGAAAGCACGGCGCCAGCAACGGTGTTGGGTATGTCGTGGAATTTTAGGTCGAGAAAAATACCCGTGCCCAGCGCGGCAACTTCCTTAACGGCAGCGGGACCCGCGGCGGTGAACAGCTGGTTGCCAATCTTGAACATGCCTACAAGATCGGCAACCTGTTTCGCGAACTTCACGGCGGACGTCAGAGAATCAAAATCCAGAGCGACGATCAGGCTGCTGCGGGGATGAGCGTCGAAGGTCAAGGTCATAGTTGACCCCGACTCCTTCGGGGTCAGTGCTTCTCGGGTAGTGCCATCAACTCGAGCCGGACCTGGCTCACGCCGGAATGGATCAATCCGATTTTCCGGGCGACACGATAGGATACATCAATTTCACGCCCTTCCTGATAAGGACCCCGGTCATTGATGCGTACCAGCTCAAACTTCCCGTTCCGGGTGTTCACCACGCGAACCATGGAGCCAAAAGGCAGGTTGGGGTGCGCCGCGGTGAGGGCTTCGGAGTCGAAGCGCTCGCCATTGGCGGTCTTGCGCCCCTGGAATCCTGGGCCGTACCAACTGGCATTGCCCACCCAGGTCTTCACCGGCCTCATAGGTTGATTCAGATGCGCCACCAGGGGGGCCTCCATCACCGGAGCGATGAGGAACATCAGAAGAACCCAGCGGAGCGCAGCCCAGAACATGAAGAGTCGATGTCTCATAGTGTGTTCTTTGTGCTACTCGGATCCAGAAAAGTGTAGCAAGGTAAGGTCGTTGTGTCAACCGTTTTCTGACAGAAATTTCGCTCTTATCTCACTCACAGTAAACGCTTTAGAGTCGAATAGTACCTTAGTAATGGTGTCGACAAGTCGCTCACTGACCCTCGGATCAGCAAAGCTGGCCGTCCCGACCTGTACCGCTGAAGCGCCTACAGCCAGGTAATCAAGCACGTCTTCGACCGTCTCGATGCCTCCCAGCCCTAGAATTGGGGTCTTTGTGGCCTTCCGCGTTTCCCAAACCAACCTCAAAGTAATGGGTTTAATTGCCGGACCCGACAATCCCCCGGTTTTGCTCCCCAACCGGGACTTCCCGGTGCGGAAGTCGATGGCCATCGCCGGGTAAGTGTTTGCCACTGTCAAGGCATCGGCTCCGGCTTCTTCGGCAGCCCGGGCGATAAGTCCAATGTTTGTCACCAGAGGGGAAAGCTTGACCCACAGGGGTCTCCTCAATGCCGCCCTTCGGGCGGCCCCGACGACTTCAGCCACCAGGACTGGATCGCTGCCAAACTGCATACCCCCCCTCTTGACGTTAGGGCAGGAGATATTGAGCTCATACCCCGCCAGCCCTTCGGCGTCCTCCAGGACCCTCAGCACCTCGACATAGTCCTCAAGGGTGTAGCCAAAGACATTGGCGATGACCGCGGTATCGAGTTTTCGCAGTTCCGGGAGTTTTTCTGCTACGAAGGCCCGTACCCCCACATTCTGGAGGCCTACGGCGTTGAGCATCCCGGAGGGGGTTTCACACAGCCGGGGGGCGGGGGCACCCTCGATGGGTTCCCGAGAAAGGCCCTTGGTTACAAAGCCGCCGAGGCGGTTCAGATCAACGAGGTGGGCAAATTCCAGGCCGTAACCGAAGGTTCCGCTGGCGGCGAGAATAGGATTCCGCAGGCGCAACGCGCCAATTTTTACGCTGAGGTCCACGGCACCAGCGGAGCTCACTTCGCCCGAGAGAATAGCACGAAGCCGCTACACTCAGGCAAAATGTGGAGAGAGAGCCGCCGACCGATTTCGACCGAGTCTTACATCGCTCCACGGCCAGGTCCACACGCTTACTGCAGGTCCGCCCAAAATCAAAACGAAATCGATCACGCTCGCGTCGATCAATCACGTGCACTCGGAGCTCCTGTCTTCTTCTTGCTAGCCGTTGTGAGCCGAACAAAGATAAAAGTTTCGGATTCCGGCAAGACTGCGGCTGCCGCCGAAGGTTAAGGCCAGCGTGTCGCCGGGAAGATACCCCATTTCTGAAGGCGCAAAGTGGCGCTAGCGGCTTGGAGCCACGGGCGAGGTGGATTTTGGCCGCATAGGGCTGGGTCGGAACGCGGAGGGTTTCTTCAGAGCTTCGCCGAGGACGTGGCCGTCGCGGGAGGCCAGGGTGATTCCGCAGAGGGCGGCGAAGGTTGGAGCGATGTCGGCAGGGGTGATGGGCTGAAAGTATTGCCCGGGTTGGATGCCGAAGCCCATCAGCAGAACGGGGACGTGCTGATCATAGTTGTAAGGCTCGCCGTGACCGGTGCCGTAGGAACGCCTCGTTCCCAGCGGAGTTCCGTCCATCAGCCAATAGGGTTTTGGCAGGATAAATAGATCGCCGCTGCGGCCGGGAAAATAACTGTAGGCCATGGCCCGCTGTGCGGGGCTCTGTGTGGCGGGGCGGTCGCGCAATTCTTCGGCGCGGTAGACGGCGGCCACGCCGGGCTGGGCCAGCACGGCATTCCGGACGGAATCGAAAGCGACAGGGTCCTGCCGCAATTGGTCATACACTCCGGGCGCGAAATAAACGTCACTGCCCCTGATCTGTGCAACCGCCGGTTTTTGATAGCTGAACGGTTCGAGAGCTTTTTCGATTCTTTCCTGCAACTCCGGCAGATGCAAGACGCCAGCGTCGGCGCCGGTCCCTTGCATATCTTCCGGAATGGGCGCCACGCCGTGGTCGGCGCTGAGCGCCACGACATAATTTCCTCGGCCCACCTTGCGATCCAGGTGCGCGAAAAGCTTGCCGAGGTCCTGGTCCAAGCGCACCAGAATGTCCTGAATTTCGCGGCTGCGGGGGCCGAATTCGTGGCCCACGTAATCCACCGAAGAATAGCCGATGGCAAGAAAATCGGTTCCGGCGGTTTTTCCGAGATCGAGCGCATCCACGGCTTTCTCGGCGAGTTCCGTCAGGGCGGTGTCGGCGTAGGGGCTCGAAGCCCATTGCTCATAGAAGGCGTCGTCCGCTCCACCGGCACCCGTTTTTCCACCGAGCAAGTGTGGGAACATGAGGTCCCATCCCTCGGGAGGAACGGCACCGAGAGATTTCTCACCGTACCAATAGGCACTTACGGGGAGTGCCAATGACCAGGTCTTGCCGAAGTCTGCTTTCGCCGGATGCGACTTAGCCTGCTCTTCGACGAAAGGCAGCGTGCCGTAGGCGCTCGAGGTAACCCATGCGCCGCCGTCAAACCAGGTGGCGGCATTGGCTCGGTGTCCAGCCATGGTGATGGCCGCGCGCGCCTTCAGGGAAAACGTGACGATGCGCGTTCGGCCGCCGGTCTGAAACTTCAATTCTTCGGCAAACGAGGGCACCGCCATGCGCCAGGCGGTGTCAGCGCCTTTCGGAGTGGCGCCGCCATAACCAATGTTCTTTACGTGGGGATCCGGGTCGGCCGTGCAAGTCACCATGTTCTTGTCCTGGCGGTCCCACCAAGCGTTTGCGACCATTCCGTGGGTTGCGGGAAATGCTCCGGTTGAAATCGTTGCGTGGCCCACGCAAGTTTCCGTAGCGGCGTAGGGATAGGCAGCATCGCGGAACCACGCGCCTTCCTCGACCAGACGCTTGAGGCCAGCGGTCCACTGACCGAGGAATTTGTCCACATAGTCGCCGCGCATCTGGTCGACCACCAAGAGTACGACCAGCTTGGGCGCGGCGGGCACTTTTGGAGCTGCCGCGCGATCGCTGGGCGCGACGCCCAGAACAAACGCCATGCCCAAAAATGCCGCCGTTATGGTGGCCCGCCGGAACAGCGTGCGCGGCAAGAAAAAGGTGCGCATCTCTCGTGTGGCCTCCCTAAACCCGCCGGAAGAGTCTACTACGGCCTCGCTACGGTTCGATCATCGCCGACGGCATTGACCGCGGCGCGGTCAGCAATGATAGGATTACCCGACCATGCGCATCGTCGAAAAGAGCCAATTGATGTCGGCCCCGGAAATCGACCGCACCCTGCTGCGGCTGGCGCATGAAATTGTGGAGAAAAGCGGCGGAACCAAAAACCTGGCGCTGATCGGGATCGTCCGGCGGGGCGTGCCGCTGGCGCAGCGCATCACCCAGGCCATGCGCGGGATTGACGGCGTGGAAGTGCCCGTGGGCGTGTTGGACATTACCCTGTATCGCGACGATCTTTCGAAAGTTGCCCCACAGGCGGTGCTGCGCTCTTCGAACATTCCCTTTGGCGTTGATAATATGGACCTGGTATTGGTGGATGACGTCCTATACACCGGCCGGACGATTCGCGCGGCCATGAACGGGCTGTTTGACCTGGGCCGGCCCAAGCGCGTGTCGCTCTGCGTGCTCATCGAGCGCGGCCATCGCGAAATGCCCATCGAGGCTCAATATATCGGCCGAAGCGTGCAGACGAGCGATACGGAAATCATCGAAGTGCGCCTGCGCGAAATCGACAAGGAAGAGCGCGTCGTCCTGGTCGATCGCGTCGAGTAGTTTTCGATTTTTGATGGCCTACGCTCTCAAGAAGGGACATTGACTCACCGCTTCCGCGATTTGCTGGCCCTCGAACCGCTTGCTGCGGACGAATTGAGCTTTCTCCTCGACCAAAGCAAGCCTTTTCAGGAAATTCAGCGGCACCCCTTGAAAAAGCTGGCGACGCTGCGCGGCAAGACCGTGGCGCTGGCCTTCTTTGAAACCTCGACGCGCACGCGCATTAGTTTTGGGACCGCTGCCTCGCGGCTCGGCGCAGACACCATGAACCTGCAGGCCGAGGCCTCTAGCCTGAAGAAGGGCGAGACGCTCCTCGACACGGTCTTCAATCTCAACGCCATGAAGCCGGATTGCCTGGTGATGCGGCACGCAGCTTCCGGCGCGCCGCATTACGTTGCGCGGCATCTGGACATTCCGGTGGTGAACGCCGGCGACGGCACCCACGAACATCCTTCGCAAGGCTTGCTGGATGCGCTGACCATTCGAGACCGCCTGGGCACCATCAAGAATCTCAACGTCACCATCCTCGGCGATATCCTGCATAGCCGGGTGGCGCGGTCCAATATTCATCTGCTTGGAAAATTCGGTTGCCGGTTTACGCTATGCGGGCCGGCCATGTGGGTTCCACGTGACCTCGAGAAGATTGCGCCCGGCACGCCGATTCGCTGCGTGTACCGGATCGAAGAGGCCTTGGAAGGCGCGCATGTCATTGTCATGCTGCGCGTGCAGACCGAACGGCTGAACGATCCGCCGCTTTCCGCCGGCGATTACATCCTTCTCTACCAGCTCAACCACGAGCGGCTGCGCCGCGCCAACCGGGACGCCATCGTCCTCCATCCCGGTCCGATCAACCGCGGCATCGAGATTACCCCGGAGGTCGCCGACGGGCCGCAGTCCTGTGTGCTCGAACAGGTCACCAACGGGGTCGCGGTGCGCATGGCCATTCTCTATCTGCTGATCAGCGGCGCGACGGAATCGGACACGCATCCGGCGCTCGAAGCGAAGCCCAAGGAATCCGCCAATGCTTCTGATTAAGAACGGGCGCGTCCTCGACCCAGCGTCGAAGACCGACGGAGTTCTGGACGTGTTGCTGGATGGGGAGAAAATAACTGAGCTTGGGCCGTCCGGGAAACTCTTGGCGCCGCAAGGCACGGAAGTTTTTGACGCCAGCGGATTGATCGTCGCTCCCGGCTTTATCGATATTCACGTGCACCTGCGCGAGCCGGGACAGGAATCCTCGGAGACCATCGAAACGGGCACGCGGGCGGCGGCGCGCGGAGGGTTCACCGCGGTTTGCTGCATGCCGAATACCAAGCCGGTCAATGACAATGCTTCCGTCACGCGGTTCATTCTGGATCGCGCCAGGGTTGCCGGCAGCGTTCGGGTGTGGCCGATTGGCGCGGCCTCCGTGGGGAGCCAGGGCGAAGCGATCGCCGAAATTGCGGCCATGAAAGACGCGGGCATCGTGGGTGTTTCCGATGATGGCAGGCCGATTTCGACCGCCAAGCTCGCCCGGCAGGTCATGGATTATTGCCGCTCGCTCGATCTTCCGGTGATGGAGCATGCCGAAGACGTTGCCCTGGCTGCCGGGGCGGTCATGCGTGAGGGCGTGACTTCCACGCGGCTGGGCCTGCGCGGGATGCCCGCGGCGACGGAATCGGTTTGCGTCGCCCGCGACGTGCAACTCGCCGAGCTTACCGGCGCGCGCCTGCATATCGCACATCTATCCGCAAACGCCTCGCTCGAGCAGGTTCGCTGGGCCAAGTCGCGCGGGCTGCGCGTCAGTTGTGAAGTCACCCCGCATCATTTCACTCTGATCGACGAAGACGTGGAGTACGATTCGCGGTTCAAGATGAATCCACCGCTGGCCGCTCGGGAAGACCGCGAAGCGTTGCTCGCTGGGCTCGCCGACGGCACGGTGGACGCGATTGCAACCGATCATGCTCCTCACGAGCCAGCTTTGAAGGATGTGGAGTTCGATCGTGCGCCGTTCGGCATTCTTGGTTTTGAAACAGCACTAGGGCTGGCACTCGAACAGTTGGTTGAGAGCGGGCGAATTTCGCTGATGCGCATGGTGGAGCTCTTTACCACGGGTCCGGCGCGCGTGCTGGGCATGGAGCGAAGGATCGCCCCGGGGCAGCCCGCGGACTTGACCATTTTCTCGACCGCCGTGGCCTGGACCTACGAGGCGAAAAACTCCCCAAGCAAGTCACGCAACTCGCCGTTCGACGGGCGAAACTTTAAAGGCCGACCGATGGCTACCATCGTGGCGGGCCGCGTTGTCGATAAGCAATAAGAAACGAAACGCAGGAGCCCCGAGACCAACTGCATCAGTCGAAGCGCGGTCCATTCTCAAGGTGCATGCCGCCATGGAAAACAGGCTGCCGTTTCTGGAGCATCCGCAGGATCCAGAATCCCGCGGCGCCGGCGGCCAAATGTTTGAGCGTGTGCCCGCTCAAGAAGCTTCCCAAGGAAAAAATCTGGCGATCAGCTGCTTCGCATATTTTTGCGAGTACATAAAAACCGGCCACGACCAGCAGGTCTCGTCCCCGCGTGTAGCGTGGAGGCAATAGCAGCGCGACGAGCAGTGCCAGCAAGGCATAGAGTTGCACGGCCGCGTAGAAGCGCAGGTCGCCGGCGCCTTGTTGTTCAGACCAATGCCACTCGATCACGCTTCCGGCACCGACCGCGATCAGCAGCGGTAGCAAACTAAGGCCAACCTTCACGTTGACGCGCTCCGCAAGGATGGCCGCCACGAGCGGCATGAAAACAAACGTCATCGGGAGCCGATCCCACACCAGTCGCCGATTGTCCGGAGCCAGATGATAGTACGCGGACCCACCGGCCGTCAGCAGAAGGCCGAGAAAGAGGAAAACGTACGGCCATCGCTCGCGGGCATCGATGAATCGTTCCCGGCTGGAGGTCCGGCACAAAAATGCCAAACCCCAAAATCCGGCCACAAGAAACGGGATATTCGAAACAACATCGCCGAAGTTCGGGATGCCCAGCCAGCTTCGCCGATCCGCGAACTGGTGGTAGGAAAGCGGCTGTGGAGTTCGCGGGATAAACAGCGCGGCAATTCCCACAGCAGCAGCCAGGGCCAGGAAGGGCCAAAGGGAGGAACGACCTCCAAGCACCGACCGCATGGTTTTCAATGGGCGGCGGGTTCGGCGGCCGGGTGCATGCCGTGCTGGGGCACTTCGTGGATGCCGCGGGCAGGGGGCTCGATGCGCTGGCGATAGAAATGATCGAGGGGCACGCGGCCTTTGCCGATGGGGTAGCCCTTTTCGATTGCTTTCGTGACGTAGGCTTTGGCGAGCGTCGCCGCTTCCACCAGAGAGCGCGCCGAAGCAAGTTGCGCGGCAATGGCTGACGCCAAGGTGCAGCCGGTTCCGTGCGTGTTATCCGTTTTCACCCGGTCGCCGCCGAGCTGCACCAATTCGTTACCATCAAACAGCACGTCTACGGCGCGCTCCAGGTGGCCGCCCTTGACGATCACCGCGCGGGCGCCCAGCTCCACGATCTTGCGCGCCGCCGCTTCCATGTCCGCTACATCTTTGATGGTCAGCCCGGTTAGCACTTCGGCTTCCGGCACATTCGGGGTGACGACGCTCGCGCGTTTCAGCAGTTCCGCGGCGAGGAACTTGATTCCGCTGGCATCCAGGAGTTCCGCACCCCCCGAGGATTTCATCACCGGATCGTGCACCACGTGTGCAAAATTGTGCGCATCTAGAAATTCCGCCACCACCACGGCGTTGCCGCGGTTGCCGAGCATCCCGATTTTCACCGCGGCGATCTCGCAATCGTTCGCCAGAGCCTCCAACTGCGCGCGCAATTCAGCGCTGGGCGTATTGTGGACCGTTTCGACGCCTTGAGTGCTCTGAACGGTCAGCGAGGTAATCGCGGCCACGCCGTAGCATCCGTGCGCGGCGAAAGTCTTCAAGTCCGCGGCGGTGCCGGCGCCGCAAGACGGATCAAAACCCGCGATGGTCAACAGAATCGGCGGTGCTGAATGACTGTGTCCGTTCGTACTCATCGTCTTTTCTTACTCGAAGAATGAAAATAGCCGGTCGCGTCATCAAAACGCACCGGCAAGTGTGAATGTACGCGCGCTCGATCGTCAGCGCAAGAGGTAAATTCAGGAATCTCTCTAGCACCATCGTCCCCATCGAAACTGTCGCGTCTCGACGGCACTACCACGACGGGAAAACGCAACATAACTTGCCTCCGGGGCATAGCGCAAAGGTACTTGCCTTCGGGTGAAAATAGGAGCAAGCCAAACTTCACGGTTGAAAGAACAAGCCGTCCGGTCATCAGGTTATAGAAATGCTGAGAATTGCTTTCCGTCTCGCAAATCGCGTCCTGCGCTTGTCGGGTCATCTCGGCCACCCACCTTAGTTAGATAAACGGCAGCTGTTCCGACCGTGTTATACAAATGCCCCAAGTCGGCAATCTTTTCTGGGAGGACGTTTCAAGTGCACACCGAGCACCCGCGTGCGGGCCGTTATCCGTTCTTAGTCGGCACTCCATTGACCTGCTTACAGTCCCAAGCCCAGATAAGGGCAGGAACGCCCGACCTAAGCTTTCCTACGGGGACAAGGGTGGGAATAAAGGATGGCTCAGGAGAAGCGCGAGCTTTGCCGCTCTGGCCACAGTGATTTATGCTGGACCGAACGCTGCAATGGGAGTCCCCTTCACCAGGACTGAGCAAAAGGACCGGTTGGTTCTGGATAGACGAGTTATGGGGCGAATGAAGAGAAGCGCTCGCAAGGCCAGGGGGTCTCGCCAGCAAACGACGCGATGTTTGGCCAAGAGACTGGGCCCATCTTGTACGCGTCTAGAGCAAACGCCAGAAGTTGTTGCAACTATAAAACTCGATGCCCACGTGCACGATGGAGCCATCACGGCGTTCGCGCCACCTCACGATGCCCTCCACTCGCTCGCCCGTATCCATTCGCTCCATTTTCACCAGCTCACCGACGTTGATCGGCAGGCTGGACGTGACCGCCGTTCCGTGTTGGCTGACTTCCACGACCGACGTCTCTTCCGCATGAGTCTGACTGGACGATTCACGATATAGCCGCACTGGAATCGAGACCAGTTTGCGCGGGCCACGACGTATCTGTCCGATTAAGTCTCCGGCCCATCGGACGATGTCCAGTAACTGGATCCGTTCCTGATTACTTAAATCACGACGAGTTAGGCTCGTGGTCGTTGCTTGATCCACAATTTCTTGCAGAGACCGCCTGCGTGCATCGCAGGTTAGTTCATCCGCCTGGTCTCGGTCTTTGAATTTTTCCGCACACTCTTCGAGAAGTTGATAGCAGGTCTGGATGAAGTGCTCGCGGCAATGGTCTTGTTTAGCCAAGGTGACGACGCTTGGCCCGCCACAACCGGAAGTGGCGCGTGAGGGACGCATGTTAGGCATTTTCATAGGTGCCAACAAAGTTGTCAGGAAAAAAGCTAACGGCCTGAAGATGAACCAGCAAGTAAGGCTTCGTTCTCCCGGCTCACGCTCGAAATGCTATCGAGCACAGCGCGGACGATGTGCATCCGGTAGTGGACGTAGACGAAATACATGGTCGGCACAACCAGCAACGTTGCGCCCAAATTGGTGCCGTGCCCCGCGGCACTGGCAAGACCGGCCACGGCCGCGCCCACCAGGAAGTAAGGGAA
>WNFP01014069.1_pt1 | contig 10855 bp, 9 predicted proteins | sample 5400201 | NCBI WGS metagenome assembly WNFP01 (sample SAMN13153355, study PRJNA577476) | soil metagenome | isolation source: 115 cm saprolite under Madrone tree | place: USA:California | collected 2016-06-14
CGGCGCCGCGCAACGCGGTCGCCGGCCGCTGATCAGGACGGCATCTTCCGGATGAGCCGCACCGGCATGCCCGGAACGAGTTTGGGGTGACCGATATTGAGGATCAACCCCGAGGCCGAGTGATCGCGCGTGTGCACGATCTGGAGCACCACCTGCATCTGCTCGGACGACGTGCCGGGAATCCCACTGGCCGGTCGGAACACTTCGAAGACGTCGCCGGGAGTCACACCCTCCGCACGTCCCCGATTGACGAAAACGATCTGCTGCGGACCGGCCAACACATGGAGATCGCGCTCGGCCACCACGACGCCCTCGAGTCCGCCGTCCACCGGCGTCGGGCGCACCTCACCCGGATCCTTGAACGGCTCGAGCGGCAAGGCGAGGTGCCCGTCGTGGATGCGCCCGAACTGCATGATCACGTCGGCCAGCACCTGCCGCCGCTGCAGCTCGGTGACGCGCGCGACGCCGACCGGTACCACGACCCCTCCCCAGCCCGCGATGTCGCGATCGATCCGCACGATGAGCAGCGAGTCGCCGACGTGGTACGATGCGCCCCGCGGCGGCTGGATCGAGATCTGGTCGAACGTCGTCGCGGTCGAGCGGTCGGTGAGCCGCGGGATGGCGGGGATCGACGTGTTGCCGAGCACACGACCGTAGGGAAACCGCTGTTGTTCGGTCAGGAAGCCCGCGGCGTAGAACTCGCCCCGCCGCAGCGGCCGGTAGGGCTGATTCGTGTAGGCCCGCAGCACGTCCCGTACTTCCTGGGTGGCGGTGCGGCGCCGATCGAAGATCGTCTGATAGCCCTCGGTGGGCTCGGGCGGAGGCGGCGGCGCTTCCACCACCTGCGCCGTATCGAGCATCGGCGTCGTGTCCGGCCCGACCGCGACGACGGTGTCCGGCGCGGGCGCGGCGTGCACCGTATCTCCCGGGGTCGGCGCAGCCGGCGCCACCGAGGTCGACTCCGGCAGCTGCGCCACACTCGCTCCCGGCGCCAGGCTCAACTGCTGCCCTGGATAGATCCAGTGGGGATCGTCGATCTGCGAGGTGTTGAGCCGGTAGACCTCGGGCCAGAGGAGCGGGTCGCTGTAGTACAGCTGAGCGATGGACCAGAGGGTCTCGCCCGTCGCCACGACGTGGGTGGCGGGCAACTGGCCCAGCGGGGCCGGCGCCGCTTGAGACGTGTCCTGCGGCGGCGTCGAGGTATCCGGTCGAGCCTGCGTCGTGTCCTGCGCCTTGACCGCGGGCGCCAGCCCCGCGAGCAGCCCTGCTACAAGGGCGAGCAGGGCTGCTCGTTCAGAACGGCAGATCGTCGTCCTCCTCATCCAGGGCCTCCGGGAACGCGTCGAGCGATTCCGCCTTGCCGCCTCCCTCGGGCGCTACCTTGGCGGCCGCCTTGGCCCGCGCGAAGTCGCCGGACCCTTCGCCGCCTCCCCGAGACGACAAGAGGATCACTTCCCGCGCGATGATCTCGGTGGTGTACCGGGTCTGCTTCTCCCGATCTTCCCAGGTCCGGTACTCGACGCGCCCTTCGACGTAAATCCGGTCCCCCTTCTTCATGTACTTCTCGGCCAGATCCGCCAGCTGCGCGCCTTTGTTATTCCAGCAGATCACCCGATGCCATTCGGTCTTTTCCTGCTTCTCCCCACCCTGCCCCGTCCACTGCCGACTGGTCGCCAGGGACAACGTGGCCACGCGGGAGCCATTGTTGGTGCTCCGCACCTCGGGATCGGCCCCCAAGTTCCCGATTAGCATGACTTTATTGAGACTCCGGCTCACAACAGACCTCCAGACGCTGGGCGGGTCTGGACCAAGGGCGACAACAGTATATGACCCGCAAGTTATTCTGTCAATCAAAGATACGCCACTTGTACTAAAGTATTGCAGACCCCCCGGCCGCTGGAATGGCAGCCCGTAAAACCACGGCGTCCTCGACCGGCCGACGGTAGTACCGCGCCCGGCGCGCAACCTCGCCGAACCCGAGCGACTCATACAGCTGCCGGGCCGAGGCGTTCGACGCGCGGACTTCGAGGTACACGGTGCGAACGCCGAGCCCGGCGAGCTCCTGAAGCACGCGCTCGACCAGGGCGCGACCGATTCCCTGGCGACGATGCGCGGGCGCGACGCCCAGGTTGAGGATTTCTCCGTCATCGGCGCCGTAGTGCGCCACCACGTAGCCCGCTACACCACCCTGGCGCTCGGCCACGAAGAACGGTACCCCCGACGTGGCGCACTCCGTGAAGTCGTTCTCCGACCAGGGATCGGAGAACACGGCCCGTTCAATCGCGCCAACGTCACCGACGTCAGCCGGCCGGGCGGGGCGAATCGGGCAACGGGCGGCCGTGACGCGCCTCCCACCTGGCCTGTGCTTCCGCAGGACGTCCATACGCGGGCTCCGCGCCGGCCGGGTCGTCGAGGGTGCGGGCGGCACCTTCCCGTTCCAGCAGGGCGAGGTGCTGAGTGGCCGCTGGCGGCAAACTCTCGAGCGGCACCGGAGCGGTCCCGATCCAGCGCCCGACTTCGTCGGCGTAGCGCACCGCCCCGTCGCCCACAACCATCCGGGGCGTGACCGGGGCGATCCGCGCCAACTCCCCCACCGTAAGGACAGCGGGCGCGACCAGCGTCTCCACCCGATCGGGGTGAAATACGTACAGCGCTCCATAGACCTCCCCGCGGAGCGCATCGAAGCAGGCCGCTACGGGCTCGGCCCCGAGTTTGAGAGCGGCTCCTGCGGCGGCCGCCATGAGCGACGGGATGGACCGGAGCTCGAGCCCTGCTTCATGCGCCAGCCCTTTCGCCGCCGCCCAGCCGATGCGCAGTCCGGTGAAGCTGCCCGGCCCATCACCGACCACCACGCCCTCGAGATCGGCCGGTCGAATGTTCAACCGACTGAGCGCGAAATCGACCAGGCGAATGATCTCCGCCGCATGACGGCGGGCGCCCTGCACGTGCGCCCCGCTCTGCGCCGACGGGGGCCGACCGGCGGCGACGCTCGCAATCTCGGTCGCGGTATCGATCGCCAGCCACTCGCCGCTCACGCCTCCTCCACCACCCGGACCTCCGGGTCGGCATCGTAGGCGAGCTTGAAGTGGCGTTGCAGCGGCGGCAGCCACGGCCCCGCGCGCTCGGGCCACTCGATCAGCACGATGGCCCCGTCGCGCACCATGTCCTCGAACGCGAGATCTTGTGCTTCGGCCGGGGACCGAAGGCGGTAGCAATCGACGTGATAGACGAGCCGGCTGTCCGGTGTCGGGTACTGGTGAACCAGCGCGTAGGTGGGACTCGTGGCGGGTCCCCGCGCCCCCAGCCCGCGGCAGATCGCCTGGACGAGCGTGGTTTTCCCCGTCCCGAGCTCGCCGGAGAGCCCGATCACGGCCGGGGCCGCCAGCTCGCGACCGAGCGCCTCACCGAACCGGTTGAGCGCGTCCGCTGACAGGCGCATTGGGAGAGCGGACGGCATCGCCGTCGGCCCGCAGCTCGAGGATCTGATCCCGCAGCACCGCGGCCAGCTCGAAGTCGAGCTCTTCGGCGGCGGCCTGCATCTGGCTCTCGAGCAGCTTGATGAGCGCATCGCGCTCTTTCGCGTCGGCGGGGCGTTGGAAGCCCGCTGCGGCGGGCTTCGTGGTCTTCGCGTCCGCGAAGCGCGTCGCGAATCGCACCTGGTCCACCGACTTGACGATCGACCGGGGCGTGATGCCATGCTGCGCGTTGTACTCGAGCTGCGTGTCGCGTCGACGGGTCATCTCGTCGAGAGCGCGCTGCATCGAACCCGTGACCCGGTCCGCGTACAGGATCGCGCGCCCATGGAGGTGCCGCGCGGCGCGGCCGACTGTCTGGATGAGGGAGCGATCGGAGCGCAGGAACCCCTCCTGGTCGGCGTCGAGGATCGCCACCAACGAAACCTCGGGGAGATCGAGCCCTTCGCGCAGCAGGTTGATCCCCACGAGCACGTCGAACTCGCCGAGCCGGAGGCCGCGGATGATCTCGACGCGCTCGATCGCGTCGATCTCGGAATGCAGATAACGGACCCGCACGCCGTGCTGCTGCAGGTAGTCGGTGAGATCCTCCGCCATGCGCTTGGTGAGCGTGGTGACGAGCACGCGCTCGTGCTTCGTCTCGCGCAGCCGGATCTCATGCAGCAGGTCATCCACCTGGCCCTTCACCGGGCGGACCTCCACCTGCGGGTCGACGAGGCCGGTGGGCCGGATGATCTGCTCGACCACGACGCCGCCGGAGAGCCTGAGCTCCTCCTCCCCCGGCGTGGCGGACACAAAGAGCATCCGCGGTACGAGCTTCATGAACTCGTCGATCCGCAGCGGCCGGTTGTCGAGGGCCGACGGCAGGCGGAACCCGTAGTCCACCAGCGTCTGCTTGCGGGAGCGGTCGCCTTCGAACATCCCCGCGACCTGTGGCAACGTCTGGTGTGACTCGTCGATGATGCAGAGGTAGTCGTCGGGGAAGTAGTCGAGCAGGCACGCGGGACGCTCGCCCGGGGCGCGCCCAGTGAGGGGTCGCGAATAGTTCTCGATTCCCGTGCAGCGACCCACTTCGAGCAGCATGTCGATGTCGAAATTCGTGCGCGACTCCAGGCGCTGCGCCTCGAGCAGCTTGTTCTGGCTCCGCAGCTCCGCGAGGCGCGCCTTGAGCTCCGCGCGGATCGCGGCCACGGCGCGCTCGATCGTCGGCCGCTCGGTGACGAAGTGGGTAGCCGGATACACCGCGGCCCGCGCCAGCTCCGCGATGGTGCTCCCGGTGAGGGGATCGATCTTCGCGATCCGCTCTACGGTGTCACCCCAGAACTCGACCCGCACCGCCTGCTCGTCGTACGCCGGGAAGACCTCGACCGTGTCCCCCCGCACCCGGAACGTCCCACGCTCGAAGGCCGTGTCGTTGCGCTGGTACTGGACTCCGACCAGCGCCTCGAGCAGGGCATCGCGGCCGCGCTCCTCGCCGACGCTCGCCGTCACGAGCCGCTGGCGGTACGCCTCGGGGTCACCCAGGCCGTAGATCGCCGACACGCTCGCCACGATCACCACATCCTCCCGCTCCATCAGGCTCGACGTGGCGCGCAGCCGCAGCCGGTCGATGTCGTCGTTGATCGACGAGTCCTTCGCGATGTACGTGTCGGTCTGGGGGACGTAGGCCTCGGGCTGGTAGTAGTCGTAGTAGGAGATGAAGAATTCGACGGCGCTCTTCGGGAAGAACGACTTGAGCTCGCCGTACAGCTGGGCCGCCAGGGTCTTGTTGTGGGACAGCACGAGCGTGGGGCGTCTGAACCGGGCGATGACGTGAGCCATGGTCATCGTCTTGCCGGAGCCGGTGACGCCCAAGAGCGTCTGGTAGCGGTCGTCGCGCGCGAGGCCCGCCGTCAGCTCCCGGATGGCGCGCGGCTGATCCCCCGCCGGCTCGAACGGGGATACGAGGTCGTACGGCATCAAAGAAAGTTAACCGACGGGGGCTTGCGTCTGGGGGCCCGATTCGCGGCGGGACACGTCCATGACGCCCTTCACCCGCCGAATCGCCCGGATCACCTTGTTCAAGTGCGTCTGGTTTTCGACCTCCACCAGCACCGAGCCGAACACCGCGCCGTCGCGCGTCGAGATCTCCGCCGAGCGGATGTTGGTGCCCGATTCACTGATGGCGGTGCAGATGTCGGCATAGAGGCCCCGGCGGTCCTCGCCGCCCACCGCCAATCGTACCACGAAGGTCTCTCCCTCCGATTCCTGCCAGTCGATCTCGATGCGGCGTTCGGCCTCGGCCGAGAGCAGGAGGAGGTTGGGACAATCCGAGCGGTGGATGGAGATACCGCGGCCCTGGGTGACGTATCCCACCACCAGGTCGCCCGGCACCGGCTGGCAGCACTGAGCATACCGCACCATCAGCCCGTCCACCCCCTGGATCTTGATGCCGCGTCCCAGGCGGATGCGCTGCATCATGCGGCCGAAGGCCGTCGGCTTTGGCGCCTGGAGCTCCTCGGCGGGCAGGTCGGGGTAGAGCGCGCGCATCATGGTCCCGAGCGCGATGTCGCCCCGCCCGAGCGCGGCCTGGAGCTGCTCCGCCGTCCCGACGGACAGGTCGGCCGCGGCGCGCTCCAGCCGCGCGGCGTCCGGCGGGGCGAGGCGGCGGCGCCGCACTTCCCGCGCGAGGATTTCCTGCCCGAGCTCGAGACTCTTCTCGTGCTCCTCCCGGCTGATCCACTGCCGGATCTTGTGGCGGGCCCGCGCCGTCTGCACGTGGGCGAGCCAGTCGCGGGACGGCTTGGCCTGGGGGCTGGTCATCACCTCCACGGTATCGCCGTTCTTGAGCGGACGGTGCAGCGGCGCGATGCGGCCGTTGATGCGCGCGCCCTGGCAGTGCTGGCCGACCTCCGTATGCACCGCGAACGCGAAGTCGATCGGCGTCGCTCCTTTGGGCAAACGCTTCACGTTGCTGCAGCTCCAGCAGCTGCCGGAACCACGCCAGATGGCGGTCCAGCTCGTCCGGGCTCTTGCGCCCTTCTTTGAACAGCCAGTGCGCCGCGATGCCGTACTCCGCGGTGTGGTGCATTTCATGGGTGCGGATCTGGACCTCGTATAGCTGGCCGCCCGGTCCGAACACGGTGGTGTGCACCGACTGGTAGCCATTCGACTTGGGACTCGCGATGTAGTCCTTGATGCGCTCCTGCAGTGGGGTCCACTTGTGGTGGATCACCCCCAGGACGTGGTAGCACTCGGTGATGTCGTTCACCAGGACGCGCACCGCGAGGAGATCGTAGATCTCCTCGAACGGCTTGTCCCGCTTCTTCATTTTCTTGTAGATCGACCACAAGTTCTTGGGGCGGCCGGTGATCTCGAAACCGGCGAGTCCCGCAGCCCGCAGCTCCTCGGCCAGGGGCACCCGCAACCGCTCGATCGTCTCCTCGCGCTCGCTTTTGCGCGCCTTGACCTTGCGTGCCAGCGCGCGGTAATCCTCGGGTTCCAGGAACTTGCAGGCGAGGTCCTCGAGTTCGGCCTTCACGCCCGCCATGCCGAAACGATGAGCCAGGGGCGCGTAGATCTCGCGGGTCTCGAGCGCGATGCGGCGCCGCTTTTCCGGGTCCAGGTGCTCGAGCGTCCGCATGTTGTGCAGCCGGTCGGCGAGCTTGATGATGATGACCCGGGCGTCCTTCGCGACCGACAGCAGGAGCTTGCGGTAGTTTTCGGCTTGCTCCTCGACCGTCGACCGGAACGTGAGGGTGGAGAGCTTGGTGAGCCCGTCGACCAGCTCCGCCACCTCGGGCCCGAAGGTGGTGCGGATGTCCTCGACCGAGACGTCCGAGTCCTCGACGACGTCGTGCAACAGGGCGGCCGCGATGGTGACCGAGTCCATCTGCTGTTCGGCGAGAATCGTCGCGACGGCGACCGAATGGGAGACGTAGTCGTCGCCCGACTGGCGCTTCTGGCCGTGGTGAGCCTGAGCGCTCATCTGATAGGCGCGCGTCAGGAGGTCGAGGTCGAGCCGGTCGCGCTGCAGCGCGACCGCCCGGGCCAGCTCCGGCGCGAGCAGCGGTGCCGTGGTCGTCACAACAGGCCAGCCTCAGCGAAGCTCACGTACCGATCGCCTCCGACGATCACGTGATCGTACACCGGGACGTCCAGCAGCCGGCCCGCGTCCACTAGCTGCCGCGTCACCGCGCGGTCGTCGGCCGACGGGGTCGCGTCGCCGCTCGGGTGGTTGTGCACCACGATGATGCCCGCGGCCGCCTCGGCGATCGCGGCGCGGAAGACTTCCCGCGGGTGCACGAGGGAGCTGTTCAAGATCCCCCGCGTGATCAGCAGATCGCCCAGCACCTGACTCTGGCTGCCGAGGGCCAGCACGTGAAATTCCTCCACCGCCAGATCCCGCAACCGGGAGGCGTAGAACCGCTGCACGTCCGCTGGACCGCGAATCCGCTCGGGGGGCGGCTCCTCCTCCGCTCCCACCCGGCGGCCCAGCTCGAGGGCCGCGACGATGCGTGCGGCCTTCCCGCGTCCGACGCCCGGTACACGCGCCAACTCCGCAGAGGGCCGCCCGGCGAGCCGCCGCAGCGATCCCTCCACGCGGGCCAGGACCTCACCCGCGACGGTGAGCGCGTCCCGACCCGCGCACCCCGTGCCTAGGAGAATGGCCAAGAGCTCCTGCCCCGTCAACGCGGCGGGACCGACGCTCCACAAACGCTCGCGCGGGCGGTCGCGTTCCGGGCGCTCCGACAGACGCAGCAGCATCCGGGCAAGCTAGCCCGGCTCAAGGGAATAGGCGGTACCGGAAAAAAGCGAAGGGGCGCAGCCTGCTGCGCCCCCAACCCGTCTCCGCGTCCCTCGACAACGCGGGCGAGAGCCCCTTATCACAACCCCATGCGATCGGCGGCCAAGTCACGCTCCAATCACGGCTGGGTCACTGGCCGGCGCTAGTCTGCTGAATGTACGCCGGCGGGGGGTACCCGCCAGAGCGTTTCCCGCGTCCGGTCGGGGCCGGCTCGCCCGCGGAGTATCTAACTGCCGTGCCCGATGGAGGTTCCTATGTTGAGGCTGTCACAGGTATCGGTGATGCTGATCGGACTTGCAGGTTTGGTTGCTTGCAGGGACGATCGGTCGAATCCGCTGGCGTCGAACACGAGGAACCCGAGCTTCGATCGTCAGCGCGAGCAGGACGAGGAAGGCGCTGGATTGCTGCCGTTGGTGGCCGTTTTTGGACCAGGCAAGGGTCACATCCGGGCCGCGCGCATCCCACATCCCACGACTCCGGGCAACTTTGCCGTACACATTGAGATCGGGATCCGACACGCGAAGCCGAATACGGCCTACGTGGCTCAACGCGCGCCAGAGGTCTTCCCAACGGGCGCCCCGGCCGGCTTCGATGTTGCGACGCTTACGGATGGGTCCTGCCAGCGAGGACTGGCCATGCCGCCGTGGTCCACCCTCGTTCCACAGCCGGTTGCCTTCCCCATCATCCCTGACCAGGCACACGGGTTGCCGGCGCTCATCATGACGACCGACGGGGACGGAAATGCGGCGGCAGACTTCATCGTCGCGTTTCCGTTCCCGCTGCCGTTGTTCGACGTGACGTTCCGCGTGGTTGAGAATGGTCCAGCACCGACGTCAATGCTGCAGAGCGACTGCATCGTCTTGCCACTGCTCTAGAGTCCTGCCTGAGCGAAGCGCGTAGGGGCCTTGGCGTCCCCCTACGCGTTTCTCTTCTAACCGGCCGCGCCGTGGCACTTCTTGAACTTCTTGCCGCTGCCGCAGGGACATGGGTCGTTACGACCGACGCCGGCGTACGGATTGGACGCGGGGGCCGGCGGCAAACCGGGCGGCGCCGCAGCGTCAGGGGGACCGTTGCTCACCAGCCCGTCAGCGGTCGGTTTGCTCGCGACCACTGGGGCGATTCTCCTCTTCGGCGCTGCTCCGAGCGGCGCCGGGGTGGCGCCGCCGCGCGGTGGCCCGATCTCGATCTGCAGCTTGAGCCACCGCTCGCCGAAGGTCGCGTGCACGTCATGCATCAGGCCCACGAACATTTCATAGCCTTCCCGCTTGTACTCGATGAGCGGGTCCTTTTGGCCCCACTGCCGGTAGTGGATCGCCGCCTTCAACTGGTCGAGGTCGTAGAGGTGATCCTTCCATTTCTCGTCGATGACGGTGAGCATGACGTGCGACAGTGCCTGCGCGCCGATGTTCACCGCACCGACCTTGCCCTCGATCTCCTTGAAGTGGTCGAGCTTGGCCTGGAAGGCCTCGCGCGCCGCCTGCTGCGCGGCCCGCACCAGCTCGTCGCGGCTGCGAATCTTGGCGGGGTCCGTGAGCCCCGGGACGGAGACCAGGAATTTGAGCAGGAATTCGGTCTCCATGAGCGCGCGGTCCCACGCGTAGACATCCTTCGCACCGCCAATCAGCTCGTCGGCCAGTTCGGCGACGGCCTGCTCCACCATGCGCAGCGCCTCCGCCTTGAGCTCCTCCCCGCCCTCGAGCGCGAACAGCCGAAGGGCGTAGATCACCTCCCGCTGCTGGTTCATCACGTCGTCGTACTCGAGGAGCTTTTTGCGCGCCTGGAAGTTCTGCAGTTCGACGCGCTTCTGCGCCTGCCCGATGGCGGCCGTCACCCACGGGTGGGTAATGACTTCGTTTTCCTCGGAGCCGGTGCGATCCATGATGCGCGCGATGCGATCCGATCCGAACAGCCGCATCAGATCGTCCTCGAGCGACAGGAAGAACACGCTCTGGCCCGGATCACCCTGGCGGCCGGAGCGGCCGCGCAACTGCCGGTCGATGCGCCGCGCCTCGTGTCGCTCCGTGCCGATGATGACGAGGCCGCACGGCGGATCGTCGTTGCAGGCGAGCCGCTTGATCTCCTCGGGTGGGAGGTCGGCCCGCTCGATCTGCTGGCCGAACGGGGCCTCGTGCGCCGTGATCCCGCACACCTGACACTTCTTCACCCCGGGCCCGAGCTTGATGTCGGTCCCGCGGCCGGCCATGTTGGTCGCGATCGTGATGGAGCCCGGCTGGCCGGCCTGCGCCACGATCTCGGCTTCTCGCTGATGGTACTTGGCGTTCAGCACTTCGTGCTGGAAACCGCGTCGCTTGAGCATGCGCGACAGCGTCTCGGAGACGTCCACGTTCACCGTGCCGACGAGGATCGGCAGGCCACGCTCGTGCTGTCGCTCGACCTCGTCGAGGATCGCCTTGTACTTCTCGCTTCGCGTCTTGTAGATGAGGTCGTGCTTGTCCACCCGGCGCACCGGCCGGTTGGTCGGGATCACCACGACCTCGAGCCCGTAGATCTGGAAGAACTCGGTCTCCTCGGTCTCTGCCGTGCCCGTCATGCCGGCGAGCTTGTCGTACATCCGGAAGTAGTTCTGGATCGTGAT
>WNFP01004983.1_pt1 | contig 10854 bp, 6 predicted proteins | sample 5400201 | NCBI WGS metagenome assembly WNFP01 (sample SAMN13153355, study PRJNA577476) | soil metagenome | isolation source: 115 cm saprolite under Madrone tree | place: USA:California | collected 2016-06-14
CTTTCTTCTTTCCGACTGGGTGAGGCGCACGCCGCCATCGGTGCTGTCGAAGAATTTTGGGCTGCCGGTGAGCGCTCTTAAAAATTTGCCAAACAAGAGCCTATACATTTTTCCTGCCGGCTTGCCAGCATCTTTGGCACAGGACAAGTCCGCCGTTGGGGGTCGTCGTGTCGAATCCCCATACCAATACACCTTCAGAATGGAGGCTATGGCCCCCACGAAGCAAACGAGCAGTGGTTCAGTTCGCATCGTTGACTCGCATAACTTCCTGGCGTCGAAAAATATTGCTTCAGCCTTGGTCACTGTTAAGCCGGGTGGTATGCGCGAACTGCATTGGCATCCGAACGCCTCTGAATGGCAGTACTACCTTGGCGGTAAGGGGCGCATGACAGTCTTTACAACCTCAGGAGCGCACACCATGGACTTCAACGCCAATGACGTCGGTTTTGTGCCGGCGGTCGCCGGACACTACGTCGAAAACACGGGCAATACGGACCTGGTGTTTCTTGAGTGCTGTCTCATCTCTTGTCTGCTCTGGCAAATTGGATTGAAATTGTCGCGTAAGAATTAGCCTCAGCGCCGTTTTTGGGGAGGTCAAGGATCAGTTCTGTTTTCCCATCCGCGGCCTTGAAAAGTTTTGCTCCCTCCACGGACGCAATCGGTCCCGCATTCCAAACGAAAAGTGCGTACTGGCTGCCGGCCAGGCCCGACGCGTTGATCGTCAGACGGTCCCTCGCCGGCGTCCACGTCTCGGAAAGAATGCGCAGGCCTTGCGACGTCGCACCGATTGCCGGCAATGTTGAGGAGTAACTCAAGCCGAAATCATCTTGGATTCGAATTCTAAGTGAGTTCGATCCTCCGGCAACCGTCATCCTGGTTATCACGTGTTGGTCTGTCCCATTCGAATGGACACGAAACGGCACGGGCTGGCCGTTGAATTCCACGCCCAGAACTTTCGCGCGCAAGCTCACCGCCGGTTGAAAATCGATAATGCGGGACGCGTCGCCCGTGGCCTTCACTTCCAGCCTGATTCCTTCAGCATCCTTGGAATAGTGCAAATCCAACCTCGCGGACCCAAGCTGCACGTTCCTAATCCCGAAGGAAGTCCAATCGGCGGGTGTGTGCGGTTCGAAAGCGACGGTTCCCTTTGTTACGTCTGCCCGCAGCCCGAACATGCCGCGCAGCAATGGACTGACCACCATTGCTGCGGACCAGATCTGATGCGGTGAGCTCGTGGCAAGCGATTGGTAATAGGAACCCGAGAGCACTTCCGTGACGTGCCCAAGCGAGCCATCGAGGCCCAGCAGAGCGTTCGCCCGGAAATTCGCGTAAGCAGGAAAGGAACGGTGATAGCGATACTCCCCCACGGCCGCCCAGCCTGTGAAGAGCGGCCAGACGGACCCGAAATGGTAGCCGCCGCCGCTGAATTGTGGCGAATGCTCCGAAATAATCCGCATGCCCCAGTCCGCTTGGTGATCCAAATCAGCGAGTTGCGTAATCATCGCGTCCGCTTTCGCTTCATCGAGCAATCCAAACCACATCGGCACGGTGGCCAGAACGCTCGGCTCGTCCACAACGTGATTGTCTTTGTCTAAAGCGAACGCAAACCTTTTCTTCTCGGCAATCCAGAACGCTTCATTCATCAGCGGTTTCTGCTTTTCAAAACTCCGTGAAAGCTCATTGCTCACATCTTCCTTCCCGGCCAGATGTGCCAGATTCGCTAGCGCGCGCAACGCCTCGATCCCCAATCCCGTTTGATAGAGCTCTGTCTTCACCGGAAGCAGCGGGCCGCCTTCCACCCAGCCGTGCCCGATTCCGACATTCTTGGGAAAGCCATGTTCGTCATAAGTCGAGTGCAGAAATTCGTAGGCCTTCCACAAACTGCTCCATTTTTCTTTTGCAAACGCGGTGTCGCCGCTCTCCACGGCGTAATCATTCATTGCGATGATGTACAGAGGAGTGGCGTCCGCGGAAGCGTACGGGTACGGATAACCCTTGAACCACTGCACGAAATTCGCGCCCTGCGAAATTTCGTGCGGAATTTTGCCGTCTTCCCGCTGGTATTTGCCGATGAACTCGAGTGCCGTGCGCGCGTTGGCAAAATCCCCGGCACTATTGAGCGCGAAGGAAGTCCAAAAGGAATCCCGTCCGAAAAACCACGCAAATCCCGGACGCTGGCTCTCGCCCGAAGTGCGGTATCCCGCGACAAGCCCCGTGCCCAGATAAGGATTGTTCACCATTCCCTGGAGCACGCTCACACGCGCCCAATCGTAAGCTTGCTGGATTTGCTCATCCGGAAGATCCACGCTGACGGTCCGTTGCAAATAATCCCGGTAATACTCTGCGGATTCTCGCATCAATTTAGCGCCACTGGAGGTCAGATGCTGGTACGTTTTCTCCGCGGCCGCCCGCCCTTCCACCGACCCCGCAATCACAATCAACTTCGACTCTTTTCCTTTCGCCGTTATGCCAAGCCGGAACGAACTCTCTTGCGACTCCGAATAGTTCGTTTGGTATTCCTGCCGAGGTTCCGCCGCCGTCGGAGAACCCACGAGCGCCGCAAATTTCTTCTGCTCCTCTCCCAAATAAAACGCGTGTTGCTGCGCGGCCCAGTCCAAATAGGTGGCGCCGAGCGCCGCCGGCCATTCCAACTGAAAGTCCCGATGAAAAGCCGCCTCGATCTCCAAAGGCTGTTCCGTTTCCACCTCGAGGAGAATTACCGCTCCCTCTTCCCGTACGGGAACGAAAAATGTTTCGCGCACCCTGAACGTATCCCCGGCGTAGATAATCGTGGCGGACTCTGGCCGAACCGTCACTGTCCTCGCCAACGCCTCCGCCGGTAGCGCACGCCCTTCCGTATGAAATTTCAGATGAAAGTCGCGAAAGATCTTCAGCGGGTACACCCACGCTTCCATGCGGCCCGATTCATTCCCCAGCAACCCCGCGCGTGTTCCCGTGATGGGCAGAAATTCCCACGGCCGCACCGCGCGTGAAAGCTCGAGGTCGCGTGGCTTCTCCGGCGCCTGCTGGCCCAAACAGGCGGAAGCCCCGATACCTATAATCAGGGTGACTGCGGCGCACATGCCGAAAAATCTCGGCCGCATCCGTCGAAGTTGTTTCGGAGAATGAACTGGAATCTCTAGCGGAATATGCATTCTGTTGGCCGCCGCCGCGTCGCGCCCTTGCAATGCCTCGTTGGCCTTACTATAAAGGAAGGCGACGGATTCTAGCACGAGCCTCGCAACGAAAGGTATCGCTTCTTTTGCCCTCGACACGCCGCGCGTTTCTCCAATCGCTCAGCCGCTCTTCGCTCGTGCTCCCCCTGGAAAAGTTGCTCGCCCTGACGCTGCCAAAGAAGTGGTTGTCTTCGTTCCTCTCGAGAGGCGCAGCGTCCGAACAATCCGCCGGCGCCGCTCCCGCAAACGATCTGGGCGTCACCTTCCTGAATGTCGCGCGCGAATCCGGCCTCAACACCAAAACCATTTTCGGCGGCGAGCACAAAAACAAGTATCTTCTCGAAACCACGGGCTGCGGCGTCGCTTTCTACGATTACGACAACGACGGCTGGCTGGACCTATTTTTCGTGAACGGCTGGCGCCTCGAAGGTTTTCCCGCCGGACAAGAACCCTCTTCGCATCTCTTCAAAAACAATCGCGACGGCACCTTCACCGACGTCACCGCCAAAGCCGGCCTGCTCCATTCCGGCTGGGGACAAGGAGTCTGTATCGGCGACTACGATAACGACGGTTTCGACGATCTCTTCGTCACCTACTTCGGAAAAAATGTTCTCTACCGCAACAACGGCAACGGCACCTTCACTGACGTCAGCGAAAAAGCCGGCGTCGCCGGAAACGGCAAGCGCTGGAACACCGGTTGCGCCTTTGTGGACTACGATCGCGACGGCCGCCTCGATCTCTTCGTCGCCAATTACATCGATCTCGATCTGAGAACCGCTCCTGTCCCCGAATCCGGTCCCTGCCTCTACAAAGGCGTCATGGTGGCCTGCGGTCCTCCCGGATTAAACGGCGGAAAAAATACTTTGTATCACAACAATGGTGACGGCACCTTCACCGACGTCAGCGAAAAATCCGGCATTCTGAAGGCCAACGGAACCTACGGTCTCGGCGTCCTCACCGCCGATCTCGACAACGATGGCTGGCCGGACATTTATGTCGCCAACGATTCCACCGCCAGCGCCCTCTATCAAAATAAGAAAAACGGCACCTTCACCGACATCGCCATGGAAGCCGGCTGCGCCCTCAGCGCCGATGGCAAGCCCCAAGCCGGCATGGGCATCTCCGCCGCCGATTACGATCTCGACGGCAACCTCGATCTCGTCAAAACGAATTTTGCCGGCGACACTCCTTCGCTCTACCGTAATCTAGGCAACGCAAATTTTGAGGACACCACTTTCCAGGCTGGCCTCGGCAAATACACCCAGTATCTCGGCTGGGGCTGCGGCTTCTTCGACATGGACAACGACGGCTGGCCCGACATTCTTATCTGCAATGGCCACGTCTACCCGGAAGTCGAGCAACTCAAAACCGAAGCGGGCTACCCGCAGCGCAAACTGCTTTACAAAAATCTCCGCAACGGCCGTTTCACCGATGTTTCCCACGACGCCGGCGCGGGCATCTCCACTCCCGTTGCCGCGCGTGGCTGCGCCTTCGGCGATTTCGACAATGACGGCGACCTCGACGTCGTCGTCAACACCGTCAACGATTTTCCCCAGCTTCTGCGCTGCGATTCACGCACCGGCAACAACTGGATCAAGATCAAGACCATCGGCACAAAATCCAATCGCAGCGGCATCGGCGCGCGCATCAAATGCGTCGCGCATCTCCCCGGCGAGAAGAGTCTGCATCCGCAGATCGACGAAGTCCGCAGCGGCGGCGGCTATTTCTCTCAGAACGATCTCCGCGTCCATTTCGGCATCGGCAAAGCAGAAAGCGTCGAGCTCCTCGAAATCCGCTGGCCCAGCGGCCTCGTCGAAACACTGAAAGATATCAAGCCGAATCAAGTGATCTTCGTCAAAGAGGGCGAAGGCATCGTCCGCACCATGCAATTCGACCCGCAAAAGCCCAACAAGCCCGCGAAGTAGGGAGTCGCTGAACATGCATGCCCTAAAACCCAAAAAATTCATCGTGCCACTGCTCCTCGCCGTCTCGTTCGCTTTCGCGGCGCCGGCAACGGACCTTCCTTTCGGCGCATGGACGCGCGCCTCGAACGAGCCCATCCTTTCTCCACGAGGCACGACTTGGGAATCGGCTGGAACGTTTAACCCTGCCGTTGTCTTTCACAACGGAAAATTCGTCATGCTGTACCGCGCGCAAGACGCCTCTGGCACCTCGCGCCTGGGTTACGCTGAAAGCGCCGATGGAATTCACTTCCGGCGCGACGCGCGCCCCGTCCTCTCGCCGGAAACCGAGTACGAAAAAGACGGCGGCGTTGAAGACCCACGCCTCCAGAAATTCGGCGACACCTGGTACCTCACTTACACGGGCTACAACAAGAAGGACGCGCAGCTCTGCCTCGCCACTTCCTTCGATCTCATTCATTGGCAGCGCAAGGGCGTGATCCTTCCTGCGTACCAGGGAAATTGGAACGTCGCGTGGACCAAATCCGGCGCCATTGTCCCGGAAAAAATCGACGGCAAATACTGGATGTACTGGCTCGGCACCGCCGCCGACAAGACCGACCAGATGGGGCTCTCCTACTCGACCGATCTCATTCACTGGACCGAAGCAACCAACACGCCTGTTCTTCCACGCCGTCCTGGGAAGTTCGACTCTCGCGTGGTCGAGCCCGGCCCCCCGCCAATCCTCACACCGCGCGGCATCCTCCTGGTCTACAACGGCGCCGACAACAAACTTGTCTATCGCACCGGCGTCGCCGTCTTCGACCGGGGCGATCCCCGGAAACTCCTCTCCCGTTCCGACACCCCCATCTTCGCCCCCGAAAAAGATTGGGAGAAAGTCGGCCAGGTACCCAACGTTGTCTTCGTTGAGGGGTTGGTGCAAAACGCTGATCGTTTCTTCTTCTACTACGGTGGCGCCGACAAATACATCGGAGTGGCCGAAGCGCAGACAAAATGACGAAGACGTATTCTTCCCAATCTGAAACTCGCCACTCGCCACTTCTTTTTTATTTGCCCGCTGAGGTCTGCGAAATTTTGGCCATGAACACCGAATGCGGCTCCATCGGCAACGCATCCGTCATGCCCGTCAGCGGCTTATGAAAGCTCGTCAACAGGATGCTCAGCCTTGGCGAACTGAAACCGAGAGGCGATAAATCAAACTGCGCTTTCTGCTCCGTCGCGGACATATTCAGCACCACAAGAATCGCTTCATCCTTGTATCGGCGAACGTAGGTGAGCACGTCGGGATCACTTTCATTCAAGGCCACGTAGTTCCCCTCGAGTAGTGCCGGTTCCTTGTGCCGTAGCGCGAGCAGCTGCCGGTAAAAACTCAAGACCGAATTGCCGTCTTTTTGTTCCGAGACCACATTGTGGGTCTTGAAGGTCGCTGGAACCGGCAGCCAAGGTTTCACCTTGCTGAAGCCCGCGTTGGCGCTGTCGTTCCACTGCATCGGCGTGCGTTCGCCATCCCTTCCTTTTTCCAGCGGCCAGCCCAGCTTGCCAATGGGGTCTTGCACTTCGTCTTTGCTTTTCGGGTCGTTGTTCTCCATGCCGATCTCTTCGCCGTAGTACATCACCACGGTGCCCCGCAGCGTCAGATACAGCGCCGCCATCATTTTCGCGATGTCGTCGTTATGCACCCCATCCGCATAGCGCGTGTAGGAACGAACTATGTCGTGATTGGTGATCACGTATACCGGCCAATGGCCGGCGGCGTCTACTGCGCCGATGTGCTTGCGGTATTGATCCGCGGAAAGCCCCTTGAATCCCGTCATCATCAGGTCCATCGGCATTTGCAACTCGTCGTTCTTCTCGCCGTAATAATCCTTAAGCTCCGAAACATTGCTGGTCCACGTCTCCCCGATCAGCACCGACCCATATTCATCTGCCGTGCTTCGCAATTTCCGCATCACGTCGTGCACTTCCGGCAGCTTCTTGTTGTATTTCTCGTCCATATTCGGCCGCCCGAACTTGTCCTTCCCAGGCAGCACCGGATTGTCCGTCAACTTCGGATCCTCGAAGAGCGTGTCCACCGCATCCAGCCGGAAACCCGCGACGCCGCGCTCGTACCAGAATCTCGTCACGTCCAGCATCGCCTTTTCCACCGCGGGATTCCGCCAGTTCAAGTCTGGCTGCTCGGGATAAAAGTAGTGGTAGTAATACTGTTTCGTCTTCGGGTCCAGCTTCCATGCCGATAATCCAAAAGTAGAAAGCCAATTGTTGGGCGGCTCGTTTCCCTTGCCATCGCGCCAGATGTACCAATCGCGATGCTCCGCGGTCTTCGATGATTTTGAATCCTGAAACCATTTGTGCTGGTCCGAACTATGATTCACCACAAAATCCAGCAGCACGCGAATGTTCCGCTTCTTGGCTTCAGCCACCAGGTGATCGAAATCCTTCATCGTCCCGTACATCGGATCGATCGCCTCGTAATTCGAAACGTCATAACCAAAATCCACCTGCGGCGACGGGAAGCACGGTGTGATCCAGACAGCGTCCACCCCGAGGTCCTTCAGATAGTCCATTTTGGAGGCGATGCCATTGAGATCGCCGATTCCATCGTTGTTGCTGTCCGCAAAACTTCGCGGATAAACCTCATAAAACACCGCATGCTGCCACCACTGATGCCCCTCCGCATCTACGGGCTTTTGTTGTGTCTCCGCAAGAGGCGCCGTCATGCAGCACAGTGCCAAAGCTCCGGTTGCGATCCATCCTTTAAACATCGGCGCCACCTCCGTCCATCTTCGGGGGAATCATAGTACCTTACGCCAATTCAGAATACTGCTTTGGTCTCCGTGCCTCAGGCTCTCCCCCACTCAGAAAACATTGATAAATGACATGGTAAACTTCGGAAACCTAACCGGAGGACAACATGGATGGCGGGTGGCACAGACCACAGATAGTAAGACGATTGTGGGTGCCGCATACGCCGGGTTTGCGCGTGCGGGTTTAGAGTCAACATCATCGCAAACGTACCGTCTCTCGCTATCTCGTTCTGTCTAAACCACTTGTTAATTTAACTTAAATAGTTATTGACAAACAGAATAATTTATGCTAGCATGGCTTTTGGTAGTCAGACGTCACTCTCGCCGAAGCGTTCCGAGCCCAACTACCAGCAGCCTGCCCCACAGTCCCCCTCCTCCCCTTTCCTCTAACTCCTTTCCCCACAATCTTTTATCCGACCATCACCCACTAAACCCTGCTGTGTCAATCTTTTACAAGAATTGTGGGGGTAGGGGGCCCGTCCGGTGTTTTGAACGTTCAGACGTTCAGACGCTCAGACGCTCAGACGCTCAGACGTGCAGACGTTGTAACGCTCTTTTTGATCCATCCCCTGTCTTTTCTTCATTTTACTGACACACCTACACAACGGGCGCTCTACAACTCCCATGGAATCAATTCGTTGCGCACTCTTTTCATCGCGACGGAGGGGGTACCCCCTTTGGTAGTCACCACTCCGCCCAAATCAGGGCTTGGAGCCAGGAGGATTAACCGGCGTACCGGAGCCCTCCTTCAGCTTATGAATGGAATCAACAGGCAAGTTCTCAAATCGCTCAACCAATCCGGTGGGCCAGCGCACTTGCACCCACTCGATCTTGACGGCGGACCCGAGGCCGAAGTGCACGCGCATGTCGCTATTGGAAATGTAGCTGGAACCGCTGCGGACTTCGTCCACGAGCGTGCGGGTACCGGCTTTCACCGTAATCTTCGCGCCGATCCCGTCGCGATTGGACTTGCTGCCGATAGTACGAAACGCGATCCAGTGATTGCCGTTGCGCAAATCGTTCACCAGCAGCATGGGCGGCGCGTTCATATTGCTGATCACCGCGGACATGCGGCCGTCATTCCACAAATCGCCGACGGCCAGTCCGCGCGCGGAACTCACCGCGGTAATCCCCGGCCCCCCATCGGCGGAAATATCGGTGAACGTTCCGTTGCCGTTGTTGTGATAGAGAATCTTCGGCTCTTTGAAATTGCTGCCGAGGTGCTGGCTGTCCACTTCGGGATAAACGTGGCCATTGACGAGCACCAAGTCGGGCCAGCCGTCGTTGTCCACATCGAGGAACATGACACCCCAGCCGAGATACCGCGTGTTGAGACCGAAACCCGCGGGAAAAGTCTTGTCGTCAAACGTGCCGTCCCCATTGTTCCGGTAAAGCGTCGAGGTATCGTCGGAAAAATTTGTTTTGAAAAGATCGAGCTTGCCGTCCCCGTCATAGTCGGCAACTGTGGAACCCATTCCGGCCTGCTCGCGCCCGTCATCATTAAACGCGGCGCCCGCAACAACGGCGACATCAGTGAATGTGCCGTCGCGATTGTTGTGGTAGAGGATGCTGGCGGTGCTGTCACACGCAACATAGATGTCCGGCCAGCCGTCGTCGTCATAGTCAAACGTGGAGACGCTGAACCCGTAATGCCCGTTTGTCTGATCGATGTGTGCGTTCGTCGTAACATCTTCAAACGCGCCGTTGCCAAGATTGTGGTAAAGAATATTTTTCGCCCAGGGCAATCCGCGCGGGCCACACATGACCGGAACACCTTTCCACATGCAGGAAGGCCGCTCGCCCGGCGCAAGAGCGGTGGCGGAATCAAAATCGACGTAGTTGGCGATGATCAGATCGAGCTTGCCGTCGCGGTCGTAGTCGATAAAGGCGCAACCTGTGCCCCAGGCTTTTCCGCTGCCGGCGACATGAACTTTTTCGCTGACGTCGGTGAACGCGCCGTCTCCGTTGTTGTGATAAAGCACGTTCTTGCCGTAATAGGTGACGTACAGGTCTTCGAAGCCGTCGTTGTCATAGTCCCCGACGCACACGCCCTGGCCCCAGCCACTATGAGTCAGGCCGGCCCTTTCGGTGACGTCGATGAAGGTGCCGTCGTGATTGTTGTGATAGAGGTGGCTCGTCGGAGCTTTGCCGGAGGGCAGCCCTTCCAGTTTCGTGCCGTTGACGACGAAAATGTCGGGCCAGCCATCATTGTCGTAATCGAAGATGGCGACGCCGGTTCCCGTGGTCTCGATGATGTATTTCTTCGTGTTTTCGCCGCCGAAAATGACCGGTGCTGTAAGTCCGGCTTTCTGCGCGATGTCGGTAAAATGCGCGACGGGCTTGGCGCTTGCGCCATCGGAATTACCAGCGCGGACACTCGGAGAGCCGGCGGATTGTATTGAGAGCCAGGCGCAGAGCCCAAAGCGGCAGAGAAGCCGGAGAAAAAAAGAATGGAGAGTCATGAATATCTAATAGTACCAAGGTCTGGTCCGACACAGGTCAACTTGGCGGGAATCTCAACCAAACAGCTTGTGGAGAGGTGCGCGGCTGCGAACATGCTAGTATTTTTGAGAACGCTCTACGGGTATCTCTTGCGTGGAATTGATTCTCGTTCATCGCCGGACGCCTTTCTTCCAACTCTGCACCGCACTCCTGTTTTTCTTCTGCGCTGCTGCGGCGATGTGCGCTGCGCAATCCGCGGGTTCTGCGAAGGCGGATTCAGCCGCGCGTGCGACCGCAACTTACGCGCAAGGGATGTCGGCGTTACAGAAGGGAGATCTGGTTTCCGCCCGCGCGGATTTCGAGAAAGTTGTGCGGCTCGCACCGAAGAGTCCGGAGGGGCACAACTCTCTGGGCTGGGTCTTGCTCGCGGAGGGAGAGATCGATTCCGCGATCGTTCACTTCCGGTCTGCGGTGAAACTGAATCCCGATTTTGCGCTGGCCCACATGAAT
>WNFP01004795.1_pt1 | contig 10852 bp, 9 predicted proteins | sample 5400201 | NCBI WGS metagenome assembly WNFP01 (sample SAMN13153355, study PRJNA577476) | soil metagenome | isolation source: 115 cm saprolite under Madrone tree | place: USA:California | collected 2016-06-14
GGGAAGCGTGCGCTTAATTAATTAAGCAGCAAGTGCCAAGTTGTTGTTGGCATTTCTAGTTTCCACCAAGTTACGGGCAGGTGGGTCCCGGCATGCCTTCGGGCCGCGACAGCTTCCGTCGAAACCGTGTCGCCCCCACAGACTCTTCTATTCTACCACTTGGGCCAAGAGGCGGGAGGGTCGTTGGTTTTCGGTAGTCCGTCTCCCGGAAGAATTGCCCATTGGGAGGCTCTGGCCCGCTTCGTCTGACAGCCGAATGCCGCCTACTGCTACTGCTGGTTAAGCAACAATTGGGCACACCGGTACCCGCAGCCCGTTGACTCGCGACCACCTACCTTCCAAAATGCCAAGACGGGGAATTCATGGGCACAGGCACCCCGAAAACCGGTATGGCACAAGAATCTAGCGCCGTAGAACAAGCGATCGTCCGCGCGCTTCGGGACAATCTGGAGCGCATCCAGCGCACGTCTGACGAGCTACATCACGCCGTTAACGACGTTGTTTCCGCCTGCTCCAGCAACAAGCCCAGTAACGCGCTCCCGCCGCTGCTCCGCGCGCAAACTTCGGCGGCCGCTCTTGAGGCCTCCTTCGAAGTTTTATTAAGATTCATCACCGGTTCTTTGCAGATCGGGTCGCACTCGACGCTCGAGTCTCAAATTACTGACTTGGTCGGCAAGTTTTCGGCCGAGCCGCCTGCCGCACCGCAACGTCCACAGCCGGCGCCACGCGAGCCCATGGCCTCAAAAGTTGACGTCGAGCCCGCTGTTGAAGAGCCAGTCACGACCGAGCTTGAGTTGCCCACCGAGCTGGAAACACTCCCGCTAATGGAGCCGACCGCTGCGGTCGCTTCCGAGCCCGAGTTCGCAGGTGAGTTTGACGTCAACCGTCTCACCTCCGAAGAACAGGAATTGCACCGCCGCGCAAACCGGGTAGCCAAGGTTTCGATGCAGGACATTAAAATGCTCCGACCAGAGCAGGTACGCCTCGGCCGCCAAAACAAAGATCTCTGCATGCGATTGAAAGACGACATTGAAAAAGCTCATCGAGAATACGACCGCCGCTTCAAACCGATCATGGATCATCCAGTCGATTATTTCTATCGCTGGATGGTGGAGATCCTTGCCGAAGGGGACGCGCACGCCCTCGGTGACTACCCCTACGCCATGCCTGCACGCCATCACTAATCGAACGCCGGCTTCTCACTTTTGTAGCGCTACTCAAGACGCCGTATTATCCTGTGTTTGTATGTCACGATCTCTCGTCGCGCTGATACTCATTGTCGGCTTGTCCTTTGGCGTTGCGTTTGACACCTTTGCGCAGTCGTCCAAGCACCAGCACAAGTCGAAAAAGCCCAAGTCGCCCCCTTGCCGGACGGGCTGCAAACCAGACACATCCGCGCCTCAAGTTGCCGCCGATACGCCGGACGACGAGGCCGCACAAAAAGTACTTTCCGATCTCGCCCGCGCGCTCCACAATGGCGCGCCCAGTTCAAACGAGAAACTCTCGACCTTCGCTGTCAAGAACACCACGAACGTCTGGGGCGCCCGTGCCGCGCTTGCTCTTGGCTATGACGATTATTCCAAGAACCGAGCTGCGCGGGGTCTCGGGTGGCTAATCAAGGCGCAGAGCGACGCGCTGCTCCGCGAATACGCTTTGTACTGGACCGCTCAGACGCAGCGTGCACTGGGCCGCAGTGCGGACGCCTACAAAGTGCTGCAAACCATCCAGCACGATTACCCCAATACCGCCATGCGCGAGCAACTGCTGGAGGCCTTCGCGCCCACCGCGGTCCAGCTCGGACACGCACAGGAAGCCATCGATGCGCTCGACGCCTATTCTGCTACCGCATCAAAGCCGACCCTTCTTTACGAACGCGCCCGTGCCTATCAGGCCGCGCGCCAGCTTCCTCGCGCGGCAAAGGATTATCAGACCGTGTTCTACAAATTCCCTCTGGTGGACGAAGCCAAGCCCGCCGCTTCCGCTTTGTCGCAGCTGATGCACGCCCTGGGAAAAGAGTACGTCTATCCCGGCGTGGAATTACAGGAGCAGCGCGCCCAGGTCTTTTATGACGCACACAAATGGAAGGAAGCGCGCACTGAATTCGAAAAGCTTCTCACCATGCTCCAAGATCCAGCGAATCCCGCGCGCCAGCGCGCGCAGCTTCGCGTCGCGGAATGCCGCGTTCAGTTGAAGGGTTCACCATCCTTGATCGCCGCGGTGAAGACCCCCGACCTCGAAGTGGATGCCGAGCGGCTGTACGCCTTGTCCCAGGCCTACCGTTTCGCGAAAAAGGAAGCGGAGATGTTTTCGGCGCTGAACATGCTGGCGAAGAACTATCCCATGAGCAAATGGAACGAAGAAGGACTGATGGCGGCAGGGAATTACCATTGGGTGGAGCTTGAACGCGAAAAAGCGGTCATCGCTTACCAGCACGTCCTGGACTCCTTTCCGAACGGAAAATACGCCTTCAGCTGCGAATGGCGCATCGCCTGGGTCGCCTACCTGAATCGGCAGCCTGACGCCGATGACCGGCTCACCACATTTCTCTTGAAGTATCCAGTGTCGGCCAACTCCGTCGACGCCCTCTATTGGCTTGGGCGCAACGCCGAGCGCGGTGGCAACCCTACCCACGCCCGCAGCTTTTACAGCAAGGCTGTCGAGCGATTCCCGCAAACGTACTTCGGCAATGCCGCGGCAGCCCGCCTTGCAAAGATTGGTCCCGGCGAAGAAGATGTCGCGGAAGTTCTGGAGAAAATCCCGCCAGCACCCTCGCTTCGCTCTTTTGATGAACCGATCCCGGTTGCGGCCGCGGACCGCTGGGCGCGCGCCCAGGCTCTCCGCGCCATCGCTTTCGATTCCTCCGCCGAACAGGAGTTGAAGAACGCATACTTCGCGACCTCTTCGCCGCGCTTCCTGCTGGAAGCCTCACAGGCGGCTTTCGATCAAGGCCACTACGGGGCGGGCATGGCCTACGCCCGCATCTTCGTGCCCAATTTCGATTCCCGGAAGATCAGCGATCTGCCCGTCGCCGCATGGAAGGCACTCTATCCGCTTCCCTAGGAAGCTGCGTTACGCCGTGAAGCCGCCAAGAATGATTTCGATCCCATGTTTGCTGCTGGCCTCATTCGCCAGGAATCCACGTTTCAGGCGGACGCTGTCTCGCACGCCAACGCGATCGGGTTGATGCAGGTTCTTCCGAAGACAGGGAAACTCCTTGCCAAGCAGCTCAAAGTCCGCTACACGAAGAACAAACTTTTCGAGCCGGACTACAACATTGAACTTGGCATGGTTTATATTGCGAGCCTAGTGCGTCAAACGGGTGCCCTAGAATACGCGGCTGCTGCTTATAACGCCGGAGAAGACCGCATCGCCGCCTGGAAAGCCGAGCGCAACTACGAGGAGATCCCCGAGCTCGTCGAATCCATTCCGTTTACGGAAACCCGCGAATATGTGCAAGTCGTCTTGCGCAACACGCAAGTCTACCGGATGATTTATGGGCAGCCAAGCGTAGCCACGCAGACCGCCAGTGGCCACGCCCGCTGACGAACCGTCCGTATACATTGAGCTTGCCTATCGGAGTGCAGCCTGTCGCGGCGGGCGTCCCTAAGGCTACGATTTCATGGTTCTGAGAAGGTGCAATGACTGCTTCCGACTTCTCGATGGCAAAAATTTCCCGCCGCATGCTTTCGGCAAAGGCCGAACAATTCACGGAATCCGTTATCCGGGAAATGACACGCCTGGCCTTGAAGCATGGGGCCGTCAATCTGTCCCAGGGGTTTCCCGACTTTGCCGCACCCGAGGAAATCAAGGAAGCCGCGCGCCGCGCCATCGCCGATGACATCAATCAGTACGCCATAACCTGGGGGGCGAAGCCGCTGCGCGACGCCATTGTCAAAAAATTTGAGCGCACCCAGGGCGTGAAGTACGACCCCGAGCGCGAGGTCACTATCTGCTGTGGCTCGACCGAAGCGATGATGTCCGCCATGATGGCGATCATCAATCCCGGTGACGAAATTGTCGTCTTCGAGCCTTTCTATGAAAACTATGGACCAGATGCGATTCTGAGCGGCGCCACACCGCGCTTCGTCAAGCTGCGCACTCCCGATTGGTCCTTCGACGAAAAGGAACTCGCCGCCGCTTTTGGCCCGCATACCAAAGCAATCATTCTGAACACGCCCAATAATCCGACTGGCAAAGTCTTCACGCGAGCCGAGCTCGAATTCATCCGCGAGCTCTGCGTCCGGTGGAACGCCTACTGCATCACCGACGAAATCTACGAGCACATCCTTTACGACGGCGCTGAACACATATCCATGGCGCGCATCGATGGCATGCGCGACCGCACCATTGTCATCAATGGTCTGTCGAAAACTTACAGCGTTACAGGATGGCGCGTAGGCTGGGTGCTGGCTCCGCCGGAACCGACGCAACCGATTCGCAAGGTCCATGATTTCCTGACCGTTGGCGCTGCCGCACCGCTCCAGCAAGCAGGCGCCAGTGCTCTTCAATTTCCCCAGGCCTACTATGACAAGCTCGCGGCTTCTTACACAGCCAAACGCGAACGGTTGCTGAAAATTCTCACAAGCACGGGCTTCACCGTCTTTAAGCCTCGCGGGGCGTACTACATCATGACGGACATCGCGCGCTTTGCGGATCCCGATCCTGTTCGATTCCAGGCGGATACGAAAGACGTGCGCTTCGCCAAGTTTCTCGTCGAAACCATCGGAGTCGCCGTCGTACCCGGTTCCAGCTTCTACAACAACGCACAGGACGGCGCCTCCCAGGTTCGCTTCACGTTCTGCAAGAAAGAAGACACCCTTGCTGCGGCTGAAGGGCGTTTGGCAAAACTCTATGCCTAGACATTTTCTCCGTCGATCTCGAGTGACCGGGGCAACGTCGGCAGCAGACGCGGAAACTCTGTGCTAGAATCCCCGTCTGATGAACACCTTACCTGCGAACCTGGATCTTATTCCCGCGAATTCTCTCATGAATGCCAACGGCGATGGCCCCGCGTTTGACATTTCTGCGAGCCGCACGCGCACGTTTCTCTGCTGTCTAACTGTCACGGATCAAATTGAACAGGAATCGCTCGATGTGTCGATTTGGGGTTCTGCCGAGGGTGAGACTTGGACGAAGAGGCCGCTCCTCAAGCTGCCGCAGCAGTTCTATCGCGGGACGACCAAGATGATCCTCGATCTCTCGCTTCGTCCGGAGATAAAATTCATTCGTGCTCGTTGGGAATTAAACCGCTGGGGCCGGGTGGCGCCGACCCCCATGTTTGTAGCCGGCCTAGAGCTCAGGGAGATACCGCCAATGTCCCGGGAGACCCCCACAACACGGATAGCGCTCGCCACCAAGTGACTCGCCTGGCTGGATTTTGGCTTCGGCAGGGAGGCCGCACGACCACGAGGATCAAATCACCGGTTTCTAAATTCTATATAAATTATGTAGTTTCAAGTGATTCAGGGCTTTTTAGGGGTAGGAGACTGACGGTCGGTTGCCCTGTGGTGGTTAGCCCCCTACCCCGCGAGTGGTCTTGCCTGTATAGACGATGTGAGGCCCCAAATAGTTTCCTGACTTCATCAAAATAGTTTGGTTCTCATCCAGACCCTATTCACCCACCGCCACGGTATCCAGATATCTTGCCACCGCTGCCTTCCACTGAAACTTTTCCGAGATGGCTGCCTGCAGAGCCTGCGCCGCCACCGGTTCACCGTGGGTCAGATACGTCTGCTTGGGAGGTGCGGGCAATGCTGTCAGCCAGCGCAACAACTCGCTCTTTCCTGCATGTGCGGAGAACTGCCCCATCTCCGCGATCTCGGCGCACACAGGCACGACCTGTCCATAAAGGCTTAGCGACTTCGCGCCCTCCTGCAAGGCTCTCCCCCGCGTGCCTTCGGCCTGGAACCCTGCCAGGATCACCGCATTGCGTGCATCCGGCAGCCGCTGCACGAGATGATGCAACACCCGGCCACCGCTCACCATCCCGCTGGCCGAAATGATGATGCAGGGTGTCTTGACGTTATTGATCGCCTTGGATTCCTCGACCGACCGGGTTAGATGAAATTCATGCACGTTCAAAGGATCGCCTTTTCCGCCGCTGCCTTCTTCCCGCGCATACTCCAGATCGTGGTCCTCTTTATGCTTCAGGTACAAATCCGTCGCGCTCAGCGCCATCGGGCTGTCCACGTAGACGGGCAAGCGCGGGATTCGCTGCTGGTCCTCGAGTTGCCGCAGGTAGTACATGAACGTCTGTGTCCGTCCGATGGCAAACGAGGGAATCACGATGGATCCACCGCGCTTCGCCACGCGGTTCACGATCTGCGCAAGTAATTCCGCGGGATCACCGTCCGGGTGCTCGCGATTGCCATAGGTCGATTCGCAGACCAGCACATCCGCCTTCGACGGCAGCGTTGTCGGATCTTTCAGAATCGGCTGGTTGTATCGCCCGATATCGCCAGAGAACAACGCAACCGTCTTTCTATTGCCCTCGGTGAGGGTCAGCTCCAGGCTGGAGGATCCAAGGATGTGCCCCGCGTCATAAGAAGCAACGCGAAACTCCGAACTGATATCGAAGCTGCCGCCGCGTGGCATGCTCTTGATCTGCTTCAATGTGGGATCAACATCCTCCGCCGTGTAAAGCGGCTCGGGATTGGCGTGACGACTGTCCTTGTGAATCCGCGCGTGCAGCGTGTCCTCTTGCTGCAGATGCGCGGAGTCCTTCAGCAATATGGTTGTTAGCTCGATCGTCGCTGGATTTGCAAAAATCGGCCCGCGATAGCCCGATTTCACCAGCACCGGCAGCCATCCAGTGTGGTCCAGGTGCGCGTGTGTGAGCACGAGATAGTCGATCGTCTTCGGGTCGACCGGCAGCGGCTTGTAATTTCGGTCCTGCAGTTCCTGCGAGCCTTGGAAAATTCCGCAGTCCACCAGCAGCCGCTTGCCCGCCGCTTCGACCAGATATTTAGAACCCGTAACACATCCCGCCGCGCCCAGAAAAGTGAGTTTTGCCATAGGCTCGTATTCTAAACGAACATTCTTACCAGACAACCCGTTTCGCAGGAGTTAGAATCGCCAGAGCGACAATGCTTTCCAAAACAAACACAATCCAGTCACGATGGATCGCGCTGGCGCTGTTCCCCCTTTCTTCGTTCGCGATCCCCAGCGTCGCGGAATCCTCCCCCAGGGTCGTCCACGTCTTTGTCGCTCTTGCCGACAATCAGCATCAGGGCATCATTCCCGTTCCACCTGCTCTTGGGAATGGGCGGGATCCTCAGCGCAATCTTTATTGGGGTGCGGCCTATGGTGTTAAGACGTACTTCAAGGCCAGTGAGGACTGGGAACTCGCCTGGTCAGGTCGGGGCGCGCATGACGCGATTCTGGAACGTTGCGTTTTCAAGAGCAGCAAGAATGATGTGTATCTGGTCGCTGACGCCTATGAAGGTAGTCAAATCAAGTTGGCCGTAACGGATTTTCTTTCTGCGGCTGCAGGTATCGCCAAACAAAGACTTTCACTCAAGATGCGCTCAGGTGAGGTTTCCATCGCCATCGCGGGCGATGCGGATCTGCTTGTTTATGTCGGGCATGACGCTTTCATGGATTTTCAGATCCCGCCAATTGCCGGGGTCGGAGGAGACAAGCTCCGGCAAACGATTGTCCTCGCGTGTGCCAGCAAGTCCTTTTTCGCTCCCTATATCCGTCAAACTGGCGCGGAGCCTCTGTTATGGACGACGGGCCTCATGGCTCCGGAGGCCTACACGTTGAAGGCTGCTCTCGATGGTTGGATGGCCCACGAAGACGACGAAGCGATTCGGCGGCGCGCCGCCCAAGCTTACGACCGCTACCAGAAGTGCGGCGCTCGTGCAGCGCTGAGGCTGTTCGCGACAAAGTGGTGAAATGTGAAGGGGTGCCCGCCGCTGCCGGCGCCCCTTCACATTTGGATCAATCCGCCGCGCTGGCCTGCCTCTTCGCGACGATCGATGCGATGTTCAGCCCCAGCCCCTTCGCCACTCCGGTTCCATACGCTGGATCGGCCTTGAAGAAGTGCTGGATTTGCAGCTCCTGAATGCGCTGCGGCACGCCATTGCCCAAGCTGGAGACGATGTTGTCCATCAGCCGCTGCTTCGCGTCTGCGGGCAGCAACCTGAATAGGTTCCCCGGCTGTGTGTAGTAATCACTGTCGGTGCGGTGATCGTGCCGCGCGACGGCTCCGCTGACGGCATGTGGGCGTTCGACGTACGAACGGTCCTGCGTCGGGCCGCCGAAGCTGTTTGGCTCATAGTTCACTGCTGCCCGGCCGTTTCCGTCGAAGCGCATTGCCCCGTCCTTGTTGTAGGTGTGGAACGGGCACTGCGGTTTGTTCACCGGTAGGGAATCGTAGTTGACGCCCAGCCGGTAGCGGTGCGCATCGGGATAGGAAATCAAGCGTGCCTGCAGCATTTTGTCCGGCGAAAAACCCATGCCCGGTACAACGTTGCGCGGCTCGAACGCGGCCTGCTCCACTTCCGCGAAATAATTTTCCGGATTGCGGTTCAATTCCAACTCGCCGACTTCCACGAGAGGGTAGTCCTTGTGCGGCCACACTTTCGTCAGGTCGAACGGGTTGATATGATACGTCTCTGTATCCTTCTCCGGCATGATCTGCACGCATACGCGCCATTTCGGGAAGTTACCTGTTTTGATGGCGTGAAAAAGATCGCGCTGCGAGTAGTCTGGGTCCGTTCCTTCGAGCGCGCCTGCCTGTTCGCGGAAAAAGTTCTTGATCCCTTGCTTGGTCTTGAAGTGCCATTTCACGTAGAAGAGCTCACTCTTCGCATTGAACAGGCTGAACGTGTGGCTGCTGTAACCGTTCATGTGGCGATAGCCGTCTGGAGTCCCGCGGTCGGAGAAGAGAATCGTCACCTGGTGCAGCGATTCCGGAGAGAGCGACCAGAAATCCCACATCATCGTCGGCGATTTCAGGTTGGTCTCCGGATCGCGCTTTTGTGTATGGATGAAATCGCCGAACTTTAACGGATCGCGAATAAAGAAAACGGGCGTGTTATTTCCCGTCATATCCCAGTTGCCTTCCTCGGTGTAAAACTTCAGCGCAAAACCGCGTGGATCTCGCGCCGTGTCCGCCGAGCCCTTTTCACCACCCACCGTCGAAAACCGAATGAAAGTCGGCGTCTTCTTGCCCACGGCGCCAAAAAGTCTTGCTGTCGTGTATTTGGTGATCTCGGCGCCGGTGCACACGAAATGACCATATGCGCCCGAGCCTTTGGCGTGCACCACGCGCTCCGGGATTCTTTCCCGGTTGAAGTGCGCCATTTTTTCGAAGAGTAGAAAGTCTTCGAAGACCACCGGTCCGCGCGGCCCCACGGTAAGCGAATTCTGGTTGTCGCCCACCGGACGGCCCGCGTCGGTCGTCATGATTTTCTTTTTTTCTTCCGCCATGGATCCTCCTCAGTTCAATGGCGGGGCCCCGCGAAGCGCGCCCCGCTATCGCATCTCGAATCCTAGAGGGTGCCGGCCTATACTTCCAATATATAGTTCGGATACGATGGATAGGCATAGCCTATGGAACTTCACCAGCTTCGTTACTTCTGTGCGGTGGTGGAAACCGGTTCGTTCAGCCGGGCAGCGGAACAATCTCACGTTTCCCAGCCTTCACTTTCCCAGCAGATCCTCAAGCTGGAAGATGAGCTTAGCGCGCGCCTCTTCGACCGCCTCGGTCGCTCTGTTCGGCTTACTGAGCTTGGCAAGACGTTTCTCCCACGCGCCCGCGCCGTCCTACGCGAACTGGAAGCCGCCAAAGGCGACGTCGTCGAAGGCAAAGAGTTCATCGGCGGCCCCATCACCGTCGGCGTTATTCCCACCGTTGCCCCTTACTTCCTCCCGCCGCGTCTTACTACCTTCACGCGCAAATTTTCCCAGGTTCGACTTACCGTCGTCGAAGAGATTACCCCTGTCCTTCTCGACCGTCTCCGATCCGGCACCATTGACGTCGCCCTCCTGGCGCTCCCCATCCGTGGCCGAGAATTTGATGCTTTTCCGCTATTGACCGAGCGGCTCTTCGCCGCGCTCCCCAAGAAACACAAACTCAATTCGCGCCGGTCTCTTTCCCTCAAAGATCTTCGCGCCGAACCTTTCCTGCTCCTGCGCGACGGCCATTGTTTCCGCGATACCGCCGTTGCCGCCTGCGACCGCGCGCGTCTCCACCCGCAGATCGTTTTCGAAAGCGGCCAGTTCAGCAGCCTTCTCAGCATGGTCGGCGCGGGCATGGGCGTTTCCATCGTTCCCGAAATGGCCATCGAGAAAAAATCTCCATGCCGATACATCCGCATTGCGGATGACCAAGCGATTCGCACCATCGGCGCCATCCTCCTTCGCGGCCGCTCGCTCACCCGCGCGCACCGCGCCTTCCTTTCCCATCTTCGCGAGACCTGATCCGCGTCCTCCTCCGTGGATGCTGGATTTTTATCAGATGTCAAGTTCGTTCCGCAGAACAAGACCGCGGAAATGCCAGCGCCGAGCTTATAGACGCATACAATCTTCCGGTGCTAATATTAGAAAGTTGTGACCCGGTGGGGCCGTGGCGCAGTTGGGAGCGCGCCTCGATGGCATCGAGGAGGTCGTGGGTTCGAATCCCATCGGCTCCACCAGCTTTGCTTCTTCTTTTCAATCCGATAGCAACAACTTCAAGGGGCACTAAGGGGCATTAAGCCACCTGCGAAGGCAATACGAGGCGGACGACCTTACCGTGCGCCGCGCGCTTGCTTTCGTCCATGGCCTTGCCGTAGACGTTCATCGTGGTACGGATGTCTGCGTGGCGCATGAGTTCCTGCTGCACCTTCATGGGAGCCCCGGTTTC
>WNFP01004796.1_pt1 | contig 10852 bp, 6 predicted proteins | sample 5400201 | NCBI WGS metagenome assembly WNFP01 (sample SAMN13153355, study PRJNA577476) | soil metagenome | isolation source: 115 cm saprolite under Madrone tree | place: USA:California | collected 2016-06-14
AGTTTGAAGGTTGGGCGGGACGCCGCGGGGGGCGCACTTGTTGCCGAGAAAAGTTCGGCAAAATCTCAGCCTGCGCGGATGCTTTTCCGTTGCCGCAGCATGAGCGTGGCCGCGATGGCTGCCGCCATTATGATCACCGCGTTCACGGCGGCAGTCGCCACGAACGACAGGGTGAAGGCGTCACGCGCCGTCCCCAGCAACGCCGCGCCGAGTTGGTCAGGCAATCGCCCGGCGACGTCCGTGGCGCCGCCAAGCGTACCCCGCGCAATCTCTCTTACATCAGGCGGAACACCGTTGGGCATGGCGGCGGCCATCCGCGCCCGATAGACGGCTGTTCCGATACTGCCAAGGATCGCAATACCGAGCGCGCCACCCAGCTCGGAGGCTGTTTCGGAGATTGCCGACGCAGCGCCCGCGCGTTCCACCGGCGCGGAGCCAACGATGATGTCCGTGGCGAGTATCGTCACGGGAGAGAATCCGAGTGAGTAAATGATCGATCCGGTGACGATGACCGCCAACGGAGAGGCGCGGTCAATCTGGGAGAGTACGCCAAATCCAATCGCCGATATCACGAGGCCGGCAGCGATCAGCTGGGGCGACGGAATCCGTCGCGAAATCGCCGGTACGATCATGGATCCGAGAACGAACGCGCCTACTGAGGGCAGGGACCACAGACCCGCTCTCAGCGGTGACATGCCGAGCACCAGCTGCAGATACTGGGCGATGAAGACAAGCGATCCGAACGCGGAGAATGTCGCCAGCAAATACGTTGCGAGCGCGGTGCTGAAAGTGGCCGATCGAAAGAGTCGAAGATCTATCAGGGGATGCGCGAGCCGCGGTTGGCGTCGCACGAACAGGATCCCAACGACGACGCCCGCGATGACGGACATCGCGGCAACCAGCTCCGGACCGTGCTCCGCGACGCGTTTGAGTCCGTAAATCACGAGAAGAACGCCGGCGAGTGAGAGGACGCCGCTGAAAATGTCTACCGGCTCCGCCTCCGGATCGCGGAACTCCGGGAGCAGCCGCGGACCCACCAGCAGCAGGAGCACCATCACGGGGACGCCCAACAGAAAAACAGCTCCCCACCGGAAACGCTCCAGCACCACGCCGCCGAGCACCGGACCAATCGCGGCGCCGACTGAGTAGCTCGTGACCCAAACACCGATTGCAAAGGTGCGCTGCTGAGGATCGCGAAACATCGTTCGGATCAGCGACAGCGTCGACGGCGCCAATGTCGCCCCGGCGATTCCGAGTAGAGCACGCGCTGCGATCAGCATCCCCGCGCTGGTCGAGAACGCGGCCAGCACTGACGCAGCTCCGAACCCGGCGGCGCCCATCATCAAGAGGCGCCGCCGGCCGATGCGATCGCCGATATTGCCCATTATGATCAGCGACCCGGCCACCAGAAACCCGAAGATGTCAAGAATCCATAGAAGCTGAGCGCTGGTGGGCTTGAGATCTTCGCTGAGTCGCGGCACGGCGAGGTTCAGCACTGTGAGGTCCATCGCGTAGAGCACGCAGGGTAGCGCGATCACCGCGAGGCCGATCCATTCTCGGCGCGTCGCCCTGGGTTGCTGTGCGGGATCCTCAGGCATTGGCTTCATCGACAGGCAAGAAGATAAGCCGGACGGGCGGCGCCATCTTAAACGATTCGGGATCTTCCGCTCCCGGTGGCATTTCATACCTTTGCGGAACGCGTCGGCTCGAACGAGCCGCGCGCGACGACGAGCCGCACGACTTATCGCAGCGAGCGGAGGATTTCAGACCCGGAGGGAATCATGTTGAGGAGAGAAATTGCATTGGGCGCTATCACGGCGCTGCTCGTCGGTTGCACCGCCGACAAGCCCGCTCCGACGGCGTTCGAGGTACGTGCGCCACTGTTCGCGGTTGGGGGAAACGGCGCCTTCAATCTCGGCACCCACATGACCGGCGCCGAGGAAGTGTTCACACCAGTTCCTCCGAGCACGGCGACGCCAGCCGACTCGCGTGGCCAGGGAGAGGCGATCTTCCGTGTGAACGATGATGGCACGTCGGTCGATTTCCGACTCATCGCGTCGAACATCGACAACGTGATCATGTCGCACATCCATTGCGGTCATCCTGGACAGAATGGGCCGATTCGCATGTGGCTCTATCCCGTCATCGGACCGACGGGCGCGCCGGGGCCGAATGGTGCGGGACCGCAGAATGGCGTACTGGCATCCGGCACGTTCAACCCGACGGGGGTCATCTGTCCGGCGAGTGCGGTCGGCCGGAACATGCCGCTACTCGACGCGATCAGGGCCGGTCTCACCTACGTCAATGTGCATACGAACGATGGCGTCGACGGGGTCAACACAGGACCGGGAGATTTTCCTGGAGGCGAGATTCGCGGGCAGCTCGACCAACACAACCACTGAAACTGAAACCAAAACTACGCTGCTACCCGCTCCCCGCTGATCGCCACCCGCTTTTCGCCTTGAAACGTCAAGACGCCACTGGGAAGCGTTAGAGCACGGGCAGTTGCTTGTGCTCTAACGCTAACGAGAAAGGTCATGACGCTCTTCGCGGACGGCAGGCAGCGACAAGCGGGCAGCGGGTAGCAGGGTAGTTCAGTTGCAGCAACGGTTCATGTTATCGAATCGGCCACGTCCCTCCGACCGCCTTGTAAACCGCGACGAGCGCAGTCGCCGCCGAAGTGTACCCCTGTGTCAGCTGACTTTCTGCGTCGAGCAGCGTGCGCTCCGCATCCAGCACCTGGAGGAAATCCGTAAGGCCCGCTTCGAACCGCTGTTGCGCCAGATCCGCCGCCCGAGCGCTCGAGCGTACGGCGCTCTCAAGAATCGACAGACGCGCGTGCGCACGATCGTACGTCACAAGCGATCCCTCGCTCTCCTCGAGGGCTTGAAGGACCGTCGCAGTGTACGTGGCTTGCGCCTCATCCTGTCCGGCTTGCGCTACCTCTACCCTCTCTCTTACTCGACCTACGTCGAAGAGCGGAAAACTCACCACCGGTCCGATCAGCAGTCTGGAAGTGCCGCGCTTGAACAGAGAATCGGCCGCCGTCGCTGCGTAACCGGCGCGCGCCGATAGCGTCACGCGCGGCAGATACTCCGCCCGCGCCGCGCCGACGAACAATGACCGCGCCGCAAGTTGTCGTTCCGCGCGCAGCACGTCCGGGCGGCGATGAACGAGTTGGTCGGGAGAGCCCACAAACAAAGTGTCCGGCAGACGCAGTTGCGGTCCCGTGTCGAGCAGGGCAGCTGGAAGCGTGTTCGGAACGCGTCCGAGCAATACAGCCAGGCGGTTTCTGTCCAGCGCGATCTGCGATTCGAGCAGCGGCGTTGTCGCGAGCGTCAAATACAGCACTGATTTCGCGCGCTCGGTATCGAATGCCGTCCCGCGACCCGCTGCCAGACGATCCTCGGTGAGCTTGACGACCTTGCGCTGGTTCACCGCGTTTCGCCCCGCTACCGCTAGCTGCCGTTGAGCTCCTCTCAGATCGAAGTACGTACGCGCGACTTCAGCTGCGACGCTCACCTGAACGTCCTCGAGCCCATACTCCGACGACTCGGCCAGCGCACCCTGCGCTTTGACCGTTCGTCCTACGCGGCCGAACATATCGACTTCCCACGACGCATCGAAGCCGACGTCCCACAATTGCGATGCCGGAAGCTGGGTTGCGAGACCGGGCGTCTGTGCAATCGAAAATTGCTGACGCGATGTGCTACCCACTCCCGTTATCGTCGGCACCAGATCGTACGCCACGAGACGGCGCGCCGCGCGGGCACTCGTGAGACGCGACTTGGCGACGCGAACGTCCAGGTTCGCGCGCTGCGCTTCATGAATCAGAATCGTTAGCGTGCTGTCGCCGAGGTCGCTCCAGAACGGGGTCGACGCCAGCGCCGTGCTCACCTGGATGCCGGGTGTCGGAACATCCTCGGACGTGCCGCGCGCGCCGGCGGGCACGGCTGTGATGCTGCTGACGCTGTATGTAGATGGAACGGGCACTTCGGGCGCGCGGTACGCTGGCGTGGAGCAAGCGGCCAGCGGCACGGTGAGCGCCATCAGGATCTTACGCATGACTGCTACCCTCATTCCCCACCGCCAGCGATGGACGCCACGCATGGAGAGGTTGTATGCCTTCTGGTTCAGGTGCGGGCTCCTTCCTGCGCCGATCGACGACGCCACGGACGAGCACGTAGAAGAGTGGTGTGAAGAGAAGTCCGAGGAAGGTGACACCAAGCATTCCGGAGAACACCGCGATGCCCATCACCCGCCGCATCTCCGCGCCCGCTCCACTCGCAACAATGAGTGGAATGACGCCGGCGATGAACGCAAAGGAGGTCATCAGAATCGGACGCAGCCTGATCCTGGCAGCCTCGAGTGCGGCGGTAAAACGATCGCGTCCCTGGCGCTCCAGATCCCGCGCGAACTCGACTATAAGAATTGCGTTCTTGCAGGCGAGTCCCACGAGCACGAGGAGACCGATCTGGGTGAACACGTTGTTGTCGCCTCGAGTCAGCCACACGCCAGCGATCGCGGAAACCAGGGACATCGGTACGATCAGAATTATTACGAGCGGCAACGACCAGCTCTCGTACTGCGCGGCGAGAACGAGGAACACGAGCAGAATGCAAAGGGGGAAGACCAGAATGGCGGTATTGCCGGCCAGCTTCTGCTGATAGGTGAGCTCAGTCCACTCGTAGCCGATACCATTCGGCAGCGACTCGTTGGCGAGCTTTTCCATTATCTGCACTGCTGATCCGGCGCTCGTTCCCGGAGCTGCACTGCCGCTAATGTCTGCCGCGGGGTAGCCGTTGTAGTGCGTGACTTGGTCCGGTCCGTACGACTGCTTCATTCTCAGGACCGAGCCGAGCGGTACCATCTCGCCGCGCACGTTTCGCACCTTGAGCTGCGCGATGTTGTCCGCGTTCGCCCGATAAGGTGCGTCAGCCTGCGCGATCACCTGATAGGTGCGACCGAACTTGTTGAAGTCGTTGACGTACTGGGAGCCCAGATATATCTGGAGCGTCGAGAAGAGATCATTCAGCGGAATGCCGAGCTGCTTCACCTTGTCGCGATCGACATCGGCGAAGAGCTGGGGCACGTTGATCTGGAAGCTCGAGAACTGGCCGGCAAGTCCAGGCGTCTGGTAGGCGCGGCCGAGCATCGCCTGCGTCGTCGCATATAATGTCGAATCGCCGAGCCCTGCCTTGTCCTCGATCATTATCTTGAAACCGCCGATTGAACCCAAACCGTTCACCGCAGGCGGCGGAAAGACAGCCACGAAGCCGTCCTGGATGGCAGCGAACTGCTGATTGAGCGACATCAGGATGGCGCCGCTCTTCAGGTTTTTGGACTTCCTCTCCTCGAACGGCTTGAGTCCGAAGAAAATGACGCCTGCGTTCGACTTGGGGCCGAAGCTGGTAATGGAAAGTCCCGGGAATTCGACAGCGTGCTCGACGCCCGGTGTCTTGAGGGCGATGTCCGCCATCCGCCTGATGACAGCTTCGGTGCGATCGAGCGATGCGGCGTCAGGCAGCTGCGCGATTGCGACGAGATACCGCTTGTCCTGGCTCGGAACGAATCCCTTCGGCACTCGCGTGAATCCGAGAACACCGACCAGAACCAGTAGTCCATATACCGTGAGCGCAAGGACGGAGCGATGTGTCACGCGCTGCACGACGGTGCCGTAGCGCGAGGATGCGCGGCCGAAAACACGGTTGAAGGGATCGAACAGCCAGCCGAGCAAACGGTGCATGACGCGTGTCGGCGCATCTTCCGGTGCCCCACGCGGCCGAAGAAGGACAGCGGCAAGCGCCGGCGACAATGTCAGCGAATTGAAAGCCGAGATCAGCGTCGAGAACGCGATTGTGAGAGCGAACTGACGGTAGAACTGTCCGTCCAGACCACTGATGAACGCCACCGGGACGAAGACTGCGGACAATACCAGCGCGATCGCGATGATCGGACCGCTGACTTCCTCCATTGCGCGGTGACTCGCATCGAGGGGCGAGAGGCCCTCCTCGATGTGCCGCTCCACATTCTCGACCACTACGATTGCGTCGTCAACAACGATGCCTATCGCCAGCACGAGCCCGAACAGCGACAACGTGTTGATCGAGAATCCTGTCGCCAGCATCACGCCAAAGGTGCCGACGATGGAGATCGGTACCGCAACGAGCGGGATGATGGAGGCACGCCACGTCTGCAGAAAGAGAACGACCACGATCACGACCATCAGCGTGGCGAGGAGGAGCGTGTAAATCACCTCGCGGATCGAGTCGCGGACGAACAGCGTCGGATCATATACGGAAGACCATTCGATGCCCTGCGGGAACCGGGTCTTCAGGTCGGCCATCTTCGCGCGAATGGCGCTTGACAGAGCCAACGCGTTCGAGCCGGGAGACTGGAACACGACGATGGCAACGGCCGGCTTGTTGTCGAGCAGCGCCCGCAGGCCGAAGGTCCCGGGACCGAGCTCTATGCGCGCAACATCGCGCAGACGAGTGACCGCTCCGTCCGCGCCGGTCCTGACGATGATGTTGCCGAACTCCTTCTCGTCTGTGAGTCGCCCTTGCGCGACGACCGTCAGCTGATATGCCACCGGGTCATTCATCGGCGGAGCGCCAACGGTGCCGGCGGCGACCTGGAGGTTCTGCTCGCGAATTGCGTTGACGACGTCGTCCGCCGACAATCCATGCGATGCCACACGGTTAGGATCGAGCCAGACGCGCATCGCATAGTCGCCCGCGCCGAACACGATCACCTGACCCGCGCCGGGAATTCTCGAGAGGTCGTTGCGGACATTCAGCAGCGCATAATTCCGTAGGTAGACAGGGTCGTAGCGACCGTCCGGAGAAAAAAGGTGCACGACCATCGTGATGTCCGGGGAGCGCTTCTGCGTGATGACACCGAGAGCGCGCACCTCCGCGGGCAATCGCGCCAGCGCCTGGTTCACGCGGTTCTGCACCTGCACCTGCGCGAGGTCGACGTCCGTGCCGATCTTGAAGGTGACGGTGAGATTGAACGTGCCGTCGGCCGAAGCGGACGATGTCATGTACAGCATCCGCTCGACGCCGTTGATCGCGTCCTCGAGCGGAGTGCCCACCGTCTGTGCGAGCACGGTCGGATTGGCGCCGGGGTATATCGCGCTAACCGTGATGGTCGGCGGCGTTACTTCGGGGTACTCGCTGATCGGCAGCTGCGTGACAGCGATCAAGCCGCCGGCAAGAATGACCAGCGACAGCACGACCGCGAAGATCGGGCGGTCGATGAAAAAGCGTGAAAAGCGCACGGGAGCGGCTCCGGAAAAGTTGCGCTACCGCGCCGCGGGTGCCGGTGCGGCACTCTCGGCGACCATGGCAGCATTCGTGGCGGCGACCTTCATTCCGGGACGAACCCGCATCAGGCCGTTGATGACTACGCGCTCTCCGGGCTTGAGCCCGGATTCAACCGTGCGCAAACCATCTACGACGCGGCCAGTGACTACGGGACGATACTCGACAGAATTGTCGCTCTTCAGTACGAGTACGAACTTCCGATCCTGATCGGTGCCGATCGCCTGATCCTGAACGAGGATCGCTGGGTGGCTCTGGCTGCCGAGGAGTCGCACGCGCGCGAACAATCCCGGCGTGAAGAGCCCGTTCGGGTTCGACAACAGCGCCCGGGCGTTAATCGTTCCCGACGCACCGTTGACGCGGTTGTCCACGAAGTTGAGTCTTCCGTCGTGCGGGAATCCTGTCTCGTTGGCGAGACCGATCAGCACCTGTCGTCCCTTCGGACCGGTGGCCTGCGCGCCCATGTATTTCAGGTACGCCTGCTCATCCGTGTCGAAGTACACGTAGATGGGATCGATCGAGACGATGGTGGTCAACAGCGACGGTGACGGCGGTCCCGCCTGGACGACATTGCCAGGGGTGATTTCTGCGCGACCGACGCGCCCGGTGATCGGTGCTCTTACAACCGTCCACTCGAGATTCAGTCGTGCCACTCGCACAGCCGCCTCGGCGCCCTTGACCCCGGCGTCTCCTTCGGCCTGACCGCTCGTCCGGGCGTCCAGCTCTTCGCGCGAGATCGCCTGGCTGTTCACGAGCTTCTGCGCGCGCTCGACTTCCATGCCGGCGAGCTGATTGCGAGTGCGCGCCTGGGCAAGCACCGCCTCCGCCCTTGAGACTTCAGCTTCATACGGACGCTGGTCGATCACGAACAGCACGTCGCCCTGATGAACGATCGCGCCCTCGGTGAACCCGACCCGCTGGAGGAACCCGCCAACCCGCGGCCGGACCTCGACCGAATTGACGGCTTCGAAATGCCCGGTGAACTCATCCCAGTCGGCGACCACGCGCTCGACGGCCGGCGCGACGGTGACTTGCGGAGTCTGCATTGGCGGCGCGTCTTTTTTGCATGCCGATGCGGCGAGAACGAAAGTCGCGGCGGCGACCCAGCCACCGGCGTGGGACCTGAGGGTGACTGATTTGGCGCGAGAGAAAGTGGAACTCATGTTGCACAACTCCGGAACAGGGGACCGCTGCAGCAAACCGTGGTGGCAATTCGTATCGACATGTAGTATGTTACCGATCGGTAACACTCCATAGTCCCCCCAATGTTACCGGTCGGTAACATTTTAGTCAAGGAGGGGTATAAACTATCGTGCAAACAGATATTCACGGCCGCGGGCCGAAAACGAAAAAAAGAGCTCGGCACACCATCCCTCTTCGCGAGCGGATTCTCGTGGCGGCTGGGGACCTGTTTCATAAACACGGCATCCGTGGGGTTGGCGTCGAAGCGATCGCCGAGGCCGCGCAGACCAACAAGATGACCCTCTACCGCTACTTCGCTTCGAAGGATGAGTTGATCACGGAATGGGTGCGCGGGATCGTCGCCCACAAAGAGGAAGACTGGAAGGATCTCAATGCCAAGCACCGCGGAGATCCGGAGGGCCAGCTCCAGGACTGGAGCCGGCGTACGGCGGCCCAGCTTCGCGCGATGGAAGAACGCGGCTCGGCCCTTGGCAACACCTTCGCCGAGTTGCCCGATCCAAACCATCCCGCGCGACGCGTCATGAAGGAACACAAGCTTCGGGCGCACAAACGGGTCGTCCGTCTTTGCAAGGAGGCTGGATTCCCTGATCCCGCCTTTTCGGCGAACCTGTTCACCATGATGCTGGAGGGCGCCCATTCGTGCGGCACGTGTGTCGGGATGAGGCAGATTGGTGAGCATCTCGTGCAAGTCGTGGATCTGATGGTGGAAAACAACCGACGGCGGACCGCCTAGGCTCGGCCGGTCTCCCCCGGCTCTACTTATATGTCGAACGAGAAGCGGCGAGATCGACACGCCGAGTAATCCAATCCCTTATTTCATGGTCGGCTTCTGTTTGTGCCGGCTTTGACTTGCCAGCCGCGCTCTCGAGCGGCACAATGAAGCAGCAAGGAGCTCATGTGACACGCATATCTGTCGTCGCGGCCGTGGTTCTTCTCACTATCCCCGCGTTCGCTGCGTATTCGCAGGAGCACGAGCATCCCCAGGGCGCGCCGGCCGAAAAGTTGGGCACCGTCCACTTCGCGACGTCATGCAGCCCCAAAGTCGCGCCCCAGGTCGATCGGGCTGTTGCGCTGCTGCATTCCTTCGAATTCGGTGCGTCGATCCGGGGATTCAATGAAGTGCTCGCGACTGACTCTACGTGTGCGATGGCTTACTGGGGGATCGCGCTCAGTCGATGGACCAATCCCATGGCGGCTGGGAACCGGTCAGTCGCGCAGCTACAGCAGGGCAAACAGGCGGTCGACGCCGCGATGCGACTCGGCGACCACGCGTCCGAGCGTGAGCGCGGCTACATACACGCCGTCGGGCAGTTATACGATGATTTCGAGCACAAGGATCAGCGGACGCGCGTCGTCGCGTACGCGAACGCGATGAACGACGTGGCGATGCGACAACCGGCCGATACCGAGGCCATGATCTTCTATGCGATCTCCCTCACTGCGTCCGCGTCGCCGACGGACAAGACATACGCGAATCAGCTGAAGGCGGGCGCTATTCTCGAGGCGCTCTGGGCGAAACAGCCGAATCACCCCGGGATTGCGCACTACATCATCCACACTTACGACTATCCGGCACTCGCTGACAAGGCGCGAGCGGCCGCGGAGCGCTATGCGACCATCGCGCCCTCCGCCGCGCACGCGCTGCATATGCCCTCGCACACGTTTACGCGGGTCGGGATGTGGCAGGAGTCAGTCGACGCGAACAATCGTTCGATGAAGGTCGCACTGAGCACTGGCTCCATAGCGGAAACGTTGCACGCCGCCGATTACGCCATGTACGCCGATTTACAGATGGGGAAAGAGTCCGACGCGAAAGCGATTCTCGATGGACTACCGGCGCTCGCCGCGCGCTTCGACGCGAACGCGATCACTGGAGCCGCACCCGGTTCCGCCGGCGTATTCGCGCTCGCTGCAATTCCGGCGCGCTGGGTGCTGGAGCGAAACGCGTGGGCGGAGGCCGCCGCGCTTGAGCCGAAGGCGACTGCCTTTCCGTACACCGAGGCGATGACGTACTTCGCCCGCGCACTCGGCGCGTCGCACACGGGCGATCTCCCCAAAGCAAAGGCGTCCGTCGATTCCCTGGCATCGATTCAGCAGCGCCTGAGTGCCAAGGGCGAAGGGTATTGGGCGGAGCAGGTTGCCATTCAGCAGATTGAAGCCCAGGCCTGGCTGGATCTCGCCGAGCGCCGGGAAAGCGATGCTCTGATGCACATGCGCGAGGCCACGGCGCGTGAGGACGCTACCGAGAAGAGCGCGGTGACACCGGGCCCGCTGGCGCCGGCGCGTGAGCTCCTCGGTGATATGCTGATTGAGCTGCATCGACC
>WNFP01008556.1_pt1 | contig 10852 bp, 9 predicted proteins | sample 5400201 | NCBI WGS metagenome assembly WNFP01 (sample SAMN13153355, study PRJNA577476) | soil metagenome | isolation source: 115 cm saprolite under Madrone tree | place: USA:California | collected 2016-06-14
TGCCTCGCCATCATGGTCGCCGGATTCTCCTATGTCACGCTTCGCGTCGCACGCCGCACACCCTCGCTGCTTCGCCGGCGCATGAAAGCGGGGGCCGGCACGCCGCTCTGGGATCGCATTATCGTGATCATCTTTCAGCTCCTTTTCATGGCGATCCTGATAGTCGGTGGACTGGATAGACGATACGGCTGGTCTTCGCTGCCCGCCTGGGCGCAAGGGCTGGGTGTGATGATGATGATTGCGGCGCTGCTGCTTCTGGGCTGGGCCATGGGGCAAAACCCGCACTTCGAGACTACGGTCAGGATTCAGGAAGACCAGAAGCACCGCGTGATCGATAGCGGTCCATACCGGCTGGTTCGACATCCAGGTTATGTCGCGGCCATTCTCCTGATGATCGGAATGGCGCTCACGCTCGAGTCAGCCTGGGCGCTGGTCCCTGCAACACTCGGCGCGGCCGAACTGATCGTACGAACAGCCCTCGAGGATCGTTTTCTGCATGCCAATCTCAAAGGCTACCGCGAGTTCGCCCGGCGAACCCGATATCGTCTTATACCCGGCGTCTGGTAGGCCGGCAGCGCAAGGGTGATCGAATTGAATCTCAAAACGTCCGCGATCTTGAGTCGTGTGTCCGTCTGTGCAATGGGCGCAATCGAAGATGCCTTTGACGCCCAGGATATCGTCCTTGAGGTATTCGATTTGTTCGCGCGGACTATCTGAGACTTCAGCTTTCCTTCGAGACCATCACTTCCGTTGCTTTGATGACTGCGACGACCGTATCACCCTTTTTGAGCTTCAGTTCCTCGGCACTTCTTCGAGTGATGACTGCATCGATAACGTTTTGGCCTACACGAATCGTGATCTCGGCCATGACGTCTCCCATTATGATCTCACTGACTTTTCCCTTTAGCTTATTTCTCGCGCTAATGCTCATTGATCAATCTCCGTCGTTTAGATAATCAGAATCTGTCGAGTCGGCTTCGATTGATCAAGCTGCCATTTGATCGCCGATACGATTATTTCGAAGGCGCCTTGAGTTCATCGTAGACGGCCTGTATCGCCATTTTGTATCGCTCGTTCTTATAACCAGGGTACTTGGAGTTCAGATTAATCGAAGCGGCCGCCTCGTCAACACTTTTGCCGGCTTTGTTGGCGTCGCGTACCGCGGCGATGAAATCGGTCATGAACCGCTGATATTCCTGGAGCTCCGCGGGTTTCCTCAATGGGCTGTGACCGACGATGAGTGTGTCGACGTCCTTAACGGTAGCCACCGCTTTGCCGACCGTTTGGGCATATTCGAGACCGCTGCCGCCATTGTTTCTGTCGAGTGTTGGAGCGTCCTTCCATGCAAACATGTCACCGGTTTGCATCACGCGCAGCGCGGTATAAACCACCCAGGTGTCGCCGTTGGTGTGGCCGCGGCCGAAGTAGTACAGATCGATGCGATCCTTACCGCTGCCGACCGACATCTTGTCCTTGAACGTCCTCTTCGGCAGAAACTTCGCTTTGTCGCCCTTGAAGGCATCCATTTTCTGCATGTTCGCCTTCGTGTTCTCGTGGGCAACGATATCCACTGTCGCTCCGAACGCCTCGTTGCTGCCGGTGTGGTCTCCATGGGTATGGGTATTGATAATCGTCGTTATTGGCTTGTTCGTGACGGTCTTGATCTTATCGAGGATCACCTGACCCCATCCGGCCAGCTTCGTATCCACAACGACAACGCCGTTGTCTGTGATGAAAACACCGGTGTTTCCTCCGCTGAAGGCGTCGCGATTCGTGGGGTCCGCACCAGTGATCATATAGAGGTTGTCTTTGACCTTCTCCAGTTTCGTGGCGGCCAACGCTGCCGCAGGCAGGCCCTGGGCCGGTTGCTGAGAGCCGGCTGCCATCGATAAAGCTGCGGCTGCAGCCAGCACAGCCAATACGATTACTCGTTTCATCAAACACCTCCCATAGAAAGCTACTCAATATCGGTCAGCCAGGGAAAGAAAAAAGACAACTGTAGCGGCGGTCCGTGATCGCCGGTCTTTCCTGGAGTCAACGAAATGCTGGCGGTCATAGACCGCCACTACAGTTTCGGCTTCCGTCCCTGGAACGTTTTTCAGCGCCCTGCTAATGAATTCAGCGTTACGATGGCCTGGAGGTGAGCTATGACGATTCGCCTGGATCACACTATCGTGCCCGCGAAAGACAAGATCGCCTCGGCCGAGTTCTTCGCCGAAATATTCGGACTATCGGTCACACCGGGCCACTTTGCACAAGTGCAGGTCAACGAGAGCCTGACTTTGGCCTTCGCTGACGAGCCCGAACTATGGGGCGGGCCGGGTTTCGACCCCAAAACTGGCCAGAGCCATCACTACGCCTTTCACGTCAGCGATGCGGAGTTCGACGCGATCTTCGGCCGGGTGAAGGCGAAGGGACTCCCGTACGGAAGCGGGCCCTACAATCACACGGACGGCAAGCTCTACACCCGCCGTGGCGGGCGAGGCGTCTACTTCGAGGATCCTAATGGCCACCTTCTGGAAATAATGACTGTGCCGGAAACGGGGACTTAGCCGCGAATTACGCGAATGACGCCAAAATGGGCGCATCAAAGAATTCTTAACGCGCCCATTTTGGCGTCATTCGCGTAATTCGCGGCTAAGTCCTGCAATTCACCGAAATTCCAGCCAAATCGACCTCGCGCCGTCGCATCCTTATATATACTGTTCTACCCGGTTACTCCGATGATCTTCCTAATAGCGGGTCTGCTGGCATTTTGTAATCTCTTGTCTCCCAGTTTGAGTGCGCAGGCCTCTTCCGATCTCCGGCACTGTGACGGATGCCTCGCGTGCTGCCATCCCCAACGTGCGGGGTGGTCGCAACGGACGCTGCTGGTTTCTACACAGTGCCTGACGTCTTGCCTGGAAGCTATGAGATGAGCGCGGCGTCCCCGGCCTTCACGACTCAAGTGCGAACGGATATCACGATCAACGTGGGGGCCAGCCTGGTCCTCAACATGGTGATGCAAGCAGGAGACTCTGACCAGGTGGTTCGAGTCGCGGTTTCCCGGACTTCCGCGGATCAGGCGTCATCTGCGGTCGGCGGAAACGTGAGTGCCTCCACAGTGTTGAACTCACCGCTCAACGGGCGTGACTGGACTCAGCTCGCCACACTTCAGGCAGGTGTCACGGGCGTGCAGACGGGAAGCGCCCAGGGCGGAGGCAACTCCGAGCGGGGGTTTGGGGCAGCGTTGAGCATTTCCGGCGCTCGGCCGGATCAGAACAGCTATCGTCTCGATGGCGTCAGCATCAACGACTACTCGAACGGAGCGCCGGGAAGTGTATTGGGTGACAACCTGGGTGTAGACGCGGTTGAGCAGTTTTCGGTGCTGGGAAGTAACTATCCGGCCGTGTATGGCCGGACCACAGGCGGGGTCATCAATGCTGTGACGCGGTCGGGGACGAATGCTTTTCATGGCAGCGTCTATGAATTTCTGCGCAACAGCGCTCTGGATGCGCGAAATTTCTTTGACGCCACAATTCCACCATTCAAGCGGAATCAATTCGGAGGTTCGCTGGGTGGGCCGATCCAGAAGGATCGCAGTTTTGTCTTTGCGGATTACGAGGGACTTCGGCAGTCTCTGGGCATTACTCAGGTGAATACGGTGCCTTCCGCGGCGGCGCGGCAGGGACTGCTTTCGACAGGATCCGTGTCGGTAGCTCCTGCGATCTCGCGATATCTGCAGGCATTTTATCCACTACCAAACGCGCCCCTGCCTGGAAATGGCGATATCGGGATTTTCACGTTCGCCGGGCAGCAAGTCACAACGGAAAATTACTTCACCACCAAAATCGATCGCAAGTTCTCGGAGCACGACAGCATCTCCGGCACGTATATGCGCGACAACTCCAAAGTCGTCCAGCCGGATGCCTTTGATGAGCTGCTGTCGAACGTCGTGTCGCGTCGCCAGCTCATCACGCTGCACCAGCAACACATCTTCAATCCGAAATTCCTGAATGCTGCTCGGTTTGGCTTCAACCGCGCTGTGGCAATCGAGGGCGGAGTGTCGAGAGTCATGAACCCGCTCCTGGCGGACTCGGCTTTCGGCTTCATCCCAGGGCAGTTTGTCGGGGCGATACAGTCTGTGCCCGGACTCACGAATTTCGCCGGCGGATTGAACGCGCAGCGCCCGGGCACCCGCGGCAATAGCAGGAACCTTTTCTGGAATTCATTTCAATGGACGGACGACCTCTTTCTCATCAAAGGAATTCACGCCCTGCAATTTGGCGGCGTCGTTGAGCGCATGCAAGACAACTCACTTTTAACAGGGGTAGCCAACGGCACTTTCAAGTTCAGTTCTCTTTCCGATTTCTTAACTAATCGGCCGCGAAATTTTGTCGGATTGGTTCCCATTCCGGTACCTACATTTGGAACTCGGCAGACGCTGTTCGGCGCATACGTTCAGGACGATATCCGTCTGCGGAGGAATTTGACCATCAACGCGGGCTTGCGCTATGAGATGGCCACGGTTCCTGGCGAGGCACATGGGAGGCTCTCGAACCTGCTTCATTTGACCGACACCGAGCCCCATATCGGCTCCCCCTACTTTTTGAACCCCACGCTTCGTAACCTGGAGCCGCGCGTTGGGTTTGCCTGGAACCCATTCGCGAATGGCAAGACTGTCTTCAGGGGCGGCTTCGGCATTTTCGACGTGCTGCCTCTGCCTTACGCATTCACCTTGATCACCCCGTATTCGATTCCGTTCTCTCAACGTGTAGTCGGGGACGTTCTGCCGCCGGGTTCATTTCCCACGGGCGCGTTCCTGCAATTGGCCGATGTCTCGACAGCGGGTTCCGCCAGCCATGTCGAGCACGCTCCGAAGCGCAGTTATGTGATGCAATGGAACCTGAGCGCGGCGCGGGAGATTTCGCCTGGCCTTGTTGCCACGATCGGTTATGTGGGATCGCGTGGTGTCCACCAGCCCTTCAGGGTCGACAATTTTGACATGGTTTTACCGGCGCTGACGCCTGCCGGTTATCTGTTCCCACCCGCAGCAAGCAGTCAAAAGCTGAATCCAAATTTTGGCCGCATCACGGGAATGCTGTGGCAGGGCAACTCTTTCTATCACGCGTTGCAGGTGGTCATCACGAAAAACGTCAGCCATGGTGTCCAGCTTCACGGCGCGTACACCTGGGGCAAGAGCATGGACACGCTCTCGGCAACAATGGCCGACGACGCTTTTCCAAATGGGCTGCTCAATCCGCTCTTCTTCGACCAGCGCACAACCCGGGGCCTGTCGGATTTCGATGTCCGCCAGAATTTTGTTTTCAACTTTACCTGGGAAGCGCCCGCCCCCTCGACGCGTTCGCGGCTGGCGGGATGGGCAGTCAGCGGATGGCAGTTCGGTGGCATCTACAAGGCTTCGAGCGGCCAGCCTTTTACCCCGCTGCTGGGCGGCGATCCATTGGGCATGAAGCTGGATGAGACGAGCGAGCCACCGAACCGCGTGCCGGGATCAGACTGCGAGAGGATGACCAACCGCGGGAATCCCAACCATTACATCAAAACTCAATGCCTGGCGTTTCCGAGTCCCGCGACTCTTCGAGGCAATCTCGGGCGCAACACGCTGATCGGACCGGGCGTGTCGAAGTTTGATGCGTCGATCTTTAAGAACAACCGCATCAAGCTGTTTTCAGAAAACGTGAATCTTCAGTTCCGGGCAGAGTTTTTCAATCTCTTTAACAGGGCCAATTTTTCCTCTCCTACCGACAACCTCACGGTCTTCGATCAAACGGGGAATAGCATCCCAGGTGCCGGGCTGATTACCTCCACACAAACGCCGGCGCGCGAGATTCAATTTGCGCTGAAAGTGATTTGGTAAAACACGGGCAGAACACACTTACTTTTCTTCGTTTGCCTGCGAAGCGCGAAAGCTGCGATACAACAGCACGTCGTAGACAATCTTGAGGCCGCCGGCCAGGAAGAAAGGGGCGTTGAGCATCGATGCGCTCAGCAGTTTTCCGGCAAGAACCGGCGCCAGCGAGCTGCCTGCCGAGCGAGCGACGGAGGTCACACCGCCCGCGGCTGAACGCTCGCCGGGATCAACGACGGCCATCGTGTAAGACTGGCGCGTTGGAACATCCATTTGTGAGATGCTGAAACGCAACAGCAGCATGGCTATCGCCAGCGACAGATTCGGCATCAGCGGCACGAGAATTAAAAGAATGTTCGAGGGAACATGCGTGAACACCATCGTGTTGATCAATCCAATCCGTCGCGCCAGCCAACTCGCCGATAGAGCCGAGATACCCGCAAGTATGTTCCCGCCGAAAAAGATGCCGCCCAGCGCCGCGGGTTGAACCCCGTACCGGACGTGGAACCAGTAGGCCACAATGCTCTGCAGGATGAATGCGCCTGCGAATGCGTCCAAAGAGAACAGGGCGGATAACTTGAGCACAACCGGGCCGGAGCGGGGAAGACCGAGAATATCGTAAATCCTGCGCCCCCGATGGCGTGCCTGCGGTGGCGTGCCTGCCAGGTCTTTTGGTGCCGCCGGCGCCTCGGCGGCCGGCGATAGCCAGGCAAACATGAACGACAGCACCGCACCCATCGCCGCGTAGGCAATGACAATCACGCGATAACTGCCCAGCGAAGAGATACCCGCGCCCTGCAGGGATTGGGCCAGCACTCCGCCGGCAAGCGCACCCAGCGCAGTCGCAAAGGAGCCAGACAAGTTATACCAGGCGAAGATCTGCGTGCGCCGTTCGGCGGAGATAAGCTGGGACAGCGCCGCCTGCTCGATGGACAGGAACGGCCCCACTTCGTTGCCGCTCGGACTGATGACGCCGACTGTCGCCGCCATCAACAGTAGAAGAAAATTACTTGTTGATGCAAACAATGCTCCGGCGAATACAACGAGCACCGCGCCGAAGATCAACATACCTTTTCTTCCGATGCGATCCGCCGTGGTCGTGATTCCGAGAGAGATGATCGTATCGCCGATCAACGTCAGCGTGAGCAGCAGTCCGATGCGGTTTTCGTCGAGGCCCAGCTCCGCGAGATACAGCAGGAGCACGACGGATAAAAACCCGTACGCAAACAGCCGGGCAATGCGCGTGGCGAAGAGGAGTCGAACATCACTCTGCTTGTGCATCGACCGTGGGGCCTAGTTCACGCGCCACGGGGATACACCGGGCCACTGCTTCATTGCCGCTCGCGCCCAATCGGTACTCTTATCCGTATGGCAGCTCAGGCACGGATTCGGGATCTTGTACTCGTCCGTCATCGCGGGCGTGATGAATGCAAACGTGTGGCTGCGAACGTTGATGTCCGCGATGGTTTGCTCAATTTTCGGCATGTGGCAGTTCACGCATTCGCTTCCTGCGCTTCCGGCGGCGTGGTGCGTGTGCTCTTCGATAGTCGTAGCGCGGGGGCCGTTCGGTGAAGCGGCGTTGTGGCAGGTGATGCAAAGCTGCCCGACAGGTTTGATCAAGTCGGCATTGTTCGAGGTGCCGTGAACGTCATGGCAAGTGAAGCACGTTATCCCGCGCTTGTACATCTGGCTTTGCACGAAATCGTTACCTTGCATCCGATTTTTGTGTCCGGTGCCGTCTGCAAAGTGCATGAAATTGGTTTCGCCGAGCTTGTGTTCTTCGAGCTTCCAGAAATCTTTCAGGTTTGCACCCTGATGAAAACCGACCGGCCAATCGTAGTACTGTCCCTCGATCGGATTCTTTAACGGCTGCCCCTGTGAATGGCATTGAATGCAGGTGTCGTTTGCGCGAACGTAATCGAGCTTCGCCGGATTCACGATGTTGCCTTTATTGGGATTGCCGGCGTGCTCACTGCCTGGGCCATGACACCGTTCACAACCGACATTCCATTCGGTTGGCGTCTTCGTCTTTATGTCGTAGTTGACGGAATGGCAGCCATCACACAATGGTCCTGTTGGGCGCCGCATGTTATCGGCGGGATAGAAGGGAACCCACCAGTCCGTGTTCGGCTGAACCATATATACGCGCCAGATCCGGTGTGAAATGTCCCACTGGGCCGGGAGTGGATAGAAGTCGTTGCCGACGCGCTTGAAGTATCGTTGCTTCCACTTGCTCCCGTAAGTGAGTGCCACGTCATCGAGCTTGAAAGTGAGCAACGGATCGGCCTTCGTGAAATCCGGCAAGACTGCCTGGGGGCGGACGCGTGGATCGCTCACGACGTTCGCCATCCTGGTCCTGGACCATCGCTGGTAAAGCCCGACATGGCAATCGCCACACGTCCCTGATCCAACATAGGTCCGCGCGGGAGGCGTCTGCTGCGGCAGGGTGGTGCCCGGCTGGGAATGGAGGTTAAGCGAAATGACCGCCGAAACTGCGATCAAGACGATGAATACCAGTGGAATGCGGTTGATCATATTCCGAGAATAAGATAATAGCCGATGTACGTTCTGCGCCGCCAATAAAGAGGGCTCTTACTGTAGCGGCGCTCTATGAGCGCCGGTTTTTCCTGGAATCAACGAAATGCCGGCGGTCATAGACCGCCGCTACAGATGCCATGTTTGCCGAGTTCGTCCACCTCAGCTTTAAATATGCAGCCAGCGTTTCGGCCGGACCGGTCCCCAGTAATGGAGAAAGATGATCATCGGCTGTTCATTGGTCATGTGATGGTGAATGGCGTTTTGAAACATCGCGTGTGAGAACCATCCCGTCTGAGCCGCTTTGGTGGCTTCGCAGCATTCTATTAATGGCGCAGCCACCCCTCCTTTGCAAGGATGGGAATGCGGTTTGCCGGTCAAAAGATTTTTTTCCGGAGTGTCGATCCGGGGACTGGCCGTTCGATTACAGAAAGAGGGACAGATTTGTTGGCGGAAGTGTTGATACTTTCACGGTGTAAAACCTTAACGCATAAGGAGAAATGAAGCATGACACAGCCGGTTGCCCCCGCAGGGGCGAATACATGGATCCTGGGTACCCGCAAGGGAGCGTGGTCGATGCGACGGCCGACAGGCGGCAAGCAGTTGCAGTTGGAAGAGCCCTGGTTCTTTGGTTGCCAGGTTCACCACGTGGTGCAGGATCCGCGCGGCGCCGGTACGATCCTGGCTGCCGTGCGCACCGGGCATCTTGGGCCGACCGTGTACAGATCCACGGATGACGGGCGCACCTGGAAGGAAGCCGAACGGCCTCCGCAATTTCGCGCAAAAGAAGAGTATACCGACTCCAACCTGGCGGCTGACGATCCCAGACGGCAGGGGCTCACGGTCGATCACGTGTTTTTTCTGGCACCGGCTCATGCAAGCCAAACGGGAGTCTGGTACGCCGGCGTCAGCCCGATCGGGCTCTTCAAGAGCGAGGATGACGGTGTGACCTGGAACGGCGTGCCGGGATTCAATGACAGCGCTATTCTGGCGAAGTGGTGCTACAACTTCGCTCCCGGCACTCCGGACGGCCCGAAATGTCACTCCGTGCAGGTGGATCCCGTCAACCCGAAGCGTATGATTCTCGGGCTTTCCGGTGGCGGCCTCTTTCTTTCGGAAGATCAAGGCGGCTCCTGGCGGCCCGTCAACGGCGGCGTGGCCATGGACTTTGCGCCTCCTAAAGAGGATGGCAGCGAGTACGAGTTCGGCCACGATCCGCACGATGCAGTCATTCATCCCGCCAATCCGCGCCGCTGGTATCATCAGAATCACTGTGGCATCTATCGGCTGGATTGGAACGAAGAGGTTAAGGAACAGCGCTGGAAACGGATCGGCAACAACATGCCGAAGGAGATCGGCGACATCGGATTTCCGATGACCTGCCACCCGAAGGACGACAAGACCTGCTGGGTGGTGCCCATGGACGGCGGTACGGTCTGGCCGCGCACCAGCGTGGGAGGCAAGCCCACCGTATTCCGCACTCGCGATGCCGGCGAGTCCTGGCAATGCCTGGATCGCGGGTTGCCACCGCGCGCCTGGTACACCGTTCTTCGCCAGGCGATGGCGCACAACGGAGGCACGCCTCTGGAACTGGCCTTTGGCACGACTTCAGGCGATGTGTGGGGAAGCGCTGACGAAGGCGATTCCTGGCAGAGCCTGGCCTCGGGTCTGCCGAAGATCATGTCAGTTACAGCGGCGCGTCTGAGCTGATGCCTGGCGTTCGGGTTCGCATGGCGCCGCTGCTCTACTCCTATACCGGCGGCCTCCGGGTGATCGAAATCGATGCTGCAAGTGCCACCAATGTTGGTGAAGTGATGGCCGCACTCGACAGCCGCTTCCCGGGTCTGGCCTTCCGTGTGATCGACGAGCAAGGCCATATCCGGCCGCACGTGAACATTTTCCTCGGCGAAGAGAAGGTTCTGGACCTTGCGACCCCCATTTCTCCCGGCAGCGAAATCTACATCGTCGGAGCGCTCTCCGGTGGGTGATATAGTACTAAAGCATGCATGACGATCCTCCGAAGCAAGGGGAAGAGGCGCCGGACGAGTCATTCGCCGACATTCTAAATGAGTTCGAAAAGAGCACCAGGACGGCGCCCACCGCCAAGGGCAAAGGCAAAGGCCCGGGCAAAGGCAGAGGCAGGAGTAAGCCTGCCGCATCGGCGCTTCACGGAACTGTCGTCGGTGTGTCCGGCGACTTCATCCTGATCGACTACGGCGCGAAGTCGGAGGGCGTGATTCCCGCTGCCGACCTTCGTGGTGCCGACGGTAATCTCAGCGTAAAGCGCGGCGACAGCTTTGACGTGGCGATCACCGGCTACAACAGCGAGGGCATGGCGACGCTTTCGCGCGTCACCGGTCCGCGTCCCCGCGATTGGGATGGATTGATGCGCGCGTTCGAGAACAAGGAAATCATCGCCGGGAGGGTCACTGCTTCGTTGAAGGGCGGCTTCAGCGTGGACGTGGG
>WNFP01024398.1_pt1 | contig 10852 bp, 8 predicted proteins | sample 5400201 | NCBI WGS metagenome assembly WNFP01 (sample SAMN13153355, study PRJNA577476) | soil metagenome | isolation source: 115 cm saprolite under Madrone tree | place: USA:California | collected 2016-06-14
CCGATTTTCAAGGAAGGCATCGATCAATGGCGGAACTTCGAACCGTGGCTTGCTCCTTTGAAGGAGGTCTTGGGCCGCGATTGATGGCGGAGCTCGTCGTTGGCTTCTACGCGATATCGACCGCCGTGAACAGTGAATCAAGTGCCCCGCCGACCTACGTTCCAGTGGAGGGCTCTCGACCGCCGCTATTTTTTTATTGGCTTCGCGACGGCGGGCTCCGTCGGCTCGGTTAACGGGAAGAATCTCCAGGCGGGATTGCTTCTCAGGAAGTTGAGCGTCGTGATTCCCACGGCACCAGGACCGGGCGCCGGCGCCGCCGGATCGGCCTGCAACGGCATCACCTTGCGAAAAGCCTGCCAAGCCGCGGTCGCGGCCGGCCCGAATTCGCGCTTCGCATCCTGCGTCTTGCGCACGTCCAGCCAACGCGTGCCGGTGAGCAGATCGGTCGCCAGCAGCCGGAACGTATCGTCAACCGCGGTCTGAGCCCGGATGGATTTGAGCAGCGACTGCGCCTCCAGCTCCTCGACGCCCGAACTGCCGCCATAGCCTTCCGGGGGCACGGGCATGATCTGCGCCTGAATGTGCTGCCAGGTCTCGTGGCTGCCGAAGTCTCCGCCTAATGACCTGCCGCCGCCCAGGCTTCTCAGGGTTTTTTGCGAGCCCTCGCCGGTGAAGAACTCACTGCCGAAGCGTTCGGTCCGCAGCATGATGGCGATATCCATATTGGCGATCGCGATCGTGAAGGCCTCGAGATCGTTGGACAGGGGGTAGGGATCCCAGTTGGCATTCGAGAAAATGAAGCCGTGCTTGCCGTGGCTGTTCTTTCCGCCCTTCACGTAATATTTGAGCATCTCAGGCGTGTTGAGATCCCAGGAATCCTGCGGCGAGATACCGACGCGGATCGCCGGATTGTGATCCGACGAGTTGAGTTGGATCACCACGTCGTCGCGGAGCATCGCCCACATGGCCCAAGCCGACGCCTGACGGATCGATGAGGCGCGCAGACTTTCCGGATCCTGGATGATCCGGCCCTTGTCATCGTCGAATAGATAGCTGCCCTTGATCATCTCCTTGACCCGGTTTGCATCCCAATTCAGCCATTTGAAAGGTCGGTCGCTCTGCACCAGATAGTTGAGCGGCGTGACCGAACTGTTCATGCCGTTCAAGTCGATCGCGTAGGTCAGATCGGCCCACGCCAGCGCCTGCTTCGCATCGGCCACGACGAACACCGCCCGCGCGGTGGCGTAGGCATTGCTGCTGGTCAGCGCGTTGTCGTCGGCGGCGAAAGGTTGAAGCGGTGTCAGGCCGGCCGCCTTGAGCGCATCGGCCGCCGACATGCGTGTCCCGTTGTAGTAGGCGTCGCCGGACCCGACCATCGTTGCGCCGATATTGTTGAGAACCGACAGATCGCCTTCTCCGACCGTGCCGCGCGATTGCATCACCGGCGTTACACGCCTGTTCAACAGGTCGATCAGCATCCGTGCGAGTTGCGGACTAGGTGCGTTGAACGTCATGGCGTTGGCGCGAACCACCATCACGGCGCGAACCAGCGCTTCGTCGTTGATCTCCGGGCCCTCCAGCGGGTTGGCGGCGCCCCGCCGGAACGACGCCAGCATTTTCTTTTTGAGCAGGTCCTCATTTTCGGGCGACAGGGGATCGCCCTCAAACTGCTTGACCTCGCGCCCGGCGCCGGCGCCGCGCGTGAACCAATAGACCGACACACCTTCGGCCGGCGCTTCGAGCAGAAGTCCATAATTGTCGGCTTCGCGCTGCTTGGCCTCGGCGCTCAGCTGAACTTTGGCGCCACCGCGGGCCACCTCGATTACTTCATCGATGGTCATGTCGTGCCCGGTCAGCGTGATCGTCTTGCCGGCCTCGGTCGGGTCGATGGGGTGATAGCCGAGGTCGCTTTGCGCCAACGCCGGGAATGCGGCAATCGAGGCGACCGCGATCGTCAGGGTTGAGATCGCCGCTCGGCCGCGCCTTGCCCATGAGTCTTTCATGCTTTGAATTTCCTTCTTTGCATGTGCATCGCGGCGCAGCCGATCAATTTGCACTGCGCAGTGTCATTTATCGCCGTCGATCTCTTTGGCCAGCGGTGGATAAAAATCGGCCGCCGCGTGTGTCGTCAAGAAAGCATGAACGATGTCCCCAACCGGTTGGAGCGGTCGGTCTTGCGGCTTTTGCTGCCAAGGCACGGCTTGGCGGAACGCAGTCCAGGCGGCGGCCGGCGCGCGGCCGAAGTTGCGGTCCGGCGACTGGGCACGGCGAACGTCCATCCAGAACGTTGCCGTCAGCAAATCCTCCCCTAGAAGCAGCAAAGTATCGTCCACCACCCCGCGCGCACGGGTTACCTTGAGTACGGTTTGCGCCTGCAACTCCTCGACATCGTTGCTGATGGGATTGCCCTCCGGCGTGAGCGTGGGCGCAAGACTTTTAATGTCGTGCCAGATCGCCGTAGGGTTATAGCCATCGATGTCCGAGTGAACGCTCGCCTCCAGTTGTTCCGGAGTCAGCACATCCTTGGGCGCAATCACCGTGAAAAACGTGCTGCTGAAGCGATAGATCCTCTGCACGACGGCCACATCCATATTGGCGAGCGCAGTGGTGAAAGCTTCAACTTCATTGGCCATTGGATAGGGGTCCCAATTGGCATTGGAGAGTACGAAACCGTGCTGGCCGTGACTTTCGGGGCCCCCTTTCACGAAATACTGGCGCAGCTGCGGCGTATCGAGCTCCCACGAATCCTCGGGCGCCGCTTGCACCTTCACGGCGGGATTGTGGTCGGAGGAGTTGAGTTGCGTCAGCAGCGTATCGCGAAGGATGGACCAGGCTTTCCACGTCGCGCCCTGGCGGCTGAACGACGCACGCTGGCTCTCCGGATCTTGAATGATTCGCTTCGGGTCGGCGTCGAAGAGATAGCTGCCCTTGATCATGTCAAGCACGCGGGCCGCTTCGAGATTCAAGTACTTGAGCGGGCGGTTGGCTTGGACAGGTGTCGTCAACGGCGTGACGCTGCTGTTCATCGCTTCCAGATCGATCGCGAGGATGAGGTCGGCCCAGTCGAGCGCAAGCTTCGCATCGTGCACTAGAAGCGCACCCTGCCCGACCGAAAAGGCATTGGTGCTGATCAGCGCGGAGGGGTACACGACGTCGGACGGTTCAATATGCCGGAGAGCGCCGGGCTCGCGGCCTCATAGATCATCGTGTTGGCGCGTACCGCCATCAGCGCGCGCACGATTTCCTCCTCGGCCACTTCCGGACCGATCCCCTGGCGAGGGCCATTGAGGAACTGCCTGGCTACACGTTTGGACAGGAATGCCTTGTTTTCGGGCGCCAGCGGATCTCCGGTGAACAGCACCACTTCGCGTCCGGCCCCCGCACCGCGATTGAAGCCGTAGACTGCGATTCCCTCGGCGGAAGCCTCGAGCAGCAACCCGTAGGCGTCTGATTGATATTGCTTCGCCTCCGGGCTCAAAGTTACCTTGGCGCCAGATCGGGCAATCGCGACCACTTGATCGATGGTCAGATCGTGGCCCGTCAGAACGATCGACTCGCCCGATCGCGTCGGCGCGATCGGGCGGTATGCGGTTTCGGCCAACGTTCCGGTCGCCGGTATTATCGTGCAGAGAACTGCCCAGACTACGAAGGACCGATGCATCCGAGGCAGCCTGAGCGCCTGCATGGAACTCAACACGGCAAGCACGATCGTCCTGGCGCCCGGTGCTGATGGCATCGGCCTCATGCTATTGCTTTTCCGACGAGGCGGGCATCGGCGCACCGCCGCTATAGAACTTGCTTGCGGGCGAGGTTCTGAGGAACGCGGCGACGGTCATCGGCCGCGACTGCGACTGGCCCCCGTCCATGGCCGGCAGCACCGGCACGATTTTGCGAAGTGCCGTCCAGGCCGCAGTCGGGCCGTCGCCGAAATTCCGGGACGCATCTTGTGCCTTGCGCACATCCATCCAGAAGCTCGCGTTCAACAGGTCATGCGCCAGGAGATCGAAGGTCGTATTCACCGCTTGGCGGGCGCGGTAGGCCTTGATGCGGGTTTGCGCCTGCAGGTCTTCGACCGTTCCGACGATTGCCGCCCCGGATGGCGCAACGGGATTCGTCAGGCTCTGGATCTCCTGCTGCAAATCCACCGGGGTGTAGCCGCCGCCCCCGGCCAGATAGACCGCGAAACCGTTGCCCGGCGGAATATGCAGCGCGGTCGCCGGATCGGCCGCCGTGAAGAACGGATTGCTGAAACGATCGATTCGCAACGACACGGCGATGTCCATGTTCGCCAGCGCGATGACGAAGTCTTCGAGCTTGTTCGCCATCGGAAAGGGGTCCCAGTTGGCGTTCGACACGATATAGCCATGCTTACCGTTGCTGTGCTTGCCGCCCTTGACGTAGAACTTCATCAACTGAGGCGTGGACAGCTCCCACGAATCCTGCGGCGACAAATCGGTGCGCACTGCAGGGTTGTGATCCGATGAGTTCATTTGCAGAACCACGGCATCGCGCAGAGCGCCCCAGTCTTGCCACGCCGATGCTTGGCGGATCGAGGAAGCCCGCAGGCTCTCCGGGTCCTGAATGATCCGGTGCGGATCGTCGCTGAACAAATAACTGCCCTTGATCATGTCGCGTACGCGAGCGGCTTCCCAGTTCAGCCACTTGAATGGCCGCTCCCTCTGCACCACCGTGCTGAGGGGCGTAACGCTGGAATTCATTCCGTTCAGATCCATTGCATAAATGAGGTCAGCCCATTCAAGGGCTTGGCGCGCATCATCGACGACCAAAGCCGCAATGCCGGTACCGTATGCATCGCTGCTGGTCAGGGCATTGGTGTCGGCGGCAAAGGGCTGGATCGGCTTCAGTCCCGCCTTTGCAAGCGCTTCGGCGGCCGTCATGCGTGTGCCCTGGTAGTAAGCATCGCCGGCTCCCACCATGGCCGCACCGACATTGCTCAGCTGCGCCAGATCGCCTTCGCCGAGCGTGCCCCGCGATAGAACCACCGGGGTGATCCGATGGTTCAAAAGGTCGACCAGCATCTGCGACAGCTGCGGGCTGGGTGCATTGGAGGTCATGGCATTGGCGCGGATGACCATCATGGCGCGCACGATTTCTTCCTCCCCAACCTCCGGTCCGTAGCCGAAAATCGCGCCTAGCCGGAATTCCTGCAGTTGACTTTTCTCGAGGTACGCCTTGTTCTTGGGCGTCATCGGATCGCCGGAAAACATGATTGTCTCGCGCTGATCGCCGGCTCCGCGATTGAACCAATAGACTGCGACCCCTTCCGCGGCCGCCTCGAGCAGCAATCCGTAGTTATCTGCTTGGCGTTGCTTGGCTTCGGGGCTCAACTGAACTTTCGCTCCGTAGCGTGCGACATCGACAACCTGTTCGATCGTCAAATCACGGCCCGTCAGTGAGATCGTGTCAGCGGACATGGTTGGCGTGATCGGTTGGTAGCCCGACGCAGCAAGCGCGGACATACCCGCGCCCAAGCAGCACACCACGGTCCAACCGGCCATCTTTGCTCTACGCCAGCCGTTCATCGCATAAGTCATGATCGTGCCCCCCAAACGCGAGATTGCCGTTCCATATACTCGAGATGTGCGCGGTAGAGCGCCCACCCTCACATGCTACCCGTATGCAACATTTTTAACTGACATGCAAATATAATATTCCGGACGCCCCGGTGAATACATGGGTCGGATGAGCAAAAATCTCATTTTCTTCGCCGTCTTAGGGCTGTATGTTAGCGAGTTCTACCGGGTATCTATTGCGGCACCGCCGCCAGGGGGCGCTCTGACCAAGGCCAGCACAGCGATCGACGGCGCCAGACGCCGGCTCGGCGAAGTAGAGAATGCGCTGCTCGACGATTTGCTGACGGAGCGGATCGATCGGCGCGCCTTTCTGCGGCATGCCAGTAGACTGGGTGTCGGATTGCCGCTGCTGGGCATCGTGGCCGCCGCCTCGGGCGCCGGGTTTGCCTCGCGCCGCGCAGCGGCCGAAGGAACGCACCAAGGCGTCGTGAAAGCCGCGGTCGCCATGCCGCACGGCGCGATCGATCCCATCCTGGTCAACGACAGCGGCAGCTATCAACTGATATTCCAAGTCGCCGAATTCCTCTGCGTCACTCAGCCCGATCTGACCCTGAAGCCGGGGCGTGAAGTTTCACAACGGCTTGGGACTGCGGGCCGACGATGTGGTGGCGAGCTTTGACCGCCTATCCGATCCCGGGGGTGCGTCGAACGCGTTGTCGGTGTTCAAAGGAGTGCTGTCGAAAGGCGGCTCGCGAAAGGTCGACGATTTTACCGTCGCCTTTCACCTCGACGCGCCGAACGGGAATTTCCCTTACACAGTCTCCATCGATAATTACAATGCGGTCATTCTTCCTGCGAATTATCACGGCAATTACGAGCGTGACTTCATCGGAACCGGGCCGTTCCGGCTCGATAGCTATCGGCCGCGGCAAGGCGCCACGTTCGTTCGCAATCCCGACTATTGGGGGCCGAAGGCGCTGCCGGATCGAATCGAATTCAAATTCTATTCCGACATTCAGCCGCGCTTGCTCGCCTTGCAGGCCGGCGAGGTCGATATGCTCGACGCCATCCCGGTGTTCGCAAGCCCGGCGATTCGGACCAATCCCGACATCAAGATCATCCAGGTTCGCTCGGCAAACCACCGCCAGTTGCATATGCGTTGCGACGTCGCGCCTTTCACCGATAAGCGCGTGCGGCAAGCTCTGGCGCTCAGCCTCGACCGGAAAAAGCTCGTCGACGGGTTGTGCCGCGGCATGGGCGTGATGGGCAACGATAGCCCGTTCACGCCTTTATTCCCGTCGACCGACCCCACGGTCCCGCAACGCGACCAGGATATCCTCAAGGCGAAGCAGTTGATGGAAGCCGCGGGCGTCGCCGCAGGCTTCGACATCACGCTCACCACCGAGCGCTACACCGACATTCCCGAATATGCGCAGCTCGTGCAGAATTTCGCCAAGGAGCTTGGTATCAGGGTCGGCCTGAAGGTCGAAACCCAGGCGCTGTATTACGGCAAATCGATTCCCGGTCAGTCGGATTGGCTCGACAGTGCGCTTGGCATCACGGATTACGCGCATCGCGGCGTGCCGAATACCTTGTTGGGCAATCCGCTGCTGAGTAATGGGCCCTGGAATGCCGCGCATTTCAAGAACGCAGCCTATGACGCTTTGGTCCCACGCTATGTAAAAGCGCTCGATTTGGCGGCACAGCGCAGCGCCGCCCGCGATATCCAAACACTCCTGCTCGATGAGACGCCGTTGATCATCGGCTACTTCCCCGATCTATTGGTGCCTGTGCGCAAAGGCGTCACCGGTCTCGTACCCATCGCGGCGGGCCTGCTGCTCGACCGCGTCACCCGGAGTTGATATCGATGCGCAAGCCCTACCTGCGCGGCCGCGGCCCGCATTTTCCGATCCTTGACACCATCGAACAATACCCGTTCGAGCCCGGCTATGTCGTCTTCACGATGCCGTCGCCCAAGCGGCTCAGGGTCAAGGTCGGCGACATCATCGTCGCCGACACCGTAGACGCTTTGCTGATGCAGGAGTCCGATCATCTCCCGGTTTATTATTTTCCGATCAAGAATGTGCGTGAAGAGTTTCTGATGGCGAGTGCCACCACGACGGAATCGCCGTTCAAGGGCACGGCCACGCATTACTCGATGAATACGGGTGTCACGCTGGTCGAGGACGCCGGCTGGCGTTATCTGGAACCCGTCCAAGGCTGCCCGCCGGTCGCCGACTACATGGCATTTTATTGGAATAAGATGAACCACTGGTACGAGGAGGACGAGGAGATCTTCGTCCATGCGCGGGACCCGTTTCGGCGAGTCGATTGTCTGCCCTCGTCGCGGCATGTCCAGGTGGTCGTCGATGGCGAGATAGTCGCGGATTCCCGCAGAGCCACGTTCCTGTTCGAAACGGGAATGCCCACGCGCTACTATCTGCCCATATCCGACACGCGCCTGGACCTGCTGAGCCCGAGCCGCTACCTCTCGCGCTGTCCCTACAAGGGCATCTCCAACTACTATCATCTGACGGTCAAGGCAAAACGCTACGAGAACATGGTCTGGTACTACCCCGACCCGGTGCATGAGGCCGGGCGGATCAAGGGTCTCGTGAGCTTCTACAATGAATTCGTCGATCGCATCCTGGTCGACGGAGTCGAGCAGCCGAAACCCATGACGGCATCGTCCCACGGCTATTATTGATCTGCGGCAACGACCTGTGACGATCGGCAGAATCCTGACCAAGCGAGCCGCTCTTTCCCTGATCACCCTGTGGCTGCTCAGCGCGATGGTCTTTGCCGGCGGCCAGCTGCTTCCGGGCGATGTGGCGCGCGCCATACTGGGACCGCTCGCCGACGCCCATGCAGTCGCCAATCTCGATCGTCAATTGGGGCTCGATCGCCCGCTATTGATTCAGTATTGGGACTGGATCAGTCATTTTGCGATGGGCAACATGGGCCAGTCCTACTCCTATCGCGCGCCGGTCGCGCCCTTCGTTCTCGCCGCTCTCGGGTATTCGGTGAAGCTCGGCACCGTTGCCTTCGTGCTCGTCGTGCCGCTCAGTATCGCGGGCGGGGTCTGGTCCGCGTTGCATGCCGGCCGTCTCATCGACCGCATCATCGGTATAATCGGTCTGTCGGCGACGATCCTGCCGGAATTCGTCACCGGCATCGTGCTCATCATGATCTTCGGCATCTGGCTCAAAATACTGCCGATTAGCGCCAATTGGCCGCCCGGCGCAGCACTGCCCACCCAGATTTACTATCTTCTGCTGCCGTCGCTGCCGCTGGTATTGGTGCTGTTCGGATATCTGGCGCGGATGGCGCGCGCCGGTACTCTCGAGGCGCTGGCGGCGGACTATACGCGAACGGCGGTCCTCAAAGGGCTGAAGCCGCGCGCAGTGCTCTGGCGTCACGTCCTCAGGAACGCGCTGCTGCCGACGATCACCGTGACCGCCACTCAAATGGGTTACCTCATGGGTGGCCTGGTCGTCGTCGAGACGCTGTTCCGTTACCCGGGCATCGGGGGCTTGATTTATGCAGCGGCGCGCGACAAGGACTTTCCGATGCTCGAAGGTGGCGTACTGACGGTCGGAGTCATCTATACGCTGGCGGGGCTCATTGCAGACGTTTCCCACGCGCTGCTCAATCCGCGCATTCGTTTCGGCGCGGCCGAATGAAGGTCCGTTGGCGTGTCCTGACGCGCTCCGGCACCTTCATGACGGGTGTTCTAATCGTGGCGTTCTGGGCGGGCTGCGCTGTGTGCGGCCGCCTCATCGTCCCATTCGACCCGTTCGCGGACGATATTCTGAACACGCTGGGTGCGCCCTCCGGCGTCCATTGGTTCGGCACCGACCAGCTCGGGCGCGACGTGTTCTCGCGAGTCATCGTCGGCGCGCGCGATATTCTGTTGGTGGCGCCGCTGGCGACGGCGCTCGGGATCGCCCTCGGAGTTCTAATCGGGCTCGTGACCGGTTATTTTCGCGGCATCATCGATGACCTCATTGGAAGGGTGATCGACGCTCTGCTCGCGCTGCCGTTGGTGATCATCGCGCTGTTGGCGCTGACCGCGATCGGCACATCGGCTGCGACCGTAGTCGTCGTGATCGGCATCATATTCGCGCCCCTGGTTGCGCGCACCGTGCGCGCCGCGGTGCTGTCCGAACGCGATCTGGATTATGTTGCCGCAGCCAAACTGCGCAATGAGCACACGGTCTACATATTGTTCGCCGAAATCCTCCCCAATGTCATTCCACCCATCGTGGTCGAAGCCGGCGTTCGTTTGGGCTACGCCATCTTCACTGTGGCGACGCTGAGCTTCATCGGATTCGGCATCCAGCCGCCGTCGCCGGATTGGGGGCTCGCGGTTTCCGAAAGTTACGGCTTGATCAATGGCGGCATCTGGTGGCCCGTGCTGTTCAACGCACTCGCGATTGCCTCGCTGGTCATCGGCGTCAATCTGGCCGCGGACGGCATCCAGGCCGCCGTCGACGCATGAGCGCCGATGCGGATGCGCTTGCCGTCGAAAACCTCGAAGTCGCCTACCGTGTCCGCGGCCGAGATCTCAACGTGCTGCGAGACCTTAGCTTTCGCATCGGCTCGGGCGAAGCCTATGGGCTGGTCGGCGAATCCGGCTGCGGTAAATCGACGGTGGCGCTCGCTGTGGTGCGCTATCTGCCGCGTAACGGCCGCCTCTTGGGCGGCAGGATCCTGATCGGCGAGCGTGATCTCTACGCGCTCCGCGACGAAGAAATGCGCCGCCTGCGCGCCACGACGATTTCAATGGTCTATCAGGATCCGGCCCGTGCCCTGAATCCATCGATTCGAGTGGGCGAGCAGATCGCCGAAATCTTCCGACTACAACGCCTGACGGCCGCGCGGGCGAAGGAAAGGGCCGCCGCCATGCTGGAACGCGTGCGGATCGCCGACGGTCGTTCGGTCTACGATCGATATCCGCACCAGATATCCGGCGGCATGCAGCAGCGCGTAGCGATCGCCATGGCGCTGTCGATCAATCCCAAAGTGCTCATTCTCGACGAACCGACGACCGGCCTCGATGCGACGGTGGAGGCCGCGATTCTCGATCTGGTCGGCCGGCTGCGCATCGAGCTCGGAACGTCCATTCTGTTCATCAGCCACGACCTCGCCGTTATTGCCAGAATGTGCGATCGCGTGGGCGTGCTCTATGCCGGCGCCTTGATTGAAGAAGGTCCAACGGCCGAAATCTTCAGTAATCCGCGGCACCCCTACACGGTCGGTCTGTTGCGCTGCGTGCCACGGCACGGGCGGCGCAAGGATCACGGCCGGCTCGACAG
>WNFP01004797.1_pt1 | contig 10850 bp, 7 predicted proteins | sample 5400201 | NCBI WGS metagenome assembly WNFP01 (sample SAMN13153355, study PRJNA577476) | soil metagenome | isolation source: 115 cm saprolite under Madrone tree | place: USA:California | collected 2016-06-14
CATTGAATATCATGAACAATCATTGCAAATTAAGCGCGAACTAGGCGGCCGCCATGGAGAAGCCATATGTCTAGGCGGTCTGGGCGTTGCCTACTATAACTTGGGCGAATACCGCCGCGCCATTGAATATCATGAACAATCATTGCAAATTAAGCGCGAACTAGGCGACCGCCAGGGAGAAGCCAACTCTCTTTTCAATAGCGCCCTAACTCTTGACCAACTCGGGGATCGCGCAGGCGCCATCGCACGCGCCGAACCCGCGCTGAAGATATATGAGGCCATCGAATCGCCTTCCGCATCCGACGCCCGAAAACTGTTAGCCAAGTTGCGCGGAGAAGATAAAGGTCATGGCCAGGGCAGCGCAGGATAGTCCCAAGGACGGCAGATGGCTCCCCGAATTCCGCGGCGACACTAACCAAACACATATTTCAGATCAAACTCAATACGGTGTTTCCTGAGGAGCGCAAGGAACTCTTCTTCAAACGTTACTTTCCTGTGGTGGGCGGGTTGATTTTGTATGTAACGCTCCACCGCTGCAAGATTTGACGAACTGACGCTGAATGCCCCGTATCCTTCCTGCCATGCGAACCTGACTCCATGCTCATTCATCCACCTGGACGAATTTGACTTCATCAGTAAAACCGCTTTTGCCAGGGCCAGCGCGGGAGGCAATTGAATCAACAGATGTACGTGGTCTGCAATACCGCCATTGGCCAGAACAAGAAAACCATGGTTTCTCCCAATGCCGGCCAGATAGGCCCATAACTTGGGCTGCATCTGTGGGTCAATCAATTTCCTGCGCTCTTTTGTGCTGAAAACCACGTGAATATGGTTTTGCGAATAAGTGTGTGACACGCGCCTCCCACCCCAATACCCGTTGAGATTCCGGTTCCGGGGGGACACCATCATAATCGCAGCCGCAAGACGGGCACGACGGAGAAAGCATTACTTGTAATTGGCGCCTTGTCAGCAATAAGCAGCGCCGTCAGGCGCGATATGAGTTAGCCCAGGCCCGGGAGGCCTTGGGTATGCTATGCAACAAGCACTGAGCGCCAGAGGCGCGACACACTAACGCTAAACACGTGGTTTTGCTGATACGTGCCGCCCCTCCACCACAATGCACCAAGACATACGCTGTCTTCATGGTTCTGGGGCTCACCGTCACAATTTGCAAGGTGACCCAGGCCTTCCGGCCTGGGCTAACTCATATCGCGCCTGGCGGCGCTGGTTTTTGGAATGAGAAACAGAGCGCCAGATCAAAGAGCAGATCAAAGAGCAAAATCAAAGAGCCCACGGATCGAAGAGCCAGATTAAAGAGCACATTAAAGAGCAGATTAAAGAGCAGATCAAGGACTGCCCCAAGCGCACTTGGGGAACGGCAACGCCCTGCCAAAGCCCGCCAGCCACCGCTCAAAAAACGACGTAAATAAGCACTGCCCGGCACGAAAAAGAGCCCGCCTTGCGGCGGGCTCATTCTCAACTGGACTAGAGTGTGGCTATTGCACCGGGTTGCCGTCCGCATCGATCTTGTGGATCTCACCCAGGTTCAGGTCGCGGATGCCCTGTTCCACCTTGGCCATGTCACCCACCACCACCCACACCAGATGGTCTGGCTGGATCAGCTTCCGGGCAAGGGCATTGGCCGAGTCCGGTGTAAGGGCCAGCGCCTTCTGCGTGAAGGTATTGAAGTAGTCTTCCGGCAACCCATACTGCAGGATCTGGCTGTAAGCGCCGGAGAGCTGTTGCACGGTTTCAAATTGTCCGGGCAGGGCCAGGGTGGCGTTGCTCTGCTCGTCCTTGAGTTCCTGCTGCGTGATGGGCTTGTCGCCGGTCACGTTCTTATATTCCTTCACCAGTTCGGCCAATGAGTCTTTGGTCTTGTCCGTTTGCACCGGTGAAATGCTCATGTACGGGCGCTGGCCGCGGGCGGAGGGAATATTGGAGAAGACGCCGTACGACCAGTGCTTGTCTTCGCGCAGGTTCATGTTGATGCGCGAGCTGAATGTCCCGCCGAAGATGTCATTCACCAGTTGCAGCGGAAGAGCGTCTGGATCATTGCGCGGCGGCGCCAGTTGCGCGCCGAAAATGATGCTCTGCCCGGAGCCTGGCCGGTCAATCAGGTATACGGCGTTCTTTGCCGGCTGGGGCACCTGCGCCACATTCTTGGTGGGGACTTCTCCGGCCTTCCATCCGGCGAAAAGTTTTTCCAGCTTAGGCCGGATTTCAGCCAGCGTAGTGTCGCCCACAATCAGCAGAGTGGCGTTGTTCGGTTTGAACCATGTGTCATGCCACTTGGCCAGATCTTCCCGCGTCACTTTCTGGATGCTGGCTTCCGTGCCTGTTCCGGTGAAGGGCACGGAATAGGCATGCCCTTTGCCGTAAATCAACTGGGGCACCACGCGCAGCGCCATGGTCTGCGGCTGGACTTTTTCGCGCTGTATGCCCGCGATCCGGTCCCGCTTGAGACGGTCAAATTCTTTCTGCGGAAATGCCGGATGCAGGACCAGGTCAGCATAGATATCAAGCGCTTTATCCATGGTGAGCTTAAGCGTGTTGAGGCCCACGGTGGCCCAGTCAAGGTTGGCTCCCGCGCCAAAGTTGGCGCTGAGCGATTCCAGCTCTTCGCCGATCTTGAGCGAATCGCGCGTGGGCGTGCCTTCCTCCAGCATGCGCTGGGAGAAGCTGGCCAGGCCCGGAGAATTGGCCGGGTCGGCGGCGTATCCGCTATTGACCAGCAGTTGGAAGTTCACCACGGGCGCGGTGTGGCGCTCGGCCAGAACTACGTTCAGTCCGTTGGAAAGCCTGGTCTTCTGCATTGGCGGCAGATTCAGAGACATGGGGCCGCCCACGGCCGGCTCCTTGGAGCGGTCAAGCCCGGCCTCAGCCTTCAGGTTGCTGGGATACGGGTCCACTTCCAGAATGTAGTCGCCATCACTGAGCCAGTCCTGCGCAGCCTTTTTTAACGATGCCGGGGTGGCGGACTGCACGTGCTTGAGGTAGTCCTTATAGCACTCCGGATTGCCGGTAAATGTCTGGCAGCGGGCCAGAAGATCGCTCTTGCCGCCGAAGCCGCCAATGCGCTCAACAATCCGAGCATAGTTGCCGAAGATCTGCGTCTTGGCCAGTTGCACTTCGGCTTCGGTAGGACCGTTCTTCAGAAAGCTCTGCAGCTCCTCGTCGGCGGCCTGCTCCATCTTTTTTACGTCCGTGCCCGGCTTGGCGGTGAGGGTGAAATCAAATTGTCCGCCAATTTCGTTGTTGTCGTCACTGGCGGTGGCGCTGGTGGCAATCTGGTCTTTGTAGACCAGGCGCTTGTAAAGTCGCGATGTTTTGCCCCCGCCCAGCACATGCGCCACCAGGTCAAGCTGCGCTTCTTCAGGAGAACCGAACTGCGGCACATTCCAGATGCGATATAGACGGGCCTGGGGTACGCGGTCCTGCACCCATCCACGGTGCGTTCCGGTGCGTTTGGCGATCCATGCCTCCTGCCGGCCGATGGGCGGCCCTGCGGGAATCTCGCCGTAGTATTTCTCCACTTTCTCGCGCGCTACTTCGGGCGTAACGTCGCCGGCAATCACCACCGTGGTGTTGTTCGGACCGTAGTAGGTCTTGAACCATTCCTGTACATCGGTCATGGACGCCGCATCCAGGTCCTGCATCTTGCCGATGACGGTCCACGAATAAGGATGCCCGGCGGGATAAGTGTTCTCGACGATCAGCTCCTCGGTCACGCCGTAAGGCTGGTTTTCACCCTGGCGCTTCTCGTTCTGCACCACGCCGCGCTGGAGATCGAGCTTCTTCTGGTCCAAAACGGCCAAAAGATGGCCCATGCGGTCGCTTTCGGCAAACAGCGCATAGTCGAGCATGGAGGTGGCCACGTTCTCAAAATAGTTGGTGCGATCGTTGTTCGTGGTGCCATTCAAATTCGTGGCGCCAATTCGCTCCATGGCATTGAGATACGTGTAATTGAAATTCGCGCTGCCGCTGAACATCAGGTGCTCAAACAAATGCGCGAAGCCGGTCTTGCCCGCCTTCTCATTCTTCGAACCCACGTGATACCAGGTGTTCACCGCGACAATCGGCGCTTTATGGTCTTCATGCACCAGCACGGTCAGGCCGTTCTTTAAGACGAATTTGGTGTATTGAATGTCGGGAATCGAGATTTCAAGCGCTCCCGATTTCGCTGCGGCAGGCGCTTTGGCCTTTGGCGCGTCAGCGGGCTGAGCGTACATCAGCGAACATGAGCTCAACAGCACGAGCGCCAGTACAGCACCGGCGACTTTCTGCATTGACTTACTTCTCAAGATTGCCTCCACAAGGTAAACGTCAGATTTTTTTGTAAATAGCGACCATGCCCATCATGGTTTTAAGGTTCGGCAGGCCAGATATGTTAGACCAGGTTTTGTCAGGCAGCCTTCCGCCGCTTGCTGACTCATGATCGGCGAAAAATGACGCAAAGCAATTTCCGGGGTCTGCGCCCATAATATCAGGGTCTTAGACGGTTACGGATGCGGAACGTATGCTGAACAGGCGTTAAAAATATTTTCACGTTTCTTATCCATGTCGTCTAATTAAGGTCCGTCTAATTACGCTGGCGATGCGCTTTGGTGCCGGTTTCGCGCCAAGATTACTTCCAGTTCTTCTCTGCACCCGCAAGAATTCCGGCAAAGACCTCAATCCCATCCCACAGATTCTTGAGACGCAGGTTTTCATTCGGCCCGTGCTGGTTATTGTCATGGTTCACGATGGGCAGGCCGACCACGGGCGTCTTCAGCACATCAGTAAAAAGATACATTGGCACGCTGCCGCCGAGCAGCGGCATCTTCACAATGGGACCGCCCAGAGCATGCTCAATCGCGGTAACCACAGGCCGCACGGCCGGATCGTCCAGAGAAGTACGCGCGGCTTTGTATCCCGCTCCCCAGGCCACCTTGATGACGCGGGCATGCTGGCGGCGCGTCTCCATGTCCGGCTCCTGCCGCACAATATAAAAGCCCTGCTGGGTGATGAATTTCTCCACCAGCTCATGCACTTTTTCCGGAGTCTGGTTCGGCACCAGGCGGAAATCAATGGACGCTTTTGCCACCGGCGAAATGGCATTCTGCGCCTTGGCTTCGACGTGTCCGGCCTCAAGGCCGCGAATATTGAGCGCCGGCTGGGTGATGGCCATCGGCAAGACGGCTCCGTCGCTCTCTGTCCAGGCCAAACCGAGCTCTTCTTTCAGTATGGCATCCACGGCAGGACCCTGCGCAATGGCCTCGCGTTCGGCTGCGGTAAGCGCCCGCACATCGTCATAGAAACCTGGGACCAGGATGTGTGAATTGGCGTCGCGCATGTGCGCCAGCAGATCCACCAGCACCGCCGCCGGATTAGGCGCCCAGTTGCCATAATGACCGTCATGCAGCACATGTGCCGGGCCATAAACCGTGAGTTCCAGGTCAGTGACGCCGCGCGCTCCAAAGTAGAGCTGCATGCGCCGCGTCTGGTTCACCGGCCCATCACTCAGGATCCAGAGATCGCCTTTGAGCGCGTCAGCGTTCTCACGAAAGATCTGTTCCAGATGCGGTGACCCAGCCTCTTCTTCGCCTTCAAAAAACACTTTCAGGTTCACGCCTATGGGGATGTTTGCCGCTTTCAGAGCATCCACGGCGGTAAGTAATGCCTGAATGGGAGCTTTGTCGTCACTGGCCGCCCTGGCGTAGATACGCCACTCCGGATTCAGCGGCGGGTGCAGTGAATCGAGCGGGATGGTCTTGCCATCCACCAGGCCATCGCGCAGCATCGGCGTCCACGGATCACTGGCCCACTGCGCCTTGTCCACCGGCTGGCCGTCATAGTGCGCATACCAGAGCAAGGTATGGCGGGCCCCCGGAGAAATCAGCTCCCCATAGACCACCGGGGGCGCTCCGGGAACATTCAGGGCGCGTGTCTTAAAGCCGCGGTCCTCCAGCAGCTTGCTGATGAATTCCGCGTTCGCCAGAATGTTGGGCCGGTCGCTGGCGACATTGGGAATCGAGAGCAGCTTCACATAGCTGCTCACAATCGCCGCTTCATTCTTCTGGCGATATCCGCGAACGGCGGCGTTAACGGCTTCAGGAGAACGCTCTTGCGCTCCGGCAAAAACGCACAGAACCACGACGGTCAAAACACAGCATATTTTTTTCAGCATAGAAATGCCGGTAATTCAGCGGAACAGCCAAGCGCAATAAACGGCAAGAAGCGAATTTACTTTTTCTTGCCTGCCGGTTTCTTTGCCGGAGCTGCTTTTTTCTGACCAGCGTGCTTGGCTCCAGCAGGCTTTGGCTTTAGCCCGGTATTCTTTGGCCCAGTAGTCTTTTGCCCAGTAGTCTTTGGCCCAGCCTTTTTCAGCTCGGGCTTCTTCTTTTCGAGCTTCTTGGGCTCAGGCTTCTTGGGTTCGGGCTTCTTTGCAGGCGGCTTGGCCGGGGCAACTTTCTTCTCCGGCGGCGCAGCCGGGACGCCTTTCTTTACCGGCACAGGGACAGGTCTCTGCTTTGCCTCCGACGGCTGCATGGTGGAAGCTGCGGCAGTCGCCGTTTTGGCGGCTTCGCCTGCCGGAACTGGCGCAGGCGCGGGAGCTTCGGCCAACGCGTTCTTGGGCTTGCGGCCACGTTTCTTGGGCGCTTGTTCTCCGGGCGCTACCGGGCCCGCGGCAACTTCCTTCTTTGCCCGCCCACGGCGCTGTGGCGGTGGCGGTGGCGGCGGCTCCGGTGGAGAATACGGCTCCAGGAACTTCACGATCTCAGAGTGCGAGCGCAGTTTTCCATCCAGCAGAAGCAAGAAAGCCTCGTCCTGGATCTTCTTGTACTCCGGATGCTCCGGTGTAATGCGCATCTCCGCCATCTCCGGGAACGGGAGCTTCTGCCGCACCAGGGGCCACTTGGTGAGGAAATTCTTGATTTTCTGTTCCACGGCGGAAGCCCGCGGCGTGATCGCGTTAAACAACAGCGCGTCCGGCCGGTGGGTCATCATAAATTTCCAGCTTTGCGAAGGCAGAGTCAGATCACGCGCCAGCAGCTTCTTGGCAAAGTCCTTGGCATCGTCTTCCAGGTGCTTCCAGCGCTCTACAAAGCCCTTGTTGACGATCTGCTTCTGCATGGCGGCAATTTCTTTGTCCGCCATTTTCCGCGTGAGGAAGTGCATCACAATCGGGCTGGCATCGGGATTGATCCCCAGGTCCTGCAACTGCTGCCGGAACTTGAAAAGCTGCGTCAACCCTGGCGCATCCACCTTGGCTACGGAAAGATGCGGGGCCAGCACCTTCAGCCAGCCTTCCTTTTCCAGGGCCTTCAGAACGTCGATCGGGCCCTCTTCATGGGCCAGTTGCTCAATTTCATGGCCCACGGTGCGATCAGAGATATTGTCAATGTAGTTGTTTTCTTTTGCTGCATCGTAGCGCGCCTGGGTGCGCTCCTCCAGCGTCCAGTGGAAGCGCGTGATCAACCGCGTGGCGCGGATCAGCCGCGAGGGATCTTCATAAAACGCGTAGTTATGCAGCACCCGCAGGACCTTGGCTTCAATATCGGCCACGCCGTTGAACGGGTCAGTCAGCAGGCCGCGCGAACCGGGATTGAGCGAGAGCGCCATGGCATTGACGGTGAAGTCGCGCCGGCGCATGTCATCGTAAATTGTGCCCGGGGTGATTTCGGCCGGCTTGCCCGGCTTATCGTATCTTTCCGAACGCGTACTGGTGATCTCGGCGCGCACGTTGCCCGGAAGCAGCAGCATGATCGTGCGGGTGGTCTCATCGGTGGCCTCTGTGATCGCGCCGGCCTTTTCAAAGTCCTTTTGCAGTTTGAGCGCGTTCCCCTGCACCGAAAAATCCAGGTCGCGGATAATGAATCCGCTGATAATGTCGCGGACCGCGCCTCCGGTGAGGTAAATGTTCATCTCGTGCGCGCGGACAACGCCTGTCACCAACGCGACGGCGCGCTGTTGGTCCGGCGAAAGCCGGGTTTCCATGAGGTAAATAAAGTCAGCCATCAGGTGAGGAATACACTCCTACGCTCCCGGCTCTGGCCAAGTTGAGCGGAACCGATTCTCCCAGTTTTTTGTAAGTTGCACTTTATACAAGACTTAGACGGCTACAGCAGTGACACGAACAAACTCGAAACATTATCATACCGGTTAACCTTTTGGCTACCCCGGAGTGCAGAAACCTGCGGTGACGCCTTTGATGCCCCCGCAATCGGTGCGAGAATCGGAACTGGCATGCCTTCCACCCATAAAAAAGTGATAGTGCGAAAAATGGGGCGCGACTCCATCAGCGGCTACGTCTCACCCGCGCATTTTGTGGTTGAAGGCAAGCTGGAGCTGCTGAATCCTGCCGGCAAAGTAGTGTTGATTGACCTGCCGGAGATCAAAAGCGTGGACTTCGTCCGCGATTTCAGTGACGCCGCAGCCTCCAGCCGCAAGACTTTTACCACCCGCCCGCGCACTGAGGGCCTGTGGGTACGGCTGAAGTTTATTGATAACGATGTTCTGGAAGGCATGATGGCCAATGATCTTACGCAGGTCATTCCCGAAGGCTACCTCATCACGCCGCCGGATACGCGGGGCAATACGCAGAAAATCTTTGTTCCCCGCGTGGCCTTACAGGAGCTGAATGTGCTTTCCGTCATCGGCCGGCCGGAGGCCCGCAAAAAGACAGCGGACGATGTCCGCCAGGAAAATTTGTTTGTTGAGCCCTAGCGATTTTGCTCTGGCCTTGTCCCGTGACCCATTACAATCACGCTTTCGGGCAGTTTTTCTTTCAGGACCCTATTTGTTATGAAGCTCAAAGAACTCGCGGAAAAGCTGGGCGCCAGACTTGATCCGCCGGATGCGAACGTTGAAGTGAGCAGCGTTGGCCCCATCGAATCGGCAACGCCGGGTCAGATCACCTTCATCTCCGATGCCAGATACGTGTCGCTGGCCAAGTCCACGCAGGCTTCGGCGCTGATGGTAGAAGAAAAATTTCCCGCGCTGGAAAAACCCCTGTTGCGTCTTAAAAATACGCAATATGCGTATGCCCGCGCGGTTGAGCTTCTTCATTCGCGGCCCCAGGAAACACCCGGCATTCACCCTACGGCGGCCATTGATCCTTCGGCGAAAATCGGGCCCAATGCCTCCATTGGCGCTTACGTGGTGATTGGCCCTGGCGTTGAAATCGGCGAGAACTGTACTCTGCATCCGCACGTGGTGATCTATCGCGACGTGAAGATCGGCAGGAACTTCTTTGCCCACTCGCATGTCTCTATCCGCGAGGGCTGTGAAATCGGCAACCATGTCCTGCTGCACAACGGCGTTATCATCGGCTCGGACGGATTCGGCTTTGCCAAAGACGACAATGGCGAGTGGTACAAGATTCCCCAGACCGGCACGGTGGCCATTGAAGACAACGTGGAGATCCAGGCCAACTCCTGCATTGACCGGGCCAGCCTGGGCGTTACCCGTATCGGGCGCAACACCAAAGTGGACAACCTGACGCAGGTGGGACACAACTGCATTATCGGAGAGAATTCCCTGCTTTGCGCCCAGGTCGGTCTGGCCGGATCGACTGAAATTGGCAAGAATGTAATCCTGGCCGGACAGGTGGGCGTGGCCGGGCATTGCAAAATTGGCGATAACGTCATCGTGACGGCACAGAGCGGCACGCATGGCGATATTCCTGCCGGATCCATGATGAGCGGCTCGCCCGCCTTCGATCACAACCAATGGCTGCGTAGCGTCACCCTGTTTGCCAAACTGCCTGAACTGGCACGGGCCATTCGCGGAAACATCAAGCCAGGCAAAGAGTAAATAGAACATAATATTTTGTGAGGACGCCGCTGGAACACCAGACACTATGAGTGACAGCCGAACGGAAACCGGCAAGAAACCCATCAAGGTCCTGCTGCTCGATGACCAGCATGACAACCTGATCCTGCGTTCAGCCATCTTGCGCAGCAATGGCTATGAGGCCATTACGTCCGCATCCGTGGAAGAGGCAGAAACACATCTGAGCAGCATTGACATTGCTGTGCTTGACTATCACCTGGGCGCGGGCAAGTTCGGCACGGAAGTGGCGCAGTCTCTGCGCGACAAGCGGCCTGAAGTCCCAATCATTATTCTCTCCGCCACCCTGGAAAGAAAGTTTGGCGGCGTTGAGGACATGCATCTGTTGAAGGGCTATAGCTCCGTGGATGATCTGCTTGCGGCGCTACGCTCTTTTGAAGCCAAGCGCCGGGGCAAGCCCGTGGTGGTGGATGCGCGCGACTTCTTTTATTCGCGCATCGCCATGGCCATGGGCGATGACATTGTCCTGGAAATCCTGGACCGCGACGGCGTCTGGCAATACGTGAATGAGTATTTTGCCCGGCTCTATGAGAAGAAGCGCACCTGGTTCAGCGGCAAGAACCGTTTTGAAGAATTTCCTGAACTGGTGGGCGAGTGGAAGGAAATTATCCGCACCGTGGCCGACACGCGGGAAACCTACGTGGACCGCAGTTTTGGCGGCCTGCCACATTTGCCGGAAAAGAAAAACCGCTGGAACTGGAACATCCTGGTATTCCCGCTCAAGCTGCATGACAATCGCAACGGCGCGGTGCTGGCGGCACGGGTGATTGAAAAAAAATGAAGACCGCAAAACTCATCTTTCCCATGCTGGCAATGGCGGCTCTGTCCGGATGCCGCGCCCATGTCGTGACCATCCGGCTCATCAACACCAGCAACCAGCCTCTCTCAACCCTGATTGTGGATTATCCGAACGCCACCTTTGGCAAGGACAAGCTTGCGCCCGGTGAGACCTTTGCCTCCATTGTTAAACCACTGGATTCCGGCGCGATGAAAGTCCAGTTCATTGACGCCGCCGG
>WNFP01005339.1_pt1 | contig 10849 bp, 6 predicted proteins | sample 5400201 | NCBI WGS metagenome assembly WNFP01 (sample SAMN13153355, study PRJNA577476) | soil metagenome | isolation source: 115 cm saprolite under Madrone tree | place: USA:California | collected 2016-06-14
ACCTGGTGTGAGGTTCGAACCTCGCGGCGGAGCGGGATCGAGGCGGCGTTCTCCGTCGAGGACTGGAGCGCGCATGGTTGATGGGCGCCGGTGAGTGATTTTCGCGGGTCCTGCAACATCATCATCGAGGAGAGGATGATCGCGCCGATGCGTTCGGCGGCGTGAGATCGTTAGCAGGTCACGAGTCCAGACGTCAAGGCGCACCACAGCTCCTCTCGACCGTACGCGCCGGCGCGAATCGCCGCTCTGGCTCGCGGGGCGCATCAGGGTTCGCCGAGCTGCAGATCCTCGAGTTCGAGTCGTACCCCGACTCGACGGAGGACTCCGAGACGACAATGCCGCCCGCGCTGACGACGTTCTTCACGCGCCTGCAAGCGGCCGGCGTGCAGCCAGCTTCGGGTCTCGCGCTCACCGCCTGAGCGCACGGCAACGACTCAACGCCACAGCCACACCAGGAGCTGAACGATCGCGGTGCCGCCCGACGGCAGGAGCAGCGCGCCCAAGGCGGGGTTTTGCCAGAAACCGACGAACGCGCCGCGCCGAAGGGTTCGATTCGCGTGAAGCCGCGACGACGAACTGTGCTCGCTTCAGCTTGGTCGTGAGACTCTCCTGCGCCTTGCCTCTGGCCCTTTGCGCCGCGCGTTGCACGATGACGACGCTGGCGATCGAGAGGGCGAAATTGACGACCAGAAGCAACATCAATCCCGTTGGCGTGGGCCAGTGGTCCGTCCACGAATTGAGCGACGCGAGCATCACGACGAATACGATGCAGGGATACCACAGCACTCCGCCGATGCCCTCGGTCAAGTCGGCGATCATCTGAATGTCGATCCACTCTTCGAGATATTGCTCGCCTACCTGACCCCGCTGTGCCTGAAAGTATGTCAGAGTCGTCGACGGATAGTGCGTCGGCAACGCGGCCAGCTCATGAATGAAGCGGCGCCACTGCAGCGCCGCGTCCACCGTGAGAAAGGTGAGAAAGAGGAACGGCACGAAGAAGTACCGGATCTTCGCCGACCACCACGCGAGGGCGGCTCCCCGCAACGGCTGCAACGGTCTGCCGGTGAGCTGCATGAGCTCGTGGCCGAAATAGAAGAAGATCACCGTCGGAATCACGGCCCGCAGTAAGCGCTGCCACAGTTTTCCGCTGTCATGGTACTTCTGCCACAGCTCCGACGCCTCGACGCACATCGGGGCGTGTCCCTTCGTGATTTTGGTCACAGGCATCCGGTATTCGCGTGTGATTCGAAAAAACAGCATCCGGAGCTGAGCGACAAGCGTACCGCTAAGCAGGAGCGCAAGCACCGCGCTCACCACCCGCAAACCGATGTTCGGCCACGCGCTGGTGCCGGCGGCGAGGCTGAAGGGCTCCCCGTCCGGACGGAGGAACGTGTCGTCCCACATCGTCGTTCTCAACGCCCGACCGAGGATGAGCGCAACCACTGCCACGACGCCGAGCCAGACGAGCAACGCCAGCCGCCACCAGAAGAGCTTCCGAGCCGCGTACCGCGCGTCGTGCGCGACGGCGAGCGTGACGTCGCCCGTATTCGACTCGTCCCGCGTGATATCATCGAGGATGCCATCGAGGAACGCGCGCGCCTGAAAGCGCTGGGCCAGTCTCAGCGGCCCCGTCCACCAAGCGGCACGTCGCCTCCACAACCACGACGCTGCGCGTTCGATCAGCCGTCGATCCGGTTTTGCATGATCAAGTGCCGTCTCGACGCGGACCACGTGGTGGACGATATCGTTCAGCAACTCGAGGAGTGTGTTGCAGCGCAACGAGCGCAGCCTCATCTCGTCCGTCGTCTCGACCTCATCGGCCGACTCCGCCAAACGGCGATTCAGATGCGTACACAGACAGCGGCAGACGGGGTCGTCGCGCACAAGCAACGTGTGCACGATTTTCTCGGCGCCGTCCGGACCGCCGACGTCCGATTGAAAGAACGCGAGATCGCCGCTGAGGAAGCCGCAGTCACGTGACGTACGTCGACGGAGCGGATTCCAAATGAAATACAGCGCGAGAAGGCCGACGAGTCCGAGCACGAGCAGCGCGAGTCGCTCCGAGCCATGGCCGTCGTCTTCGCGATGCGCACTGGATTCCTCGCTGTTCGTGAGCGGCTGCAGCGGAGGCGTGCCGCTCGGCGTGACGCTCAGATCGACGGCGGTCGTATTGCCGATCTCGAATCGTCGCGGCGACATGTCGTTGAAGATGTCGATCCCTTTCGTGTCGAGGGCCGCAAGCGTCGCCGCGAAGAGCGCCGTCTGCGAGCTATCGCGGAACGGCGCGATACGTTGCTGCAAATCGCGGTGCAGCGTGAGCCCGTAGCTGCCGGCCACGATGAGATTGCGTGCCCACTCGCGGTCCTTCGGATTCCACAAGCGCGCATCGAGCTCGGTGGTGAAGAACAGGGCGTTCGGAAACCGCGGGCGCAAGGCCTGGAGGATGAGCAGGACGTCGTAGACGTCGCTCCCGACGATCCCGATCGCCTTGATCTCGCCACGGTGGCTGAGCTGCAGCTCCCGTTGCAGATCTTCGAGGAGGGCGCCGGTCCGGCTGAGATAGTCGAATTGCCCGGGGCCTTCGGCTTTGTTGGCCTCGGGCTTCCACTGCACGATCTGCTGGAACGAGTCCGGTCGATTCTGCTTCTGGTCGGTCGGCTTCGGTTGGGCGCAATCCGCGCTGCCCGCTTGGCAGACGGTGCGTCCGTCGAGCCCACGAAGATAGGCGTACGGGTGGAGGTTCTCGGGCAGCTTGCCATCCGACAGGTATTGCTTGACGAACTCCGCTCGGTTGCCGGCGCGACCTGATCGAACCGCCAACACGGCGCCGTACGTCAGCGAGAGCATCCTGCCGTAGAAGGTGTCCCACTCCGACAGCAACACGACATGATCCGTCGTGTGCGGCTTTGCGAGACTCACACCGCGGAGCTGGAGCTCGGCGAAGATCTCGTCGGCGAGTTGCGCATCGGTCGCGTTGAAGAAGCGGCTGTCCTTGAATCCCGTACGACGCAGGCCCTCGCGTACCGCGGTCCGCGGCGGCTGCGACGCATCGATGTTGCCGATGAGGACCTCGTCCATGGCGCTCGCGCTCGGCGAGAAAGACCTCGATACGACCGAGGATCTGCGCGATCGAAGCCGCGATCGCCGGGCTGCGGCGGAAAGCGTCGGAATCGCCATCGTACTTCGGCAGCATGGCCCGTAGCGTCTGCGACGCCTGCGGACCGATGAGGCGGACGTATCGCTCGTCCTTCGCGAATTCGTCAGGTCGCGTCGCCGCCACGAAACGACCGAGCAGCAGCGGCAGCCGGAGCAGCGGGTCGTCTTCGAAGAACCGCTCGTCGAGCCACAGGACGAGCACGTAATCCTTCCGCCGCGCCGGATCGAAGACACGTGGCCTGTACCATTCGAAGCGAATCGTGAGATCCGCGCAGCGTGACGACGCGCCTCCGCCGTGGTCGGTCGCGCATGCAGTTTGCGCGACCGACCCGGGCCCGCGGTCGAGGTCGACCGTCGTGGCGTTCGCGGCCCACTTTTCCAGATCTGCCGTCTTCGGCCACGGGACCACCACCGAGCCGACGTGCTCCGCGTCGACCGGCGCGTAGCCGCGTTGCCCGAGCGCCGACACGATGGCGAACCGGCTGCGAATGCGATTCTCCTGGTCCTCGCTGTACGGACCGCCGGAGACCATCACGGGCAGCAATCGGACGGGATCATGCAGCGACCGCCGTTCGACGTCCGACCTCAGCTCGGCCAAGCCGAGCCGCGTGTCCGACGGCGAAGGTCGCAGCGGATCCTCCCACAAGCGCGCGTCGAGTGTTTGAATGCCGATCGCACTGCGCGGCGAGTTTGCCGGCGGCGGCGGTCGATCGCTCGTGAGCTCCTGCCGAACGAGCGTGAGAAATCCGGCAATCGTGATGACGATCAGGACGGCGTTGACGACCGCCGATACTCCCGTGCCGCTTCCAGATTCGCCTTCTGTCATGCGCGGATTCACGGCTAGTCATGGCGGGGTTGACGAATCAATTCTCGAGCGCCGCGATCGTGCACGTTGCGCCATAACGATACCGACGGAGTGATGGCCGACGTCACGAGACGGAAGTCGACGGGAAACACCAGCCGGCGGGGCGTCTCGGCACGCCGGCAGAGGTCGCCGCGACCGCGGTGTTCCTCGCGTCAGACGAGTCGAGCTACTTCGTCGGTCAGGTCCTGTCGCCGAACTCTGCATCTAGGCCTACGCCGCATGCGCACCGCACTCGTCGTCGACGATCGCTTCGCCGCGCACGGCCCGGACGCGACCGCCGGCGCCATCCGTCACGTCCGCCGCGGGCGAAACGTCAGCAGGCCGACCACCAGGAACCCGAGGCCGAAGCCGACGAGTACGATCGTCGGGCGGAGCACCGCGCTGACGGTCTGCCGGCGCATCATGAGGTCCTTGAAGGCCGTCATAGCCCAGGTCGTCGGCAGCGCGCGGGCGACCTCGCGCATCCAGCGCGGCTCGAGGTCGATGGGCCACCAGCAGCCGCCCACGGCGCACATGGTGACGATCGCGATCGCACCGAGAGGAATCACCGCGTCGCGGGTCGGGGACAGGCCGGCGACCAGCACGCCGAAGGTCGTCCCGACGAAGACGATGCCGGCCGTCGGCAGGAGGAGCGCCAGGGGCTCGGGACCGAGCGACACGCCGAACGCGGCCCGGCCGACGCCGAGGAGGGCGATCATCTGCAGGACGCCGACCAGGAAGCGCACGGCGAGCTTGCCCACCACCAGGGTTGCGACGGGCGCCTGGGTCGCGCGCACCCGATCGAGCGTCCCGAGCTCGCGTTCGTCGATCAATGTCATCGCGACGCCGATCAGCATGCCCAGCATGAGAAACGTGATGCTGAACCCGGGCACGTACTGGTCGAAGCTGTTGAGCCGGCTCGGAGCGCCACTCACGCTGGTCTCGATGACGTCGAGCAGCCGCGGCAGGCGGATCCCGGGGAGCGACGGAAACGCCGGGAGGGTGAGCGCCGGCAGGTCGGGCACCGGCGGCAACGCGAGATCGACGGACAGCTTGGGTAGCGTCACGTCGTTCGGCTCACCGAGCACGCGGCGCGCGAGCGCATCGTCGTCGCCGTGAACGAGCGGGGCGAGCCCGGCAGGTAGGGTCGGAGGGTCCGGCGGTGGCGGGATCCGATCGGCGAAGCGTCCGGCCTTCGCGCGCGCGACGGCGAGCCACGACTCGAAGCTTCGCCGGTACGCGGCGAGGGCGTCGAAGAACTCGTGGAGCGGCACGAGCTCACGCTCGAGACGCGCCCGCCCCTCGCTCAACCGCTCCGCCTCGGCGCGCCGGAGCGCGGCGCCGAGCGTGCGCTCCAGGCGAGCGCCGGCTGCCTCGACCCTCCGGGCGACGTCGGCGCGCGCGTCGTGCGAGCGGTCGGCGGCGCGGGCGAGCGTGACGCGCAGGCGCGCGACTCGGCGCTCCAGCCTGCGCTCTCCGGCCAGCGCATGCGCCCGCACGCGGTCGATCCGACGCTGCGCGAGATCGATCGCCTGCTGGCCGACCGCCTGACGGAGCTCCTCGACGAGGAAGCGCACGTTGGTGAGCTCCACGAACTTGACCGGGTCGGTGAGGAGCTGGACCGAAGCGCGCGAGCCGTGTGCGAGCGCATGCGACGTTCCCGCGGGGATGATGAGCACCGCGGCGCTCTCGCGCGTGCGTACGAGGTCGAGCGCCTGCGCGCGAGTCGCCATCGTCCGGATCTCGATCGTCGCATCGTCGGCGAGGCGCGTGCGCAGCTCGGCGGTGATCCGTCCGTCGTCCTCGTCGACCACCGGCAGGAGGTAGGCGCCGGACTGTGGGGCGCCGCCGAAGAGCGTCGAGAGGGAGAAGCCTGCCACCGACATCACGATCAGCGGCGCGATCGTGAGGAAGATCAGGCCCACCCGATCGCGGAGCAGCAGGCGCACGTCCTTGACGACGGTCGCGACCAGGACGCGAAGGATCATCGCGGCGGGGCTTGCACTTCCGCGAGGTCCTCGTCGCGCAGCTCATGGCCCGTCAACCGGAAGAACACGTCTGCCAGGTCGGGACGGTGGAGGGCGACGTCGAGGATCTCACCGCCGTCGGTGCGCGCACGGTCGAGGAGCGCGGGTACGATGGCGACCTCCTCGACGTCGAGGACGACCCGGTCCGCGGTGGCCGAGATCGCGCGGGCGCGGGCGCCGGCGCCCGGCCAGCCGCCGGGGAGCGGGCGTTCGGTGCGCAGGGTGAGCTGCGGCCGGATGCCGAGACGCGCGACCAGCTCCGCCGGGGTCCCGCTCTCGATCAGCCGTCCGCCGTCGAGCAGAATCACCCGATCGCACAGGCGCTGGGCCTCCTCCATCATGTGCGTGCTGTGGAGGATCGCGGCCCCGCCGGCGGCGAGCGAGCGCTCGAGCGCGTAGATGTGCTCCCGCGCTTGCGGATCGACGCCGGCGGTCGGCTCGTCGAGGAGCATGACGCGCGGCTCGTGTAGGATGCCGCAGGCGAGGTTCAGGCGCCGGGCCATCCCACCGGAGTAGTCGACGACGGGTTCGTCGGCCCGGCTCTCCAGGCCGACCAGCGCGAGCACCCGCGCGATCGCCGCGCGCGCCGTCCGGTGGTCGAGGCCCTGGAGCGGCGCGAAGTACGCCAGGTTCTCGCGCGCGGTGAGCGCCGGGTACACGGCGACGCGCTGCGGGACGAGGCCGAGCGCGCGGCGCGCGAGCCGCGCGCCGGCGGGGAGGGCGTGGCCCGCCACCTCGACGTGGCCTGACGTCTGCTCGAGGAGCGTCGCGATGATGGAGAGCGTGGTTGACTTGCCCGCGCCGTTCGGGCCGAGCAGCGCGACGATCTCCCCCGGGCTCACCTCGAAGCTGACGCCGTCGAGCGCGCGGCGTGTGCGATAGACCTTCACGACGTCACGGCAGACGATGGCGGCGCTCATCGGGCGACGGGGTCGCGGCCGACCGCGACGTCGGATACGCGCCAGCGTCGCGCGCGGCGCCGGGTGATGCGCATGTCTAGTGTGCTCGGATGGCGGCCGGGCGAGCGCGCGCGCCGGTCCGATCGACGAATCGCGGGGCAGGCGGGCCCGCGGCCCGATACCGTTCGATGAACTGCTGCAGCCGGGGGGAGTCCGCGACGAAGCGGCGCTGGGCGACGGCGACGGTCGCCAGGCTGGCGTCAGTCATCGCGAGTCCGTGGCGACGCAGGCTCTCCAGTCGGTCGCGGCGGAAGTTCCATCGCGTCGACCCGATCTCGTTGTTCACCGCCGTGAAGTCCAGCAGCAGCCGCACCTCGGGCGCCACCTCGTCCATCGGCACATCGTCGAGGTGCTCGAAGAAGTGGACCTCGTGCGGTCCTCCGTGAGCCGAGAACCACAGGTGCCAGAGGTCGCGCATGGTCGGGAGCGCGTCGTCGTGCGACACGAGGTGCACGACGGCTCGATCCGGCAACGTCCGATAGGCCGCCCAGAAGCCCGCCTGGAACGCGTCCTGGTGCAGGAAGTTGACCGGCTCGTCGCCGGCGACGACGTGCAGGACGGGCGGGAACCGGTTCGCCAGATAGCGTCCCCCGGCGGTCCAGAGCTGGTAGAGCCCGTAAGGCCTGCCGCCGTAGCGGCCGTCGCGGCTATCCCCGATGACGATCGACGGTCGGACGATGACGTAGGGCAGGGCGCTCCGGGCGACCAGCCATTCCGCCTCGCGCTTGGTGCGCGTGTAGTCCGTCGGATCGTGGCGCGGCTCGTCGTGCAGAGTCTCGAGGATCGGACGGTCGGTGAACCCCGCGCTGTAGGCCGTCGACAGGTAGACGAAGCGACGCACCCCGAGCGCGGTGCCGAGCGCCAGGATGGCGCGGGTCAGGTCCAGGTTGCCCGCCTGGAGCTTGCGCACGTTGAAGTAGCTCAGCGATCCGGCGCAGTGCAGGATGTCGCGCACCCCGAGGCCGCGCAGGTCGGGGAGGAGATCCTCGCCGCGCTCGCACGGCGGCAACGGCAGGGTCACGATCCGCGCCAGATCTCCGCCCTGAGGCGAGCGCCCGGCGGCGACGAGCTCGGCCACGATCGCGGCGAGCACCCGCTCCCGCGTGCACGGGGGACGGAGCGGCAGGACGATCGTCGCGTCGCTCTCCGCGAGCGCGGTCGCGGCGACCAGCGAGCCGAGGAACCCGTTGCCCCCCGTGATCAGGATCGCGCCGTTGGACGTGGCCCCCACTCTCAGAGCCCCATGCAGGCGCCGGCCAGGTGCGCGACGACCTTTCGCCGCTGCATACCGAGCGCGGTGCACGCGGTGACGAGACCGGCCGCGAACTCGCCCATGACGTCGGCGAAGCGCAGCCCGAACCGTTCGCCGAAGACCTCATCGACGGGCTCCGCGAGCGCATCGAGCGCCGCCAGGACGTGCTCCGAGGTGTCGGCGAACACCGCATAGAGCCGGTCGGCCGTTCCCACGTGCGCCGCGATCTCGGCGGACGCCTCGGTTGTCACCGAGCGGCTCGCGGCGCATCCGGCCGCCGCCAGGGCGCGCGACGCCGGGCTCGCCCGCTCCGTCTCCGCTGCGACGCGATAGATCGCCTGGCCGAGGTGCTCGAGGACGAGGCCCTGCACGATGAGCGCGGAGACCGCATTGGTGCTCCGGGCGCGCGCGACGAGTTCCTCCACCGGCGGCGCCAGCACGCTCGCGGCGAGCGACGCCTCGTCGGTCTCGAGGGCATGCAGGCTCGCGACGAAGCTCCGCTTCTCGTCGGTCGCGAGCCGGGGGGTGTGAGCCGAGTAGCGCTCGAGCGCGAGCCCCTCGAATTTGAGCATGAGGGCCCAGAAGAGGGGCTCCGTACCCTCGATGTCGTCGGGCGCCGTGGTACCACCGGCCTGCGGGGTCTTGCCGGGCCGCCCGGCGCGTGTATCAGCCGGAGCGCCCACGGCGGCGGTACTTGATCATGAGCGGGGCGAAGAGCGCGGTGACGCTGCGCAGCGCCGCGCGCTCGTCGAGCCCCACGCCCTCGAGCAGCCCGGCGTAGCCGTCGAGCATCCCGGCCGCACAGTCGGCGCCCGACATCCCGACGACGTCGAGGTAGCCCGCGATGTTCATCATCGACCCGCCGACGCAGTCGATGCCCTGCGTGTTCACGCGCTCGGTGAGGCCGACGAACTCGTCGACGGAGTCGAAGTAGCGCAGGCGCAGATAGCGCGTGATCCAGTCCACGTGATAGCGCTCGTCGGCGAGCGCGGTCGCGAAGGCCTCGCGCGCGCCCGGATACTGGTCCGCGATGCCGAGAAACGGCTCGTAGGTGGCGATCGCCAGGCTCTCGACGATGAACCCCTGCAGCACCGCGAGCGCATCGAAGTCGGAGTCCCGGGCGTATCGCTCCACCTGCTCGACGAGATAGCCGAGCTCCCGATCGGCGAACTCCCGATCCGGCTCCACCCCGTTGGCGCGGCTCACGTTCAGGAAGGAGGAGCCGTGGCGTGCCTCCATGGCGGCGAACCTGCGCAGCAGATCCCCGTACTCGGCCCGGAGAGCGGCCATCGCCACGTAGGTACGCGCCGCGACCTTCTCCCCGAAGATGGCGAGGCCCATGAGCGAAGAGACGGCCTGACGGGCGGCGTCCCGGTCGGAGGGACCCAGAGGGGTGCGAGCGCGCGATTCCTTGGCCTGCATGTCGTTCCCGGTGGTCGACTCCTATCAGTCGGTCGCCCGTCGCGCGAGATGCCCCCTCGACGCGCCGGGGAAGAACGGCGGCAGGCCCGCGTCAATGCGGCCATTCGGCCCGAGCCGTCGCCGGCGCTCTGCTGCGCCCCCTGGCGTTGGCGTCACCTCATCCGGCGGCGCCCACCGGGCGCAGCGTGCCGGTGCCGCCGTTCATCGCCGGACGTGGCGGCGCCTCGCGCTCGATGAGACCCTTCTTCTGCAGCTCGGCGAGCGCCATGTCGAACGTGATCATGCCCTGTTGCTGGCCGGTCTGCATCGCCGACGGGATCTGATGGAGCTTGCCCTCGCGGATCAGGTTCCGCACCGCCGGCGAGCCGACCAACACCTCGCACGCGGCGACGCGGCCGCCGCCGATCTTCTTCAGCAAGCGCTGCGCGACCACCGCCTCGAGCGACTCCGAGAGCATGGTGCGAATCTGGCTTTGCTGGCCGGAAGGGAAGACGTCGATGATGCGGTCGATCGTCTTCGCCGCGCTCGACGTGTGCAAGGTGCCGAAGACGAGATGTCCGGTCTCGGCCGCGGTGAGCGCGAGACTGATCGTCTCGAGGTCGCGCATCTCACCCACGAGAATGACGTCGGGGTCCTCGCGCAGCGCACTCCGCAGCGCGGCGCTGAACGACGCCGTGTGGGCGCCGATCTCGCGCTGGTTCACCAGGCAGCGCTTCGACTGGTGCGTGAACTCCACCGGATCCTCGATCGTGAGGATGTGACCGTCCCAGGTGGAGTTGACGAGGTCGACCATCGCCGCGAGTGTCGTCGACTTGCCCGAGCCGGTCGAGCCGGTCACGAGGACGAGGCCGCGCTCGCGCTTGCAGAGCTCGGCGAGGATGGGCGGCATGTTGAGCGCTTCGAGCGAGGGTATCTGCGTCGGGATGGTGCGCAGCACCGCGCCGGGACCACGGCCCTGCATGAAGACGTTCACGCGGAAGCGCCCGACGTCGGGGACGGCCCAGGAAAAGTCGAGCTCGCGCTCGGCGGCGAAGTGCTCGCGCTGCTGCGGCGTCAGGATCGCGTCGACGATCGTCATGACGCCGGCGGCGTCGAGCAACGGATGATCGGTTACGGCGAGGTCGCCGTCGATGCGCAGCCGCGGCGGCCCGCCGGCGCTGAGATGTAGGTCCGACGCCCCCTTCTCGAC
>WNFP01004801.1_pt1 | contig 10845 bp, 14 predicted proteins | sample 5400201 | NCBI WGS metagenome assembly WNFP01 (sample SAMN13153355, study PRJNA577476) | soil metagenome | isolation source: 115 cm saprolite under Madrone tree | place: USA:California | collected 2016-06-14
CAGATCACGACGCGATGGTCGCGAACGAGCCCCTCGAGCATCAGCGTATCCCCGACGCGGGCATCAGTGCGCGCGCTCCGCGGCGAGCGTGCTCAGTTGGCGCTCGGCGTGACCGAGCAGTCGGCGCACCTCGGGGAGACCGAACTCCTCGCAGCAGAGAAACGGCAGCTCGACGGTCGGCATCGGCACCGCCGCACGCAAGCGCCGCAGGTAATGCGCGTTGATGGCCGCCCAGCCCGCCTCCTCGCGGCCGCAGCGCAGCACGTCGACGAGGAGCGACGACGCGCCCGCCGGCGCCGTTGGCACGTCGTCGGGCGCGAGCGGCGCCGTGTGGACGCGATTCACGAAGAGGACGCCGAGCGGCATTTTGAGATGGTCGCAGAGCTGCGCGTACATCTCGCGCGTCTCGTTCACCGGCATCTCCTCCGCGGTCGTCACCGGACAGACCGCCGTGCGCGCGGGATCCTCGAGCAGGTCGAGAACCTTGCGCGCCTCGCGCCGGACGAGCCCGGGGCCGAACGCCTCGTGCGCCGCCGCCGGCATGCGCAGGTACTGGAGGCTGTGCCCCGTCGCCGGCGCATCGACGACGATCGCGTCCCACTTGCGGCCGCGGCCGGATTCGAGCTGCTCTTCGTACCAGATCTTGCCGACGGTCATGAGCTCCTTCAGCCCCGGCGCCGCGGCGACGAAGTGGCGATAGAGCTTGCTGCTCACCACCATCCGCTGCACGCGTTTCACGGGCAGGACGAGCCCGAGGTATTCGCTGAGCGCGCTCTCGCCGTCGATCGTGAGGAAGCAGAGGCCGCGAAACACCTCCGCCGGCGCGTCCGTGGACTCCGCGACGCCGAGCACCTCGCCGAGGCGGCGGCCGGGACCCATCTGCGCCAGCAACACGCGCTTGCCGCGCTCGGCGAGCGCGACCGCGAGCAGCGCGGCGACCGTGCTCTTGCCGACGCCGCCTTTGCCGACGACGAAGAGCACGCGCCGCTCGAAGAGGTCGTGAGCCATTCGACGCCTTTCGTCGCCCCACGCTATCATCGGCTCGGATGATGGACCACCGACAGCGGGCGCGCGGAGCAGAGTGAGCGTCGCGAGCACGCTCGTCGTGTTCGGCGCCGGCCTCGTCGCCGGCCTCATCAACTCGGTGGCGGGCGGCGGCACGCTGCTGTCGTTTCCGGTCTTGGTGTGGCTCGGTCGCGATCCGATCGTCGCCAACATCACGAACACGGTCGCGCTCTGGCCCGGGTCGCTCGCGAGCGCGGTCGGCTTCCGGCGTGAGCTGCGCGGGGGAAGGCGCCTGCTCGTTCTGCTCGCGATTCCGTCGGTGCTCGGCGCGCTCGTGGGCGCGACGCTGCTCATGCGGACGTCGTCGCGGACGTTCGCCGCGATCGTCCCCTATTTGATTCTGTTCGCGACGTTCATCTTCGCCGCCCAGGGACCGATCACGCGTCGATTGCGACGGCGACACCAGGTGCCGCCGTCGACGCCGGCGCCGGCACCGCCCGAGCCCGCGGCAGCGCTTTTTGACGGCGAGCGACACGGTACGGCGAGCGCGCTGCACCGCGATCGCCACCTCGGCGCGAGCGCCGCACGCGCCGAGCGGCATGGCGGGGCGAACACGACGGGAGCGGCGCTCGCGGGGGCGATGCTCTTCCAATTCGTGGTCGCGATCTACGGCGGCTATTTCGGCGCCGGCATCGGCATCATCATGCTCGCCGCCCTCGGTCTCCTCGGCGTGACCGACATCCTGCACATGAACGGGCTCAAGAACGCGTTCGCGTTCTGCATCAACGCCGTCGCGGCCGCATACTTCGCGCTGCACGGCAACGTCAGTTGGCTCGACGCGATCGTGCTCGGCGTCGGCGCGATCACCGGCGGCTACGTCGGCGCCGGCGTCGCGCGGCGGGTGGGGCGCGCGACGGTGCGGCGGGCCGTGATCGTCATCGGCCTCGCCATGGCGGCCTCTCTCCTGTGGCGGCATCCATGAGCGCCGGTGTCCGCGCCGTCGACGTCCGTGCGCGGCGCGGGACGGCGTCGCATCGACCCGTTCATCGACCCGTTCATCGTTGACCCGCAGGCCTCACGCCGCGTATCTTCCCCGCGCTCGACATGTTCCCCCAGCGCGCGAAACCGGAGAACCACATGCACTCAACTCACGAGCGGGCACGCATCGCCGTTGTGACCCTCCTCCTCGCCGGCGTTGTCCACGCGTGCGGCGACGGGACGCAGAATCGCGTCGCGACCGGCGACCCCGTCCTGCGCTGGAATGCCGTCGCGATGGACGCCGCCCGGCTCGATCACACCGCCGTCGCGCCGGGTGAGCAGCGCACGTTCGGCGAGGAGCTGGGCCCGACGCGCACGAGCCGCGCGTTCGCGATGATCCACGTCGCGATGGCGGACGCGGTCACGATGATCGACGGATCGTTCACGACGTTTTTCCAAGAGGCATCCGGACCGCGCGACGCGTCGGTCGAGGCCGCAGTCACGCAAGCGGCGCACGACACCGCCGTCGAGCTCTATCCCTCGCAGCGCGCGACGTTCGACGCCGCGCTCGCCCAAGACCTCGACGCGATTCCGGATGGCCAGGCGAAGACGGACGGCATCGCCGTCGGCCGCGCCGCGGCGGTCACGTGTCTCGACGCCCGCACCGGCGACGGCGCCGAGCTGAGCGCGCCCGGAGCGCCCAACGACTACGTGTACGGCGACGCCCCCGGCGAATGGCGGGCCGATCCCCTGCACGCGGACGCGACCCCGCTCGGGCCGAAGTGGGGACAGGTGACGCCCTTCGTGCTGGCGACCGCCTCGCAGTTCCGCGCCCCGCCGCCGCCCGCGCTCGACAGTGCCGAGTACGCGGCGGCGTTCAACGAGGTGAAGGCGATCGGCGGCGACGGCATCCACACGCCGTCGACGCGCACGCCCGACCAGACGATCGCCGGCATCTATTGGGGCTACGACGCGCAGCCGAGTCTGTGCGCGCCGGTCGTCGTCTACAACCAGATCGCGGTGCAGATCGGCAGCGAACACCACCTGTCGGTCACGGAGAACGCACGCATGCTGGCGCTGGTGAACGTCGCGATGGCGGACGCCGGCATCGCCGCCTGGGAGACGAAGTACTTCTACAAGTTTTGGCGGCCGGTGGCCGCGATCCGCGAGGCCGACGCGGGCACGGGCCCGAGCGGTCTCGGTGACGGCAACCCCGCAACCGTCGGCGACGCGACTTGGATGCCGCTCGGCGCCCCCGCCGACAACAGCGACGAGACGAACTTCACGCCCCCCTTCCCCGCCTACACGTCCGGCCACGCCACCTTCGGCGGCGCGCTTTTCGAGACCCTGCGCCGCTTCTACGGCACCGACCACATCCGCTTCACGTTCGTCTCCGACGAGTTCAACGGCGTCACCAAGGACCAGTTCGGCAACACCCGACCGCTGATTCCGCGCACCTTCGAGACGCTGAGCCAGGCCGAGGACGAGAACGGGCAGAGCCGCATCTACCTCGGCATCCACTGGCGCTTCGACAAGGTGAACGGCATCCGCCAAGGCGAGCAGATCGCCGACCTCGTCACCGACACGCTCTTCCTACCGCGCTGAGCCAACGCCGCCGCACGGGCGGTTGGGCACCACCCGACGGGCGCACCGAGCCGCTGTCAACCATTCACAGCCCCCGTGCCTCAATGGGGATGTGGGAGGTCCCCGATAGCTCTATGCTCGTCCAAGTGACATGCGAGCGATGCGGGACAAGGGTGATCCAGGATTCACACCCGCTCGCCGAGCGCGATTTGGCACGTCTCACCGAGCACGTGTCGCGCTGCCGCTCGATCACGACGTCCGACCGCCCGCAACCGGTGCCACCGCTCGGGGAATTGCTGCGCTACTTTGAGATCGCCATCGACTTCACTTGATCGGCCTCGATTGAGCGCCGTGGCGGGAGCTCCGACGACCAAGACCTCACGACCCGTCGGCGCGCACGGACCGGCCGTGGACGAGTACGATGCCCTCTATCGGCAGCACCGAGGGCGGATCCTCCGGCTGTGCGGGATCCTGCTGCGCGATCGCGACGAGGCGGAGGACGTGACCCAAGAGGTGTTTCTCCTGCTGCACCGCGAGCGCGATCGGGGTCCGCGGCGCGTCGGCTGGGGACCATGGTTGACGCGCGTAGCCGTGAACGCGTGCTATCACCGCCGCCGATCGCGCTGGTGGCGCGTATGGCACGCGGTGAACCCTGCCGTCGACATCGCGGAGCTCTCCGTCTCCGGACCGACGCCGGAGGCGCAGGCGGTCACGATGGAGGAGCACCGCATCGTGCTCGCGGTCTTCAACCGGTTGTCGCGCCGGCAGCAGGAGGTTTTCGTGCTGCGACACGTCGAGGGATACTCGACGGACGAGGTGGCGACGATCCTCGGCGTCCGCACGGGAAGCGTCAAACGCCACCTGTTCCGGGCGACACACGCGTTCCAGAAAACACTCCGGAGGGCGCGCGACCCGCGCGCGGGAGTTCCCCATGCGTGAATGTCTCCGCGATCGAACGCTCGTGCGGCTGGTCTACGGCGAAGGGACGGTGCGACACCGGCACCACGTTGCCGCCTGTGCGCGCTGTGCCGACCGCATGGCCGCGATTGCGCGCGCACGCGACGTCGCGACGATGGCGTTGAAGGCGGCGACCGTCGATCCGGTCTCGTTGGATCTCGGCGCGAAGACCGCCGCGTCGGTGGTCGTGCGCCGAACGACGCGTCTCGTCGCGCCACTCGCCGCGGGCGCGGTGATCGCGGCGGCGATCGTCCTGCTGCTCCGTCCGGGCACGATGTCCGGGGCGTCACGCAGCGCCGCCATCGTCGCCGAGCTGTCGCTCGACGACGTGGCGGAGAGCGCCTTCCCGGCCGACGATCCGGAATGGCTCGGAACGGACGCGGACGATCTGCGTTGGGAGGCGGCGCTCCGCGGCGAGCGCGCGTGCGAGAGCGACGACGGATTCTCCGATTCCGACTGCAGCTGAGTGACGAAAGACATGAAGGGAGCCACGATGCGACGACTCACGGCGGCGATGATCCTCGCCACGATACTCTCGACCGGCACCGCGCTTGCGCGTCCGGGCGGAGGCGGAGGTCCCTTCGGCGGCGGCGGCGGACCCGATGGCGGCATGATGCTGCCGCTTCTCCTCGGCAAGCTCGATCTCACCGACGCGCAACACCAGCAGGTGCACGCGATTCTCACCGCGCACCGCGCAACGTTCCAGAGTGTCTTTTCGCAGCTGCGCGACGCGCAGCAGGCGCTCGAGACGAAGCTCCTGAGCACCGATCCCGTCCAGCTCGCCGACGTCGCGCCGCAGATTCAACGCATCGCAGATCTCCGGAAGCAAATCCTCGAGCAAGGCGTGGCGATCGCGCTCGAGGTACGGGGTGTGTTGACGCCGCAACAACTCGCGCACGCCGCCGATCTCCACACCCAGATTGCCGCGCTGCGCACGCAGATGCGCGCGCTCGTCGGCGAGCCGCCGATGGGTCCGCCGGAATGACGGAGCCGCGGGCTAGATCATCCCCGCAGTCGATCCGCCCGTGGTGCGGTGAGGAGGACGCTCGTGGCTGCGCAAAACGATCCGTATCAGATCATGTCCGCCTTCGACGGCGAGCGCGACGTCGCGCAGGCCCGGCTCGAGGCGCTCAAGACGGCCGCTGCATGCTCCCTGCAGTTGACGGGCGACGATCTCGCCGATGAGCTTCGCTGCGGCGCGACGCTGCTCGCGATCGCGGCGCGACGGGGGCGCAGCCCTGTCGGGGTGAAGGGCGCGCTACTCTCGGTCCTGCTCTCGATCCCGTCGCGACCGTCGCTCGCGAATCGTCGCGGCGCCGACGCCTTGATCGACGTCGTCGAACGGCTCGCTCACGCGCCCGGCCACCTCTGGCGGCCGACGCGACACTCGCACGCCGCGTGAACGCGGCCGGTCCCGACGCATCATCGCGACATTCCTCGGACGCAACCGGCGCGCGTTCCCGCCGTCAACCCGCGTACCGCAGCGGGACTCTATCGGTGTGCAACATCTACTCATAACGAAAGGCGGATCATCATGATGACCAAATTCGGAACTACGGCATCGATCGCCGCATCGGCGGTCTTCCTGCTGGTGAGCGTCGGCAGCCCCGGTCGGGCGACGGCGTTCGGCGGCAGGCACGGTGGACACTGCAGCGACGGGGGAAAAGGCGGGTTCGGCGGCGGCGTATTGCAGCAAGTCGTTCATCCGTGTCAGGCAGCGTGCTTCGCCGACGCGCGCAATTGCCGCAACGTCGCCCGCGCGGCCGCGGTGACGTGCGTGAACGACGCGTGCGGAGCGCAAATCACCGCGGCGCGTGCCGCCTGTACGCCCACGAACACGATGCAAGCGTGCAAGTCGGCGATGGGCAATTTGCAAACATGCGGCACGTCGTGCCTGGAGACGTTCCACTCCGCCGCAGGCACCTGTCACGACACCGCCGTGCAGTGTCGGCAGGCGTGCGGCACCTCGTCGTAACCTCTCACCTCTCGCGGGAGCTCGCGCCTGCGGGCTCCCGCGGCTAGTGTCCCATCCCGGAAACTAGCGACACGCCAGCTTCGCGGCGGTGCCGGTACAGCGCGGGCGCACCCCGCCCGGAGGGTTCCACGTCAGGCTGGCGCACTCGGAGGCAGCACCGAGGACCATCGTGCTGCGAACCGCGGACGGATCGAGGAGCGTCGCGGTCACCGCGCTCTTCCCCGTGACCGACCAGGCGAGGAGACCGTCGACGTGCGACGAGCTGTCGCGGACGACGACCTTGGTGATGCCGCCCTGCGTGCCGGCGCGATCGCGATAAGTCCAGCGCGTGCCGGACCCGTTCACGAACCAGCCGACGTCGTTCACCGCGGCGCCGCCCGGAATCGTGACGTCGATGCCGCCCGGCCCGACGGGCGCGTCGACGACGATGCGAACGCCATTCGCGAGTGGATCGACGCCTTGCCACGGCTTCGGCACGATCGCCTGCCCCTTCGTCCGCAGCGAGTACGGCGTCGCGTGCATCGTGAGCCCCGGTTTCGCGATCGTGATGCCGCTCGTACAGACGGGCGGATTGACGCAGGCGCAGGCCTCGCAGACTTGGCCCGCGGCGCAGTCGGCGTCGGCCTCGCACTGCTCGCTGCCGCAGACGAGCGCGTCGCCGCAGACCGGCGTGCTCGCCGCGCACGTGCAGCCGGCGCAGTGCGTGCACGGGTCGGCGCAGGAGAGACCGGGCTCGCCGCACTGCTCGCCGGGATCGACGTTGCCGTCGCCGCAGTGGAGGAGTTGGCGCTCGTAGGCGCCGACGTCGAACCCGCCGCCGACCGGGCGTGGCGCTTGATCGAGATCTTCGTTCGGCGCGCCGACGCTCGTGCCAGCGTCGATCGCGGGGCTCGTCTGCGACAGGTGGAAGTCGCTGCCGGGCGCGAGGAAGAGATCGGACGGGATCGCGAGGAACGAGTGCGCATCGTAGCCGAGCGCCTGCCACGACGCGAGGTCCATGACCGTGTTGCCGCCGTCCGTACTGAAGCGGCTCATCACGCTGTTGTAGTCGCTCGCGAACCCGGGGCGGCTCGAGACGTCGATCGCGATCACGCCGTGCCACGAGTGGTAGTTGTACAGGATGTTGTTCACGACGCGGTTCCCGGTCGAGCCGGTGTTGATGTTGACGCACCAGCGCCCGAGGGTCGCGTCATCGCTCCTCCCGGTCACGATCGTGTTGTTCACGACGACGTTGTTCGTCGAGCCGGTCGCGCCGTCGATCTTGTACAGGCTGATGCCGCTCGCGCTGTTGTCGTAGAGGAGGTTGTTCTGAATGACACTGTCGGTGACCCCGTCGCAGTTGATGCCTGAGCCGCCGCCGGCGCCGTTGCCGTAGATGACGTTGCGCTCGACGACCGCGTTCGAGATGAGCCCGTCCTCGCCCGGGTTTTCCTCGCTCGCGTCGCCGTTCATGTGGATGCCGTTGGCGTGGTTGTCGTGGACGAGGTTGCCGCGGATGATCGGCCGGTCGCCGCTGTTCGAGACGTAGATGCCGTGCTCGATGACCGAGCCGTACGCCTCGTTGTTCTCGATCGTGAAGTCGTAGGCGTGGCCGCTGAAGATGCCCCAGTGGCCGTTGTGACCGGTGTGGCAGTTGCGGACGGTCACGAACGATGCCACCGCGACGCGGATGCCGGCCCGCGTCCGGTCGTTCACGATGAAGCCGTCGATGACGACGTGGTCGGCGCCCTCGACGTTGATGCCGTCGGGCGTGGTACCGTTGTCGGCCGTGATCTGCACCGCCGATCCGTCGGCGACGAACATGATCGGCTGCGCCGCCGTCCCCGCCCGGTCGAGATAGAAGCCTTGGTAGCTGCCGTCCTGCACGTGCACGACATCGCCGGGATTCACGACACTGGCGGCGTGGTTGAGCGTCGCCCACGCGGTCGCGAGCGAGAGGCCGTCAGCACCGTCGCTGCCGCCATTTTTCACGAAGTAGTCGGCGGCGTGGCCGGGCGTCGTCGCGACGAGCAGCAGCACCAACGAGAAACACACGACCCGCACACCCCAAAGGTACGGTCTCCCGGATGGCGGGGTCAAGCAGACATTCGCACACAGCCGGCGGAAGCGCGGCGGTGTGTGCCGCACCCAAATGCCTGCACCCGGGCATCCCGCGCTCTCCTCCTGCCCGCTCGGGGCACGTTCCGAGTATAGCGCTTCCCTACGCGCCGTAGTATTACATTTCATATCCCAATATTACTTCTGGAGGAATGTCATGCGTGCCTCGTCAATGACCAAAAAAGGACAGGTGACCATACCGGCATCCATCCGGAAGCGCCTCGGACTTCGCGAGGGCGACCGCGTCGCCTTCGTCGAAGAGGGCGAAAAGGTCCAGCTCCGCCCGCTTCGCAACGACGTGACGGCGATCTTCGGAATGGTCAAGTCGAAGAGAAGCGTGAGTCTCGAGAAAATGGAGGCGGCCATTCGGAAACGTTTCCACCGATGATCGCGGTCGATACCAACGTTCTCGTCCGCACCCCCGTCGACGACCCCGACGAAAAGGACCAGGTCGTGCGTGCGCGCGCCCGCATTCGCCGAGCCGGCAAGATTTACGTTCCACAGATCGTCCAGGTGGAGACGGCCTGGGTTCTCGAGAGCGCGTACGGCCTCGATCGGCAGGCGATGATTGCCGTGTTCGACGGGCTGCTTGCGAACGGCGCCTGCGCGCTCCAGAACCGCGACACCTTGGAGAAGGCCATGGTCGCATTCCGGGAGAGCAGGGCCGACCTCTCCGACAACATGATCCTCGCCGAGAGCCAGGCATGGGGCTGCGAGCTCGTGACGTTCGACAAACGCCTGCAAAAGACCCCCGGCGCGGTGGCGGTGTAGAAACTCACGAGCGAGTTGACGAGATCGAGGCGCTCGCTGAAGGCCTGCAGCTCCTGACGGCCGATGCAGCTTTACTCGACGCTGCGGCTTCCAATCGCGCATTGCCGATCGCGGCGTGCAACGTCCGGTAGTAGCGGTCCATCAAGCGGCGGGCGGACTCCGCGTCGAGGCGCTCGTGCAGCGCCGTCGAGCCGACGAGGTCGGCAAAGACGATCGTGACGACCTTGCGCGCGGCGGCGTCACCGGCGGCGTCGGCGACCAGCGACGCACCGCAACTGCGGCAGAACTTCGCCGCGGGGACACACCCGCTCCCGCATGACGGACAGCGCCGCTCTTGCTGCGCCCCGCATTCTTCGCAGAACGCAGAGGCGTCCGGATTCTCGTGGCTGCACGCCGCGCACTTCATGAGCGAGCACCCACGCTACCGCCGATGATGCTCCAGGAACAACGCCGGCCAGCACGTCCAGCTCTCTTCAAAAGCCAAGCGTGACGAGCACTGCCGCTTCGACTGCATGGAGGTCCTCGGGGCGCAGGGTACTGATGCGGGCACGCAGGCGCGCTTTATCGATCGAGCGAATCTGGTCTCCCAGCGCCCGGGCGGGCCGACCACGCACCTGAACCCGTGCTTCGCCTGGATACAGCGAGCTGACGTTGCTGGTGAGCGGCAGGACGACTACTCGCGCGCCGTGCGTGTTGCAGGAGTCGTTCGAAATGATGACCGCGGGTCGTGTCTTCCGAATCTCGCTGCCCAGCGCCGGATCGAGCGCGACCGAGTAGATGTCGCCGCGGCGTGGCGCGCGCTTCACCGCGGCCAGCTCTCGGTTTCGGTCAGCGCCCAATCCTGTGCGAGCTGCGCGCGCCAGCGCTCCTTGCGCGCCGCCTTGTAGGCAGCATCGAGCGCGGAGCGAGCGGGATGCAGGTGGGCGCGCACCGCATCGTTGATGAAGCGACTGATCCCCTTCGGAGGCAGTTCCCGTTTGAGGCGCCGGTAGAGCTCATTGTCCATCACGATGTTCAATCGAACCGCCATCGCGCCCTCCTACTGATACTGTACTGTATACAGCATCGGGGCTTGCTTCAATATCGGAAGGTCTGCCGCAAATGGCCGCACGCTCGCTCGCATCCAAACGCATCGAAATAGGCCGACGACGCAAGCAGCTCGTCCTTCGAGCAGAAGCGATCAAGCGACCTCGACTCGCAGGTCAGGAATGCGAGGGAAGCTCCGTCGATCACGGCTGAGCACGGCGTACCCGAGCGAGACCGCCGTCGCCCCGATCATCAAGTCGTGAGCCCCGACCTGTCGGTTGCGCGGGATCCGGGCGCGTAGGCGCGCATGGACGCGTGCGACCGCGAGGTCGAACGGGATCACGCGCAGCGCCTCGAGGAGATTCTCGACGAACGCCTCGCGGGCGATCCGCCGCGCTTCGGTGTCGGCGCGGTGAATGCCTTCGAGAAGCTCGGACGCCGTGATCGCCGCG
>WNFP01004802.1_pt1 | contig 10845 bp, 10 predicted proteins | sample 5400201 | NCBI WGS metagenome assembly WNFP01 (sample SAMN13153355, study PRJNA577476) | soil metagenome | isolation source: 115 cm saprolite under Madrone tree | place: USA:California | collected 2016-06-14
GCGGAACGTAACCAGTTTCCATTGCCAAATGCGGCTGGATTTGAGCGCCCGAATCATCCTGCCAATATCCAGGCGGTCGTGCGTGGCCTCGCCGAGATTCGAAAAAGACCCGAAGACGAACTTCTCCGGATGGTTGGCCAGAATTTCTATCGGCTTTTTGAAGACGTCATTCCTAGTGCACCGTCTCGCATATAATAGTGATGTCGCCGCGGCCCGGCTTGCCGGCGACCGATTTGGATCGCAACGAAAGGCATGTTATTTCGGCGACAGGAGACGCGCTATTTGGTATAAGAAACCTACCGGGAGGAGATGTTAGTGATCAGTCGTAAATCGGTTGAGCACCTGCGGGCTGCAATTTTCATCAGAGATCTAAAAGCAAAATCCGACCACGAGGCGATCCGCAAAATGCTTGATTCGCTTGGCGGATATCCTCAGGTCAAAGACCTCGAAAGCCTCGCCACGGCTGTTTTTGAGCGCCAGGAGACTGACCCTCCCCTATTCCCCGGCGGCATCGCATTTCCACACGCGCGCACGGACAGTGTTTCGGCTTTAGTCATGGTTTTTGCGACCTGCAAAGAAGCGATTCCGTTCGGGAACACCAGGGTACGGCTGATTTTCCTGATTGGTGTCCCAAAGCATGCCGGTGCTGAATACCTCGAGATCATCTCTTTTCTGGCCAAGCACGTGAGGGGAGAACGAACGCTCGACAGGCTCATGGAAGCGACAGATCTTTCCAGCTTTCTCGCGGCATTTGCCGAACCAAATGGATAACGCCGAAGAAGACCTGCAAAAGCGACGGCTCTCCCCGTTATTTCGCCGCCTGCTGAAAATCAAGGTCTGGCTTGTCGACCGTTTTCGACTGAGCGAGCGGCAAATCACTCTCATCTGGGCAGCTCTTGTAGGCTTTCTAGGGGCATGTGCTTCAGAGAGCTTTCGCAAAGCCAGCAGCCTGCTTCATTACGCTGCAACAGGATCCGATTCCGGCATCATCCTGTCATTCGAGCATCTCCCGTGGTGGCAACGACTCGCCGTACCGGCGGTAGGCGGACTTTTGGCAGGTCTCACACTCTGGCTCGGCAGCCGTCTCTTTTCCAGTGTCCGGCAAAAGACGACTACGGATTACATGGAAGCAATCGTTGTCGGAAGCGGTAATATTTCCGTGCGGGCGAGCATTGTGAAAAGCTTGTCGGCACTCTTTTCGATCAGCACCGGAACCTCCATCGGGCGCGAGGGACCACTTGTACAGCTTTCATCGCTGGTCGCCTCGCTCGTAGCACGGATGCGCAATTTTCCCATTCCCCAGAGGCGACATCTGGTAGCCTGCGGAGCGGCTGCGGGAATTGCCAGTGCGTACAACGCACCAATCGCGGCATCCTTCTTCGTTGCGGAGATTATTCTTGGAACCGTCGTCGTAGAGTCGCTGGGACCGATAATCCTCGCTTCCGTTGTCGCCGCGTTCACCTCCCAACTTCTTCACGGCGCAGAGCCTCTCTACAAGTCGCCCGGGTTCAACTTGCACACTCAATGGGAAATGATACCTCTCTCCTGCGTTGGGATTGTTCTGGGCTTTGTTGCCCCTGCGTATCTTCGGTTGCTTCGTTCGGCTGAGCGGCTTTTCTCAAAAATTGATATAGCGGTTCCGCTGAAACTCGCTCTGGGAGGAGCTATCGTCGGACTGCTTGCAATCTTTAATCCCGCGGTCTGCGGAAACGGCCAGGGGCTGCTGCGTTCGCTTTTTCATCAAGGTTGGTTCTGGGATGAGATCCTGGCGATCCTGCTGCTCAAGCTGATCGCGACGGCAACGGCATTTGGATCCGGAGTCGTCGGCGGCGTATTTACCCCCACCCTGTTCATCGGTGCCGCGATCGGCATGTTATACGGCCAAGCGATTCTTTATATCGCGCCCGGCCTGCGATCGGACCCCGCGATGTATGGTCTCGTCGGCATGGGAGCCTTTATCGCGGCCACAACCGGCGCGCCGCTCATGGGGATCCTTATGGCATTCGAATTGACGCTGGACTATGCGCTTGCGCCATTTCTCATGGTGAATTGCGTCGTTGCTTACTATTGCAGCAGTATCTTTGAGCGGCGATTCATGTACGGGGAATCTCTGGAAAGAAAAGGAGCGGCCTTCTTCAACCAACAGCTCGCCGAAGTGAATATTCAGGACCTGGTGCGCGTAAATCCGATCACACTACCCAAGAATGCAACCTTCGCCCGGATCGCAGAAACATTTGTCCAACACCGTTTCCAGCACATCTACATCACCGACAAAGAAAACCGGCTGCTCGGTGCGGTCTCTCTGCACGATGTAAAGACTTTCCTGGACCGCCCGGAACTCGAAACCGTCGTAATAGCGGCAGATATTATGAACGAAGATTTTCCGCGTGTCTCGCCGCGTCAGGGAATGGGCGAGGCGCTGCACAAATTTTCAGAGGCAAATTCCGAGCGATTGCCTGTCGTTGACGATCTAAGTTCGCAACGTTTGATCGGCAGTATTTCCAAGACCGACATCATTCTGCATCTTGCTGGAGACCAAAAAAGGTAAAATCCAGAATACTTCTCCGGGACGAAGCGAAGCGGGTAGTAGGTTCACAACCAGGCGTCTTCAGAAATCTTGTCGATCAAATACCAGAAGTAGAGAGCGTGGAACTCCCACATCCAGCGTCGTTCGTAATCTGCTAACCGGGTTATTTCAACTGCCGCTATCCAAGGACAGCTTCCCGGCACGGAAGGTGACGATCCGGTTCCGAAATAATCCGAGCTATCTGAACGAAACTTTTCTATTGCTTGCTTCCAAGTGACAAATTCCGCCTCTTGCTCAACGCAGAAGCAAGCCCAGCTGAGACGGATCTGGCCTACTCCCACAACATTTCGACGAAATTCGAATACGCCCCATTTTTTACCCGGATTCGCCGTGGTATACAGCCAATAGTTGCTATTGGAAGGAATTTCGACTGGGCCAGGCAGAACACCGGCTTGCTCGAATTGAGCCCAATGCCAGTCGGTAAAATGCTGTCGTTCACACTTCTTCAGCTCACCCGTGTTCATCGTCAGGTGCCAGAGCCAATTGCGCACGTCCAAAACTAACGCACAAATGATGACCGTGTCCAACTTGCCGCCCGACAGCCATTGCCGTTAAAATTGCTTTCGCCCTCGGGTCGTCTCAGCGATGCTGCGCGATCGTCTCGAGAAAAGCCGGCATGTATTTTTCTGCTTTGATTTCCCCGACGCCTCGGATCTTGCGCGCTTCTTCGACGGAACCCGGTTTAAGCCGCGCGAACGCTTTGAGGGTTTCGTCGGGGAAGATGACATAGTGCGGCACCCCGCCCTCGTTTCGGGCGAGCACAGCCCGCGTATTCCGTAACGCTTCAAAAAGAGCGGGGTCAAACGGAGCGTCAATAATTTCCCCAACAATCCTGCTTCCTCGAAGGGATTTCGGCTCGGCCGGCCAAGCCATCTCGAAAGAGGTTCGATTCTGCATGACTGCGATGCCAGTTTCGGTAAGGCCTATGAGCGGATATTGGCCTCCAGTCGAAAAGATCAGGCCGGACTCTTCCAGCTCACGAAAAAGTGCATGCAAATAGTTGGACGACGTAGATCTCAACAGGCCGTAGACGGTCAGCATATTCAGGCCGTAGTCGGTCACCTCCCTGGCCTGACTGCCCAGAAGAGTCAGGATAATTCGAACGCGACCAAACCGCGGTTTAAATCCTTCCTTCGTGCGATAACACATTCTCGCCACGCCACTAAGAGCCTTACGAACAATCAGGAGCTCATTTTCGTCCGGCGGCCGAAAATTCTGTTTGCGTCTGTTCCTGCACCGATCGCACCCGCCGCAGTCCTTAAACTCCGGATCGCCGAAATACCGAAGGATGATCTTCTGACGGCATTCCCTGCCGTATGCGTAGTCAACGACTGCTTTGAGTTTTAGCCTGTCCCGTCCTTCCTTCTCGCGCAACGCGCCGGCATCGATTGGAAGCTGGAAAGGATTTAAGTCTCGCCGCAGGACACGAGTGCCTCGCACGCGTTTCCCAGGAATGTCATAACGTTCAATCACACCCTGCCGACCAAGAGTTGTGAGAGCCGAGTGCACGGCCATTTCATTCATCCCCTGATCAAGACGCGCCGCCAAATCGTGAATCGAAAGCACGATCTCCCCTCTCTCATCTGCAAGGAGAACGAGGAGCGAATAAACTCTTCGGATCAATTCAAGGCTGGGATTGTTTCCATCGATGAAAAATTCCTGAATTCGCGTATCCGCATAGTTAAACAATAACTCGCATTCGGCTGGCTCCCCGTCCCGGCCGGCGCGGCCTGCCTCCTGGTAATACGCTTCAAGCGAGCCCGGTATTTCAAAATGAAGGACGAATCGAAGGTCAGCGCGATCGATTCCCATTCCGAACGCGTTAGTCGCCACAACAACGTCACAACGGTTTTGCGTAAACTGATTCTGAGCTTCCTCTCTGGCGCCTTCATCGTAACCACCATGATAACTCACAGCTTTGATGGCACTTGACTTGAGGTATTCGGTTACTTCATCCACGCGTTTGCGGGTCGCGCAGTAGACGATCCCGGTTTTATGACGACGTATGACCTCCCGGAGACGATCATATTTTTCCGCTTCGCGCTGCACCTCGGTCACGATGAAGCTCAGATTGGGGCGGGCAAATCCAGCAATGTAGATGCGCGGGTTCTCGAGGCCCAACCTCTTCAGGATATCGCCCCGCACTTCCTCCGTCGCCGTCGCCGTAAACGCGCCCATCTGCGGGCTTCCGAGCTCCCTTAAGATTGGTCCGAGGCGGAAATAATCAGGCCGAAAGTCATGTCCCCATTGGGAGATGCAATGGGCCTCGTCGACGGCGAAGAACGCGATCGTGATCTGACCGAGCGCCTGGACAAAGGATCGGTTCCTGAATCGCTCCGGCGCGATGTAGACGAGATTGTATTCTCCATTGCGCATTTTACGAATGCGTTCCCGCTGTTCTGAACCCGGAACTGAACTGTTGATCAAGGTTGCGGAGACGCCTCGCGCTTGAAGGGCGTCCACCTGATCTTTCATCAATGCGATCAAAGGAGAAACAACGATTGTTACGCCATCGAGTAGGATCGCCGGAAGCTGATAGCAGAGTGATTTCCCGCCTCCCGTTGGCATAACCACCATAACGTCTTCTCCGTTCATTATGGCGGAAATTACCTCGCCCTGAGGATCTCTGAATTCACGAAACCCGAAGTATTTCTCGAGCGCCTGCTGCGGTCCCATCCAAGCGAAAGTTTATCTCAATATGAACCAGCGCAATATGGTTTCATTTGAGCATCCTCATTTGCTCGCTGAGGTGGCTCCGATCCGCCAATGCACGCATGAGTGGACCGTGATTGCCAAACTCAATCACGCTAAGGCTCGCGACTGGGCAATCGAATCGATGACGAAACCGGCAAACGTCAATACCAAAGAGAGCGCAAAGAAGTGCACGAATTGTCGCTTTGTGAGAAACAACGAGAATAGCCCCCTTTTCAAATCGTCTCTTAATCTCTTCGACTACGTGAAGCGCTCGCTGCGCTAATGCGTTGGCTGTTTCACCTCCTGTGGGCGGATACCATGCGGGGTTGGCTTCCCAGCGAAGATAGTCGTCGTGATATTTCTGCATCACTTCTCTTCTGCAGAGCCCTTCCCACTTTCCGTAATCCATTTCTTTGAGATCCTCTCTGATTTCAGGTACGAGCCCCCTCAGTTCAGAAATCGGCTGGGCAGTTGCCCTGGTTCGCAGCAAAGGGCTGCAAAAGATCGCCTCAAAGGGGAACGCGCGATACGCCTCGCCAAATTCCCGGGCCATTTGCGCACCTTCTGAAGTCAGATCGGGATCCACGCCGCAACCGCACAAGATATCGTCTCGGCTCATGGCCGTCTGGCCATGCCGAAGGAAATATAGAGTCAGCGTCATAAATGCCGAAGGATCGTACCCGATCTGATTATCGGCTGCGCAAATCCATGTCGAGTGTTAACAGGAGACGTTCCGTCCCGCTTTCTCGCCTCAAAAAACGGCCAACTGACCCGCGCCGACATTACCATTATATGCCAGACGACACATCAGCGCCGGGGAAGACCCCCGGCGAAGTTCAAAGGCGCTTTTGTCCAGCTGGAAAATGTTACTTTTCTGTAACCTTTTTTAAAGTTGAAATCAGTCCTCTTTTCGGCTGGTCTTGCCAAAGTGTCTCGCACGCGGTGATCGTTAAGAATCAGCCGGCTACGAGTGAAATCTCCCGACCATGCTTTTCGATTGTCGGAGCAAAATGTAAGGACCCTGATTAGTTGCGAATCTGCATATGAAAAGACTTCATCGTCCCACGGTTGCGACCTTCGTCGCAGTCTTCGCGGCTATTGCCGCGCCTCATCTAGTCAAAGCCGAAGGCTCGCAGGATTTAAAGGCTTCAAAGACAGCGATTGTTGGCGATCATGGCCTCCTTGCTCAGGCCGCACCAGCCGCGAAGAAAGCCGAGGTCAAACCAAAAGTAAACGTCGATCAAAACGGCGTAATTCTGAAGGGTTTCGATCCGGTGGCGTATTTCACCGAACATCGTCCCGTGAAAGGTGACCCGAAATTCTCGAGCACTTACAGGACGGCAACCTATCATTTCGCCTCGGCGGCGGATAAAGCGGCCTTCGACAAAAATCCTGCCAAATATGCCCCCCAATATGGCGGTTTTTGCGCTCATAGCATGATGCGAGGCAAACTGAAGGACATCGACCCGAACGTCTTTTTCGTTTACAAAGGAAAGCTCTACGTTTGTTCCAATGCAAAAGTAGGAAAGATTTTCTACTCGAACCCTGACGCCAATATCAAGAAAGCAGATGAGAACTGGCAGACCTATGAACCGCCATCGAACCCGGGATTTCGCCGGTATTTCGGAAGCTGAGTAGCGTCAGAGCGGCCATTTTTGTTGATGTCCATTTACCTGATAGGGACGGCCTCCGTGCCGTCCCATTTTTTTCCCTGCTACCGGGGCCAGAAATGATTAGTCGGACGGCAACGCAAGCCGGCCCTGTCGACCTCGTGATAAATGAACCTGAAACAAAGTTGACACATATGTAATCTTTCGTCCGCATGCAGGCGGAAATATTTCGAGGAATCGGGCCGATCCAAATTGTGGCGATCTTTTTTCACGTTGGTATTCTCGTTATCGTCCAACAACTTCTGGATCGTCTGGCGAAGGTGCTCCGGGCAGACCGTCTCTCGCTGGTAAACGACCAGAGCACCAGAACAGCTGTCGTGCGAGCTCTTCTGACTCGCTTTGATCTGTGGATTTGGGCATGCGGCATGTACGCGCTGGCAGCGTGGCACCTGAGCACGTTGTTCGATCCGCTACTGGGCGCTGGTTGGGCAACGCCCCCGCGCCAGATTTCCATGCTCAAGGTCATATCGGTCCTGGCGATCAGTTCACTGGTGGGGCGCCTGATCTACGTGAGCAACAGGCGTCTTCGAGCGCTTGCCGCCGGCGATTCTTCGCATTGGGAGAGCGTTGTAGCCGTTCTTTGCGCAGACGCACTGCAGGTAGGAATTCCGCTCGTCACAACGATTTTCGTATTAAGCCGGCTGAGCCTGCCAAAGTTCGTGCTGGAAAATTCACACGATATCATTAACGCGATCGTCATTCTCGCAGCAGGCTACCTCGCATGCAGGCAGGTCAACTTAGCGGCAGAAAAGATCATCCAGGTCCACAAAATCAGAGGAGGTGTTGATCTCCGCTCCCGCGCCCTCTACACCGAAGTGTCAGCCCTGCGAAGGGCAATCCTGTGCGTGATTATTTTCATGACTTTGGCGATAGCATTGATCTTTTGCGCCCCTTTGCGGCATGTCGGAACCAGTCTGCTCGCTTCCGCCGGCATTTTCACAGTTATAGCAGGCGTTGCAGTTCAGCGGTCGTTTGGGCACTTGTTCGCTGGGTTTCAATTGGCACTGACTCAGCCGATCCTTCTCGATGACATTGTCGTGGTCGAAGGAGAGTTCGGGAAGATCGAGGAAATAGCCCTTGCGTATGTTGTGGTTCAGCTATGGGATCAGAGGCGCCTGATCGTGCCTATCAATTATTTTCTGGAAAAGCCTTTTGAAAACTGGACGCGTCGATCTCAGGACGTTCTGGGGACGGTATATTTGCACTTCGACTATCATTTGCCTATCAATGAGCTGCGGGAGGAGTTTTATCGATACATCGAGACGCATCCGGCGTGGGACAAGCGCAAGAAAAGGAGACCTCAATGCAGATTCGTGTGCTGGTGAGTGCGGCAGACCCGGACAAACTCTGGTCATTGCGTTGTGATGTTCGCGAAGCGCTCATTTCCTTTGTGCAGGGAAACATCCGGAACACCTGGTAAAGACCAGGGTAGCCGTGCAAACTATCCAGCACTCGCTTGCGGCACTTGGTCAGCCTTTGCAGACTCTGAACTCTGTCGACGACGGGAGCGCTTCTCAAAAGACATCGGCATCATCTGCTGTGGTTGATCCTGAGTTTGGCAGATAGAGAATTGGGAATTGCGAACCCGATCGCAACATTGTTCGCAAAGCTTTCAATGGTATCTTTAGGCAGGTGTTTGTTGATGTTCCGAAATCGCCCTGGAGCGAATGGAAAATAGTCAGGCGATCGCAAATTTGCGTTTCGCGAGCAGACCGTCCTCTGACTCGTCCGGTGCAGCATAGCTGCCATGCCCGGAGAAAGGGGGGTGGCGATCAATGGATCGCTAGCCGCGCGCACCGTACGCGCCGTCGACCCATTAACTTCGCTATCCTCTTCCTTTGGCTCCTGACGGCTTCGTTCGGATGGGCGGACGAAAATGCATCCGGTCACCATCGCACCAAGAAGAGCGCAGACAAAAGTCAACTTACAGCTTCCGGACGGCATCGAAGGCATTCCATTCAGAAAAGCGATTCTGAGGCCGACGAAACTCCGTCGCCAAGTTCAAAGAGAGGTTCGACCGAGGAAGCGCCAAAGGATGCAAACTCTGAACCTACCCCTTCGCCGGTTCCGGCGAGCGTGGCCACGATGAAGCCGGAAAATATTCGCGAGTTCAACGAGCAACCCCCGAAAGTCCAGCAATTGATTCGCGACGCGTTGGCCCTCACCGAGCAGAATCTCACGTACACGTACGGATCATCCGATCCTTCGGCAGGCGGTATGGATTGTTCCGGATTTATTTACTACGTGCTGACGAAATCGGGATTTAAGGATGTCCCCAGAGATGCAAGCGAGCAATATGCCTGGATCCGGGAGAACAGTAGTTTCCGCGCGGTACTCAGCCGTGATTCAAAATCTTTCGAGTTTCGAGAACTGAGGCCCGGAGACCTGATGTTCTGGTCAGGAACTTACAAGATCGACCGCGAGATCCCGATTACGCACGTCATGATTTACCTGGGAACCGAGAAATCGACGAAAAAGCCCCTCATGGTTGGAGCAAGCGATGGTCGATCCTACGCAGGCATACGGCGCAACGGCGTGAGCGTTTTCGACTTTAAAATGCCGGCCGGCCAGCCGAATAGCAGCGATCCGGATCTGATCGCACGTTTCGAGGGCTACGGCACCATACCGGGTCTGCGCGAACCCGCGCGGGCGAATGAGGTGAGAAATTTCTCTGAATCTAATCCCGAGCCAACACCTAAGCCGGCTCCTAAAAAGAGCGAATCACCACTCAGCAACGGCGATTGAGGCACGATGCAGGATGTTTGCCTTCTCCCACGCTCGTCCAAAAATTACTTGATTCCGCAGGATTCTAACGCATCCTTGGAGCCTCAATTCTTTAAAACGCGGGCGTAGCTCAGTTGGTAGAGCACTTCCTTGCCAAGGAAGACGTCGAGAGTTCGAGTCTCTTCGCCCGCTCCACCCCTTGCAAATCAGACAGTTACGCGTTTTTACGGCACGTTTTGAATCAAAGTGCTGCTTCGTCCGGTCAAGTGTGAAGGTGTCCAGGCATGTCTTGAGCGTGACGACTCGTTCGTTGTATCACTGAATCTATTCAGTATGACGGGAGGAGGACCACTCGCCAGCGCCGGGTGCACTCTCGCGTTCGTCATTCGTTGAAAACACCATGACGAGAAGCGCATGAACACCCAAACAACCATCTCAGAATATCTGTTGCTGGGCCGAGGCACGCACTGGGACAAAGGTCTCTCACCGGAAGAAATCCAGAAAGTCATGAACCGAGCGAATGCATGGTTCGATCGATTGATCCAACAAGGCAAAGCCAAGGCCGGCCGGCCGCTGGCTCATGAGGGTAAGATCGTTTCAGGAAAGAAGGGGCGGATTGTGATAGATGGTCCTTTCGCCGAGTCTAAGGAGGCCATTGCAGGCTATGTCCTGCTGCAAGTGGATGACCTGGATGAAGCCGTGGAAATCGCCAAACAGTGGCCGATTCTGGAAATACACGGTGTAAGCATCGAAGTCCGGCCGGTGAACGCCCGCTAGCGCCCAATCCCTCGTCGGAGGCGGATTGCCATTAGGAAGTAACGGCCACAAAGTCAAAGCAGAGCTTCGTCCGCGAAAGTAGTACAGTAGTCTCAGAACTCCTGCAGGTCAGGATGTCTGAGTCTACGATTTAAGTGCAACGTTTACTGCATTTAAATAATCGTGGATTGCCTAGGGGAACGTGTCCGGGGTCTAGCGGCTACAGTAGCTCGCTTATGCCGCGCACGCAGACAGCGCAAAATCTGCTCGGCAGTTTCCAACAGCGAAGCAGACGAGCCGACTCTGGTCTCCAACAGGTAAAGTGCTCCGTTCGTTGTCGCGACGCCGATAGTCAGCGCACCCTCAAACCTCGCTGAAACCGATGGACCCCATACTGCCTGCAACTTCAATTCG
>WNFP01005868.1_pt1 | contig 10845 bp, 12 predicted proteins | sample 5400201 | NCBI WGS metagenome assembly WNFP01 (sample SAMN13153355, study PRJNA577476) | soil metagenome | isolation source: 115 cm saprolite under Madrone tree | place: USA:California | collected 2016-06-14
TGTCCGGCCATACATCGCGCTCGTGGATCGTGACGACCCGCTGCGTCTCAGTCAGGAGGTGGCGCTGGCATTCTGGCTTCCTTTCACGGCGCTAGAGCAAAGCGAATTCTGGCACGAGGAAACCGTCTCTGCTCGCGGAGTACAGATCGACGCGCGCGTCTTTCGCCATCAAGAGCACGTCATCTGGGGCATGACGGAGCGAATACTCGCCCAGTTGCTGGAATTACTGTGAAGGTTGACCGGCGCGATGCCCCCAACTGCACCGGCCTTACCGCAATCCTATCGATCCAACTCGAGAACGACGAACGTGCCCGGAATCATCGGCGGCCGCGGCCGCGGACGATCCGCGGTCGGCGCAGGCGTTGGACCGAACTCGGCGGTGACAGTATAGAGGCGATGAGTCTTCGGATTCACGGCCATGGTCCGCGCGCCGCGCTGAGTCGGCACGGTCTCAACGACCGTGTACTTGTCGGGCGTGTCCTCGTGCACGACCGTGATCGTTCCCTCACCGTTCGACGTAAACGCGAGCTGAGTTCCTGGATCGAAACCGGCAGCGTCGACTCCCGATCCGACAGGCGGTGTCGCGACTACCTTGCCTGTCCGCATGTCGACGATGGCCATGGTCTTGTTGCCACATCCCGCGAACAGTCGCTGATGGACGCGATCGATCGCGAGTCCGCTCGGCTCTTCGCACGGAGCAAGGGGCCAGTGCGCCAGGACCGCGAGCGTCTTCGGATCGAAGACCGCGATCTCACTCTTGTCCTCGATGTTCGCGTAGACCTTGCCGCCATCGCTGACTGCGGTCTCCGGCGCGCCGCCGAGAGCTACGGTACCAACGACGGTGCCATTCGTGGCGTCGATCGCCGTCGCGTTGGAGCTGCCGCCGCGATGACTTTAGCTGCGTCATCGGTCGTGCACGCGCAGGCTGCGCCCGGCTATCACGTCATCCACCGCATCAACGCCGGCGGCGAAGGCGGCTGGGATTATGTCACCGTTGATCCCGAGAGCAACCGGTCCGCCTTCGCCGCCGGCGTTGATGCGGTGGATGACGTGATAGCCGGGCGCAGCCTGCGCGTGCACGACCGATGACGCAGCTAAAGTCATCGCGGCGGCAGCTCGCGGCGGCAGCGCCGAGCGACGAAAGAAGTCTCGATTTCACCTTGGTCTCCGAAATTTTGTTTGTGTAAATAACCCGCCCATCGCTTACGCGACGATTACGGCGGGGCTCAGCCGTTCGTTGGATCGGCCTTCGGCGCGGCTACACCCGGTGGCAGTCCCGGCGGCGCATCCTTGAGCTGAAGGACGGGCGCCTCGTGGATGATCTGTCCGCCGAGATAGGCGGTGTAGGCAACGATGATGACGGCCGCTAATGCTCCGACAAACACGCCAGCGCGCATCCAACCCGGAATGACGCCAGCAGGCTGCTTGAGAGAGCGCCACCACGCATAGGCCGCGAACGCTCCGGCAATGAGGATCACCCACAACGCGATGGTAGCGAATTTGTCGTGCGCTTCGATGGTGCCTGGGTGAATGTACCAGGGGTCGTTCAAGGCGTGGTCGGCTTGGTTCCCGGTCAGGAAAACCGGATATATGGAGATCCCGGCCGCCGTGAGTGCGCCCATCGCCGTGAGCCAAAGTCCCCTCCGTCCCAGCAATAGCGCGAGGAGCGCGACGGCGAGGGCGGAGATACTCAGGACCACCGGAAAATGATTGATGAGGAGATGAGCGTAAGGCCAGGTCAACATCGTGTCGTTATCTCGTCGGTACAGGAAGACTTGCGAAGCGGATGGTCCAAAAAAATTACGCACGGCGGGAGTCGGTTGCTGTCAGTTGTAGCGCCAATGGCAACTCCCGCGGGGTGAATATCACCGAAACGAAGTGTGAACCGCTATTGCGTCAAAAGTTAGGACGTACTAACTTATTTCGTAGTTTCTCAATAATCCCGGAGTACCATTTTGGCAATACAGCTCGGCCAGACCGCACGCCGCCCCAAACCAGAGCCGCCAGTTCCACCACCGCCAGGATGGCGACGGGCACGCACTACTCCCTCGCTGGTCGAGGTCTATCGAACCGTTCCCGTCTCCGGCAAGGGATGGTGGCGGAAGATTCTTGCATTCGCTGGACCGGGATACCTCGTCGCGGTCGGTTACATGGATCCGGGAAACTGGGCGACCGACCTCGCCGGTGGAGCACAGTTCGGCTACACCCTGCTGACCGTCATCCTCGCATCCAACCTAATGGCGATCCTGCTGCAGGGACTCGCGTCGAAGCTCGGCATCGTCACCGGGAGGGATCTGGCACAGGCGTGCCGCGATCACTATTCGAGGCCGGTCAGATTTCTGCTCTGGGTCGGCTGCGAGATCGCGATCGCGGCCTGCGATCTGGCCGAGGTGATTGGAACCGCGATTGCTCTCAACCTGATTTTTCACATCCCGATTGCTTACGGCGTCGTCATCACATCGCTGGACGTTTTGCTCGTGCTCTATCTTCAGAACAAGGGATTCAGGCTGCTCGAGGCGCTGGTCATCGCGCTGATCGCGACCGTCGGTGCGTGCTTCTTGTTCGAAATCATTATTTCAAAGCCGCCATTCGCGGCCGTCATGCTGGGATTCCTTCCATCGCCCGAAGTCGTCACCAATCCGGCGATGCTGTACATCGCTGTTGGCATACTCGGCGCGACTGTCATGCCGCACAACCTGTATCTGCATTCGTCGATCGTGCAAACGAGGCAGTACGACGAGACACCCGCCGGCAAGCGCGAGGCCGTGCACTTCGCGTTCATCGATTCGACGCTGGCGCTATCGTTCGCGCTCTTCATCAATGCCGCCATCCTCATCATCGCGGCGGCGACCTTCCACACTTCAGGACATTCCGCGGTCGGAGAGATCCAGGACGCCTACAAGCTGCTGACACCTCTGCTTGGCGCCGGCGCCAGCACCGTATTCGCGCTGGCGCTCCTGGCGTCGGGACAGAACTCGACCCTGACCGGCACGCTCGCCGGCCAGATCGTGATGGAGGGCTTCCTCAACATCAGGCTGCGACCATGGCTGCGGCGTCTCATCACCCGCTCCATCGCGATCATTCCCGCCGCGATCGTCGCGATCCTTTACGGTGAGAGCGGCACGGCGAAGCTGCTGGTTCTTAGCCAGGTAGTTTTGAGCATGCAGCTGTCGTTTGCAGTCTTCCCGCTTGTCATGTTCACGTCGAACAAAGTGAAGATGGGCGAATTCGCGAACCCGGTCTGGCTCAAGGGGCTCGCCTACGCTGTTGCGTTAGTTATCGCCGGGCTCAACATTTGGCTGTTGCTCCAATTCTTTGGCAAATCGGTGGGCTGATGTATCAGCGCATACTCGTCCCCGTCGAGCACTCTCAGTACGACGATGTGATCCTGACTCACATCCGGAAGCTGGCGCGCGCCTGCAACGACGCCTCGATCGTTCTAATCCATGTCGCCGACGGCTGGGCGGCGCGCAACATCAATCAGCTCGATCTTCGCGAATCTGAAGAGATGAAGAGCGACCGCGAGTACATCGAGGCGATCGCGGATTCCCTCGAGAAAGATGGATACGAGGCCGAGGCAATTCTCGCCGGCGGTGATCCGGCGAAGGAGATCGCGGCTTGCGCGGAACGCGAGAACTGTGACTTGATCGCGATGGCAACCCACGGGCATCACGGAATCGCCGACGTCATTCACGGCAGCGTGGCGAGCGAGCTCCGGCACATCACAATGGTGCCGGTGTTGATGGTACGCGCGAAATCAGGCGCGAGTCCCTCGACACCGCGGCCGGCCTTATGAGCGCCGCGCGTGAAGAATCGAGGGTTCGGGCGCGCGAGGCACTCACCGCGCCAGTCGAGGATTACCTCAAGGCGATCTACACGATTGGGAAGGGGACGGGTGCCGCCGCAACAAACGAAATCGCGCAGCGTCTGGCGCTCGCACCCGCATCGGTGAGCGGCATGGTGCGTAGACTCGCCGACCAGGGATTGCTCGCCTACGAGCGCTATCACGGAGTGAAGCTCACGGAAAGCGGTCGCCGCGCGGCGCTCCGTACGCTCCGTCGTCATCGCGTCATCGAAGCCTATCTCGCCGAGGCGCTCGGGTATCAGTGGGATCGCGTGCACGAGGAGGCGGAAAGACTCGAGCACGCCGCGTCGGACGAGCTCGTAGACCGCATGGCCGCGACGATCGGAGAACCGGAAGTCGATCCACACGGCGCTCCGATTCCCACGAAGGATGGCTCGGTGGATGAGACCGAGTACAAATCGCTAGCGGATCTCGCGGTCGGGGCGTCCGGAGTTGTGGTGCGCGTAGCGGACGAGGATCCGGAGATGCTGAGATACCTGGGCGAGCTATCGATCCTCCCGGGCAAGCGCGTCACGGTAAGGTCCCGCGCGCCCTACGATGGGCCGATTACCCTCGGCGCCGGCCGCCAGGAGATGTCGATCGGACCCGTGTTGGCGGCGCACGTGCTAGTCGTTCCAGTTGCAGACAGGGCAGGGAAGCGCGGCTAGCTTTCGGGCGTGTTACTAGCATTTCTGCTCGCCTCGCTCCTCGCACAAGACTCGTCATCGGTTGGTCGCTCGCCCAACGCGGCGATAGAGCGGCAACCGCGCACCATCGCGATCGATGACGCATTTGCCGAGCGAGCACACCTGAAAGTCGGCGACCGCGTTTCGATCTCGGCGGCCCCCGGAATGGCCGGCGACACGGTGGTTGTGGGCGCTATAGTAAAGCGGGGAGCCGATCCGTCCGAGGTGGCGCGCGGTGATCTGCGCGTCAGGATGCACCTCGATCAACTGCAGGCGGTCGCCGGATACGGAGACCGCGTCGACCGGTTCGCGATCGCGACAAACCCGGTGGCCGACATTTCTCAGCTGATCGATCGCGTCAACGGAATAGCCTTCGGCTTCCAGGCGTATCGGTCGCAGGACATTGCCGTCGAGACGTCGCGCACTTTCCAGGTCGTGAGCCGATTCCACCGCGCGATCGGAATCATCACCATCGTCGCGAGCTCGGTCTTTCTGCTTTGTATCATGGTGCTGAAAGTCGAAGAGCGCCGGCGAGACATCGCCGCACTCCGGCTGATGGGAATTTCCCGGGCGACGGTAATGCGCGCGATCGTCATCGAGGCGGCCGTGGTCGCGGTGCTCGGAAGTGCACTCGGTGTGGCGATCGGGTGGGCGATATCTCTGGTTGTAAACTGGCACTACCAAGCGCTCTATCAGACACCGCTCGCATTCTCGATAGTTACCGCGCCGACGATTGGCTTCGCGGTATCGCTCTCGCTCTTGCTCGGAATCACCGCGGGAGTGATGGCGTCGCTCCGGCTTGTGCGCACGCCTCCGCTCGCACTCTTTGGGCGCTGAGTGAGAGCAGCGCTCGCCCAGGCATCGCTGATCAGACATCGCGCCCGCACGATCCTCGCCGTGCTGGGCGTCGCCGTCGCCGCGGCAATGCTGCTCGACATGGTGATGCTGGCGACGGGAATGCGCGAATCCTTCCGGGAGCTGCTGCTGTCGCGTGGGTTCGAGATCCGGCTGGCACCAAAGGGGACGCTCCCCTTCGACACCGATGCGACGATTCCCGGCGTGAGCGCAATTATCGCCACGCTGCGAAAGAATCCTGACATTCGGGAGATCAGCCCGGTCCTTGGCGCATCGATCCATGTCCTGACAGGCAACCGCGATGTGAGTGGATCGGCGCTCGGAATCAATCCCAGCGTGCAGGGTGACTACGAGCTGCTGTCGGGACGAGACGTCACGACGCCGGAGGCACTGGTCGCCAACGACCATTTGTTGCGGCAGCTCGGGGCTCGCGTGGGCGACACGCTCAATGTAGCAACCGGGTACGACCCGCAGACGCGCACTTATTCCGGCCAGCGAAAGCTTGTCGTGACGGGTCGAGTGCGATTTATCTACGGCGCAAGCGATCAGTCGTCGGCGGCGATGCGCCGGGAGACACTCGAAGGGATGAACCGACAGTCGCGCGATCGTGCGTCGCTGTTCATGGTTCGCGTCCGCAGCGGCGGGAATGCGGAGCAGGTTCGCGACTGGATCGAGAAGCAGCTGCCCAACGTGACGGCGATCTCGATTGCGACGGCCATCGCGCAAGTCGATGAGCGCCTCAGCTACTTCCGCCAGCTCGCGTTGATACTGGGCGCCGTGAGCCTGTTCGTTGGATTCCTGCTGGTAACGACTCTGGTGACGGTCTCGGTGAACGAACGCGCCGGAGAGATCGCCGTCATGCGTGCGATCGGCGTGTCGCGATCACACGTCATCGAGCAGATCGTGCTGGAGGGCGTCGCCATCAGTCTCGCCGGAGCCGTACTCGGGCTCGCGCTCGGACTCGTCACCGCACGCTATCTCAACACCATTCTTTCCGCGTTTCCCGGGCTGCCGATGGCGATCGACTTCTTTCTCTTTCAGCCAAGGGCGGCGTGGTCAGCGCTCGGACTTCTGATTGTCAGTGGCATCGGCGCTGGTATTTACCCGGCCTGGCGTGCGGCGTCCTTGCCGATCGCGGAGTCGCTGCGCCGAGAGGCAATCGCGTGAGCGCGACGGCAGAGTCTCCGCTTGTTTCGCTGCGGGAAGTGCGCCGTGATTATGCCCTCGGCGCCGAGCGTGTGCACGCGCTGCAGGGCGTGACGCTGGATGTCGAGCGCGGGGACTACGTGGCGATCGTTGGTCCTTCGGGCTGCGGCAAGTCGACACTGCTCAATCTGATCGGCGTGATCGACCAGCCGACGTCCGGCACCGTGGCGATCGAAGGCAGGCGCGTCGATGCGATGAGCGACCGAGAGGCGACGCAGTTCCGGCTGCGGAACATCGGCTTCGTGTTTCAGCGCTTCTATCTGATGCCGATTCTGTCGGCGCTAGAGAACGTCGCGCTTCCGATGGCGGAGGCCAAAGTGCCGAAGACAGAGAGAATCCGGAGGGCGACGGAGTTATTGAACTATGTAGGACTTGGCAATCGAGAGCGGCATCGTCCGTCGGAGCTTTCCGGAGGTGAGCAGCAGCGCGTCGCGATCGCCCGCGCTCTCGCAAATGGTCCGACCCTCCTTCTTGCGGATGAGCCCACAGGTGAGTTGGATGCCCGCACAGGCACGGAGATCATCTCGCTCTTCCAGCGGCTCAACAACGACGGAACCACGCTCGTTGTCGTGACCCACGACGAAGATCTGGCGAGTGCGGCGCGTCGCAAGATCCACATGCGTGACGGCAGAGTGGTGGACGCATGATCGGACAGCTCGCCCTCCGCAACATCACGTATAGGCCGTGGCGATCGGTCCTACTCTTCGTCGGCTTTGGAGTCGGCGTCGCGGTGATGATCGTGCTGCTCTCGATCGGCGAAGCGATGTTGTCGCAGGCACGAAATGAGAAGTTGGTGGGCGGTGGGACCATTACCGTGTTGCCCGAAGGGCTCGATGTGGAAGTCATGAAGACGGGAGGTGTTGGCGGGCTCTTTTTCTCGATCGATCATGCGTCCTTTCTCTACCATCAGGTGCTGGCGTCGCCGAGGTACAGAGGGGAGATCGCGGCGGTGGCGCCGCAGATCGAGGGAAGACTGCTCTACGTGCGGACGGCCGACGGTCACGAGTTTCCGGTTCACGCGAGCGGCGACATTCCCTCGGCGACGGCAGCGGTGGGCGCCGCGCCGGAAATCGTGGAAGGGAAATGGGAGAACGACGACGGTGACCGCCGCTGGGTCGCGCCGACACTTGTCGAGCTGAGAAACGAGATCGACCGCTTCCACGTGCCATCCGACAGTGTCGCCAACAGGGACACATGGGCGGAGTGGCACTACTTCAACGTCTTATCGCCGGATCGAAAGCGATGGGCCTTCATTTCATTCATCGTGGGCGGCGACGTCACGGGAACGGGATGGGGTGGCCAGATCGGAATCACTTTGAGAGAGCAGGGTCGAGCGACGCGGCGATTCGCTGCCAGGTTCGAAGACTCACTGGTAAGGTTTTCGACGTCGGACGCGAATCTCGTATTTGGTGATTCGGACGTCGTCGTCATACTTCCGGATGGTGACTATCAAGTGCGCGCGGCGGCGCGGGAGCAGAATGGGGCGCCAGGCAGAATTTCAGTCGCGCTGCGTGTCCATCCAGCGCCGTACGCGTATTTCCCCGGCGTCGCGATGGGCTCGGGCGGATTCGTCTCGGGCTACACTGTTCCCGCTCTCCGTGCGAGCGCGACGGGATACCTTTGCGTCGACGGTCGCTGCGAGCAGCTCAGCGACGCGCAGTCGTACCACGACCACAACTGGGGAGTCTGGCGCGGTGTCACCTGGGACTGGGGCGCGGCGCGCGCGGGACAGTACACGTTCCTTTACGGCCGAGTGTATCCGGGCGACAGCGCGGCATCGATTCCGCCGGTGCTCGTTTATTTGGTTGACTCGCTTGGGTTCCGCGCCGTCTTTCGTCCAAAGATGATTTCGTACGAGGATGCCCCGTCTGTAAGAATCGGGTCGAGTGTGCTGCGAGTTCCATCGCGTGCGCGTTTCGAGGATGCGCGAGGCGGTGACACGCTGCGTGTCGACATCACAGTCGAAGATGCGATTGCTACGGATACGCGGCCGCACCGAAACGCAAAGGATGGAAGCGGGCAAGCAGAGCGTGGCGATCCGCTCAAAAGCGAGAAGGCTCGGCCCTATTTCATCCAGATGAAGGGGACGGCACGGATATCGGGGCGGCTCGATGGCACACCCCTCTCAGGGACTGGAACCGGGTTCTTTGAGACATACCGCTGAAGGAGGGTAAACTGCAACTTACGACTACCGGCCGGGGGCCGTCGGCGAGTCGGCTCGGGGCTACGGGCTAAGACTTCAACGGTCGCTCGGGGCTACGGGCTAAGACTTCAACGGTCGCTTGACATCCTGACTCCGCGGCTTCCGATTGAACCCATGTCCGCGGAAATCCACATCGGTACGCAGGGCTGGAACTACGACGCCTGGGTAGGTCCGTTCTACCCGAGCGGCACGCGCCCCTCGGAGTTCCTGACTGTGTACGCACGAGCGTTCGACTCGGTGGAAGTTGATTCAACGTTCTATGCCTCGCCGGCCTCGGCGACGATCCGGAGTTGGGCAGAGCGGACGCCAAAGGGATTCGTGTTCGCTCTGAAGCTGCCGCAGGAAGTCACGCACGAGCAGAGACTTCGCGACGTCACCGGTGCCTCAGAGATCTTCTTCGAGCGCGTGCGCGAGCTGGGCGACAAGCTCGGTCCGGTCCTCGTCCAGATGGGGCCCGACTTTCAGCCGGGTGAGCTGCCGGCTCTCGTCGATTTCATCGGGCGAGTTCCGAGGGATCTTCGCATCGCGATCGAGTTCAGGCACAGGGGCTGGATCACCGACGGAGTGCTGGCGCTGCTCAAGGAGCACAACATCGCGCTCGTGTTGACCGATGGCCGCTGGATTCCGCGCAAGCTGATGCTGAGTCTCGCCGCGCGTCCCACCGCTGACTTCGGGTATATCAGATGGATGGGACCGAACCGCGATCTGGTGGATTACACGCGAGTTCAGGTCGATCGCTCGCACGAGGTCGATCTGTGGTCCGAAGCGATCGAAGAGATGTCGGAGAAGGTGTCGCAGGTTTACGGTTACGTCGCGAATACGTTTTCCGGCCACAGTCCGGCGACGGCGCGGGAGCTTCAGTATCATCTGGGCCAAACGCCCGTCGACCCGGATCTGCTTGGGGAGCAGATGTCATTGTTCTGACCTTTCTACGGCGAAAAGCCTTGAAACTACAACTTATGACTACCGGCCGAGAAACGGCGAACTGACGACTACCGGCCGGGAAACGGCGAACTGACGACTACCGGCCAGGGGCTGTCGGCGGGTCAGTTGTTGGCTGCGGGCTTTTGAAACGTCTGGGCTTCTCGGGAATCGAGGGGGCAACTGGGGCTAAAGATGTTCCTTGGGCACTATGGAGTGGCATTTGCGGCGAAGCGCGTGGCGCCGCGCACATCGTTGGGCGCGCTCACCTTTGCCGGGCAGTTTCTCGACGAGCTGTGGCCGATTCTTCTCCTGCTCGGTGTCGAGCAGGTCAGGATCGTTCCCGGGCTGATGGCGGCGAATCCGCTCGACTTCGTTTACTACCCGTACTCCCACAGCCTGCTGATGTCGATCGTTTGGGGAACGCTTGTCGGTTTTGCCTACTTTCTGTTGAGGCACTACGGCCGGGGAGCGTGGGTTATGGGCGCGCTGGTTGTGAGCCACTGGTTTCTCGATTTGCCGATGCATCGTTCCGATCTTCCGCTCTGGCCCGGCGCGTCCAGTCCCAAAGTGGGCTGGGGCCTCTGGAATTCCGTCCCCGCTACCTACGCGATCGAGTTCGCCATCTACGGGATCGGTATCGCACTCTATCTTCGCGCGACGCGCGCGCGGGATCGCATCGGCAGCTGGGGACTGTGGGCGTACATCCTGGTGCTGGCGATTCTCTATGTCATGAGCAACGGATCACCGCCGCCGAGCGAACGAGCGCTGGCGTGGTCAGCACTTGGTATTTGGCTGTTTGTGCCGTGGGCGTGGTGGGTTGACAAGCATCGCGAATACGTCGGCCGCATCTCGATTCCCATCGAGCGACCGACAACCTTCTGATCGTGGACCGACGCGGCCTCGACTGGATCAGTCTCGCGGCGATTGCTCTGCTCAACCAGATCGGCTGCACGTCGAAGCCGGCCTCAACGCCAGGTGTTGCCGTGACTCGTGAGCTGAGGCAGTCACCCTTCGGCAGAACAGCGGATGGCCAACCCGTGGAGCTTTTCACTCTCACGAATGCTCGCGGTATCGAAGTGCAGCTGACGAACTACGGTGGGATCATCACCTCGCTGAAGACGCCGGAT
>WNFP01008454.1_pt1 | contig 10845 bp, 6 predicted proteins | sample 5400201 | NCBI WGS metagenome assembly WNFP01 (sample SAMN13153355, study PRJNA577476) | soil metagenome | isolation source: 115 cm saprolite under Madrone tree | place: USA:California | collected 2016-06-14
GAGCTGCACTTCGAAGCGATCGAGGGCCAGCGAGAGCCCGTCCCCGCGGGCCTTCACGTAGGCCTCCTTGCGTGTCCAGCAGCGGAAGAACGCCGTGGCGTACTCGTCTGGCGCGGAGGTGGCGAGGGTTTTCACTTCGGCGGGGGCGAAGAAGCGGCGGGCGATATCCTCGCAGGCGAAGTCGGTCCGGATGCGCTCGACATCGACTCCGACCCGCCGGCCGCGCGTGACCGCGACGAGCCCGCATCCGCCACTGTGGGACAGGTTGAATTCGAGCCCGAGATTCTCGAGAGCCGGCTTGCCGTGGCGGCCCACGGCGAAGACGAGGGCCGCGGGAGCCCGATCGAGATAAGCCGCGAGGATTCTCCGCAGGGCGGCCCGGCCGGCGATGAAGCGGTGTCGATCGCGCTCGAAGTGGAAGCGCGCGGCGCGCGCCCGCTCGTCCTCGCTCAGGATGTCCGTGGCCGCCGCCTCGCTCCCCGCCGCGTCGAGGTCGACGCGCCAGAGGTGCGCTTCGTGGACGTCGAGAGGTGGGGGAGTCGCGGGCACGACCCAGACCATCCTGTCGCTCCGCGCGTCTGGGCCGGGGGCCGAGTTGGGCAGAGGCGGAACGCTAACGATAGGCCGCGAGCACCGCCTGGGCCATCTCGCGTGTCTTGGCGGTGCCGCCTTGATCGGGCGTGAGCGTCTTGCCGTCGCGGTAGATGCGACCCACCGCGGCCTCGAGGCGCTGCGCCTCGGCGCCCATGCCCATGTGCTCCAGCATGAGGGCGGCCGAGAGTATGGTGGCGGTGGGATTGGCGATGCCCTTGCCCGCGATGTCCGGCGCCGAGCCGTGCACCGATTCGAAGTAGGCCCAGCCGTCGTCGCCGAAGTTGCCGGAGGGCGCCAGGCCCAAGCCGCCCGCCGTCTCCGCCCCCAGGTCCGACAGGATGTCGCCGTAGAGATTCATGCACAGCACCACGTCCATGGACTTGGGAAAGCGCACGAGCCGCCGCGCGGCGTCGTCGACGTGGAAATGCTCGAACTCGAGACCGGCCTCGTGCACGATGCGCTCGGCGGTCTGCTGATAGAGCCCGTCCGTGCGCGGAAGCACGTTCGACTTGGTGATGCAGGTGACCTTGCCGGGCTTGCCCCGGGCCCGGCGCTTCCGGGCGAGGTCGCAGGCGAAGCGCGCGATGCGCTCGGCACCCTTGGGCGTCACGATCTTCACTGCGAAGCGCCCCTCGTCACCGAATTCCTTGATCTTGCGCCCCGTCCGGTCGCTCAGATCGGGCATGACGTTGACGAGATCGGCCAGCTCGCCTTCGCGGCCAGGATAGAGTCCCTCGCTGTTCTCGCGGAGCAGGACGTAGTCGATGCCGTCGGGATCGGCGAGGGGCGAGCGCATGCCCGGGAAGAAACGGATCGGCCTGACGCCGGCCCACGCGCTCATCTCCCAGCGGAGCCACGACACCACGGGCGAGGTGGAGGGCCCGGCCGCGCCGAAGAGCACGCCGTCGGCCTCGCGGGCCGCCTTCTTGGTCTCGTCGGGCAGGGGAGAGCCTTGCGGCGGGGTGAGGATCTTTAGGGGCACGCCGGTGCCCATCAGGAGCTCGCACGTGGCGTCCACCACCTCGAGCCCGATGCCTTCTCCGGGGAGCGCGACTATGGTTTTCATGGGGGTCTGCGTGGCCATACCAGGGGCCCTCTTTATTTAAGTACGTAGGGGTCATACCATAAACACGATGACGTTCGGGCAGAGAAGCTGAATTCCAGCCCGATGCTGGTGGCGCAGTCTAGCAAAAGCTCCGATCACTGCCTGCGGGAGGACGATGAACGGCGCCGCGCGAGGGCGCGGGATGGCGGGCGCGGGGCTCGGCGCGACGAGCGGCCCGCGCCGTCCACGCGCGCCGGCGGCTTGTCTTCCAACTCGATCCCGAACACCGCGGACAGCCGATCTTCGGCGATGCGCTTCCCCGCGACCGGGCGGTGGCGTGATACGGCGCCGGCCGTGGCCGACGTGAGCAGCGCCGCTTGGTCCACCTGGCGGAGCAGGAAGAACAGCTCCGGCTTCGCGTCGAGACGGATGCCCACCCCGTAGAGAACGGCGGCGACGTGCTTGCACACGTCAGTCCAGTCGGGGCAGGAGCAGTCCAGCGTCAGCTCGCGCGGCTGCGGGAACAGGCCCTCCCTGGCGTCGGTGAGCACGGACAGCACGTCGTCCGACAACTCACCGCGCAGCAGGCCGACGAGCGAACCGATCCGGCCCGTGCAGCGTGCGATGACGCCGCGCCATCGCGTCTTCGCGAGGGGGGCAAGGGTAATTGACACCTGGTACAGCTCGCTGCCGGCCACGAAGGCTGTGACACGACCCGCGGTGATGACAAGGTCCAGCACCGAGCCGTTTCTCAGATACGCGCGCCCACGGGGAAGGCGGTTGGCGAGATGGGCATAGCGCTCGAGGTTGTCGCACCACGCCTTGCCCCAGAAGGTGGCGGCCACCTGCCGCGTGCGCGGCGCGACGACGGGCTCGGCAGCGCGCTTGCTCCTCTTCAAGAGCTTCGCCAGCGCCAGGCTGCCGCGCGCCTTCTTCTCGCCCACCGACACGTAGGGCGGGAAGAAGTCCCAGTCACCCCTACCGTACCAAGCCATCGCGTTACCTTATCTCACATTTCATCTCACATTTCGCGCCGTCGATCGCTTCCCCTCGTCTTACGTTTCGGCCGTCGCCCGCCGCAGGTCGAGGGCCACCATGGTCATCAGCTCCTCGTCGCTCATCTCGGTGAGCAGCGTCTCGCCGCCGCCCTGGAGGACCCCGCGTACCAGCGCCTTCTTGTCCTCGATGAGCAGGTCGATGCGCTCCTCCACGGTGCCGCGGCAGACGAGCTTGTGCACGAGCACGTTGCGATGCTGGCCGATGCGGTAGGCGCGGTCGGTCGCCTGGTCCTCGACGGCGGGATTCCACCAGCGGTCGAAGTGCACCACGTGTGAGGCCGCGGTGAGGTTGAGGCCGGCGCCGCCGGCCTTCACGGACAGGACGAAGAACGGCACCGTCGGGTCCTCCTGGAAGCGCCGCACCAGCCCGCCCCGATCCTTCACGGGCGTGCTGCCGTGGAGCACGAGCCCGGCGCGGCCGAACAGGTCCGCCAGAAAGGCGGCCAGGGGCCCGGTGGCCTCGCGAAACTGCGTGAACACAAGCACCTTCTCCTGCTTCGCCGCCACCGCCTCCACGATCTCGCGAAGGCGCGCGAGCTTGCCGCTTCCCGCCTCGTCCCAGGCCCCCTCGCCCAGCCAGTGCGCGGGGTGGTTGCAGATCTGCTTGAAGCGCATGAGATACGCGAGCACCAGGCCGCGCCGCTCCATTCCCTGGGTGAGCCCGTCGATGGCGTGGGCCAGCTCGTCGACCGTCTTCTGATAGAGCGCGGCTTGCCGCGCGGAGAGCGGACAGAAGGCCTTCACCTCGGTCTTGTCGGGCAGGTCGGCCACGATCGAGCGATCGGTCTTGAGCCGGCGCAGGAGATAGGGCTGGATGAGCCGGCGCAGTGGCGCGTAGCTCTCGTCCCGGCGATCGGCCAGCCGCTTGACGAAGGCGGAGAACTCGCGCGCGGAGCCCAGCAGGCCGGGGTCGAGGAAATCGTAGATCGACCAGAGATCGCCGAGGCGGTTCTCCACCGGCGTGCCGGTGAGCGCGATGCGCGAGTGCGCCTTCAGCGTCTTCACGGCCTGTGTCTGCCGTGCCCCGGGGTTCTTGATCGCCTGCGCCTCGTCAAGGATGACCAGCGACCACTCGCGTGCCCGGAGCGCTTCCAGCCGCGCCAGCGTGCCGTACGTGGTGATGACGAGATCGGTGCCGACAAGATCGGCGCTCCCCAGATCGCCCAGCTCGCGCGCAGGCATGGCCGAGGGATGAGCGAGGAGGCTCGCCAGCGAGGGCGCGAAGCGGTCGATCTCGGCCTGCCAGTTGGCGAGCAGCGAGGCCGGCGCCACCAGGAGGTGCGGCGGGCCTCCTCGCCCTCGCCGCTTGTGCAGGAGGAGGAGAGCGAGCACCTGGATGGTCTTGCCGAGCCCCATGTCGTCGGCGAGGCAGACGCCGAGGCGCAGGGACGAGGCGAAGGCGAGCCACGACACGCCGATCTTCTGGTAGGGGCGCAGCGTGCCTCGAAGGTCGGCGCCCGGGTCGGCCGCCCCGAGCCCGCCCGGCCCGCGCAGCCCCTCGAGCGTTCGCCCGAGCCAAGTCCCGGCCTCGACGCGCGACCAGCCCTCCGCCGCCGCCAGCGCGGCGGCATCGTTCTCCGTGCGGGCGGCCCCGGCGAGCATCCGCATGCCCTCCAGGAACGAGAGCCCGCCGTCCGCGGCCTCGTCCCTCACCCGCTCCCAGTGGGCGAGTACCTCGCGCAGCCGCTCGCGGTCCAGCTCGACCCATTGCCCGCGGAGGCGCACCAGCCCGTCGTGCGACGCCAGGAGCTGGCGCACCTCGGCTGCCGTGAGCTTCTCGTCGCCCAGTGCGACGGTCACGGAAAAGTCGAGGAGCGCGTCCGTGCCGACGGCGCTGGGTTTCCTCTCCCCGACGCGCACGGCCACCTCGGGCCGCGGCGGACGCCGCGGGCGCCACCAGTCGGGGACGCGCACGACCAGCCCGGCCGTCTCCAGGTCCGGGATGGCGCGCAGGAAGCGATGGGCCTCGGCGGGCGTCCAGGCCATTGCCTGGTAGATCGCGCCCGAGTCAATCAGCTCCGGGAGCCATGCGATCTGCTCCGCGGCGCGCTGTAGCGGCACCAGGAGGTGGAGCAAGGCCTGCCGGTCGCCGCGCGTGGAGGACTCCTCGAGCGCGCGCGCGAGCGGACGGTGCTGCACCTTGCCGCCGGCGCCCGCGCGCACGGCGTAGGTCGCCAGGAAGGCGAATGGGTGGGCGTCATCGCCGCGGTTCTCGGCCAGGTGCAGACACACCCTGCCGACGACGTGCCATGAGGGGTGCCGCGCCCGCAGCCACTCGGCGACGGGGCCGCGGTGGGCACGGATCTCGTCGGCGAACGCGCGGTTGAGATCGGTCCAGCGCGCCGCGATCCAGTCCGCGTCGACGTACTCGCCGCCATCCATGGGCGGGACGGCGCCGGCCAGCCGGCTGCGCTCGTCCGGGGGACAGTCGACCTCGACGCGCTCGCGTCGATCCTCGAGGTCAGGCACGGCACAGAGGCGGGTGACGAACGTGCGGCCGAGGTCGCGCAGGAACGCCAGGGGAGGGGCGAGGGGAGCTTCGAGCTCGGTCGCGCCCAGGTCGAGCAGGGCGTATCCGGGTCCGTGCGTGAACGCGCGGAGGAGGCGAGCGCGGGCGGCGGCCGACAGTCCGTCGCCCGTCTCGTCGTCGCCAGCTGCGGTGTCCGCGAGCAGCGCGCCGGACGGCAAGATGGCCACACGCATCGGACGGAATGTAAGCGCTGGCGTCGCCCGGCGCAACCGGGCGGCAGACCAATGGCGGCATCAGGCTCAGCGGGAGCACCGACCGTGGGGCCCAACGGCTCGCGGGGGCCTAACCTGATCGTGGCATGTCACCGCGGGAGTCATATCAACACCAGGAAGCGGAGCCGGGCGGGATCGCTTATGATTGGCCTCACGCCAACCCAGGAGGGAGACGCCATGACCCTGACGCGGATCTCGGCCGACTGCCACATCGATATGCCCTGGATTCCGCCCGACCTTTTCACGGGGAATGCGAGGGCATCCTTGCGCGACCGCATGCCGTATGTCACGGACGGACCGGATGGCCCGACCTGGACATCGAAGAACGGCGCCTCCTTCGGGCTGTGGGGCGGGGTGGGGCCGTCGGGGCAGAAATATATGCCCGGGCTTCACTATCGGGCGGACGTGATGGCCTCGACGGGGCTGTACGAAGACGGCAAGAAGGGCATTCGGCGCCCCACCACTCCCGAGCTGCGCATCAAGGACATGGAGCGCGACGGCGTGCAGGCCGAGGTGATCTTCGGCATCCTGGGCGCGGCCACGCGGCTCAACGATCACGAGGCGGCGGGCGAGATGTTCCGCATCTACAACGACTGGCTGGTGGACTTCTGCCGCTACTATCCTGACCGGCACATCGGCCTCGCGTGCCTGCCCTACGGCGACATCGAGGCGGCCGTGGCCGAGATCCACCGCGTGGCGAAGATGGGTCTGCGCGGGCTCGAGCTCTCCTGCTCCTGGGACATGGATCCCATGTGGCATCCGGCGTGGGAGCCCCTCTGGAGGGCGGTGAACGAGGTCAACCTGCCCCTGCACTTCCACACCTTCCCGACCATGCCGCCCAGCGTGCGCGAGAAGGCCACCGGGCTTACCAAGCGCGCCGCGCTCTTCACCAGCGTGTCGGGCTTCCAGATGAACCTCATCAATATCCTGGCCGCGGTGATCGGCAGCGCCGTCCTCGAGCGCTATCCGAACATCCGCATCTCCTTCGGGGAGAGCGGCATCGGCTGGCTGCCCTATGCGCTCGATCGCATGGACTTCGAGTGGGAGGACCGCTTCCACGATCTCGGGCTCAAGATGAAGCCCAGTGACTACTGGCGCCGGCAGTGCAAGGCGACCTTCCAGTTCGACCGCATCGGCACGAAGCTCATCGACGACATCGGCGTGGAGACCCTCATGTGGGGCTCCGACTATCCGCACGGCGACGGGGTGTGGCCGGAGTCCTCCAAGTACATCGAGGAGCAGTTCGGTCATCTGCCCGCCGAGGTGACGCACAAGATCGTCTGCGAGAACGCGGGGAAGTTCTACGGCTTGATCAAGTAGCCGGATGGCCGACAGGTCGAGCCGCGGTCGCCTGCGGGCGATCGCGCGGCGGGTCATGGTCGAGCGGGGGCTCGAGGCGGATTTTTCTCCCGCCGCTAAGGCCGAGACGGACGCCCTCTCCGGTCCCGCGAAGGAAGCGGATCCGCCCGTCCGGGATCTGCGCAGTCGGCTCTGGTGCTCGATCGACAACGACGATTCCCGCGATCTCGACCAGCTCTCGGTGGCCGAGCCCTCGACGGATGGAGCGGTGCGGATTCTCGTGGCCGTGGCCGACGTCGACGCCCTCGTCGAGAAGGGTTCCGCCCTCGACGGGCACGCACGGGCCAACACCACCTCCGTGTACACGGCCGCGGCCATCTTTCCCATGCTGCCGGAGCGCCTCTCCACGGATCTGACGTCGCTCAACGAGGACGAGGAGCGCCTGGCCCTCGTCATCGACATGACGGTGGCGCGCGACGGCAGCGTGACCGCGTCCGATATCTATCGCGCGATGGTCCGGAACAAGGCGAAGCTCGTCTACAACGGCGTGGGGGCCTGGCTCGAAGGCACCGCCTCCGCTCCCGCGAAGGTGACCGCCGTGGCCGGGCTCGAGGAGCAGCTCCGTACCCAGGACCGTGCCGCCCAGGCCATGAAGACCCTTCGTCACCAACGGGGGGCCCTCAGCCTGGACACGATCGAGACGCGCGCCGTGTTCGACGGCGACGCGATCTCCGATCTCCGGCCCGACGAGAAAAATTGCGCCAGGGAGCTGATCGAGGATTTCATGATCGGGGCCAACGGCGTGACGGCCAGGTATCTCGAGGGCAAAGGGCGGTCGTCGCTCCGGCGCGTGCTGCGCTCACCGGAGCGCTGGGAGCGTATCGTCGAGCTGGCCGAGGGCTTCGGCGAGAAGCTGCCCGCGACGCCGAGTTGCCAGGTCCTCGAAGGGTTCCTCGCCGCGCGACACAAGGCGGACCCCGTGCGCTTTCCCGATCTCTCCCTCTCGGTCATCAAGCTCCTCGGCAAGGGCGAGTATGTCGTGGAGCGTCCGGGCGGGCAGGCCGACGGCCACTTCGGCCTTGCCGTCCGGGACTACTCGCATTCCACGGCGCCCAACCGGCGCTTTCCCGATCTGCTCACCCACCGGTTGCTCAAGGCGGCCATGGCGGGCCGTCCCGCCCCCTACGACGACGGAGAGCTGGACGCCCTGGCCCAGCACTGCACGGCCCAAGAGGACAATGCGACCAAGGTGGAGCGGCAGGTGCAGAAGTCGGCGGCGGCCCTGCTCCTGTCGTCGCGGATCGGCCAGCGCTTCGACGCCATCGTGACCGGTGCCTCGTCGAAGGGGACGTGGGTCCGCATTTTCCAGCCCGCGGTGGAGGGCAAGGTCGTGCGCGGCGCCGAAGGCCTGGACGTAGGCGACCGCGTGCACGTCGAGCTCCTCGACACGAATGTCGACCGCGGCTAAATGAATTCGTCGCGCCGACATCGGGGCCGGTGACCTCCGAGACCTGAAGACCGCCTGCCACCGCGGCGCCTCCGAGGTCGATGGTGGCCTTGTGGCTCTGATCCTTGTCACGATTCACCACGGCCAGGGTGAGCGTCCCCGCCGCCTCGTCGCAGGTGGCGGTGGCGTCGAGCAGCGAGAAGGGGCCGAGATCGGCCACGTGGTGCACGCGTCCCTTGCTCGCGTCCTCCCGCTCGGGCGGCAGATCGTACAGGGGGCCGTCGACATACACGTCCAGCGCCGTGTCGAGGGTGTGCTCCGCATAGAGGCGCAGGGGATGGTAGATGGTCTGGAGAAACAGCCCCTGCTTGTTCGTGAAGACCGCGCCGATGGCGTTGACGAGCTGGGCGAGATTCGCGAGCTTGACGGTGCGGCACTGCCGGATGAAGCCGTTGAGGTAGGTGGCCACGGCCAGGGCATCCGAGAGATCGAACTGCTCCTCGACGCCGCCCACGCGATCCTCGTGCTCCCGCTTGCGATACCAGACATTCCATTCGTCGAAGGCGACGTGAATGGGATGCGCGATGCGCTGGGTATGACGCACTCGCTCGAGGAGGGCGCCGCACAGGCGCACCGCTCGCTCCCCCTGATGGGCCGAGAACACGTTGGCGTAGTGATCGGGTTGCCCCGTGTAGAGGTGGATGCTGTAGTAATCGATCACGGGGGCCAGTCCCTGAATCACCGTCACATCCCAGTCGCTCACCCCGTTGTGACCACAGCCGATCAGCTCGATGGTGGGATCCGTGCGCTTCATCACCAGCGCGAAGGTCTTTGCCTTCTTGACGTAGTCCTCGGCACTCAGGCTGCCGATCTGCCAGCCGCCGTGCATCTCGTTGCCGAGCCCCCAGTAGCGCACGCGGTAGGGCTCGGGATGGCCATGCTTGCGCCGCAGGTTCGCCCACGACGTATTGCCGATGCCGTTGCAGTATTCCACCCACGCCTGCGCCTCGTCCATGGTGCCCGTGCCCATGTTGACGCAGATGTGCGGCTCGGTGCCCATGGCGCGGCAATACTGGATGAACTCGTCGGTGCCGAACCGATTCGACTCCTCCGCGTACCAGGCGAGCTCGCTCCGGCGCGGCCGATCATCGAGCGGCCCCACACCGTCGAGCCAGTGGTATCCGCTGACGAAGTTGCCGCCGGGCCATCGCAGGATGGGTATGCGCAGCGGTCGTACCACGTCGAGCACGTCACGCCGGAATCCGCGCTCGTCACTGAGCGCCGATCCCTCATCGAAAATGCCGCCATAGATGCAGCGGCCGATATGCTCGATGAAGTTCCCAAAGATCCGCCGGTCCACCGTCCCGATCTTCCGCTTCAGGTCGATCCCAATCGTGGCCATGGCCCGGGAGTCTAGGGAACGGATCGATACCTGTCAACGTGACACGTCTCGTCGGATCGCAGGATCGCCCCCTCACCCTGGCCCTCTCCCCCTCCGGGGGCGAGGGAATCGAAGCGATTGATCCGGACGAGTGGAGTCGGACGGGTGGCGCCGGGGGAAGGGGCGGCGCGAGGGGCGGAGTGGGCCCTTCGCGAGTGTGCGCAGCCCGAAGGGCTGCGATTCACGAAGCGTAGGGTGGCGAAGCCCCTTGCGCCGCCCCTTCCCCCGACGCCAGGACCCGTCCGCCTCGCGCGTGAAGATGCAGGCACCACCACCGAAGATGCGGGCACCACGCGTGTTGACTCCCAAGCAAAGCGCTCGCTATAGTGCGGGCGGCCTCACGCTTGGGCCGAGGAGGTTCTATGGTCAAGGTCGACCGTCGTGGTTTTCTCCGCGTAGCCGCCGGCGCCGCTGCCACGCTCCCCGCCGTCCGCCGCGCCTCCGCACAGTCGAAGCCCACCATCACGTACTGGAACGGGCTCACGGGGGCGGACGGCAAGGTGATGGACGAGCTCATCGATCAGTTCACCAAGGACACCGGGGTGCGCGTGGAGCAGCAGCGCATTCCGTGGGCGGATCTCTACGCCAAGCTCCAGGTCTCGGTACCCGCGGGGCAGGGACCGGACATCGCGCTCATCCATACCGTGGAGGTGTCCCACTTCGCCAGCGACGGCGTGCTCGAGGCCATCGACGAGTCCGCGGCCGCGGGCAAAGGATTCCGCGGCGACGAGTACCTCCCGTCGACCTGGCAGGGCGGTGTCTATCAGGGCAAGCGCTACGCCATTCCCCTCGACGTGCCCCAGCACATCCTCTATCTCAACGTGAAGGTGATGCGCGACGCTGGCCTCGTGGCGGCCGATGGCAAGCCCAAGGTGCCGGGGAGCCGCGACGAGCTTCTCGCCATGTCGAAGCAGCTCACCAAGGGCGACACCTTCGGCTTCTCCATCGGCACGGTGAACCCGGGGAAGTACACGTGGGGTTTCCAGAACCTGCTCTGGCAGAACGGCGCCAACGTCTACACACCGGATCTCAAGCGTTGCGCGCTCGCGGAGCCCGCGGCCATCGAGGTGGCGGATTTCTGGGGCGCCATCCAGGCTCAGAATAAGATCGCCCTGCCTGCCAATGCCAACTGCCGCGACGCCTTCATCGCGGGCAAGCTCGCCATGTGGATCGCCGGATCCTGGAACTTCACCGGCCTGCGCGAGGCGAAGGTGGACTT
>WNFP01028765.1_pt1 | contig 10845 bp, 10 predicted proteins | sample 5400201 | NCBI WGS metagenome assembly WNFP01 (sample SAMN13153355, study PRJNA577476) | soil metagenome | isolation source: 115 cm saprolite under Madrone tree | place: USA:California | collected 2016-06-14
AACGAAAACATAAGGCGATGGTTGGCAATCAAGTCCGAGTAATGTTCGAAGGCGAATCGAATGAGAGCGAACTGCTCTGGCAGGGAAGGATGGAAACGCAGGCGCCTGATATCGATGGGTGCGTCTTGATTAACGATGCACCTGAAGGCCTGGTTCCTAAACCCGGCGAATTCGTTAACGTGCTGATTGAAAGAGCCCACGACTACGATGTAATCGGCCGCATCGTGGTCTAGGTCTGGAGTCCTTACCATGAAGTATCTGACAGCAACGGCGCTCCTTGTTTGTTCATTCATTCCGGCTCTCAATGAAACAGCGGCTCAGGATAAGTCCTGGATAGAAGTCTCTCCCAAAGGCGACTTCTTCAGTGTGTCTATGCCGAATCAGCCGACTGAAAAGGAGCAGGCAAGACACTTTGGAGAAATCGACGCTAAGGGGAAACTATATGAGTCGGAGTCTGAGGGTGCGAGTTACGCAATCTGGTCGCTCACAGACAGCAAATATCGCTCGACCCGAGATGTGGATGAATATCTTGATGTGTGTGCGCAATTGATTTGGGGCGACCTGTTGAAATCCGCGCGGGATCAGTTGCCGGAGGACGTCCGCGCAACGGCCGGAATGACTTACGTCAAGGAATTGCCGGCCATGCCTCTTCCCGGACGCGAATACTCGTTTACTTTGGGCGCCGCAAGCGGGACTACGCACTTGTATGTTACAAAGTCACGCATTTACGTGCTGATGGTGGTGTATCCGGCTGGAGGTGTGTGGGCGCAAGAGAAGTTTTTCCCGTCATTTGTTGTCTCGGGAACCACGCTAATGCCGCCGCAAATTAACGCAGGTCCTGGCGGTTACGGCCCGGTCGTGACGAACAGCGACCCAACTGATTACAATCGAATCTTCTCCGGCCGTGAAGTTACTCAAAAGGCCCGCGTCCTCGAGAAGCCTGAGCCGACTTACACGGAAACCGCGCGCATGTTTGGAGTTGAGGGCACGGTCGTTCTTCGCGCGGTTTTCTCGAAAATCGGTGAAGTAACAAACCTCCATGTCGTAAGGAAACTTCCACACGGTTTGACGCAACAGGCAATTACAGCGGCGCGCGCGATAAGATTCACGCCGGCAATGAAAGACGGACAACCGGTCTCGATGTGGATGGAACTTCAATATAACTTCAACCTTTACTGATCTCTCGCTCAACTGCGGAACGATGATAGCCAAGAAACAATCCAGCGATGAACTGAATCCAAAGCTTGTTGTTCCCGCAAACGAGATCCCGCCGCGAAAACGCCGCACCGCGGGTGATTATTTTGCGCTCGCTGTCTCGACGTGTGGCGTTGGTTATTTTCCCATCGCCCCCGGCACAATGGGCTCGCTGGTGGGCGTGGGTCTGTTCGTAGTCATTTGGGTGGAGAGTTTTTCATGGCTCGAAGCGCATGCGGTCAGAGGGCGGCTCAACCTACATTATATTTTTACTCTTCAGATGTCGTTCATGTTGGTCATCATTTTCCTGCTAACGATGGCCGGAATCTGGGCGGCCTCTCGCGCTGAGAAACTTGTTAAGAAAAAGGACCCCTCGATAGTGGTCATCGACGAAGTCGCGGGTCAAATGATTGCTCTGTTGTCAGGGTCGTTTTGGGCTCCCACCTGGTGGAGTGTTCTCTCGGCGTTCCTGTTATTTCGCGCGTTCGACATTTGGAAGCCCTATCCAATCAGACGACTCGAGCATCTCGATTCCGGATTGGGGATTATGCTGGACGACGTACTGGCTGGAGCTTATGCCCTGATCGTCAATTCGGTTCTGATCTCGGCCTACCTGTTGTGGTTTCCCTTTGCTGGTTAAGGCATGCGTCAACACTCGACGCAAATTCGACAGGCTGCTACCATACCCTCTCTCTTGCAAACACGAATCAAATAATCACGCGCTTCTTGATGTCCAAAACCCAGACCAGGATTTTTGTCGCCGATGATGTGAGCGATAAAGGCTTGCAGCCTCTGCGTGACGCCGGCTTTCTGGTCGACAAACAGACCGGGCTCGCGCCCGAGGCTTTACTCCGCGCCCTGGCCGACAGCGAGGGCCTGGTTGTCCGCAGTGAGACGAAAGTAACTCCTGACGTGATGGATGCGGCCACGAAGCTGCGCGTGATCGGTCGCGCCGGAGTGGGCGTCGATAACATCGACGTGCCGGCGGCCACTGCTCGAGGCATCGTCGTGATGAACGCGCCCGATGGCAACACGATTACCACTGCCGAGCACACACTCGCTTTGCTCATCGCCCTGGCGCGCAACATTCCGCAAGCCAGCGCGAGCGTGAAGGCGGCCAAGTGGGAGCGGAAACGTTTCATCGGCGCCGAACTGCAAGGCAAAACTCTGGGAGTCATAGGCCTCGGCCGCATTGGGCGCGCCGTGGCCGCGCGGGCACGCGCCTTCGGCATGAAGATCGTTGGGCACGATCCCTTTATTGCGCCGGACCAGGCGCGGGACCTGGAAATTGAGTCGACTACACTGGATGAAGTATTTTCGCGCTCGGATTTTCTTACCGTGCATACGCCTTTGACGTCTGAAACTCGCGGACTCATCGGCCCCAAAGCCTTCGCCAAAATGCGAAAAGGGGTGCGCGTGATCAACTGCGCCCGCGGTGGATTAGTAGACGAGTCTGCGCTGTATGAAGCCATCAAATCAGGAGTAGTGGCTGGTGCGGCTTTGGATGTTTTTGAGCTCGAGCCGCCTCCGCCCGATCATCCACTGCTTAGTCTTGACGAAGTGATCGTTACTCCGCACCTTGGGGCTTCGACGACAGAAGCGCAGGAGGGCGTGGCCGTCACCGTCGCGGAACAGATGCGCGACTATCTACAGCGCGGGACTTTGCGCGGCGCCGTCAACGTGCCGGCATTGGGTGCGAAAGAATTGAGCGCGCTGCAACCTTACCTGGCTTTGGCTGAAAGTCTGGGCCGGTTTCAGGCGCAACTCGTCGATAGCGCCGTCAGAGAGGTTCGTCTGGAGTTTGCCGGAGAGATGGTCGAACTGGATGCCGCTCCTGTGACCCGCGCATTTCTGGCCGGATTGCTGCGGGATGTCAGCGCGCGCGTCAATGTCGTCAACGCATTTGTGATTGCCGAAGAACGACTTTCGCATCGAAGCCGCGCCACGCGGTCGCATGCTGGTTATGCACAATCGCGATGTCCCCGGAGTGATTGGCCGCGTTGGCACCATTCTTGGTGAGCAAGGCATTAACATCAGCGCGTTCCATCTAGGCCGAAGAGAGCGGGGCGGGGAAGCAATGGCCGTGATCGAGGTTGACGCGCCTCTGGATCGAGAAACGATTGATAGTATTCGTAACTTTAATCCAGTGATTTCAGCAAGCCAGATAGAATTGTGATGTGGCGATGCCTTCTTGCTGGATTCTCAGGTTGACCTTGGTGGCTTGAGTGGAGGCGGCGTCTTCCGCGTGATTGAGAGAGGACTGATCGCCCGACCGGAGTTGTTAGGAATAGTCTATGAGGGTCACCAACAATTTGAAGTGGTTTTCGCACCTCCGTTTACATCTATGAGGCCGGACGGCACCTTTCTGCAGTAGGAGCCAAGGCGAAGCCGCTCGGCGAGACTGGACATTCGACAATGATTCAACCAGATCCCAAAGAGCGGCCAATGCGCTCACGCATCGATTCAATCGATCTGCTGCGCGGCATTGTGATGGTGATCATGATGCTCGATCACACGCGAGATTTTGTTCATTACGCGTCCTTCCAATTCGATCCAACCGACCTGACAAAGACCAACGTCGCGCTCTTCTTCACGCGCTGGATTACGCACTTTTGCGCGCCCATTTTTGTTTTCCTTGCGGGCACTGGAGCCTATCTTCAGTTTGCTCGGGGGAAGAGCAAGAAAGACTTATCCCGGTACCTCGTCGCGCGTGGTTTCTGGCTGATCGTGCTTGAGTTCACTCTGGTGCGAATCAGCGTGACGTTCAATCTTGACTATCGCTTTTTGGGAGTTATGCAGGTTATCTGGGCAATTGGTGTCTCGATGATCGTGCTGGCAGCATTGATTCATTTGCCGGTGCGGGTTATCGCCGGATTCGGCGTAACGATGATTGTCCTGCACAATCTGCTCGACCGCTTTCACGTGCCAGGCTGGGGCGGGCCGGAGAGCGCGGTGCCCGGTCTATGGTCGAAGCTCTTCATAATTCTGCATCAGGGAAATGAGGCCTTCCCGATCTTAGGCTGGCCCAGCCCGGTCGTGTTCGTGCTCTATCCGCTAATTCCCTGGATCGGCGTGATGGCCGCCGGCTATGCGTTTGGCGCGATCTACAAGTATGACCAGCCGCGGCGACGGCGACTGCTACTGATCATGGGAAGTGCAGCGACACTTGGTTTCGTCTTGCTTCGTGCCGTTAATTATTACGGCGACCCGGCGCCCTGGTCCCGGCAGAGTTCGATCGTGTTTACAGTTCTTTCATTTCTAAACACAACCAAGTATCCGCCGTCGTTACTGTTTCTGCTGATGACCCTGGGACCTGCGCTGTTGGCTCTGGCCTATTTCGAACCAAGCACCGCTGCACCAGGTTCAGGCGAGTCTGGTCAGACGTCTGCGTTTGCCGGGCTGCGGCGTTTCTTTCTCACCTTTGGGCGCGTGCCGCTCTTCTTCTATCTTTTGCAGTGGCCCACGTCGCACTTCATAGCAGTCTTTGTGCACTTTGTCGCGGGCAAACCCTGGCGCTGGATGTTTGGCAGTCTGACCGGGGTTGAAGGCCCGCCGCCGGGAATTGGCTTTTCTCTCTGGGTCGTGTACGCGTGCTGGATTGCCGGCGTGCTGCTGCTTTATCCGCTCTGTAAATGGTTCGCGGGTGTGAAGGCGCGCCGGCGGGATTGGTGGTTGTCGTACTTGTAATAGTAGAAGCCGATGCTCAGTGAAGCGGTCAACCATTATCATGATTTGCTGGCCGACGAAGAACTCGCGCAGAGTTCGTTGACCATGCTGGACCACGGCCTCGAACGCGCCCGGCTGATGTTTGGCGGGCGGCGGCTGTCGCCCTATCTGCGGCCTCACTTTGTTACTGAAGAAGACTTCGCTCGCGTCAGTCAGGTTTGCGAAATCGTTTGGGGCGCGATTGAGAAGGTCAAGGACGCGGCCGTTACCGACCTCTCTTTGCTGGATGAACTTGGCCTCACAAAGGTTGAGCGCGAACTGGTTCAGATCGATCCGGGTTATCGCGCGGTCTCACCCACGGCGCGCCTCGATTCATTTCTAACCGAAGACGTGTACAGCTTTGTCGAGTTAAATGGCGAAAGCCCGGCGGGCATCGCTTATGCCGATGCGGCCTTCGAGGTCTTTGCTCAGCTTCCGGTGATGAAGCGATTCGCGGAGAGGTACAACTTGCGGCGGTTTGAGGGCCGGCCCCTGATGCTGAAGGTGCTCGTCGATTGCTATGAAGAGTTTCTCGGCGCCAAACCCGTCCGCGCTCCCCAGATAGCAATCGTTGATTTGAAAGGGATGCCCACACAGAAAGAGTTTGAGCTCTTCCGCGAGTACTTTGAAGCGAAAGGGTATCCGTCAGTGATCGCATCGCCGGACGAATTGGAGTTTCGCGACGGGCGCCTGCGCGCAGGTGAATTCGAAATCGACATTGTCTACAAGCGTCTGCTGGTTAATGAGTATTTGCCGATCATGGGCCGGCATCCGGCGCTGCTCGATGCTTATCGAGCGCGGGCGGTGTGCATGGTCAACAGCTTCAGATCCAAGATTATTCACAAGAAAGCGCTGTTCGCCGTCCTTACCGACGCCAGGCACTCTGAGCTCTTCAGCGAGGAGGAACGGGCGATGATTAGCGGCCACGTTCCCTGGACGAGACAAGTGCGTGCGGGCAAGAGCGATTATTTTGGCGAAGAGATCGATCTGCTCGAGTTCATCGGCGAGCAACGCGATCGTCTGGTGCTCAAGCCAAACGATGACTACGGCGGACACGGAATTTACATCGGCTGGAACATAGATAAGATTGGTTGGGACGAAGCGATTCATAACGCGCTCGCGAACGGCGATTATCTGGTGCAGGAGCGCGTGCCGACCGCGCGCGAAGTTTTCCCGGCCCTGACGACGGAAGGAACGATTGCGTTCGCCGAGCAGCTCGTCGATCTCGATCCACTGCTCTTCAACGGCAAAGTTGGATCGGCGTTCACGCGGTTGTCTTCGAATGAACTGGCGAATGTCACCTCCGGCGGCGGCATGGTTCCAACTTTCATTATCAGCAAGCGCTGAACCTGGGTGGCGTGAGGTCAGAACCGGGAGCAGTAGCGACCGGGTCTCAATGCTCCACCTAATCTGAGATCGATAGTGCGACCCGGTCGCTACGGCTCCCGGTACTGACCTCAGTTAGCCCGCGCATTGACATCGCCGTCGTTATCGCGCTAACGTGTAATCCCGTGGATCCCACGGACAAAAATTCCAAACAAATTGCAGTCGCAGTTATCCCCGCTCGCTACGGTTCAAGCCGTCTGCCCGGCAAGCCTTTATTGCAGATCGCCGGCAAACCATTGATCTTGATGCGCGAATATTTGACGCGGTCACTGCGGCCGGGTTCGAAGCAGAGATGACGCGCGGGGATCATGTGAGCGGCACCGACAGGATTGCGGAAGTGGCGCTCAATCTTGACGCGGAGATTATAGTTAATGTGCAAGGCGACGAGCCTTTGATCGAGCCCGCGACGATCGACCGCGCGGTCAATGAACTGTCGATCAACGCCGAGGTGCAGATGGCTACTACTTCTGAACCGATTACCAAAGCGGCTGAGGTCTTGAATCCGGCGGTAGTTAAGGTCGTAGTCGACGGTGATGGCTATGCCTCTTCCTTTTCTCGCAATCCGATTCCGTGGCCTAATCAGGCCGTCGCCCAGCATGGCTCGATCGAAGCAGCGCTCAGGAACACTCCGGCGCTGCTTTTTTCTTTTAGAAAGCATACTGGTCTCTATGCGTACCGGCGCGATTTTCTTTTGGAGTTCGCCGGCTGGCCGCAGTCAGAATCCGAGCGCCGGGAATCGCTCGAGCAGTTGCGCGCTTTGGATCGCGGGGTAAAAATTAAGGTCGTCGATGCTGCGTCACCATCGATTGGAGTCGATACGATCGAAGATCTTGAACACGTGCGGGCGTTGCTCGCGCGCGAAACACGAATCGCCGTTTAGAGGGCGAATTTATCGGCCGAACTTGGTGGCACAGACTTCAGTCTGTGGATCCCGTGACCAATCACAGACTGAAGTCTGTGCCACTCAAAAAGGGATCGGCGCACAAGATTAGTGCTTTGGAATTGAGGATTGAATGAGCGCTGGAGATTGGATTGGCCTGGGAATTATCGCGCTCGTGATCGTCGGCGGGTTGCTCCTGCTCAACCAAATCACCAAGCCGTATGACGTGAAGGACGAAGAAGAGTTTCAGCGACGCAGAAGAGAAGGCGGGCGGGCCACCGGATTGATGGGCTTGCAGGGGATTTTGGACCCGGCCGCAAAGAAGGCCGTCGAGGTTCAGCAGGATTTGCGCCGCGGGATTTATGACGACGAAGAAGAGCCCGACGATCCGCCGGAAGCGGGAAGAAAAGAATAGGTCCCATATGATCTGGAAGTTCTATTAAAGATCCAAAAGGAGAGTTTTAATGCCTAAATATATTTTCGTAACGGGGGGCGTGGTTTCGAGTTTGGGCAAAGGCCTGGCGGCTTCTTCGATCGGAGCTCTGCTCGAAGCGCGCGGTTTGCGAGTGACTTTGATCAAACTCGATCCATATATCAACGTCGATCCCGGGACTATGTCGCCGTTTCAGCACGGCGAAGTCTTCGTCACCGACGATGGCGCCGAGACGGATCTCGACCTCGGGCATTACGAGCGCTTCACGCATGCTCATCTTTCCCAGGCGAATAACTGGACCACCGGACGCATTTATCTTTCGGTGATCGAGAAAGAGCGCCGCGGCGATTATCTCGGCAAGACCATCCAGGTCATTCCCCACATCACCAACGAAATCAAAGCCGCGATTCGCGCGGTCACTCCCAACGGCGAAGCCGATGTCGTGATCGTCGAAATTGGCGGCACCGTGGGCGACATTGAATCATTGCCTTTCCTGGAAGCGATTCGCCAGATGGGCAACGAAGAGGGCCGCGAGAACGCGCTGTTTATTCATGCGACGCTGGTGCCCTACATTGCCGCCGCCGGCGAACTAAAAACCAAACCGACCCAGCATTCAGTGCGTGAGTTGCGCGAGATCGGCATTGCGCCCGACGTCCTGCTGTGTCGTTCCGATCGGCCGCTGTCGCACGATCTGCGCGCGAAGATCGCTCTCTTCTGTAACGTTAAGGAATCGGCGGTGATCAGCGCGCAGGACGTCGACACCATTTATGACGTACCCCTGTCGCTGCACGATCAGGGTTTGGACGAGCTGATCGTTTCGTCTTTGCAGTTGAAAGAAATCGCAGCCGCGGTCGACCTTACGGGATGGCGCAAACTCGTCTCGACGGTGCGGCAGCCTTCGTCGGGCGAAACGGCGATCGCGATCGTCGGCAAGTATGTCGAGCTCGAAGATTCATATAAGTCTCTGCGCGAAGCCCTCACTCATGGCGGCGTCGCCAACAATCTGCGTGTCAACGTTCGCTGGATCGAGTCGGAAGAGTTGATGGACGACACTTACGAGTCGCGGCTGCGAGATTTTGACGCCATCCTGGTGCCGGGTGGCTTTGGCAAGCGCGGCGTCGAAGGAATGATCCGGGCCATCTCTTATGCCCGGCGCACGCGCACGCCATACTTTGGAATTTGTCTGGGCATGCAAACCGCCTGCATCGAGTTTTCCCGCTACGCTTGTGATTTGAAAGATGCCGACTCGACTGAGTTCAACATCGAAACTCCTCATCCGATCATTTTCAAACTACGTGACCTGGTTGATGTTGAGCAGCTCGGCGGCACGATGCGTTTGGGAGCCTGGCCGTGTCGTTTGAGTGAAGGCTCGCTCGCCCGCGAAATTTACGACGACTCAGAAGAAATCAGCGAGCGGCATCGTCATCGCTACGAATTTAATCCCGCCTACCGCGAGCGGCTGGAGCGGGGAGGGCTGGTATTCAGCGGCGCCTCTCAGGACGAGAAATTTATCGAGATCGTGGAACTGTCGCGAGATGAACACCCATGGTTTCTCGCCTGCCAGTTTCATCCGGAATTCAAGTCGAAACCATTGGCTCCACATCCGCTGTTCGCATCATTCGTGCACGCCGCATTTCAGAATCGTTTGCAGACTGAGACTTCGCTTGAACAGATTGGTGAACCGGAAACTCCGGCCCTGGAACGCGTCGCGACTGCGAGTGAGAATTAGACTTGCGCGGGTTGGCCGCTGGCTTCCTTCTTTAACTTGATGCGTCTGACTAGGGTCTTCTCCGGCAGGATCATTAGAGTCCCTGCTATCGTATTTCCCTTGACGGTCAATTCCCAGAGACCGTGAGTGTTCCCGCGAGTGAAATCACAGACTAAGGTCCGTTTCTCTGAATCGTATTTGAAGTCCAACACACCCATTAGTTCAGGTTTGCCGTTGACGATCTTATCCGCCGTGATCGTGACGTTGCCCGCCGGATCCGGACCTTTCGCAATGCGATAGACAATCTGTTCGTCGTGACAGGAAGCTCGGTTGCCCACACAAATCGAGCCACCGGTCCAATAGCCAACCAGCTCAGCGCCGTCGTCAGTGATCGCAATTGCGGTTGTTCGGCTGGGGATGATTGAAACCGCGCCGAGAACCAGAAGAATGATTAGTTTTATCATTTGTCCGGAATGCATGCTCAGCTTAGTCATGGACGTTGTAGACATGATCGATGATGCAAACTTTCCATAGGTAATCAAGAAGCATTTCTCAACTCGACCAGGACAGCGGCAGCTTTCGCCTTCAAGTGGTGTCTTACTTTGCGGTTTTTCCCTTGCAGATTTGCGCCTTGGCGTGAAAAAGTCCTGTGCGAAAAAGTAGTTTCACGCAAAGACGCCAAGGCGCGAAGATACGCAGAGTCAAAACAAGACGCTACTCGCCTGCGCCGAACAATGCGAAAAACCTTTCCATAAGCGATAATGCTTAGGCTCCCTGATCAGACTCAATCATGCTTCAATGCCCCAGATGTGCCCGCCAATTTCCCGATGACGTATACGTCTGTCCCGATGACTTCACTCCTCTGCGAGCTGACGAGACGATTGCCGATGTTCTGATCGATCCGCTAATTGGCCGCGTCTTTGACAATAAGTACCGTTTGGATGAGCGCCTGGGCGGCGGCGGCATGGGTACTGTCTATCGCGCCACGCATCTGATGATCGAACGGCCGGTTGCCGTAAAGGTGCTTAGCCAACGCTTTGTGGGCGACGAGACAGCACAGCAGCGGTTTCGCCGCGAGGCACGTGCCTCAGGCCGCATGCAGCATCCGAACGCCGTCATGGTCAACGACTTTGGCGCGACCGAAGACGGCTGGCTCTACATCGTGATGGAGCTGCTCGAGGGCCAGACGCTGCGCGATCTGCTGGCGCGGGAAGCGCCGCTCGATCCCGCCCGCGCTGTTTCGTTCATGATGCAGACCTGCTCGGCTGTCGGTGCAGCGCATGAGGCGGGATTGATTCATCGTGATCTAAAACCCGCGAACATCTTTATCGAGCAGCGGCCCAACCTCGCCGCGGTTGTGAAAGTCCTTGATTTCGGAGTGGCGAAGTTCGTGGTTGAGGAGCATGACGACGATTACAACACCCTGACTCAAGTGGGCGCAATCATCGGAACGCCGCGCTACATGTCGCCGGAACAATGTTCCGGCGTCGCCCCGCTCACGCCGGCGTCGGATGTCTACAGCCTGGGAATAATTCTTTA
>WNFP01004803.1_pt1 | contig 10843 bp, 10 predicted proteins | sample 5400201 | NCBI WGS metagenome assembly WNFP01 (sample SAMN13153355, study PRJNA577476) | soil metagenome | isolation source: 115 cm saprolite under Madrone tree | place: USA:California | collected 2016-06-14
GACCGATGGTGCAGGCAGAGAGAGCCGCGTTGAGAAATCTGCGACGGTCCACAGCTGGGTTACCCGCTGACCCGCATAATGTTCTTTTCATAGCCTTTCTCCTGGCTTTTGAATTGTGCGTCTCGCCACCGCGATTCGTGGATGTGAAAATTGAGTCGGCCATTCGCCGCACATCTTAGGTTGCGTCTTCCCTCAGGTTGTTGGGAGAAGAGGATGCGGCCCGACTTAGCGAAAGAATCGCACTTTGAAGCGCCATTCTTCCCGGAGGCGTCGGGCTCCGGACCCTTCCGTGGTTGTTGCTGACGGGAACATAGAGCCGCCCAGCCCCGCTGGGAACTGTCAAAGGTAACAGTTCTCCACGCGAGAATAGGAACTGGGCCGACCGATTAGAAGGAGACGAAGTGCTAGAAGGATTGGAGTCAAGAGCATTCACACCAGCTAAGACGGACTCAGTGCCTGGTAAACGCTGCCAGCTCAGACGGTCGATGCAACACCATCTAACCAGTTGATCCGACAATACTTCCGCATGAGAATCGTTCTATATGGCAAGACTCAATCAGAACCTAAGCAGGGCAGTGTTCTTTTTGAATCAACACTCGCGAACGAAATCGGCTTCGTGGACTCCTAATAGAAGACTTCGAGCTAGTGTTGCGTCGACCCATTGAAACCGCCGCGTTTACCAGGCACTGACAAGCTTGCGCAAACCGGAGTAAGATCATCCCAGCATGCCTTCCGGCATTGGTAATTGAGCACCGAAATGAGTGACCCGAACCCCTCGAACATCACCCCACGAGCTAACGAGACATTCAGTGAAACGTATGCTCGACTCGCGAAGGAAGGAACGGCGAGCGAAATCTCGAAGCCGGAGACAATGATGTTCTACCCCCTTGTAGGATCGCTGTCCGCGCTCGCGGTTCGGTTAATCGGTCGACTCGTGCATCGGTCCCGATAAGTCAGATTACGAACATCTCCCTTTGGCCGAGAATCATATGTACGGTTAGCGCGTCACTTGGCCCGTGATCGTGGGGTGGCAGGCGTGGCCATATCACTAGCGTTCGTTTTTCGGATTCTTTGGTGCCGGTGGGGACCAACGGGACATTTTTACCTCGGCGGCATCGAAGAAGAAGTGCTCAGGCGCGCGTTGCACGGTTTGCGCGTGTTGCTCGTCTTCCCTCGTTGCAGCTGGCTCAAAATGCCTCAGGGTGCCAGTGACTTTTACAGTCTGGCCCCTGCGAAAGTGAGCATAGAGATCGTTTTCTTTTGCGGCGCCTGATTCCTTGGCCGCATAGACATAGGCACCCCAATTGTTGAACGCGAGCCAAAAGCCTTGTTTTCCGTCGTACAGGGTTCCCACGACCGTGATCTTCTGGCCGACCTTGGGCATCATCTCGCGTTTGAACTTTGCGAATGCTGGGCTATCGCTCTGTGCGGCGGCCGCAACTACACACGCGGACAAGACCAATGCCGCCGTTATGCGATTGATGGTGGAGCAAATCTTCAGGAGCACTGCACTTAGTGCACAGGCCACGACCTTGGGCGAGGAACAAGATTGGTTCATATATCGACTCTAATTCTAGCTCCTATGTCCAAATGAGACGAGAAGTCTTATATATCGACGCTGGGAAGGCTGTAGGCGCAGAAGTCTTAAGCATTATCGTAGGATTCCTGTGCCGCGTTCCCAGTGTTCGCAATGAGGAAATCGCACCGTTTTCGCTGCCGATAAGGTGTTGGCTAGGGACAGGCTTCGTTCAAGTCCGCTAATCGTCCATGCAGAGGCTAGTACCAACTTGCACGGGAAGCTTGTAATCAGTGACCGGCGTGAGTATCGGGTACAAAGTTTTTGGGTCGCCCCCGGGCAGATTGTGCAGGGTCCCGAAACTCGCTTGTGCCTCCGAACAGGCTGGAGGAGAATAACGCTGTCTGCCGGTTCCAGCCGCCAAAAGAAAGGAAGTGCCGCGTATGAGATTCTCCTTCGGATTAGCATGTGCTCTCCTAACCGCATCCGTAGCGGCCGCCCAAGGAGGCAAAGCGAGCGGCTCGCCGCCGCTGATCGACCGTGACATAATTTTCGGCAACCCGGAAGTGGCGGCTGCCCAACTTTCTCCCGACGGCAATTACATTGCTTTCTTGAAACCCTGGAAAGACACGCGGAATGTTTACGTGAAGGCTGTGGGTGAGCCATTCAGCGCCGCGCGGCTCCTTACCACGGAAACAAAACGACCCATTCCGGGATATCTATGGGCGCGGAACAGCAAGTACGTTCTTTATGCCAAGGACAATGACGGCGATGAGAACTTCAATGTCTACGCGGTAGATCCTGCGGCCAAACCCGCCTTGGGCACGGATGCACCACCTTCGCGCGATCTGACCGGCCTAAAAGGCGTGCGGGTGGTTTTGTACGAAGTGCCAAAGAGCGACCCGGATATCGTCTACATTGGGCTGAACGACCGTGATAAGGCGTGGCACGACCTTTATAAGCTGAAGATTTCCACGGGAGAAAAAACGCTGATCCGCAAAAATACCGAGCGAATTACCGGCTGGGTATTTGATCTGAAGGGCCAACTGCGTCTGGCGACTCGCAGCGCGGAAAACGGCGACACGGAGGTGCTGCGAGTCGATGCGGATGGATTCACGAAGGTGTATTCCTGCAACGTCTTTGAAACATGCGGACTACTCCACTTTCAGCCGGGAGATCAGCGCGTGTATATGGAAACCAACAAGGATGCCGAGCTGATCTCGCTGGTGCTGTTCGATCCGCAGACGGGCAAGACAGAAATGGTGGAATCGGACCCGCTGGGCAGGAACGATTTCGGCGGAGCACTGTTCTCCGAAGCGACGGATGAACTGGTGGAAACGTGGTACTTCGCCGACCGCGTAAAGACCTACTACAAAGACAAGGCGTTCGGCGCGGACGTCCACTGGACCGAGCAGCGTTTTCCTGACCAGGAAATCAAAGTCGTTTCCCGCACCAAGGACGAGCAGTCGTGGCTCGTAACGGCAGTGAGCGACACGGAGCCCGGCCAGACATTGTTGTTCGACCGCAAGACACACACGCTGACCCCACAATTCAAAATCCGGGAGAAACTCCCACGCGCGGACCTAGCGCAGATGAAGTCCGTCACCTACAAATCTTCCGACGGTCTGGAAATTCCCGCGTATCTCACGCTCCCGAAAGGAGTCCCGGCAAAGAGTCTGCCCGCGCTGATCATTCCCCATGGCGGTCCCTGGGGCCGCGACCAATGGGGATACAACCCACTGGCGCAGTTCTTTGCCAACCGCGGCTACGCGGTGCTCATGCCCAACTTCCGCGGCTCAACCGGCTATGGAAGGAAATTTTTGGATGCGGGCAACCTGCAGTGGGGCCGCAAGATGCAGGACGATGTAACCTGGGGCGTGAAGTACCTGGTTTCCGAAGGCATCGCCGATCCCAAGCACGTTGGTATCTTCGGCGGTTCGTATGGCGGCTATGCCACTCTGGCGGGGGTCACGTTCACTCCTGACTTGTATGCGGCGGCGGTGGACATCGTCGGGCCGTCGAATTTAATTACGCTGCTGGATTCGATTCCTCCGTATTGGGAGTCCATCCGCAAGTTGTTTTACGCGCGCATGGGCGACCCGAACACGCCGCAGGGTAAGGCACAACTGACGGAACAATCGCCGTTGAATTCCGCCGACAAAATCAAAACGCCACTGTTGGTGGCGCAAGGGGCCAATGATCCTCGTGTAAACCGGCGCGAGGCCGAACAAATCGTCATTGCGTTGCGCGACCGCGGCTTCCCGGTGGAGTACATCCTCGCTCCGGATGAAGGGCATGGCTTTGCCCGGCCGGTCAACAATCTGGCGCTGTACATGCAATCGGAGAAGTTCCTTGCACAGCATTTAGGAGGAAAGTATCAAGAGGGTGGCACACCAGAGGAGGTTGCGCGGCTGAAGGAAATCACCGTGGACCCGAAGACTGTCGTCCTTGCCAAGAAAATCGACTCGACGACCATCGAAGCGCCCAAGCCTGCTATAGACCTGCACGCAGGCACATACAACTATCAGGTGAAGATTGAGGCCGGCGGCCAGCAGATAAACATGAAGGCTTCCACGGCGATCCAGGACGGCGCCAGCTCGTGGACGGCAACGAATCAGTTGGACACGCCGCAGGGCACCGCGACGGATACGGCGACGCTGGAGAAGGGAAGCCTCGTGCTGCTGAAGAGAAGCGTCAAGCAAGGGCCGGTCGTCATTGATCTCGATTTTGCGGGGAACAAGGCGTCAGGCAAGATGAGCATGAACGGACAAGACCGGCCGATAGCGGTCGATCTGGGCGGACCGTTGTTTGCGGATGCTGCCGGCGCGGGGCAGGTCATCGCCTGCCTGCCGCTTGCCGAGGGCTACAGCACGACATTTCGCAACTTCGACGTGCAGGCACAGAAAGTGAAATTGTTTCAGCTTGCTGTTGCCGGAAAGGAACAGGTCACGGTGCCAGCGGGCACCTTTGATACGCTGCGGGTCGACATTTCCTCCGCGGATGGAGGCTCGGACAAGAAGACTTTTTGGATAGCCAACCAAACCCACAAAGTAGTGAAAGTCACCGCGGTCCTGGCTTCCATGGGCGGAGCGATGACGACTCAGGAACTGGTGCAGTAGACGAATGCGGGGCGGCTAGCACAATCAATGTCGCTGAGCAATTCGGTGAAGTCTCAATTCCATGGAACATGTTACGCGGCCTCACCGTATCTTCTTGATTTAGAGTCGGCCAGAGTCTTGGCGAACGACAGCCAATCGCTATCGCGTGTACCAACTCGTGTACCAACTGAGGCAGGATTTTGAAGCCGGTGCGGCCTGTAAGTGCGACACCTGCAAGGCTTTAGGATTTCCCGCCTTCCCGACTACGAACCAGAAGGCCGGGGGTTCGAATCCCTCAGGCCTGTGGCTGGCGAATTGTTATTTCGCCCATGATTCCTCAGGATTCTCCGGCTTGCTACCATTGGTCGATGCGCCATCTCCGACCGAGTGCAGAACTCATTCATGCGGTCGTCGAAATGAAGCGGCGTAATCCCAACTGGGGCTGTCCGCGAATCGCCCACAGATCGGGAGTTCCACGTCGAACTCGACAAGGACATGGTTCGACGGATTCTCGCCCGTCACTGCCTGCCGGGAGAGGACTCCGATGGTCCCTCTTGGCTGACTTTCCTGGGCCACATGAAAGATAGCCTCTGGAGCATCGATCTGTTCAGGTACGAGTCGGCAATGTTGCTGACCCACTGGGTCCTGGTCGTCATGGATCAATACCCTTCGACGCGAGTATTTGGATCATACGTTGTTTTGGACGACAGCAGATCTCGAAAACAAGCTGCTCGATTTCAGGACCTACTTTAACAACCATCGCACGCACACTTCACTGGAAGGGCGTACGCCGCATACGCCGGTGTCAAGACCAGTCGCAAATCTTCGCTCGTTTCGATGGCAACCTCACTGTCGTAGCCTATACCACACACCAGTGGCTGCGTGATTTTCCAAAAACTCTCGATCGATCCGGTATCCGGTCAACCTTGGAAAAACTTCCAATTAAATCATCCGGGGTTTGCGTTCTTGGTTGCTACGCGCTCGCGGATCCGATCATTTCACTTCCACCGTATCAATTCGCCAGAGACAGGTGTAGGGGTATCAGTATGAAAGGCACGCCGATCTTATTGGTGCACTCTTGGTGCACTTTAACCTGCAAATGAGGCCATCTCAGTGCAATTGAGAGCAGTCTAAACTACTGAAAATACGTGAAAGTCAGCGAGTGCAAACAGGGCAGGTAGGTTTAGCAAACCGCCGCCGCTCCATTTTTCTCTCCAACAGCATCGCGGCTCAGACGGACCTTCCGTGCCGCGGACGAGAGCAGGCCCGCCGCCTTGCGTGCTACTAATCTTGCTTCTAATTTCGACTGATTTGAGGGTACGGTATCCCCATTGGAATCTGGCAGTTGGAGAAAAATAAAAATGCGCGTTGAAAACAAGAGACATACCAACGCTCACCAACCCTTCACCTCCCACTCACCAATGGGGATTTCAATCCCCCCCTCTCCGCCACAGCTCATTTCGCCAATAAAAATGCGGCGATTTGTACTGTGCTACTATTTTTCCAGATCGGCAATTTATTTCAATTACCAACTCAGTTATTTCCGATGGCCTTCAAAATTCGGGCGTGCCCGACGCCGAACTTCATGACCTAAAGAACGAGCACTTCGGAGCCTCGTGAACGAAGCGCTCGGTCAAATGTGACAAGCTTCAACCCCGCCGTGGTTGCGAATGCCAGAAGATAGGAATCCGCCCACACTTTCGGCGAAGAAGTACCGAGTCTAGACTGCCGGCGGAATTCAGGCTCTATTGCCTCGGGTTCGGAAAGGTATGCGACCCTGTCGTCGGCGCAAACCTTGTCCCATAGTTCCCAGGCCTCGGGCATTTTTCTCACGTCGTTTCCCATCACAGCTGTTGATGTGAGAAGGCGAAGTACTGTCAACTGCGTGAATCGACAGAAAAAGAACTTTTCTTCTGGGAACTTCTCAAGCCACTCGCGCGCCCTTTCGGAATGAATATGGCGGCCCCACACCAGTGCCAGCCAAACATTGGCGTCAAGGAAATTCAATGTGTTCATAGATCTGTTCGTTGCTTAAATCGACTTTCGGCCCATCTGTCGCGATGAGGGGAAATTTGACCCTCTTGGAACGAGGACGCTTGCCCTCGATGAGAGTGACCCGCACGCCCAAAAGGATCAATTCGCGGATCGAACGTCCTTGCGCGGCAGCTTGCTCCTTAAGCTTGCGGTAAAGGGACGCGGGGATATCGACGGTCGTCCGGATGGCTTGCTCTTTCATACACCGATTCTCCCACGAATGCCATAAATATGGAACACTCTTTTCGCGGTCTTTGGCGGTTTCACCAGCGCAAGAAAAAACCGCTTGACAAAGTGTCTATGGAACACTTATATTAGTGTCTGTAAGACACTACTGGAGGCATCCAATGCTTACTATCCGATTCATGAAAGCCGCTCCCACGACGTACGTCTTGCAGTTCAAAAACGGCCAGGTACGCCGGGAAGGGCTGGGGCTCTCCTTCTTTTATTACGCTCCCACATCAACGATCGTCACCGTACCTTTGGAGAGCGCCGATGTTCCATTTGCTTTCCAAGAGAGCACGGCGGATTTTCAGTCCGTCTCCATACAAGGGCAACTTACCTACCGCGTGTCGGACCCCAAGAAACTCTCCTCGCTGCTGGATTTGAGCATCAGCCCGTCGGGCGTGTTTCGCTCCGAGGATTATCGCAAGCTTCCAGATCGACTGGTTCACGCGACGCAAACGCTCATGCGGGCAGAGACGCAAAAACTCTCGCTAGGAGAGGCATTGACGAAAAGCGGATCGTTGAGCGCTTCGGTTCTAGCTGGTCTGAAATCATCTGAAGGCGTGGCTCAGCTTGGTGTAGAAATACTAAATCTTTCCTTACTTTCGATTCGTCCGACGCCGGAAATGGCGAAGGCCTTAGAAGCTGAAGCCCGCGAGGCGCTGCAACGCCGTTCTGATGAAGCCATCTATGCTCGGCGAAACAACGCTGTCGAGCAGGAGCGACGAATCAAGGAGAGTGAACTCAACACGGAAATTGCTGTCGAGGAGAAACGGCGACAGATTCGCGAAACACAAATGGCTGCGGACATAGCCATTGAGCAGCAACGTGCAGCTCTGACGGAAAAGCGCATCGAAAACGATCGCAAAGAGGCGGATAGCCGCGCATACGCACTGGAGGCGACACTCAAGCACGTGCGCGACATTGACTGGAGAACCTTGATGACACTTTCCCCGCACGGCGGTGATCCCAAGATGATGATCGCCCTGGCTTTCCAGGAAATGGCGTCAAACGCGCAAAAGATCGGTGAGCTGAATATCTCGCCGGACCTGCTGCGGAGCCTGCTTGCACCCACTTTCACGAACACAGCCATTCCAACGCAGCAAAAAGGGAAGTAATCATGCGTGAATTCGTGCACGGTGCAAAACGACAGGCTGGCTTTGAGAAGGTCGTCCTGGTGACTCGCAAGACCCGGCTGGCCGAATTGATCGAACGATTCAACACTTTGGCACAAGCCAAGTTTTACATCGAACATGCAGGAGGGAATTTCCAGGAATACCAACTGGAGGATGAAGCGTACAGACAGTCCGCTGACGTTGTCCGCCGGGCGATTGAGTTTGGGTTGAAAGTTCAGGAAATCGATCGAGGACTGGTGCCAACGTATACTTTTCTGCCGGAAGATCTGGTGGTCACGTTAGGACAGGACGGTCTTGTTGCCAACACCGCGAAATATGTCGGCAAGCAGCCCCTTGTCGCTGTAAATCCGGACCCAGAAAGATTCGATGGCATCCTCCTTCCCTTCCTTCCCGGTCAAACAGGGCGCGCGCTTGAGGAAGTGATCTCTGGAAAGTACCGCATTCGATCCGTTACCTTGGCGGAAGCTCGCCTAAGTGATGGCCAGAGGCTGCTGGCGTTCAACGATCTCTTCCTTGGGGCCCAGACTCACGTTTCGGCGCGATACCGGATTCGGTGGGCCAAAGCCGAGGAACCTCAATCATCCAGTGGCGTTCTCGTCTCAACCGGCGCGGGCAGTACAGGCTGGGTTTCGTCGGTATTCAATATGGCATCCGGGGTTGCCGCCTTGGCTGGGGGCCATACCGTGAAACCGATGCGGCTGGATTGGGAGGACCGGCGTCTGGTATTTGTAGTTCGCGAGCCCTTCATCAGTCGTCATTCCAAGGCAGGTATCGTTGCCGGGATTGTCGAACAAAAGCAAGCTCTAGAGCTGGAATCGCTGATGCCATCGGGCGGCGTTATCTTCAGCGATGGCGTTGAGGCGGATTTCCTCCAATTCAATTCGGGCTCCAGCGTCATCGTGAGGGCGGCAGCCGAAACCGCTCAACTTGTCGTGGGGTGAAACGTGGAAAGTTTGCGTGTGACCGCAGACATCGTGATCTTCACTCTAAAAGAGGGTTTGCTTCAGGTGCTCTTGGTAAAACGTGGGGTTCCTCCGTTTGAAGGTCAATATGCCATCCCTGGAGGCTTTATCCGCGGAGATGAATCACTCGAAGAGGCAGCGCTTCGCGAACTCCACGAGGAGACAGGTGTGAAAAACGTGTTTCTCGAACAACTGTACACGTTCGGCGACCCCAAGCGAGACCCAAGGGGTCGAGTGATTACAGTCGCTTATTACGCATTGATCGCCTCGGACAAATTGTCGCTAGTTGCAGGCGCGGACGCGGCTGAAGCGCAATGGTTTCCGGCCAGCAGCCTTCCGCCTCTTGCCTTCGATCACAAATCCATTCTGGGCTACGCTCTCGAACGCCTTCGCAACAAGTTGGAATACACGACTGTCGGGTTTCAGCTTCTGCCCGAGAAATTCACTCTTGGGGAGCTACAAGCCGTGTATGAAGCAATCCTTGGAAGACAACTCGACAAGCGCAACTTCCGCCGCAAGCTCGCGCTATTGGGCATCTTGAAGCCTCTACGAGAGTGGCAGCGAACCGGTCGGAAGCCGGCACAACTGTTTCGGTTTTCGGCTGCACGGTTCGAAAAACTGAAGGACAAAGGAATTTTGTTCCCGTTCTAAAGGTCGTGAGTCTCAAGGATTCCCGCTCTCCCAAGTCCCCGCGATTGGGACCCATTCGAGGGATGTTCAATCGATGAAAATCATCGAGACCAAGAATTCTACTGGACCAGGAAACATTGTTTTTGTGGAGGTCGTGAGATCCAGTTTGACAGAAGTGTTCGGTGGAACGGAAAGATTGGGAAGAATGCGGAACGTGTAGCGCGAAACGAGGACCCTGGAAAGAAGCCAGTCTTTTGCCTCTAATTTGCTACTACTTTGAGGCTATCTGGGGTCACTTGAAGGCCGCACGAAGACTGGCGATTAGCGCAAATCAGAAACGTGTGTTGATAACAAGAGACATACCAACGCTCACCAAGCCCTCACCTCCCACTCACCAATTGGGGTTTCAATCCCCCCCTCTCCGCCATACTTAAGGTCAATCTTTCTCAGAGCTTAGCGGTCATTTTCAGAGCGGTGAGCGTACTAGTTTTTTATCCCAATTATCCCAATTTATCCCAATGCTAGTACAACGGTCCGCGAAACCGTTAGGCATGAGAGGACATCGAGGTTCGAGCCATTCGCCCGTCGAAGCCGACATCGGTGTTTCAACGTAACTGAAGAACTACAGACTGCGCTGATCTGCGCGCAAGAGATCCCTGCGTACATTCACTGCATCGTGGGGGACATGTGTCGTTCTTGCTACGGTGTCATTCGTAGAACACACTCTGAATGAGCTCCCGTTTCCAAACTCCTAGTTCTTAGATAGGTTGTCATTCAGTTGAAAGCCTTTGCTTGAACAGTGACCTTGGCAGGCGAGTTGCTGGTGCGGTAGGTGTGGTCGTACCCGATGTGCCAACGATCTGCGCTTACAGCGAACGAAAAAGGTGGGTCGGTGAAAAGGATAGTAGGTGTCGGCTGCATCGTAGTGACGTCCTGCGTTTTGACGTGCGTCTATCGCGCACAATTTGCGGCGCGCGCCGCTTTGGCTGGAACGCGCGCAAACCAGTCGGCAGCCATGCGGGAGGATGCGCAGGACACTTTTCACGACGGAATGCCGGACTTCCTGCGCCTGGAAGACAGGGCCGATCAGGAAGCATTTCGGAATTGGTTCACGCTTATCGCGGAGTATCAGGCGCTGCGTCCTGCCGAAGAAGTCCCTACCGAGATAAATGATTGTGCAGCTCTCCTTCGCTTCGCGTATCGCAACGCGGTGCGTGTGCATGACGATACGTGGATTCGGGA
>WNFP01005134.1_pt1 | contig 10843 bp, 8 predicted proteins | sample 5400201 | NCBI WGS metagenome assembly WNFP01 (sample SAMN13153355, study PRJNA577476) | soil metagenome | isolation source: 115 cm saprolite under Madrone tree | place: USA:California | collected 2016-06-14
CTTTTACTGGCTCTGGCAGGCTGGGACGCGGCGTGGCTTCAACCGCCTCGGATGGTTCTGCCGTCTGTGCTTGCCGCTGCGTTATTCCCACCCGTGAAAGCAGCGATTTTTCCTGCGGATGGGTAAGCCGCTCAATCGCCTCCGGGATGGAAAGCCACGCAGCCTGTCCAATTTCATCATTATTTTTGGCGCCTTTGTCTTCGACGAGCGACATCCTCCAAAAAAGCACAACCTTGGGCACGCCATTGTCGGAATAGCTGATGGTCCCCAGATAATTGCCGATGCGGCACGCACAGCCGGTCTCTTCCAGGACTTCGCGCATCGCGGCTTCCTGAAAGGATTCGCCGTCTTTTACCTTACCGCGCGGGAGCGTCCAATCCTGATGGCGGTTGCGGTAAACCACCATCACTTCATCGCCTCTGGGGGTGCTGCGCTGCAGAATGCCGCCAGCGGCTTTGATGACCGGCGGATCTACTGGAGCAATCGGAGCAATTGAGGTCGCCATAAATTAATGTTGAAAAATTGCAGCTTGTGGCGGCGGTCTTTTTTCTCTAATGAGAACTCTGCTTGGCTACTTCTTCCTGGAAAAAGACCTTAACGCACTCTGCGAAGCTGGCCCAATTTCCAGTTCTTCAAACCCGCGCAGGATCCTTCCTGGAGATGCCCGCTGTAAGAAGTAGACGTATTTTCTCAGGGAGGCGTCATATTCTTCACGTTCAACTTCATACCAGTCGCCTTGAACTCCAATCGTGATGCTGAGCGTCCATGAGGCCTTAGGCTGCGAGGCCACTACTTTAAGGCGTCCATCGGGGAGAACTTCGATGATGTCAGGCACGGCGGGTTGGCGGGCCAAAAGATGTTTTCTTATCGCGGTCTTCAATGTGAAAAGGAGAAATACGGGGAAACTCGGCACAATCTCTGAGAAAACAAGACTGCCCATAAAGCGTACAAAGCCTTCGCCTGCCAGATAGATCAGCAAGGCAGCGATGGGATGGACCAGATATTCCAGGCTGACAAGGATTGCCATGCCGGACTGGATGATTTCTCCCGCGCCAGCTGTATGCGGCGCAAGTTGTGCAGCCCGGCTTATGAAGTAACTCTTGTAACGGAGCGCTGATACCAACGCAAACCACAGAAATTGCAACAGTCCTGACGCCATCGCTGCCCAGAGCGCATGTATTTCGGATTCTGGCCTGTGCGCCTTTCTTACAGCCGCTGGACAAAACGAAAGGACGAGGTCTCGGAGGATGGATGTCATGTCACGAGCCGGGCGCCGAATTTCAACTAGGTTGTGGCTGCGATATCATTTTCAGATACTGAAAAGGAAAAATCCTCTTTCACGACCTTCTGCCTATTCTGCCTTTACGTTACTTCCGCAACGCCCAGATACGCCCGCTTCACAAATTCATTGTTCATGAGCATCTCGCTCGAACCTTCAAGCGTGATGCGTCCGGTTTCCATTACGTAACCGTAGTGGGCAATCTGGAGCGTGTAGTTGACGTTCTGGCCTACCAGCAGGATGGTCACGCCCTGGCCGGCAATATTGCGGATGAATTCAAAAATTTCATCTACGAGTCTGGGGGCCAGGCCGAGTGAAGGCTCATCCAGCATCAGGAGTTGCGGTTCTGACATCAGGCCGCGGCCAATGGCGCACATCTGCTGCTCGCCCCCAGAGAGTGTGCCGGCCAACTGATGGCGCCGCTCCTTGAGCCGGGGAAAAAGCTCATACACGCGCGCCAGCCCCGCATGGGCGCGTGATCGTAATGACCGCAAAAAACACCCCATCAGCAGGTTCTCTTCCACGCTCATGCCTGGCCAGAGCTGGCGGCCTTCGGGCACCAGGCTGATGCGGTGTTTGACGCGTCCTCGAGGGGCGAGGGAGCTGATGTCTTCGCCGTTGAGCAACAGGCGGCCGCGTTTGAGTGGCAGCACTCCGGCGACTGTGTTCAGCGATGTGGTTTTTCCTGCTCCGTTGGACCCAATGATGCACGTAACCTTGCCCCGGGCAACGGAGAATGACACGCCCCAGAGCACCTGGGTGGCGCCATAGCTCACTTCCAGGGCTTGCGCCACCAGCAAATTGTCATTGGAGACGGACGGCGTCTGTGGTTCAGGCACTCTTCCTGCTCCCGAACGTGCTCTTGCCCAGATACGCCTCAATGACCGAGTTATCGTTCTGAATTTCTTCCGGTTTGCCCTCAGCCAGCTTTTGTCCGAAGTTCAGGACCGTGATGCGGTCGCAAATCGACATGATGGCCTTCATATCGTGCTCCACGTACATGATGGTGGTGCCGTTTTCGCGAATGCGGTGTAAAAGCTCCATCATGGCGCGTGTTTCCCCGCCGGTTAGGCCGCCGCAGATTTCATCCAGCAGCAGCAGATCAGGCGCTGTAGCCAGGGCCCGCGCTACTTCCAGGCGTTTCTGCTCGCCCAGGGAGATCGCCGAGGCCAGCGTGTTCGCTTTATGCCCAAGCCCCACCAGCTTCAGGGTTTCCATGGCCTGATCTTTTGCCGCGGAAGTGCGCGTTACGGCGCGGCGCCCGTAGTGTACGGCTACCTGAACGTTTTCCAGGACCGTCATTGCCTTAAAGGGCCGCACAACCTGATGGGTGCGCGCCACGCCTTTTTTTACCAACGCTGCCGAATCCATGCCGGTTACGTCCCGCCCGCGCAGCTGGACTTTGCCGGCGGAAGGACGCACGGCCCCCGTGATTAGACTAAAGAGAGTTGTTTTGCCCGCGCCGTTAGGACCGATAAAACCGCAGATTTGCTTTTCCGGGATATCAAAGGTCACGTCCTTCAAGGCCGCCACGCCCCCAAAGAACTTGGTCAGCGTCTGGACTTCCAGAATTTTCATGCTTCCTCCTGAACAGCCGGAAGAGCCGCCGCAAAAGCCCCAGCAGGCCGTCAGGCTCCAACAGAATGATGACAATTAGTAGTGAACCATAAATCAGCAGGTGCAGGTTAGGAAAATGCACCACCAATTCCTCTTCCACGATGCCAAAAACCACACCGCCCAGAACCGCGCCCCAGACCGTTCCAATGCCCCCGATGACCGGCATGAGCAGGATGGAGATCCCGGTCTGAAAGGCAAACACGTCGCCGGGATAAAAGAAAGCTGCGCGACGCGCGTAAATGCCGCCGGCGATTCCGGTGAGACCGGCGGCTATGGCATGGACCCAGAGTTTGGAGGTGAAGGGGCTCACGCCGACATCGGCGGCCGCATCTTCATCCTGCTTGATGGCGCGCAAAGCCAGCCCAAACTTGCTGTTGGCCACCAGTGTAGAGACAGCGACAGCCAGCGCCACCGCGGCAATAGCGCTGTAATAGTGCTCAAACTGGTTGAAAGGGCGGTCTTCCGTGATGCGATAGCCGCTGGCGCCGCCGGTAATATCGAGATTGTTCATGATCACGCGCACGGCCTCGGTCACGCCGATGGTGGCGATGACGAAATACGGCCCGCGCAGCCGGAACGTGGGAAGACCAATCAGGAATGAGGCCAGCATGGCGACTGCCGCCCCGCCTACAAAACCGAAATAAGGGCTATGGCCCGCGTGCATCAGCAGCGCTGTAGTGTATGCACCCAACCCAAAGAACACGGCAAAGCCAAATGACACCTGGCCCGCCATGCCGCCCAGCAGGTTCCAGCCGAGACTTGTGGTTGTCCAGACGGCGGTGATAAAGAGCAGACGCGTCAGGTTATCGCTCATGCCCAGCTTAGGCAGCAACAGCAATATGGCTAGAAGAATCCACGGAAACAGGGTCCGTATCCATCCTCCAATCCCTGTGGGACGGTTCATGCCGCCTTCCATTTCCTGGTAAACAAGCTGGCCAGTCCCTTGGGCATGATGACGAGAACCACCACCAGCAACGCGAAGGAGATTGCGGGCTGGTAGCTGGCCGGAACCTTGAGGATGCCGAATGTTTCTACCATAGCGAGAACAATCGCGCCCAGAGCCACGCCAGAGATGGAATCAAGTCCGCCGAGAACAATGATCACGAAGGACCGCAACAGGAATTGCCGGCCAAAATCAGGGCTGAAGGAGTAGAGCATTCCCAGCAGAGCGCCGGCAAATCCCGCAAACGCCGTTCCCAACCCAAAAGTGAGCCGGGACGTCCGCTGGTCGTCCACGCCCACAATCTGCGCCGCATAGGGGTTCTGAATCAAAGCCCGCATTGACCTTCCGAACCAACTGCGGTGAAACACAATCTGCAGGATGATCATGCAAGCGGTGGCCGCGGCGAACACTACCAGATTGACTTTGGGGATGGAGATTTGACCAATTTGAACGGAAGAAAGAGTAAGCGGCGTAAGGATCGACTGGTCCTCATTCCCCCAGATCAGATAAGCGGCATTCTGTAAGACCAGCCAGAATCCAAACATCAACAGCAGGGAAGCCAGCGTTGGCATATCTGACTTAGGCAGCCAGCGTACCAGAAGCCAGTGTACAGCCATGCCGAACACGAAGAATACGGGTAAGGCAAGTACCGCACCCAGAATGGGATCGATGTGGAAGCGCTGAAACATCTCCAGCGCAAAATAGGCGCCCAGCATCAGGAACCCGGCGTGCGCCAGGTTCACGATCTTCATTACGCCATAAACCACGGTCATGCCTACGGCCATGACCGCATACACACCGGCCAATAGCAGCGCCTTCAACAACAGATCAAGATATTCGACAGCATCCATAGTGGTGAGTAGTGGCCAGGTTCTTGAGTGTTCGGGCTTACTTGCCCGGGATAGGTGCTACTGCCGCCCCAGTGGCCGCGTCCTTGGGGAAAACAATGTCCACTTTGTTTTCCGGCTTGTTTTGCGTGATCACAAAAGGATACTCGGTTTGTCCGTTGGCGCCGAACTTCAGGACCTGGCCCGGCAGCACGGAATCTTTGAGCTGTACTTTTTTGAGAGCATCGCGAATCGCTGTTTTGTCGAGCGATCCCGCCGTCTCAATGGCTTTCGCCAGGATGCGCATGCCGTCATACGCGGGAGCAGAATACCAGGAATCCACGTCGTGGCCGGTGAACGCCTTGTAGTCATCGGCAAATTTCTTTACCTGCGGATAGGGAAGCTTATTCGACCACCAGATGCCGGAGAAGATATAGTCGGTGCCGGCCCCAAGCGCCTGGCGGGCGGCGGCTTCCGGACCGCGAGCGCCATAGCTGATCATCTGATGATGCAGGCCATTTTGCAGATACTGGCGGTGCATGGTGATGTAATCAGGGAGATGCGCGTCAGAAAGAAAAATGTCGGCCTTGCTGCTCTTTACCTTTTGCAGCACACCGGAGAAATCCGTGGCTCCCAATTCAAATTTTTCATTAATGACCACCTGGAAGTAGCCTGTATGCTTGTTGGACCACTCGTTGAAACCCTGCACGTAGTCAACGCCGTGGTCTGTGTTTTCCACCACGATTGCCACTTTTAAGCCCTTCTTGAGTTTGCCCTGGTCAATTAAGCTGCCCAGAAATTCGGCCGACGTGGTTCCGATCAAAACCACCGGGCTGAGAGTGCCAAACGCGTATTGGTATCCTTTGCCGAAAATTGCGGTTGCCCCGGCTCCGGTGGTGATCCAGGGAGTCTTGTAGCGATCCGCCATCACTGATTCAGCGGTGCCCAGCGCGGTGGAGTATCCGCCCAAAACGGCGACCGCATTGTCCGAGCTCATGGCCCGCTCGGCCAGAGAAGCTGATTTCTTGGAGTCCGACCCGTCATCGTAAAAAATCTCATTGATCTTGAGTTTCTTGCCTTTGCTCTTGATCATGATGCCGCCGCCATCATTGATCTGCTTGATGGCAAGTTCGATGCCTTCTTTCTGGTATGTGCCGGGCTTGCTCTCACCGCCGGTGGTGGGTAGTACGACGCCAATCGTAATCACATCGTCTGCCGCCATGGCTGGCGTGGGGTACCCAACCAGCCACAGAAATCCTGCGATCAGGAGCGCAAAAGCTGCTCCTCCACGCAAATTCGTATCTACCCTCCAAGAAGCTCTTTTCATTCTTTCCTCCCCAAAATTAGAAGCAAATCTGCGTCCTGAGCTTAGGCCAGATGGCCAGGAATCAGCTCTATGGCTGGCAAAGCAGAAGGGTGCATGATATCTCCAGCATGTCCTGAATCACAAGCGGGTCTTTGAAATGAGTGTCTTTGGAATGCGTGTCTTTGGCAATGCGCCTGGGGATTCCAGCCTTGATTCACCACGCAATCCCCAACGCGATGCGGCGGACTATGGGCGATTCTTGTTCACCGCATCGGTTTCCGCTTGACATCTACGGTAATCCGACTACCCTAGGTTGCCGTAAAGAAGCTCCGGGAAATCTCTGCGCGGCAAACGGTGGCAGGGAAAGTTTCCAGGCCTTGGAAAATCCCGGCGACGGATGCGGAGCCGGAAAGGCCTATCATTAGATTGGCCGGGATTGAAGATTTGCGGATTGAATTTAATTAGGTTCGGTTTCCCGGCTTTATGCCATTGGTTGATGCGGTAAGCCAACATCACGGACCAGGTCTGGCCGGCCTGAGTCTCTTACAGGAGGGCCACCATGTCCAGCGCTTCCATACCGATCACTTCATCGGGCCAGATTACAACATCAAAGATCTGGTCGGTCATTTTGGCGTCATCTGTTGGAACAATGATCGAGTGGTATGACTTTTATATTTTTGGCACGTTGGCCCCATATCTGGCGCCCAAGTTTTATCCGCCCGGCAATGAGCTTTTCCAGTACATCGCTTATCTGGCGACCTTCGCGGTTGGTTTTATGGTGCGCCCATTTGGCGCGCTCTTTTTCGGCCGCATTGGCGATCTGGTCGGCCGCAAATATGCCTTTATCGTAACGCTCACGATTATGGGTGGCGCAACCGCCCTTGTGGGAGCGTTACCCAGTTTCGCGACAGCCGGCTGGTTCTCACCCATCATCCTGATCCTGTTGCGCGTGCTGCAGGGATTGGCCCTGGGTGGTGAATACGGCGGCGCTGCCATCTATGTGGCCGAGCATGTGCCGGATGATCGACGTGGCTTCTATACCAGCTTTATTCAGATCACCGCCACGCTGGGCTTGTTTGTTTCCATCGCTGTAATTCTGGGCACCCAGAATCAGATGACCGATGCGGCGTTCAAAGACTGGGGCTGGCGAATTCCATTCCTGGCTTCGCTGATCCTGGTGCTGATTTCCTTGTACATCCGGCTTCAGATGAAGGAATCACCCATTTTTCAGCAGATCAAGAGTTCGGGGATGGCCTCTGTGGCGCCTTTGAAAGAGGCCTTCACCCAATGGGCCAATTTGAAACAGGTGCTCATCTCGCTTTTTGGGGCCACCGCCGGCCAGGGCGTCGTTTGGTATACCGGACAATTTTTTGCTCTGTTCTTTATGGGGACGATCTTAAAAGTCCCACCGCGTGACGCGAGCATCATTGTGGCCAAGGCGTTACTGCTGGGTATGCCTTTATTCGTTCTGTTTGGCTGGCTCTCTGACAAAATTGGCCGTAAAAAAATCATTATGGCCGGACTGCTCCTGGCATGTCTGAGCTACCGCCTCCCAGGAACCGAGTTTGGCATCTATCCCGCGATGCAGAGAGCGGCAGGCAACAACGTGACCCACGTGGATGCCAAGAAAAATAAAGTTACCGGAGCAACGGTTCTCACGCCTCAGACTGTGGACGCGACAGGGAAGTATGTGGCTGCTGCGCCCGCTACCAATGCCGATAAGACCAAATTAATGTGGCTGGTTTTTCTTCAGGTGATTTTTGTCACCATGGTCTATGGACCCATTGCGGCTTATCTGGTAGAGGCATTCCCGGCCAAGATTCGCTATACCTCGCTCTCCTTGCCATATCACATTGGCAACGGCGTTTTTGGAGGACTGGTACCGCTTATTTGTGTCTGGATTCCGGCAGCGACGGGCAATCCATTTGATGGTCTTTACTACCCAATAGGGATTGCAGCCTTAACGTTCATCGTCGGCAGCATTGCTCTGCGCGAAACCCGGCAGGTGCAAATCTGGGGTGAAGTCAAGGCCACGAAATAACACTCTTGTCCGGTTGCCAGGAGACGGCTGCCGGGGTGTACGATAAATCTGTTTCGGACGTGCGGGTGGCGGCCGTTGCCACCCGCACGTTATTCCAGCCCATTTCCTGCGGGCCCGGGAGTTCGCGGGTTTCGATTTCTTAAAGAGGTCAATACCATGGCTGACGCTCGCGTAATGAAAGAAAAAGAGCAAGAGACAGAGCTGACGGAAGCGCAGATCGCCGTCCATTGGAAAGAGGAGCAGTATTTTTACCCCAGCTCCAAATTTACCGGGCAAGCGTACCTTACCGACCCGGGTGTGAATAAGCGGTTCAGCGAAAAGAATTTTCCCGAATGTTTTCGTGAATATGCTGACCTGCTGAGCTGGGACCAGTACTGGCACGCCACGCTCGATACCAGCGACGCTCCTTTCTGGAAGTGGTTTGCCGGCGGCAAGCTCAACGCCTGTTACAACTGCGTGGACCGGCATCTGGAAAAATACCGGAATAAAGCTGCCTTCATTTTTGTCGGCGAGCCGGAGGAGGTTGCGCCGGTTTCCATTACCTATCAGGAACTGTATTACCGCGTGAATGAGACAGCCGCCCTGTTGCGTGACTTTGCCGGGCTAAAAGCCGGCGACCGTGTGACCATTCACATGCCTGTGGTGCCGGAATTGCCTATCACCATGCTGGCGTGCGCTCGTCTGGGTGTTATCCATTCGGTGGTCTTTGGTGGCTTCAGCGGCGAGGCCTGCGGCATGCGTGCAGCCGACTCGGGCAGCAAAGTCCTGGTAACAATTGATGGCTATTACCGCAGCGGCGCCATGACGGACCACAAGGAGAAGGCTGATCTTGCCGTTGCTATCGCAAAGAATGAGGGTCAGGCGATTGAGAAGGTGCTGGTCTGGCGGCGCGAGGCGGGGAAATATCACTCCAAGACGCCGATGGTGCAAGGCCGCGACTTCTTTGTTGAAGAGTTGCTGAAGAAATATTCCGGGCAGATGGTTGATCCGGTGCCCATGCCTTCCGAGGCCCCACTCTTCTTGATGTACACCAGCGGCACTACGGGGCGGCCCAAGGGCTGCCAGCACGGCACCGGCGGATATCTCGCTTACGTTGCCGGAACCTCCAAATACATCCAGGACATTCATCCTACGGATGTTTACTGGTGCATGGCGGACATTGGGTGGATTACCGGGCACTCGTACATTGTGTATGGCCCGCTGGCGCTGGCCGCCACCAGTGTTTTGTATGAAGGCGTGCCGAACTATCCTGATGCGGGACGTCCCTGGCGCGTGGCGAAGCGGCTGGAAGTGAATATCTTCCATACCTCGCCCACTGCGATCCGCATGTTGCGCAAGGCTGGGCCGGACGAGCCGGCCAAATACGATTACCACTTCAAGCATATGACAACCGTAGGCGAGCCGATTGAGCCGGAAGTCTGGAAGTGGTACCACGAAGTGGTGGGCAAGGGCGAAGCGGTCATCGTGGATACGTGGTGGCAGACGGAAACCGGCGGATTCCTTTGCAGCACCAAGCCAGGCATTGATCCCATGAAGCCCGGTAGCGCCGGCCCCGCTTTGCCGGGGATTTATCCCGTGATTTTTGACGAAGAGGGTAAAGAGGTAAAAGGCGGTTCCGGCAAGGCAGGGAACATCTGCATTCGCAATCCGTGGCCGGGAATGTTCCAGACCATATGGGGAGACCGCGACCGCTTTGTTGCACAGTACTATCGCAAGTACAACAAGAATCCCAAGAGCAAAGACTGGCGTGACTGGCCGTATTTTGCCGGTGACGGCGCAGTCCAGTCTCCTGACGGCTACTTCAGAATTCTGGGCCGCGTGGATGACGTAATTAACGTGGCCGGCCATCGTTTGGGCACCAAGGAATTGGAGTCCGCCTGTCTGACTGTGCCAGAAGTTGCCGAGGCGGCGGTCATTCCTGTGGTTGACGAAGTCAAGGGCCGCGTACCGGAAGTTTATGTTTCGCTCAAGCCGGGCGTTCAGAATGCCGCCGCAGTCCAGGAGGCCGTGAGCAAGGCCATTGAACACCAGATCGGCAAGATTGCCCGGCCCAAAAAAGTGCACGTTGTGCCGGACATGCCGAAAACCCGGTCAGGCAAGATCATGCGCCGCGTGCTGGCGGCAATTTCCAACCATATGGATACCGGCGACGTCACCACGCTGGCCAACCCGGACGTGGTGGAGCAGATTCGCGTGATGGTGCAGGGGAACCGGCCTGTGGTGGCGAAAGATGTTCCGGAAGATGTGAAGCGCTTTGGTGAAGAACGCTAAAGCCTTGCGCAAGCAGTTTTGAGACGGTTTTAGGGCCGAGAAGAAGAATCGCTGAAAAAAATGGAGGGAGCCAACATGAAGGACGAGAAGAAGGGCAAGAAGAAGGGCAAGGGTGTATCTCGAAGAGATTTCATCAAAATCGCCGGGGCCGGCGGCATTGCCGCCGGGGCGCTTGGGCCTGCATTTCTATTTCCTGAGCGGGCCGCGGCACAACAGAAGACGCTCAAAATCCTGCAGTGGAGCCACTTTGTTCCGGCTTATGACACCTGGTTCAACGGCACTTTCGCCAAACAGTGGGGAGAGAAGCACAACACCAACGTTATTGTGGACAACATCAACCTGGTGGATCTGAATACGCGCGCCGCGTCAGAGGCCCAGGCGAAGAAAGGGCACGATCTCTTCATGTTCCTGTCACCGCCCGCGGCGTATGAGAGCCAGGTGATTGACATGAGCCATGTCTATCAGGAAGTGGAGAAAAAGCACGGTAAAAAGATCGATCTGGCGCACAAGTCCACTTATAACCCGAAGACCAAAAAGTATTACGCATTCTCTGATTCTT
>WNFP01004804.1_pt1 | contig 10842 bp, 6 predicted proteins | sample 5400201 | NCBI WGS metagenome assembly WNFP01 (sample SAMN13153355, study PRJNA577476) | soil metagenome | isolation source: 115 cm saprolite under Madrone tree | place: USA:California | collected 2016-06-14
CGTCCCAGAATGTAATGCGCCGCCTGCACCAGCAAACGGCGCAGATACAGATTGCCCGTCTTGCTGATGTTGTGCTCCGGATCGGAGTCACCCGACTGGCTCTGCCGGGGACGCAGGCCCAGAAAAGCGCCTGCCGACCGGCTGTGCTCGACTGCATCGACTCGGTCCAGGGTCAACACATAATTTACACAGATGAACACTGATGATCCGAATCTGAAAAAGCGGGTTACCGCGGATTTACGCGGATGAGCGCGGATCAACCCGGAAACTATTGCCGCTGATTAACGCTGAGGAACGCAGATAAAGCAAAAAACCAAGACAAAAGCCGGGGGCGCCTCCACCCCATCAGGCAAAAGCGGCGCCTGATGGGAACCCGGGCTGTACGTGAGCCTGGAGATACATGGGCCTGGGTGCGAAAGGTAAAATTATGGGCGATGCAGATTCTTCTTTCGGCGGGTGAGGCTTCCGGGGACACGTATGGCGCGCAGCTGATCGATGCCCTGGGCCGTCTGGCGCCGGGGGCGCGGTTTTTTGGCATGGGAGGCGAGAAGATGCGCGCGGCCGGATGCGAGCTATTGATTGACGCCCGCGAGGTTGCGGTGGTGGGGCTGGCGGAGGTGGTGGCGCATTTGCCGGGGATTTACCGGCGTTTTCGGCGGTTTACGGCCCAGGCGGCGGAGCGCAAGCCGGATGCCGCCGTGCTGATTGATTTTCCGGACTTCAATCTGCGGCTGGCGCGCAAGCTCCATGCGTTCGATATTCCGGTCTATTACTTTGTTAGTCCGCAGATATGGGCCTGGCGGTCGGGGCGGGTGAAGCATATACAGAAGTATGTCCGCGAGATGATTGTGATTTTTCCTTTTGAGCAGGAATTTTATCGCCGGCACGGAGTTGAGGTGACGTATGTGGGGCATCCGCTGGCCCATGTGGCGGAGCCGGCGATTTCGCGGGAAGAGTTTGCGCGGCAGTGGCAACTGGATCCAGCCAGGCAGTGGATTGGCCTGCTGCCAGGCAGCCGGCGCAGAGAGGTGCGGCTGAATCTGCCGAATCTGCTGCAGGCGGCTGAGCTACTGCAAAGCAAGGATAAGAGTTGCGAGTTCGTGATGCCGGTGGCTTCCACGCTGGAGCGGGAGTGGGTGCGGCAGCAGGTGGAGACAGCGGGAACGGGCGTTCGTGTGTGTCTGACAGAAAATTCCCGCGCTACGTTGAAGCATTGCCGCGCGGCGGCGGTGGCGAGCGGCACGGCGACCATGGAGACGGCGCTGGCGGGGACTCCATTTGTTGTCGTATACCGGCTGGCGGCGCTGACCTGGATGCTGGGGCGTCCGCTGGTGCATTTGGATACCTTTGCCATGCCCAACCTGATTGCCGGACGCAGGATCGTGACCGAGTTGATACAGAGCGACTTTACGGCGGAAAAAGTGGCGAAGGAACTGGTTGCTATTATTCCGGACGGGGCCCGGCGGCAGGAGATGCTGCGTGATCTGGCCGAGGTACGGGAGCGGCTGCGATTGCCGGCGGAGGAACATCCCCCGGTGGAGCGAGCGGCGCGGGAGATTCTGCGGTCGCTGGCGTTAGTGTCATCACTATCTTCACGAATGCCAGCGGGACAGCAATCTTAAGGACAGCAGGAATTCTTGTCCTGTATGGATGGTGGAAATACAGCTTTTTTGAAAGAATCTACATCCAAGATGATTATCATCAGCAGTCCTGGAGAAAATTTCATGCTAACTGCACGGCGTCCCCTGCGGCGTGCCGCACTGATTCTTGTTTCAGCGCTTTTGCTGCTTCTTCCGGCCTCTGCTGCGGAGAAACCACGCGTCAAGGCGATTGATTATGTGATTGACGCGGAGATCGTACCCAAAACCCATCAGCTGATCGCACACGCCAAGATCAAGTTCACGGTGCTGGACGATACCAACTTTGCCAGCTTTGAACTCAACAATGGTCTGAGGCCTACCCATATTGCTGACGAAAACGGGAAGGCGCTGACGGCCGAGCGCATTAGCCAGGACAACGTGATTCGCGTGGCCTTCCCCTCGGGGCTGACCAAGGGCGCGACTTCGACGATCACCTTTGACTACGAAGGCAAGCTGGCCACGGCGGACGATAGTCCGGTGGAAGGGCTGAAGCTGGCGTACATTGGCGAGGACGTGACCTATCTGCTGTATCCCGGACGCTGGTTTCCCGTGACGAACTACGGCATTGACCGCTTTACCGCGTCTATTAATGTTACGGCCCCCGCCGGGACCACGATTCTGGGCAGCGGAGCCACGGGAGCGCCTAAAAACACTGGGGCAAAGACGGCGGCTTCCTTCAGCTGGCAGAAGCCGAGCTTTCCGGGAAGCATTATTGCCGGGCCGTTTACCGAGACGATTGGCTCGGGCGGCAATGTCCGCGTGTATACTTCGGCGGCGAAAAAAGCATTTGCCCCCACTTATGCCGATACGGCGGGGAAGGAGCTGGAGTTTTTCTCGAACCTGTATGGTCCGGCGCCGTCTCCCAGCCTGAAGGTAGTGGAGCTGCCGGATGACACCGTTCCCGCATGGTGGGCGCCGGAGATTGCCGCGCTGGCCACACGCAACATCACCGACAAAGTCAATTACCGTCTGCTGGCCGATACGATTGCCCACCAGTGGTGGGGCGTGACGGTGAGTCCGGCGAGCAAGGACGACTGGTGGCTGATGGATGGCGGCGCGCGGCAGTCCGAGATGCGCTATGTCCAGAGCGTGGCTGGGGAGAAGGCATTTGAGGAGTCCACACGGGATATGGCGGTGGGCGCGCTGGCCTATGATACGGTGCCGCTTTCGAGCATCGGCAAGCTGGACACTTTCTCGCCCGATTTTCAATCCTTGGTCACCGATAAGGGCGGCATGATCTTCCACATGCTGCGCTGGGTAATCGGCGATCCGGCGTTTGACAAGTCGATGAAGGAATTCATGTTTGCCTTTGACAGGAAGTCGGCCACCGTGGCTGATCTGCAGGCGATTGCGGAGAAAAACCACGGTGAGAAGCTTACGGCCTTTTTCTCCCAGTGGGTGGATGGCACGGGAGCGCCGGAATTCAAGCTGAAATACACTACCTTCCGCATCAAGAAAGGCTTTCGTATTGCGGGCCAGGTCTCTCAGGATCTGGACCTTTTCAGTATGCCGCTGGAGCTGAAGGTCGACACCGATGGGCAGAGCGAGCTGAAGCGGATCGAGGTCCAGGGGACGCAGGCCGCATTCGCGGTGGATGTTTTCGGCAAGCCGCGCCGTCTGACACTGGATCCGAATAACTGGGTGCTGAAAAATTCACCCGACCTGAAGGTGCGGGTGGCCATCCGCCGCGGACAGGAAATGACGGCGCAGGGCAACCTGGCCGAAGCCCTGGCGGAATACAACAAAGCGCTGGAAGTGAATAAGAACAGCTCACTGGCCCACTATCGCGTGGCGGAAGTTTTTTATCTGCAGCGCAATTATCAGTCGGCGGCCAATGAGTACCGCGAGTCGCTCAATGGCGATGGCGAACCTAAATGGACTGAAGTTTGGAGCCATATCGCACTGGGCAAGATCTTTGACATCACTGGTCAGCGCGACCGTGCGGTGAATGAATACCGCCAGGCCGTCCAGACTGGAGACAATACCCAGGGCGCGCTGGATGAAGCCCGCAAATACCTCAGTCTGCCGTATCAGCGCGAGAAAAAGCAGAACGGCGAGTGAAGCGCAGCAGGAGTGCCTGCGCTTCAGGTATTTGCATCACTGCTGCCGCGCCTTTCGCGGATTAGCGCGGAGGCCTGGTGGCGCCGTTCGGAGCCGTATTTGGCGACTGCGGTTCCTGCTGCTGTCTTTGACGAATGCGTTCATTTTGTGCGGCGACCATCTCTTCGAACTTTGGTTTCTGCTCGGCGGTAAGAATGTCGCGCATCTTTGAAATCGTGGACTGGCGCAGCGACTGTATCTTCTGGATTTTGTCTTCGCGGGCCGCTGCCGGATCGCCGATGATCGTCATGGCCTGGGTGTGCTGCGTCTCCAGAATGGTTCTGGCCTTCGCCTGCTGCTCCGGATTCAGATTCAGCTCGGACGTAAGTGCGTGTACCTGAGCGTCAAGTTGCGGCTGGTCGGAGCTGCTCTGCGTGCCTGGCCCGCTCTGCGGTGAAGATGGCTGAGTCGGCAAAGTCTGCGGCTGGGTTCCTGGCTGTGATGGAATGGCCGGCGAATTCGGCTGGCTTGATGGCGATGGCATGGTTTGCTGCGTGGTTCCAGGCTGCTGCATGGCGCCTGACTGCCCATTTTGCGGCTGTAATGCCAGCGCACCCAAAGCCCAGAGCAAGGCTCCCGTGAAAACGATGGCCCTTATGTAGTTCATGAAATTGTGGTCTCCTTCCGGGTTCGTCCTGTGTTCCCTCGTTGGATGCCGCCAGCGCATTCCAGGAGGGCAGCTCCAGCCAGGGGGAGAGCACCAAATCCAGTTTCGGGCCTTAAAAGCGCCCAGGATCCAAAGCGCTAAAGATCTTTGAGAATCAAGATCTTTGAGAATCACCTCAGGACGGCGCTGGCAACCAACAAAGCAGCAATCATTGCGGGGACTTTCTGTTTCCCGGCGGAGTACCTGAAGTCTGCGCCGTTGCTTTCTGGTCGAGGTCAATGAGCTGTGAACCTGGCGGCTGAGTCAGCGCGAACTGTTCATCCCGGATAGGCTCATTGAGTGTCACCTTTTGCATGTTCAGCGTAATGGCGTATTCCTCCACCGGACGGTCAATGTCGATACGGGTGGGAAATCTCATTCCGTTGTAGGCGTTGAAATTGGAATAGCGGGCGTCCGTGACGAGATGGCCCTGCCGATCGTAGATAAGCTGCCGCTCTGGCTCCAGCCGTTCGCGATTGAATACGATTTTGCGGGCAAGGTAATAGCCGCGGCTGTCCTTGCTAAGAACAATCACCACATAGGTGGCCTGCTCGGCATCTTTGTGGATCCTGGGGTCTTTGACTATTTCCACGCCGTCTTCCAGAACGGCGATATCATTTACCGGCTCAATCTCCTTGAGCAGCAGAGCGTCCAGAATGTGCTGCGGACGGATGTTCTCCAGTGGATTTGGCGACGGTTTGGAAATCTGGTTCGAGCCCACCAAAAATTTGTTCTTCGGCGGTATGGAGAGTCGGAACGCCCGGCCATCGCTGACCATATCAAATGCCGTGTTGCGCACCACCGGTACCTTGCCAATCATGCGCAGCATGTCGGGCTTGCGCACCAGCAGATAACCGGTAATCTCCGGATTGTCCGTGATCTTGCCCTTCTTTTCGCCGCCCACTGAGCTATCGATGTTCACCTGGGCATTCAGGGTCTGAAAGCGCTGGGCATTATTGTTGATGTTCTCAATCAGTTGCGGTAAAGTGGCGTCCTTCAAAACAGCAGTGCTGAGTTTGGTTTGGACCTCACGTGTCCGGAAAAGACAGCCGCTGAGCGGCATCATCGCCAGAAGCACAACTGCCGCTCGCATTCGCAAAGAAATCTGCATTTTGATAAAGGTTAGATTCTCTCTTTCATTACAAGTATATCCAGGGAAAACCGGCAAAATACCGCCAGGGCCACGCGGATACGCTTTGCCTCGTTTTGTCGCGCTTTGCCGCGCGTCATGATTAAATTTAATGTGCCTGGCCGACGGCGCGACGATAGGCCGCCACATTCACTCCATGCTCCGCCAGAGTACGGGCAAATCGGTGATGTCCCTGGTTGTCGCTGACAAAATAAAGATACTCCGTGCTCGCCGGGCGCATCGCTGCCTGCAATGAACTTTTCCCCGGATTGCAGATCGCTCCCGGCGGAAGTCCGGCGTTCTTGTAAGTGTTGTAAGGCGAGTTGAACTGCAGGTCCGACTGATAAATCGTTCCTCGCCAGCGATTGTTCAGCAGCGCGGCATAGATCACCGCCGGATCGGTGGCCAGCGGAATTCTCCGGCTCAGCCGATTATTGAATACGCCCGCCACCACCGGACGCTCCTCGGCCGCGCCCGTCTCCTTTTCCACCAGGCTGGCCATGGTCACCACGTCATGCACGCCATGGTTCAGCGAGAGTTCCGCCGCAGTCTGGCGGAAGCGCCGCACCATGGCCGCGGCCATGTCCCGCAGAGACTGCGTACGCGTGAAATGGTAAGTGTCGGGAAAAAGATATCCTTCCAGCGTCGGCGCCGCCGGATCCAGATCGCGCACCAGGGATGTCTCCGTGCGGGCAATCTTGAGGAAATCGTCGCGCCGCCCCAGTCCGGATTGCTCCATGGCCGCCGCGATATCAAACATGCTGAAGCCCTCGGGAATCACCAGCGTATGGAAGTAAATATCGCCGCGCGCGATCCGGTCATATACCTCGCGTAGTCCGGCAGGATGGTCAAAGGAATATTCTCCGGCCTTCAGCGATTGCCGCCCATGCACATAGTGCCAGAACAAAAATGCCGTCTGGCTGCGGATAATGCCCGCGCCGGCCAAATCAGTGGCAATGCGGCGTGCGGACGACCCCGGCCTAAGCTGCACCAGTTGTTGCGTTTCCGGCCCCGCTGGCAAAAACAGACCATAAGCCAGCAGCCCGGCAATCGCCAGCACCAGCAGTACAAACACTCTGAATAAAAAACGGCGCATACAAAAGTTAGATTCCGCTACTTATTCTACAGACCAGTAAGTAACAGCTTGTTGTAGTCAGGCAATTCTTCTTCCAGGCCATCCGGATTTTGCCGATCAGGGTTCATCCGTGAAAAATCCGCAATAAGTGTCTTTAGATTTTTTCCTCGTATACCCGCCTTTACAGACGAGTCGCAGCCATTCTGCAAGTTAGCCAATGCTTCCCACAGGCAATCGCGAATTCTTGCCGATCAGTGTTCATCTGTGAAAATCAGTGGTAAGTGTTTTCATTCCTCGTACTCGCCCTCTTCCTCATCGGGCGGCTCAAAATTCACCTTGCCCACGTTATTGGACGCAAGCTGCAGGTAATAAGCCAGCAGGGAAGCTTGCTTTATTTCCAGTGTCCCGTCCACCAGCCCTTGCGCGCCGCGCATAATGGCCAGCTGCACCGAGTTCGGATCGTCCAGCACAGGCAGCTCGAAAGCCTGCTTCCGCCCGGCCTGCATCGCCAGATGCATGTTGCAAAATCTCCGGCCCCGCATCTTCGGCGCCCGGCAGCGCTCTCCGCTGGCCTTGATGTGCGCGCAGCGCGGAGCCAGATTGGCCCGCTCCAGGTTGGAGCGCAGCCGCGCATAAATCCGGTGGTTGTCCGGATCGATTTCCTCCGCCGTTTGCTCCAGTGCAGGCTGTCTGTCCAGATACTCCTTGCACGCCAGATACATCTGCCCCAGCTGGCCCAGCATCTCCGCCGCCTCGCTCCGCCGCCACGCCACCTTGCGGAGCTCCTCGGCCTCGCGCCTCCACCGCTCGTTCCTCATCTTCCACACGGCGTCATAGTCGGCGGAACACTTGGCATTCTCCCAAAGCCGCACCTCTTCCTCGGTATATCCCGGATGCCTCGGATCTTCATCAGCCATGGTTTGTCTCCTTTTGCCTATGGTTTATCTTCTTGTTTTCTCTCTTCTGCCTTATAAAACCCAGGTAGCCCCATGCTGCATGGGGTACCCCCCTCCCTTGTTTCTCAATGGCGCCACGGGAAACAAAGGCTTTAGCTCCATCAGGCCCTTGGGCCACCCTTGGGCCACCCAACCCCCACCCAGCGCGGATAGATATCTACCGCGAATCTATTAGCTCGTGCTTGGTACCACGAGTAAAATCCATTGTCAATTGACAAAAAATGTCACATTTGTCGATTTCCGGATGGCAATTTATACCTCATGCTGGATGGGTAAGAGTCTTAAAGTTCTTAAAGTGAAGAGGAAACCCGTGGATTCATACAAGCTCGTGTGGCACAGCCGCCCTCGGCTGTGGATTTTTCCCGATGGATAAGATTTTAGTGATCGGCCTTCTTCTTCGTCCATCAGCGGCAATTTTTTATTTTTTGTGCAACTCTCTTGCACAACATCGTTCTCTTCGTGTATAGGTAGTTTACCTCTGAACGAAATTAACCCCCTTTCTGCCAATGCCAGGTATTGGTGCGATGTATAGGTGTGCGCAGGGGACTTGTTGTGCCAAATTGATTTGCTGCTGTGGCAGCAGGAGAGATATTGCATGGGCAATTTTTCGAGTAAAAATGCTGGCGGAATAGCGCGGCTGAAATCCTTTGTACGTCTTACTTTCTTTTTGCCGCTTTTATTTCTTTTAAGTGCGATATCGACTGTTGCGCAGGGTAGTTATATCGATGAGCCGGGTATTCCTGCATTTACCACGTCATTTCCAGTGGAGCATGGCTTCATAAATTTGGCCAATGGGAACTTGCATCTTGAGATACCGGTTGCCACGTATCCGCAAAGAGGAAATATCAAAGCTTTGCATGCGCGGCTGGTGTATGACAGTCGTCTCTGGACGATTCGTACCGATCCGGTTACCGAAGCCCAGCGCTGGCAGTTGACGTTTCCTGCCGCTGGCATACCCCTTGCTTCGGGCTGGAGGTTCATCACTGATGGTGAGCAGGGCGCTACATCTGTGTCCCAGAGTTCACAATATTGCGGCTCTGTAAATTTTGGCAGTGGAAAAGTGGATTATTATAAAACTACTTACTCTGACTATACCTATACGGAGCCCAACGGAACCAAACACACAACTGCGTTCAATTTCAAGCTGTATAACAGACCTGGCGTCTGCGTTGGTGGTGCTTTGTATCCTACCGGCACTGCATATGCCGCTGATAACAGCGGTTACAAGTTTGTCATTACAAATGGGCTCATCGCAGTCTACGCGCCGGATGGCACGCAGGTGGCTACTCCTCCTCCCTCCGGGTCGCAGGGAATCCCGCCGGGCGGCGCGGAGGTTCAGGACACCAACGGAAATTTTTTTACCTATGCTCCTGGGCAATATAACACCTTTGTGAATGTGGTCGATACGCTTGGCCGGACCCCTGTTATTACAACTTTTTCCAGCTCCGACAATCAGGCCTTTCTCGATTATCTTTGTGAGCAGGGGTGTAATCCTGCCGGCGGCGATCGGGCCCGAATCACACTGAATTTCTCGCCTCTGCAATATGCCACCCAGTTTAATCAAACGCAGCCGGAGGGAGTCGGTGAGTATTCCGGCGCTGGTAATGCTCTGACCAGTATCGTCCTGCCCGATGGCAGCTCGTATCAGTTTCAGTACGATTCTTATGCTCAGATCACCAGCATGACCCTGCCCACGGGCGGGCAGGTCACATATACCTATAATAATTTCGCCGACTATACTGGGTATAACAGTCGCTGGGTGACTTCCAAAACAGCGGATGGCAATACCTGGACCTTTGCCCCCACGCTGCCTTCCTGCTCCACGCAACCCTGCCCAAACCAGCTCACCGTTACCACGCCACCGTACAATGACGGAACAACCACCGCCAGTGACAGTCATGTGTATACATTTGCCGTTGACGGTAGGCAGGCCTTGAATACGCAAACGCAGGTTTTTCGGGGATCGCCATCGGGCGCGCCGTTCCTGACCAAAACTACTGATTATTCAGCTTTTGACCAGCCGATTCGGGAAACTCTGATCTGGCCCAATGGGCTCAGCAACAAGGTGGAATACACCTATGACGGATACTCAAACATCACGGCCACTAAAGAATGGGATTATGGAAATACTTCATCGGCGCCGGACCGGGAGACCGACACCGCCTATATAACGGATGCGGCTTATGCGAATGCCAATATCATCCGCTTGCCAAAGACCGTGACCAGCCTCAACGGCAGCGGCGCGCAGGTGGCGCAAACTACCTTCAATTATGACGAGGGTACGCCTGTCGCCTCGAATATCAGCGCCCAGCATGTGGCCGTCTCCGGCCCCCGCGGCAATTTGACCTCCGTGGCGAAATGGCTGAGTTCGAGCAATTCCACGGTCACTACAGCCTCCACCACCTGGTTCGATACCGGCATGGTGAATGTCGCCAAAGACGCGTTGCAGAATGCCACCACATTCACTTACGACGCAACTGGCGCCTATGCGATAAAGAAATGCGATGCGTTGTCCCATTGCTCGTATGCTGGCTTTGATCCGAATACTGGCGTGCCCGTGAGCACAACCGATATCAATGGCAGCGGTCCCGGCGATCTCGCGCATACTACGACTTACACCTTCGATTCCATGCTGCGTCCGCTCTGCACCAATCTTCCCGATGGTGGGCAGACCTGCCTGAGTTATCCCAGTACAACAAGCACACAAAAGACGACCAAAATCACGTCGGGCTTGAGCGATACCACTTCCACGGTCCTGGACGGATATGGACGTGTCAGTCAAACCCAGCATGTATTGCCTCAGGGAACGGCCAAAGCTGATACCACGTACGATTCCATGGGGCGAGTCGCCAGTGTAAGCAATCCATATTTCTCCACCAGCGATCCCACGTACGGGGTCACGCGTACGCTGTACGACGCTTTGGGCAGAGCGGTGCAAACCACGAGGCAGGACGGAAGCGTCAGCACGGCTTCTTATAGCGCCAACTGCACTACGACAACCGACGAGGCGGGCAAGCAGCGCAAGAATTGCCATAATGGATTTGGCGAAATTGTCGAAGTGGACGAGCCGAATGCAGCCGCTCCGGCTACCAACGCAACCGCCAGTGTCGCCATTGGCGGGAGCCTGGGTTCTGCTTTGGCTGGCTCGGCGCCGACTGCGCCCTCGGGGACGAACCTCGTCATGGCCCAGCCCAATGATCTGTACTTTCAGGGATCGAACGGGCACATCTACGAGCTGTACAACTTCAGCAGCGCCGCTTCGCCTGCTGACTGGCATACGTTCGATATCACTGCCT
>WNFP01004805.1_pt1 | contig 10842 bp, 8 predicted proteins | sample 5400201 | NCBI WGS metagenome assembly WNFP01 (sample SAMN13153355, study PRJNA577476) | soil metagenome | isolation source: 115 cm saprolite under Madrone tree | place: USA:California | collected 2016-06-14
CATGGCGAAGAAAACGGAGGCCATGGCCGCGACGCCTGCGCACAAGCCGTCCATGTGATCGAGGATGCTGAACGAGGCCGTAATCCCCACCACCCAAACCACCGTGAGAACGGCGTCCAGAAAATCCCCGCCGCGCCCGCCCACGAGCACGCTGAAAACCTGCGCGCGAATTCCGCTGGCCAGGAGGATCGCCGCCGCCAGCGGCATGCCTACAAACAGTTTGATCTGATGGTGAAGCAACCCTCGGTCGTCGAGAATGCCGACACCGGCGACAAGCGTCGCGCCGATGAGGATGCCCACAATCTGGGCGCGCGCCGGCCCGTTGAACGCAAACAGCACCGCTATCACCACCGCGGCGTACATCGCCAGCCCGCCAAGAAGAGGGATTGGCGTCAGATGAACTTTGCGCGGCCCCGGCAGATCGACCATTCCAACGCGCAGCGCAAGGGCGCGCACGGGAACGACGAGCATCAGCGATGCCAATAGGGCGATGAAAAAAGCGAGCAGGCCTGCGGCCATGCAACCTCGTTTGTCAGGTGAGTCGAATCCAGCCAGACCGGTGCGGCCGGTGTCTCACGCGATCTTCGCCGGGTTAGGGGTCCGGCTCCCAAGTCGAGCTAACAGATGGCTGCCCTACGCAGCCTTAACACCATACTGCGACTTTTGTTTCGCTTCAATGGAGAATGAAAGAAGAAGTGACTAGGCGAACGGGAGCAGGGGAACGGGTGATAGGGATTAGGGACAGTCTTCCCCGCCCAAGTCCGTCCGTTGTCGTCACGCTTGTGTGCCCATTGATCCTCTAATCGGCCGTCAGGCCATCGAGGATTTCCACGAATTTTTGCAATTCCTTAGCTCGATCATAGTCGGGAGCGGCGGCCCGCGCCGCCTCGCCCATCGCTTTCAACTTATTCGGATTGGAAGCCAGAGCGCGCACAACGCTGACGACTTCCGAGGGGCGGTCAGGATCGGCGGCGACCGCGAAGCCGCGGTGAATCCCCAGCGACACCGCATCCGTCTCTTTCGGCGCCACCGCGACGATGGGTTTTCCCGCCGCCAGAATCCCGTACATTTTGCTGGGCACTACCACGCCTTCCAGGCCCCGCTTCACGGTAATGACGTGGGCATCGGCGGCCGCGAGGACGGAGGGAATCTTGCTCGCCGGAAAAAACTCCAGAAAACGGATATTGCCGGCACCCGCGGCCGCCGTTTCGACTTGCGATCGCTGCGCGCCATCGCCCACGAACACTAGGCCCACACCCTCGTTCGCCAGCAGGCGCGCGGCGGTCACCAGCGTGTTCCACGCCCCGTAGAAACCAAGGTTGCCGGCGTGCACAAGAACAAACGAAAAATTCCCGCGGATCGCGCGGACAACCTCGGGATCTGGTGCCGGAAGAGGCATATTCAGCAGGAGACTTTCGGTTCCATCGCGAACGATCAGTACCCGGGAGGGGTCCACATCTTTCGAGATAATGCGCGCGCGCATGTCTTCGCCGAGAACGATGACGCGCGCCGCGCGTCGCAGCGCCCAGCGATGCAGTTTTTCCCAGATCCTCGCGAGCCTGCCGGGTTCAACGATCGAGCCCCCCACGGCCATGTCCGGGTACAGGTCCCTGATGTTGTACACATACGGCTTGCGTTTCAGCGTAGCCACAATTGCCCCGACGATGCCCTGCAACGGCGGATCAGTCATCGCCACCACCACATCGCAAGGCGCAAGAAGCGCGCGCGGAATCTCCAGCGCAACGTAGCTGAGGTAATTCAACACGCGTTTTTTCATGTCCAAGCGTGGAAAGTCCGTTGAACCCGCGCGGATGATACGCGCCCGGCCTGCAATTTCCGTTTGGTAAGGCCGCCACGAACGCCGTTCGGTGGGGTCGTACGACGGCCGTCCGCATAGCACGGTCACGTCGTGGGACCTGGAGATAGTATCCACGACGCTGTGCGCCATCTTCGCCGTCGCGGAAGTGTCCGGCGGGTAATAAAGATTCAGCAGCAGGATGCGCACGGAAAGATTGTACAGAGTTCCGTTACTGTGCGGGGTGCGGCCGCCTGGCGATTTCAGGCAGGCTTCTTGAAGACCGGCGCGGCCGCCCGTTGCAACTCGTGCGCGGTTGGTTTCTTCTTCGGCGGTTTCTTAACTTCGCGTTTTCCTCTGTCCTTGTTTCCCATGGCTGATAGCTTGCCACACTTCGTCAACTCTGGCTAGAGGCTGTGAGTTCCAAATTGGACAATCAAATGTTACGGGCGCGAGATGAGGAAATCGCCGAGGACCAGCGCATCCATCTGCGTGCGCAGGAAGCAATCAATCGCTTCTTCGGGCCGGCAGACGATCGGCTCGTTGTCGTTGAAGGAAGTGTTGAGCACGACGGGCACGCCCGTCAGATCGCGGAAGGCGGAAATGAGCGAGTGATAGCGCGGATTGGCCTCGCGCGTGACGGTTTGCAGCCGTCCCGTCCCGTCCACGTGCGTCGGCGCTGGGATCTTGTCGCGTTTCTCCGGCCGCACGGAGTAGGCCAGGGTCATAAACGGCGAAGGGTGCGACTTCTCAAAATACTCGGCGGTGGCTTCCGCGAGAATGGAAGGCGCAAACGGACGAAAGATTTCGCGGTGTTTGATCCGCCGGTTGAGGATTTCCTTCATTTCCGGACGGCGCGGGTCGGCAACGATGCTGCGATTGCCAAGCGCGCGCGGACCCCATTCGGCGCGGCCCTGAAACGAGCCGAGGATTTTTCCATCCGCGATGATCGCGGCGGCGCGGCGGGAAAGGTCCTCTTCGCTCAACTCGGCGATGGAATAGCCCCTTTGTGCCAGCCCGTTGGCCTCGATCGCACGGCGAATTTCTTCCCGCGTATATCCGGGTCCCCAGTAAGCGTGTTCCATCACGAAGGAGCGCGGCTTGCCGAGTTTCTGATGCCAGACGTAGTATGCGGCGCCGACTGCCAAGCCCCCGTCTCCCGCGGCCGGATGAACGTAGACCTGTTCGAAAGGTGTCGCGTCAAAGATTTTCCCGTTCGCCACGCAATTGAAAGCCACACCGCCTGCCAGACAAACGGCCTTGAGCCCCGTCCTCTCGGCAAGTTTTTTCAACATGCCGAGATAAACTTCTTCGAGCCGCGCCTGCAGCGAACAAGCGAGATTGCGGTGCCGCTCCTTCAGCGCTTCTTCGGGAGCGCGAACCGGCCCGAGGCGCTTCGCCATTTCATCCGAAAACATTTTGCCGAGCGTCGGCGTCTTATCGGCTTCGGCCCAGGACATTTCCGGGCCCGTGCGGTGATGCGAGAAGTAATCGAGCCCCAGGCGGAAGCCGTTCCCGTTGGAGCGGCTCTCAAATCGCACGATGTCGCGAAAAACGCCGAGCTGTTCCGGTTGGCCGTAAGCGGCGAGCCCCATGACTTTGTACTCGTCGCCAAATTTCAGGAAGCCGAGATACTGCGTCACCGCGCTGTAAAACAGTCCAAGCGAATGTGGGAAAGCTACCGACCCGTCGATCCTCATGCGGTTACCCTCGCCGACGCCCCACATCGTGCTGGCGAAATCGCCGAGTCCGTCGGCGGAAAGCAACGCGGCGCGTTCGAACGGCGAAACGAAGAAACTGCTCGCAAGATGCGCCTGATGGTGCTCGATGCGGTGAAACTTTGCGGCAAGTTTTTTGGGATCGGCATCAAAGGCGGACGCCAGCGCCTCCGGAATACCCGTGAATTTCGCGAGAACCTTCACGCGTTCCCGCGCGAAAGACAGCATGCGCAGCGCGTAAAAAAGTTTTGTCCCCAGCCTCGCGTACGGGTCTCGCGGCACGGCAACGTGATCGATGTCCGCGAGCGTGAGGCCCGCTTCCTTCAGGCAATAACGAATCGCCTGCGCGGGAAACCCCGCCGCGTACTTCACGCGGTTGAAGCGCTCTTCCTCGACGGCAGCGATGAGCCTGCCGTCGCAGACGATCGCCGCCGAAGCGTTCCCGTGGTACGCATTGATCCCAAGTATATTCATCTCGCGATTTGTCAGTGTACCTTACCGGAAGTTTATGCGGCGAGGTGCCGGTGGCACCACTCGTTCAGGACGTACAAGGACCAGGGGCGCGACCAGGTGGTTTTCCCGGCAAGAAAGTCCGTCCAGACCGAGCGAACGCCCCCCGGGAGAAGATAGGCCGCCAGCGGCGGCGCGGGGTCCGCGAAGCTTGCCTCCATCCGCGCGCGCAGCGGACCGCGCAGCCACGCTTCCCACGGCAGGGTAAACGTTCGTTTTCGCTGCGCGAGAATTTCCTGCGGCAGCAAATCGCCGAGCGCTTCCACCAACAGAGCCTTTTGTGCGCCGAGGCGGCGGCGCGCCGCATCCGGCAGCGACCCTACAAATTCAACCAGGGGCGTGTCGAGGAGCGGCACGCGAACTTCCAGCGAACGCGCCATGCTCACGGCATCGGTGTCGCGCAGCAGCGTGCTCGCCATGTAAGTGCGCATTTCAAGCCAGGAAACTCCGGCAACCGGTTGCAGCTTGCGCGCTTCATCAGCCGTCCGTTCGAGCCAGCCGAGCCAGGTTGGCTCGAGCGTGACGCCGTCGGCGTTCACCGTGCTCGGGCGAAACCGCGGCTCGATGATTCGTTCGAGCTGTCCCGGCGGGAAGAGCGTCCGCGCGAAAAAATAGGGATGCGGCAAAGCGTCCGGGTAAGCCCACGCGGCTGCGGCCTTGCGCGCGGCGTCCGGTGAACCTTGCCGCGCCGCCAGACCGGCAGCGAGCGGAGCAGTCATTCGCCGCGCCGCGGCAGGCACATACCATGCACATCCGATCAGTCTCGAAAGGCGCGGCGTATCGGCAAAAGTTTGATAGCCGGCGAAAAGTTCATCTCCCCCCAGCCCCGACAAGGCAACTTTCAGCCCAACTTCTCTCGCGGCCCAGGAAACAAAATAAGTATTGATTCCGTCCATGGTGGGCTGGTCAAGGGCGGCAAGGGCTTCATCCAGCCGCGCAAGGACCGACTCTCCGCTCAATGGCACTTCTGTGTGCTTCGTTTTGAATCGATTCGCCGCCAGCCGCGCGAGATCCGCTTCATCGAACGCCGTGCCCGGAAACGTCAGAGTGAAGCTCTGGATTCCGCCCCGTGCCTGAGCGGCAAGCGCCGCGATCGCGCCGGAGTCCAGCCCGCTCGAAAGAAACAAGCCCACGGGCACGTCGGCGTTGAGATGCGCGCGCACGGCATCTTCGAGAAGCGGCCGCAACTTTTTGCCCGCCGAAGGAAGATCGCGCGGTTTACGCGGTTCACGTGCCGCGGGCGAAACCAAAGGGTCCCACCAGGGCCGCGCGCGCGGCGTGCGCCGCCGCTCCGGGACGTGCAGCAGCATTTGATGTCCCGGAGGAAGGGAAAACACTCCTTCCAAAAGCGTCACCGGCTCCGAGACGCTGCCAAAAAGAAGATAGGCGGTGACTGCGTCCTGCGACAGCCGTTTAGGCACCGCGCCAGAGGCGAGGAGCGCTCGAACCTCCGAAGCGAACGCAAAACCTTCCGGCGTCTGCGTGTAATAAAGCGGCTTGATGCCCAGCGGGTCGCGCGCCAGGAAGAGAATCGGTGCGGTGGCATAGCGCTCGCGAAGATCAAGCAAGGCGAAAGCAAACATGCCGCGCAGCTCGGTCAGGAAGTCTTCGCCCCACTCTTCCCATGCATGAACCAGAATCTCCGTGTCCGATTGCGTGGCGAAGCGGTGACCGCAGAGCAACAGACGCTCGCGCAGGTCGCGATAGTTGTACAGCTCGCCGTTGAAGATGACCGCGACGTCCTTGGTTTCGTTCCAGGTGGGCTGGTGACCGCCGGCCAGATCGATGATGCTCAGCCGGCGCATCCCCAGTGCAAGTCCCGGCGCCCGCGCATCGCCGGCAAGAAAGCCTTCTTCATCCGGACCGCGATGCTCCATCGCCGCGGTCATCGCGCGCACGCGAGACTCGGCGTCAGCGTTGCGCGAAGCAAAGGCGACGCCGCATATGCCGCACACGCTACTCTTTGATCTCCGGTGAGGAGAGGAAGGCTGAGCCGGCACGGATCGAGTTCTCCCGCAAACGGAAGCGCGGGATTCTCAGACGGCTGTCCCCATACCAGGCAAGCAGGACCCGCAACAACAAAAAGAAAATTGTCGCTCCCGCGGAGAGCACCAGATAGAAGAAAGATTCGCGTTCCAGGAGCAGGCTCCAGTCCACCGATTCATCCCATCCAGGGTAAATGCCGTCCAACAAGCGCCGCAGATGCAACTCTTCGAGAGGCAGACGCGCCAGCCGTACATGTGCGAACTGGTCGTAAGTGTATTCACGCGGATAGCTTGGGATGGCCCTGACGGCCTCGGAAAACACCGCAGGATCCCGCAGCTCACTGCGCGTCAAATAATGGCCCCGCGCATCCTGCATGATGACCCGGTAGGTTGGATCGACGACGATCCAGCGTTCGTCGATCAGAGCCTCGGCAACCACATGTTTCGTCCTGCGATCGGGAGACAACAGGAGCAGGCGGCGCACTCGCAGATCGGAGCTTCGCGCAAGATTCAGGAAGGCATTCGTCGCTGTACCGCAGACGTTTAACAGTTGGCGGTAGGTGAGCGTCATCTCCGGATCGCGCCCCGCAAGTGCTTCCGGATTCGTCGTGTCAGCTCGCGATGGCTCGGCGCGCATCCAGTTCAAAATGGCTTCGACCTTTTGTTCTGCGGGCAAGGCGTTGGGCACAATTGCGTCCGAGAAGCCGTCGAGATACCTGCGCACGGAATATTCCCGCACACAAGAGTAAAGCATTGCCACGAACGCTGTGGCAAGCAGCAAATTGCAGCTCCACCAGACGAAGCGAAAGGTCCGATGCCCGCGCGTTTGCAAGAATTACTCCATCCGCTTAGATTCTGTCTTCAGCGTCTGTTGTGAGGCAAGCGAAGTGTATAACGCTTCCATGTCGCGAACGGGTTCATCCCACCCCAGACGTGCTGTGACTACGGCGCATCCCGCCGCGAGCCGCGAGCGTAGTTCCGCTTCGCTCAGGATCCGTTCAAGCGCTCTCGCTAGCGCCGCAGTGTCGTGGCGAACCACCAAGCCAGCCTCATCCGCAAGAAGTGGCGCAATCCCGCATTGCTCCGTCACGATCACCGGAGTCCCCGCGGCCACCGCTTCCGCCGCCGTATTCCCGAAGTTTTCATTCTGGGAGGGAAGAACGAAAACATCCGCATCTCTGTAGGCCGCCCACTTGGTTTCGCCAAAAATCGGTCCCACGAATTGAACCTTTGACCGAACGCCCAGTTGCGTTGCCGTTTGGTCCAGTTCCGCCTCGACCCCGCCTTCGTCAGGTCCCGCAAAAACGAGCTGCAATGGTATTCCCGCCAAGCGCTTAGAAAGTTCCCCGAATGCCCGCAGTAGAAGAGCTGGACTCTTCTTCACAGATAGACGTCCCAGGAAGAGGACAAGTTTCACATCGTTTGAAATACGTTGCGCTTTCCGGAACGTGCCCCGTTCCGGCCACAATGCAGGCACTTCCACGCCGTTCCGCCGCAGCACCACGCGCGTGCGGGGAACACCACCGGCGACGAGTTCTTCGGCTTCCTGACTCGAGGTGGCGATGACCGCGCTTGCCCCCTCGAGTAACCGCTTTCCCCAGACTGCATGATACAACCCTTTCAACCAGAGATTTCGCACAATGGGCACGAACATTCCGATGGGTTCGAGCACGTACGGAAGGCCCCGCTTGCGGCTGGCCGCAGCCACCGCCGGACCCAGCAGATCGTAAAGCCCGAAAATGTGCACGATATCGAAATTCTGAAGCCGCGCCCGGCAGTAACGCTTCACCGCAGGATTCCAGCTAACTCGTCGGTATCGTAACCACGTGGGTATATAAATGGATTGCACGCCATTTTCTTCCCGGCGCCAGCCGAAGGGAGATCGCTCTGCCGTGATTTTCTCCTCCGGCGCTTGCAGGCGCTTTTCCAGACCCCAATCGGCCGTGACAACCGTTACCGGGTGGCCTCGCCGCGCCAGGCCCTCGGAAAGCGCGCGCACCTTCACCGGGGGGCCGCCGAATTCGAAAAAGGGAGCGTACGTTTCCGTGACGTTCAGGATTCGCATTGGTCGCGCAGGATTTTTTTCAGTGATTTGGCGAAGACATTAAAGCGGAACTCGTGCTCCGCGCGCTGCTGCCCGCGCGCGCCCATCTCCTTCGCATGGACGGGGTCGGCCAGCAGTGCCTCGATCGAAGTCGCCAGCTGGATCGGATCGCCGTGCGGCACCAGATATCCGGAGACGCTATCCTGAATCACTTCGGGCGCGCCGCCGTGCAGTCCCCCGATCACCGGCTTGCCGCACGCCATCGCTTCCAGGTATACCATGCCGAAACCTTCGCCGTGGCTGGGCAGAGCGAAAATTTCGCACGCGGAGTAGCAAGCGGCGAGTTCCGAGTAGTTCAATCCGCTTAAAAAATGCACGTGGCGGTTTACTCCGCTTTGCTCCGCCAGTTCCTCAAGCCACGCGCGGTCGTCGCCCGCGCCCGCGAGCACCAGCTGCAGCTCCGGCCTCTGCGTCAGCAGCCTCGGCAGCGCCGTAATCAGAGTATCCATGCCCTTGTATCGCTCCGCTGCCAGCCAGCGCCCCACCGTCAGGATCACGCGCCCCGAAGGAAAATCCGCCGGTAACGCGGGATGCGAGCCGGGGCTGATTAGCGCTTCGAATTGCGGATCGAGCGCCCAGGGCAGCACGCGAATCCGTTCGCGCGCGACTCCTTGCTCCGACGCCACGTGATCGGCGGTATCCCGGCTTGGTGCCAGAATCAGGTTTGCGTGAAGGAGCGCGCGCCGCCGCAAGCCCCCCAGCGGCTCCCAGACGTCAATCCCATGCGTGCAGATAATGCTTTTCATCCGTGGCGCCGCAACCCGTATCGCCTGCACCACGGGTCCCAGATTCGGGTGCGCGGCCAGAACGAGTTTAGCTTTGCGCCACGCTGCTCGCAGTGCCGTCACGGTGAATCGCCCCTTGGCGTGGTCGCACCCCGTGAACACAAATTCCCGCTCTCCCACCGTCATCCGGTGCAGCTCCGGCGAATCGTTCAAGCTGAGCAGACGGCAATCCATGCCGCGGCTGGCGGCGAATTCCGTGAGCACGGCCGCCAGGTGGCGGCCGGCTCGCTGCACCCCGCCGGGTGCGTCCAGTTCTGGAAAGAGGCCAATGAGCACGGGCAAAGTCTGCCAAGTACTGAGAGTGATGGCAAGCCTGGATGTATCGCAGCGTCATGAACGCCCTTCTCGACCGTTGAACTTTCAGCGGGCAAGATCGCGGGCTCGCCGAGGCGCTTGCGCTCTATTTAGAGTTTCAAAACCTGCGCGGCTGAGAGGGCTTGTGGTCTGGCGGCGCAGGGGCGGCGCTGAAAGTGTCCTTTTCGGCCTGAAAGGCCTCTTTCTTTAGCTGTATGTCTCCATCAACATACGCGGTGAACTCGGCTCCTTGCGTGAACACCACGTCTTTGGCGGAAGCCAAGGGAAGAATCGCTCCAGCCGAATTGTTTGATCCTGAGCTCTCATGAAAGGAGCGGACCGCGGCCTTTTCGTCGTCCTTAAGATGCACAAGGTTGATACTGAAAGCCAGCTTTCCGCCGTGGCCCAGCCGCTTCTTGGGTTCTGCCTCCGTCACTAAGCCGGTGGCCGCGGCGCCTCTCGGAATCACCGAAAGGCCATCCACGATAACCTCTTCCGCGACGTGCAGATCCACTACGTCGCCAACGTGGGCGGTCGCGGAAGAAATGGTCTTGCCAAGTTTCAAGTGAATCGGCGTGCCATTGTGCAGGATGAAGTCAGTTGGGGGGAGGGAGGGAGTGCTCGGACCGACTTCGGTGGGCGCGGCGGGTGCGTCATACAAAATGCGCTCTCTCGTGGGCTGCACCGCCCGTGGCTGCGGTGCCTTGCTGCCCGGTTTGTCCTTCAGCAGGAGGAGGCTCTCCAGCGGGACATAACCTATCTCGCCCTTGGCGGTGCGGACGCCGAAGTATAGGTCGTACCGGCCGGTGATCTGTACCAGCTCTCCACACTGGAGCGTCGTGCGCACATCCAGCGTAATCATGGAACTGTATAGATAGACGTAGCCACCGGAGCGCGGGCATTCCACCTGGCCCACGCTCTGCGCTTGGGCGATCGCTGGCAACATTAGGCAAAAGAATGCGGCTACGTACTTGGCGCTCGATATCATGCTGCACCTGCCGGTCCGAAGGGCAGAAGATGCCACGCTTCTATCTCAGCGTAAGACGGTTCTTGCTGGCAAGAAATGGAACTCCCGCGCTGTGCATAAAGAGATACGGTGGGGAAACAACCTGACGGTCCGTGCCCGCCACGGATGCGCGTTCATATTTTGTGCTGCGATGGCGCTCTGCGGGACGATCATGAATTATCCTCGACTAGCAGTGGGACGAGATCCGTGAGGCGGTCGAGATAAATGTCCGCGGGGTGGGCGGCGCGGTCGTGCGTGCCGAAGCCATAATTTACGGCGGCAGCGAGAGTGCCGGCGTTGCGCGCGGTCTGCACGTCAACTTCGGAATCGCCGATCAGGATGGCTTCGGCGGGGGCGGCTCCGAATTCGCGAAGAATCTTTTGCGCGCCGAGCGGATCGGGTTTTTTTGTTTCAAAGCTATTACCGCCGTAGACGGCGCGGAAATATTTCGCCAGGCCGAGTTCATCCAGAATGTGCACGCTGATTCGCACCGGTTTGTTGGTGAGGATGGCCATGGGAAACGCGGCAAGTTGCTGGAGCGCCTCGGGAACTCCCGGGTACGGGCACGTCGAATCCATTTTGTGGTCTTCGTAATACGCGAGAAAAAATTTCAGAGCGCGCTCGCGTTCTTGTTCCGTTGCTGCC
>WNFP01004809.1_pt1 | contig 10840 bp, 10 predicted proteins | sample 5400201 | NCBI WGS metagenome assembly WNFP01 (sample SAMN13153355, study PRJNA577476) | soil metagenome | isolation source: 115 cm saprolite under Madrone tree | place: USA:California | collected 2016-06-14
GTTGGTTGTCCGCTTTTCATCGCGGCGTCAACCAACTTGATGACTCCTGCGCGGTCATCGGGGTGAACGAGATTCTCGAATGCAGTCTGTGTCCCGCCAAAACCGCCCGGCGGCAAACCGTACATTGCCTCCAGTTCCGGCGTCCAAGTATTCGCTCCAGTCCGAATATTCCAGTCAAAAGTTCCTATGCGAGCCGCTTGCTGTGCTAATCGCAAACGCTCCTCGCTGGCGCGTAGTGCCTCTTCTGCCAGCTTTCGCTCGCTGATGTCACGGGCGATGCCAGAACAGCCCACAGTTCTGCCACTTGAATCTTTAATTGGCGAAATAGTCAGAGATACGTTAATTCTTTTCCCCGTTTTGGTAACACGAACCGTTTCAAAATGCTGGATGCACCCCCCCGCTCTCAACACTTCAAGAATCTTGTTCTCCTCATCCGGTAGCTCAGGCGGGACAAGCATGTTAATCGGCTCACCAACGGCTTCAGCCTCCGTGTACCCGTAAGTCTTCTGCGCGCCTGTGTTCCAACTTACGATAATTCCATCCAGAGTCGCCGAAGCAATGGCATCGTCAGACGATTCGATAACTGCGGCATGCCTAAACCGCGCTTCCTCTGCCTTCTTTTTGTCCGTGATATCCTCCACCATCGCCAGTACGAGCGGAGATGGGCGACTTTTCAATAGAGAGATAATCATGCGGCCCCAGACTAAGGAGCCGTCTCGCTGAAAATAGCGCTTTTCTAATTGGTAGTGATCTATCACACCTGCCCGCAATTGCTGAAAAAGCGCCCAGTCCTTCTCCGCATCTTCACGAGGAGAAAAATCCACACAGTGTTTGTTACGCAATTCCTCCTCGCTGAAGCCGAGGAACGCGCAAAAGGCTGGATTCACGAAGAGCGGCTGACCTTCCAAGTTCTCCACTGCAATCCCGATGGGACTCGCATTGAAAACATCATGGAAAAGCTGAGTCTCAGGCGTCCTGGTTTGTGCTGCCTCTCCCATGAACTAGTTGTATAGCACTGTTGATGTCCGACAGCAACGCATTGCCGAGTGGTCACTGGCCTCGTCCGCAAGTTGGTTAAGAGCGCGGGGCTGGTGACGAAGGCCTTTGCCTTGTTGCTACTGCTCGGCTACCACGTTCATTAAGCCTGGTTATACTGCCTCCTTTTCTTCTTAGCGCGCACTCTGAATTTTCGCGTTATCCGTCGGACCGGAACTTCGAGGACGTAAGTGGACGTGCCGTCCTATCCGCTACGGCGCGGTTTCGATTTAGGCGTTTCCAATCAATTTGGTGAAGTAATGATTGGTCCTGGCGGCGTGGACCAGGCGTGGAACTTCATGCATGCGATGCTGTCGACGAGGGCATGAATAAACCTCTAAGCGACGGCAGTAGAGATGGATGAAGTTTGCCGTGCGGGTTCGGACTCGCGTTGTGCCGGGAGTTCGCCGCGCTTGGCATAGAAAATACTGGCTGCGACGAGGGCGGCGAAAGCAAGGCCTGCGCCGAATTCGGTGGTCCACAGCCCGGTGACGCGGGCGCGGAGCGTCTGCGCGTCGAAAAAGGCCTGCACAAAGAGATTGTGGCTGGCGTGCAGGAGCACGCCGGTCCAAACGCTGCCGGATTTCAGGCGCATCCAGGCGAAGAGAAAGCTGATTCCCAGCACCAATACGGTAAAGCACGCGATGGAATACCACAGCGGGCCGGCGCCGTGATAGTCCGCGAACAGAATGAGGGGGTAGTGCCAAAGAGCCCAGATGCCGCGGCTGATCAGCGCGACGCGCGGGTATGAAGTGACCCTCGCGAGCTGCGGGACAAGAAACCCGTGCCAGCCGAGTTCTTCGCCCAGGGCGGAAATGCACGAGCCCGCTACGCCAACCGTGGCGAGAAGCAAAAAAAGTACCGGCAGCGCGGCATCAGCGATTTCGGAATCGCCATCGTCGGGCGGATGAGCAATAGGATAAAAGTGCGGACCTCATGCCGAAAAAGCGCAACTCGCTTGGCTCGCGGGCAAACCGGCCCGATCTCGCCAAAACCTTCGGCTTGCTTAGCCCCAGGCGCCAGGAGCTGTTTCGGCCCGTCCTCGAGAATCCCCGCGACTACGTTCTTCTGAACGTCCGCGAGTTGGCGCATAAGCTAAAGGTCGATCCTGCCACGGCGCTGCGTGTGGCCATGAAAATGGGTTTTGCCAGCTACCGGGAGTTCCAGCATTACTTGCATGAGCTTTCCGTTTCGCAGGCCACGTCCCTCGACACCATGGGGACGAGCAAAACGAAAGGCTCGGATCTTTCCGCGCACGTTCGCGAGGCCGTGGACGTCGACGTCCGAAATCTCCAGAAGTTCCGCAATGCGCTGAACACGGGTCGAATCGCCGCCGTGGCAAAAAAGATTCATCGGGCGAGACGCATCATTATCCTGGGCGGCGATCTCGCCACGAATCTGGTCGGCTTCCTTCACTATCATCTAATCTTGTTGGGACTTCCGGTAGTGACTGCAACATCGTCCGGTGAGGCGGCTCACCTGTCTAGTTCTTCGGGCAAAGGCGACTTGCTGATCGCCATGAGTTTTCGCCGCGGCTTGCGCCAGACTGTGGAAGGTCTGCGTCAAGCACGCGCCAACGGGGCTTATTGCATCGGCATAGCGGACACGCTGGTTTCCCCGATCGCTCGCTTTGCCAACGAGTGCTTTATTGCCTCTGTGGAGACCCCATCGACGCTTCGACGCTTGGCAAGGCTTGTGCCCCATCGCCGGTCCCAGTAAAATGTCCCGTCATCGCTTCCCGCTACTAATCTTTCTTTTGCGTCATACCGGAGTCCTACCGAATGGGGCAGCACTACGACGTTATCGTCATCGGCGGCGGTCACAACGGCCTGGTCAATGCCGCCTATCTTGCCAAGGCAGGGAAGAAGGTCGTCGTCCTGGAACGCCGCCACGTTCTCGGCGGCGCTGCCGTCACTGAAGAAATCATCCCTGGCTTTCTTTTTTCCGAATGCTCCTACGTCGTCTCGCTCCTGCGCCCGGAAATCATTCGCGAACTTGATCTCCCACGCCATGGCCTGGAAATTCTTCCGCTCGACGGCACGTTTTCTCCCTTGCCCGGCGGCGACTACCTCTGGCGCGTCAACGATCACGCAAAGTCCATCCGTGACATTCGCCGCCACTCCCGCCTCGACGCTGAAGCTTACGACGAATTTTCCAAGATGATGACCCCGATGTGCCGCTTCGTGAAGCCCATGCTCTCGATGGTTCCTCCCGATCCCACGACGCTCAATCCCAAAGACCTCAAGCAGCTCCACTTTTTGATGCAAAGATTCCGCGAGCTCTCCTCCGACGAGCGCTACACCCTCATCCAGCTCATGACCATGAGCTCCGCCGATTTCCTCGACCAGTGGTTTGAAACCGATGTCCTCAAAGCCACCATGTCCGCCTCCGGCATCATCGGCACATTTCTTGGTATCCGTTCGCCCGGCACGGCCTACGTTCTCCTCCATCACTACATGGGGGAAATTGATGGCGCCTTTCGTTCCTGGGGTTTCAGCCGCGGCGGCACCGGAGCCATTTCGAATGCCATCGCCGATGCCGCTCGCGAAGCCGGCGTTGAAATCCGCACCAAGGCCCCCGTGGGCAAGATTCTAGTGAAACACGGTCGTGCATGCGGAGTCGCCCTTCAGGACGGCGAAGAACTCTCCGCCAATGTCGTCTCCTCCAGTGTCGACCCGCATCTCACGTTCGAAAAGTTTCTCGAGCCCAGCGAATTGCCCGGCGATTTTCTCGAAGGCGTCCGCCGCTACAAATTTCGCGGCTCTTCCGGCAAAGTCAATCTCGCTCTCGACGCGCTTCCCAATTTCAAATGTCTCCCCGGACCCGGTGCGCATCTCCGAGGGGCCATCTCCATTTCTCCGAGCATGGAATACATGGAGCGCGCTTACGACGACGCCAAGTACGGCCACTACTCGCGCAAACCTTACATTGACATGGTCATTCCCAGCCTCACCGATCCCAGCGTCGCACCTCCCGGCAAACACGTGCTCTCCTGCTTCGTGCAATACGCGCCCTACAAACTCGCCCACGGCAACTGGGACGATCACAAAGAAGCCTTCGGCGACAACGTCATCAACACCATCGCTGAGTACGCGCCCAACATTAAAGACATCATTGTCGGACGTCAGGTCCTCACGCCGCTCGATCTCGAGCGCGAATTTGGCCTCACCCAAGGCAATATTTTTCAAGGCGAGCTTTCTCTTGAGCAGCTCTTCTTCCTCCGCCCCGTTGCCGGATGGGCCTACTACCGCACGCCCATCCACAACCTTTATATGTGCGGCTCCGCCACCCACCCGGGCGGCGGCATTATGGGCGCCAACGGCCGCATCGCCAGCCAAGTCATCTTGAAAGAATGGTCGCACGCTTCACGGGCGCACCGAACAAAGTCCGGCTCTTCGCGCTCCACGGTGACCGCGTCCAAGGCGGCCAGCTGACCATGCCCATCGGACAGCGCGTGGTTCTCATCGGCGGCGGTCACAACGCCCTCGTCACCGCTTTTTATCTCGCTAAGGGTGGTTTCAAGCCGCTAGTCCTCGAACGCCGCGAAATGGTTGGCGGCGGCGCCATCACCGAGGAATTCCATCCCGGTTTCCGCGCCTCGACTCTCGCGCACACTCTCGGCCCCCTCCGCGCCGACATCGCCCGCGATCTCCAGCTCGCTCAATTCGATTGTGAGATTCTTTCGCCTGACCCGTGCGTGTTCGCTCCCACGCCAGACGGCCAGGCGCTCCAGTTCTACAACAACACCGCCAGAACCGCGGCTTCCATCGGCAACTTCTCCGCCAAGGACGCTTCAAAATACGCCCAGTTCGCCGCGTCGCTCGAGCAAACTGCTGCCTTCTTCACCCAACTCACTTCCATCACGCCTCCCGCAATCGACAAGCCCACCCCCGAAGATCTCTGGAATCTGCTGAAGACTGGCCGCGGCGTCCGCAGCCTCGGCAAAACCGGCATCTTCGATCTTCTTCGCTGGGGCCCCATGGCCGTCGCGGACTTTGTCGCTGAATTCTTCGAGACGGAGTTGCTCCGTGCCGTCCTCGCCGCGCGCGGTATCTTTGGCACCGCGCTCGGTCCATGGTCCGCCGGCTCAACCGCCGTCCTTCTCCTGCGCGCCGCCGCCGATGCGCATCCTGTTGGCTCAGCCGCGTTTCCGCGCGGCGGACTCGGTTCCTTCACCCGCGCGCTCGCCGAATCCGCGAAACAAGCGGGCGTCGAGATCCGTACTGATACCGAAGTCCGGCACATTCGAATCAAGGACGGCGCCGTCACCGGCATCGTTCTCTCCAACGATGAAGAAATCTCTGTCGAAGCCGTCGTCTCCGGTGTCGATCCCAAGCGTACTTTCTTCCGTCTCGTCGATCCCTCGCAGCTCGACCCCACCTTTGCCAATCGCATGAAGAATTTCCGCGCGAATGGCACTGTCGCCAAGGTTAATCTCGCTCTCGGTGGTCTACCCACTTTCTCCGCGCTGGATCCCGCCGAAGGTTTTCTCAAGGCCCTTTCCGGCCGCATCCACATCGGCCCCGAAATCGACTACCTCGAGCGCGCCTTCGACGCCTCAAAATACGGCGAATTCTCTAAGGCCCCGTATCTCGACGTCACCATCCCCACTATTCTCGATCCCTCGCTCGCTCCCGACGGCAAGCACGTCCTCTCTGCCTACGTTCAGTTCGCTCCATTCAAGCTGAAAGAAGGGAACTGGGACTCGCGCCGCCACGACTTGGGTCACACCGTCGCCAAGACTCTCGCCGCCTACGCGCCCGACTTGCCCAACCTCATCGAATACATGCAGGTCATCACGCCCCTTGATCTCGAAACCTCCTACGGTTTCACTGGCGGCCACATTTTCCACGGCGAGCTCGCTCTCGATCAGCTCTTCACCATGCGTCCGGTCCTCGATTGGGCGCGCTACAAGACCCCCATCCGCGGCCTCTTCCTCTGCGGCTCTGGCACCCATCCCGGTAACGGCCTCACCGGTGCCAGTGGCGCCAATGCTGCCCGCGAAATCATCCGCGACCTCCGATGATTCCGTTCTTCTCTTTTGTAGGGGCGCAGCATGCTGCGCCCGATTCGCCCCAGCCGTGTAACCAATGACCGCCATCGAGCGCACCAAACTAAAATCTCTCCACCACCGCGAAGAATCCCGCTTCCTCGCCGACCACCCCAAATCCGCCGCTCTCTACACGCGCGCCCAATCCTCACTTCTCGGGGGCGTCCCCATGAATTGGATGAAGAAATGGGCCGGCGCTTTCCCCATCTTCGTCAAATCCGCCGAAGGTGCCCATTTCACGGACGTGGACGGCCGCGAATATATTGATCTCTGCCTCGGCGACACCGGCGCCATGACCGGCCACTCTCCCGACGTCGTCACCGAAGCCGTCGCCCGTCGCGCCAAAGAAGGCATCACCCTGATGCTCCCCACCGAAGATTCTCTCTGGGTCGGCGAAGATCTTCAGCGTCGTTTCGGCCTCCCGTACTGGCAGTTCACGCTTACCGCTACCGACGCGAACCGTTTTGCCATTCGAATCGCCCGCGAAATCACCGAGCGCTCGAAAATTCTCATCTTCCATTATTGCTACCACGGCACCGTTGACGAATCCTTCGCCACGCTCGAAAACGGCGTCGTCGTCCCCCGCCGCGGCAATATCGGCCCGCCCGTCAATCCCGCCGAAACAACTCGCGTCGTCGAATTCAACGATCTCAACGCACTCGAAGCCGCGCTCAAGCATCACGACGTCGCCTGCATTCTCGCCGAGCCCGCCATGACCAACGTCGGTATCATCCTACCCGACCGAGGTTACTGGTCCGCGGCCCGCGAACTCGCGCGCCGCTACGGCTCACTCCTCATCGCCGACGAAACCCACACCATCTGCGCCGGTCCGGGCGGTTCGACCGCCCAGTGGAAACTCGACCCGGACATGCTCGTCTTCGGCAAAGCCATCGGCAGCGGCATTCCGGGCGCTACCTTCGGCGTCTCCGAAGAAGTCGCCCAGCGCATCTCTGCTCGCATCCATCTCGAAGATTGTGACGTCGGCGGTATCGGCGGCACGCTCGCCGGCAACGCGCTCTCGCTCGCCGCCATGCGCGCCACTCTCGAACACATCCTTACGCCCGCCGCATTCGAACGCATGATTCCTCTCGCCAAACGCTTTAACGACGGCGCAGCCAATGAAATTCGCTTGCACCACCTTCCCTGGAATGTGATCCAACTCGGCGCGCGTGCCGAATACACATTTGCTTCAAAACCTCCTCGCAATGGCGGCGAATCCGCCGCCGCCGCCGATTTTGAACTCGAACGCTTCCTCCATCTCTATGCCCTCAATCGTGGCGTCCTCCTCACCCCATTCCACAACATGGCCCTCATGTCCCCCGCCACCACCGAATCCGACATCGACGCCCACACGAAAATCTTCGCCTCCGCCACCGCCGAACTCGCGTCCTAGCGCATGGCATTTCAGAATACGTAGTGAGCCGAATTCTGTGGCGCGTGCACCCGGTTTGAGTTGAAATGTTGGCCTATGGAGAACTACTTCCTTGTTGGCCATCTTGATGTGGATCGCCTCCTCAGCGAGTGGCGATGGCTGTGCCCTCAATCACTGGCGCTCGTCGCGAGAAGCGCCTTTGGAGATTTATTTCTGCGCGACGAAGCAGGAAAGATCTTCAGGCTGGATATTGCAATCGGTCAAATTCTGGAGGTCGCGACATCCGAGACAGAGTTTCGGGATTTGGGTTACACGAAAGAGAAGCGTGAACAATGGTTCGCCGAGAGCGATGAGCTGGCAGCGATGGAACGGGGCCTAAACCCAAACCAGGATCAGTGTGTGGCTTTCAAAACACCCATCATCTTCGCCGAGGCGGGCACTCCAAACAATGCGTACGTCGGTAGTCTTTATGAGCAGGTTTCTTTTCTCGGCGATTTGAATCGCCAGATCTCGCAGCTCCCCGACGGATCCGAGGTGCAGTTTCGAATCCAAGAATGAAATCCCGTTCTGGATAGAAGGGAGACTGTGTCAATCTGCGTGGACCTCATGCCGCCAAAACCAACATTTTTCCCGACGCCATCCGACTTCCGTGCGTGGCTGAAAGCCCATCACGACAAGTTCAAGGAACTAATCGTCGGCTTCCACAAAAAAGATTCCGGAAAGCCCAGCATCACCTGGCCCGAATCCGTACAGGTTGCATTGTGCTTTGGCTGGATCGACGGCGTTCGAAAGAGCCTCAACGAAACCAGCTACACGATTCGCTTCACTCCGCGCAGGCCCACCAGCACCTGGAGTTCCATCAACATCAAATTCGTTCAGCAGCTCACAAAGAAAGGTCTGATGCATCCCGCCGGTCTCAAAGCTTTTGCCGCACGCGACGAGAAAAAATCCGCCATCTACTCTTACGAACAACGGAATAGCGCCCGCTTCACACGCGAACAGGAGAAGCAATTTCGTGCCAACAAAGCGGCTTGGGAATTCTTCCGTTCGCAACCTCCTTGGTACCAAAGGGTGTGCGCTTATCGGACCGTCAGCGCAAAAAGAGAAGAAACAAAACAGAAGCGGCTTTCCGAGCTTATCGGTCATTCGCAGAATCAGCAGAGACTACCCGGGCTGATCCCCGCGAAGAAGAAGTGACTTGGTCGAGCGTCGTGTAGAATAGAACGCTCACACCACCGAGGAGAGCCCCCATGTCTTCCCACTACCTGCTCAAGACCGAACCCTCCGAGTATTCCTTCGCCAATCTTCAACGCGACAAGATCACCAGTTGGGACGGCGTGCACAATCCCGTTGCTTTGAAAAACCTTGCCGGGATGAAGCCCGGGGACAAATTGATTATCTACGAAACCGGCGACCGCAAGAGCGCTGTCGGAACAGCCTCAGTAGTTTCCGTTGACGCCTCTAACGCCAAGAATCCCACCGTCGAGATCAAAGCAGGCAAGCCGCTGGCCAAACCGATTACCCTGGCTGAGATCAAGTCCAAGAAATTGTTTGAGAATTCTCCGCTCGTGCGAATCGGCCGCCTCTCCGTCGTTCCCCTCACCGAAGGTCAACATGAGTTTCTGGCAGGCGATTGATTCCCCAAAACCGCGTATGATGCGGAGCGAAGTTGCGAGGCTGAATCCCATGAAACGTTTCCTCTTCATTTTGTTTTTCCTTGTGGCGGCTCCTATTCTCGCTCAGCAGCCGCCCGAAATCCGTTTCCAATCCGTTCCCAATTTCCTTAAACTTCCGCCCGATCTCTATCTCGGCGAAGCCACCGGAGTCGCCGTCAATTCGAAAGGCCACATCTTCGTCTTTTCTCGCGGCAACACCACCGGCCCCGCCTATTCCGCCGCTGCCGCGCAACTCCTCGAGTTCGCTCCTGACGGAAAATTTCTCCGCGAAATCGGCCACAACCTCTACGCCTGGTCCTTTGCCCACACCGTGAAAATCGACAAGGACGACAACATCTGGGCCGCCGACAAAGGCTCCGACATGGTCATCAAGTTCAATCCCGAAGGCCGCGTCGTCCTGGTTTTTGGCCGCAAGCAGGAAGCTTCCGACGAAGGCACCGAGCCCCTTAAGCACGTCAAGCCGCCGCTGCCTGCTATTGACGGCCTCTTTCGTCAGGTTACCGATGTCGCTTGGGATTCCGCCGGCAACACTTTCATCAGCGACGGCTACGTCAATTCACGCATCGCAAAAGTGGACAAGGACGGCAACTGGCTCAAGTCCTGGGGCGAACCTGGCGACCAGCCCGGCCAGTTCAACACTCCTCACAGCATCGCCGTTGATGCTCAGAACCATATCTACGTCGCCGACCGCGGTAACCGCCGTATCCAGGTCTTCGATACCGAAGGAAAGTTTCTCCGCCAATTCACCATCGATGTGCCAATTCCCCCAGACGCCCGCCCCGCCATCGGCAACAAGCCCACCGCCACCACCGGCACCATGTCCCCCGGTGCCCCCTGGGCCATTTGCATCACGCCCGGGCCAAATCAAGTTCTCTATGCCTCCGATGCTTTTCCCGGCCGCATTTACAAACTCTCTCTCGACGGAAAAGTACTCGGCGTCCTCGGCAAATCCGGCAAGCAGCTCGGGCAATTCGGCTGGATTCACGAAATCGCTTGCCCTTCCGCGGACGAACTCTACGCCGCCGAACTCCTGAATTGGCGCGTCCAGAAACTCATCCTCGAACCAGCCCACTAGGCGGATGAATTTCCCTGAAATGAAAGATCTGCCCTGGAGTCCTACATGCGCGACGCGTGGCTCGAAGATAGATTCGCAATGACCAAAAAATATGGCCTGGCTGCCATCGCAGGTCTAGCTGCGATGGCGCTTGGATTTATCTTCAAAGAAAACTTCGAAATGCTTCCACTAATATTCATAGGTATCTTGATGCTCATTCCATTTTTCATGCACGAAACTGTTTTCACGGTTTGGCACTGGAAGCGCCGGTATCGCGGTGAGCACAGCGACCTGTGGGGTGCAATTCTTGTCATCGAGACTCCGGGATGGTTCAAGATCGTCTATTCGTCCCGGCACATCCTTCCTGACTGGCATGGGTCGGGGCGCTATTCGGACTAGAAGCCTCCAGTTCCATGCAGCGCCCCTACTTGGCAACATCCTGACCGCTGGAGGAGTCTTGCTTTGCTTTTTGCGTTCAATCCAGACGCGGCGCATTCCCGAGTGGATTCTTGTCCCACAATGCATCTGTGATATTCTTTTTTCCCGCGCCTGAATCACTCGCGCTAAGTTTCACAACTCCTATGCAAAAAACGCTACTTCCCATTCAAGCCGTCGCACGCAAACTCGATATCCCCGAAAAGTATTTCGAACCA
>WNFP01009720.1_pt1 | contig 10839 bp, 11 predicted proteins | sample 5400201 | NCBI WGS metagenome assembly WNFP01 (sample SAMN13153355, study PRJNA577476) | soil metagenome | isolation source: 115 cm saprolite under Madrone tree | place: USA:California | collected 2016-06-14
ATGTTCACCAGTTCCGCCACCCATGGCGGGGAACTGATGCGTGGATTCGGCCAGGCCTCGCAATAAACACGGACTCGCTGCTTCCGTCGTCGCGCCATCTTCTCGATTTGTGAAAAGGCGCGGCGCACCCTTTTCACCATCTGCTCCGCAGCCGCCACGCGTTGCGCAATCCCGCCCAACAGGCGAATGTCGGCTTCGACATCAGAAAGCGTCCGAGGGTTCATCGCCAGAAAATTGAATCGCTGTTCGAGCAGCTTAGCGACCGTCTCCTGCTTGTACGGCACGGAGCCGATCACCAATGTAGGTTTCAATCGCAGAATTTCATCCACAGATTCCATGTGCCAGCAATCGCCAAGCTTCGGCAGTTTGCCGACCGGTGCCACGTCAGCGCACCACTTGGTTACGCCGACCAGAGCGCCCTTTGCACCAATGGCGCACAAAATCGAGGTCGCGCTGGGGGCCAGCGAAACAATCCGCAATGGAGCTCGCCGATTCACGTTCATGGTTACCGGAAGAGGATAGCAGACAGCCGGGCGTCCGTCGGTTCGCACTAGCGAGGATTGACTCCGCGCCACGAGTGTGTTGCACTGCGTTTCTTATTTCCCGGAGGGCTATCGTGCGTGTGCATCTCGTTGCTCTCAGCTTGGTCTTGCCGTTTTCAACTTTCGCTCAGACCTCGTCTGCGCCCTCCAAGTCCGAAGTCGTCCAATATCACGCCACCATTGATACCGTGAAATACGTTTACGGTGTCGCACCACCAGTAGCGCGCCTGCGTCCGGGAAATATTCTGGAGGCCAACTCGCTCGACTGCTTCGGCAATGCGATTAAGAAGCCCGGCGACACTCTCTCGCTTTCCAAGGGCGACAATCCGCTCACCGGCCCCTTTTTCATCGAAGGCGCCGAACCCGGCGACACCCTGGTTGTCCACATTCTCGACTTGCAGGTGGACGGCAACCAGGGCGTCGGTGCTTCAATTACACGCCGATGCTCCATCCTCCGCTGCCGGAAAGAATCTGGTTCTATCCCATCGATCACGCGGGCAATACCGCCACCTTTCAAGCCCTCGATTCCAACTACAAGGTGAAAATTCCGCTGCATCCTTTTCTTGGTTGCATCGGCGTCGCGCCATCCAGCGGCGAAGCGCGCAGCTCCGTCGTTCCCGCGGAATTCGGCGGCAACATGGACGCGCCGGAAGTCTCGGTTGGCAATACGCTTTATCTGCCGGTGAATGTTTCTGGCGGATTGCTTTATTTCGGCGACGGCCACGCGGCCATGGGCGACGGCGAAATCGCCGGCACAGCCATTGAAGTGCCCATGAAGGCGCGGTTGCAGCTCGACCTTGTGAAAGGGAAACACACGAATTGGCCACGTTTCGAAAACGAAAACGAAATCATGGCCGCGGGCATCTATCGTCCGGTCGACGACGCCGTGCGGATCGCCTTCACCGAACTGGTCGGTTGGATTCACGCCGACTATGGCCTCTCGGAACTCGATGCCTACGAGCTGCTTTCGAAAGTCGGCAAAATCCATCTCACCGAGATGGTCGACCCGAACTACGTCGTGGTTGCCTCCATCGAGAAAAAATACTTGCCCGCAAAGAAGTAAATCTCTTTGGGGCAGGTGCATTCTTGAGTTCTTTCTGTTCTCTGCGAACTCTGTGTCTCTGCGTCGAACTTTCCTCCTCCAGGCAGCATTGCAGTGCCAGCTCTGCCTTTGGGATACTTCCATAGATGTTCAGCGAAGCCGTTCTCGATCACTTTCGTAATCCGCGCAATGCCGGCGAACTTCCGGATGCCACGGCCACCGTCGAGGTGAGCAATCCCGTCTGCGGCGACATCCTGAAGCTGTCGGCCCGAATAGTGGACGGACAGATAGCGGAAGCACGTTTCCTCTGCCGCGGCTGCACCACCGCCATTGCGTGCGCTTCCTTCCTGACCGAAGAACTCCGCGGCCGCACACCTGCCGAGGCCCGCGGCATCACCGCCGATTTTCTATCTCACTCTCTCGGCGGACTTCCCCCGGCCACCTTCCACGGCGCACAACTCGCCTCTGACGCGGTGACTGCGCTCCTTAAAAAGCTTGTCCTAGTAGGTCGTTAGTTCTTTTGCCGAAGCGCGGCATTCATGGTCTCCGGGTCGTTCAGATTCAGCACGCAGCCCTCTTCATTCGTCCGCACTTCATCGATTTCTCCTTTGTGCGCCCAGACCACCGCCCGAGCGCCCGTTTCGAGCGGCGCGCGAAGCAGTTCGTCATACAAAGATGCGGAAAAAATAACTGGATGGCCGCGACGCCCCTCATAGACGGGCAAGACTATAGGGCTTTTCGTTTTGTGAAACTGTTCGATCAATTCTTGAACCAGCGCGCTGCTGATGAGAGGGTGATCGATGAGGCAGAGCAGAATTCCCTCGGTTCCCGGCGGCAAGCTTCGCAGCGCTGCCTGGATCGAACTCAACTGCCCTTTTTCCCACTCGTGATTGATTACGACTTCGTCGGCCTTGAGATTGACAGCCTTTGCGATGGGCTCCGCATGCGCGCCGAGCACCACCCTCCGCGCGCCAATTTCCCGGTGCGAAGTCACTTCCAGAAGATGTTCGAGGAAAGGCCGCCCCTGGTAGGGAAGGAGCGCCTTCGGCGAGCCCATTCGGCTCGAGGCCCCGCCGGAGAGGATGACGGCGGCCAGCATGTGCTCCCTTTCAGCGCTCGCCCGTTTGGAGAATGGGCGAAGCGTGCGCTTCGTATTTCAATTTCTTATGCGCGGCGGTCATCGCATTCCGGCGCACCGCTACCAGTTCCGCTGCGATGCTCACGGCAATCTCTTCGGGCGAGAGCGCCCCAATTTCCAGTCCCATCGGTGCGTACACGCGTTCGAACTCTTCCGGTTTATAGCCGTCGTTCTCCAGTGCCTTGTACACCGACAAAACTTTACGTTTGCTGCCAATCATTCCCAGGTAACGCGCCTCGGTGCGCACGGCCCAGGCGAGCACACGCATGTCTTCTTTATGGCCGCGCGTCACGATGACCAAGTAGCTCGCCGCATTCGGATGAATTTTTTCAAACGCATCCTCGTAACTCGTGTAAATCTCCTGCGCCATCGGGAAGCGTTCTTTGTTCGCAAAGGCTTCGCGGTCATCCACGACTCCGATGCCGAAACCCGCCGCGTTAGCCGCCTTCGCGACCGCCATCGAAACGTGACCGCCTCCGAACAAATAAATCATCGGCTGCGGCAAAATCGGCTCGACAAAAACTTCCAGCGTCCCGCCGCAAATCAGCCCGTTGTCGTAGCGGGCTTCATTGTTCAGGTTAAAAACCATCTTGCGTGGCGATTCCTTCTGCATCACTTCCTTGGCCGCCGCCCAGACTTCCGCCTCCACGCACCCGCCGCCGATTGTTCCAGCGATCGAGCCATCCTCGCGCACCAGCATCCGCGAACTCTCATAGCTCGGGATCGAGCCATTGGTGTGCACGATCGTAGCCAGCGCCGCACGCTGCCCAGCACGCCGCATCCGCACGATTTCTTCAAACAGGTCCACGTCTGACCTCAGTCCTCAGCCTACGGCGCAGCATGCCCGCTGTCAATGCGCGCTGTTTTCTGGACACTACTTCGCCTGAATGCTACCTTTCGGAACCTGAATGACGGCTCGGAGGCTTCATGAAAGCGATTATTTTTAATGCGCATGGCGGACCTGAGGTATTGAAATTCACCGACGTGCCCGACCCCACCATTCGTTCGAATGAAGTCCTCGTCCGCGTGAAGGCCTGCGCTCTGAACCACCTCGATGTGTGGGTGCGACTCGGCCTCCCGGGCGTCCCGATCCCCCTTCCGCACATTCCCGGCAGCGACGTTTCCGGCGAGATCGCTCAGATCGGCGCGGACGTCACTACCGTGCGCGCCGGCCAAAAAGTCGTCCTTGCTCCCGGCGTAACCTGTGGCAAATGCCCCGCTTGCGTTGCTGGCCAGGATAACCACTGCCGCCAGTTTACCAATCTCGGCTACCTCATCGATGGCGGCTACGCCGAATTCGTCCGCGCTCCCGAAGTGAATTGCCTGCCGTATCCGGAAAATTTGAGCTTCGAAGAAGCCGCTTCGATTCCGCTTGTTTTCCAAACTGCCTGGCACATGCTGCTTGCCCGAGCCGAGTTGCAGCCTGGCGAGGATGTTCTTGTTCTTGGGGCTGGTAGCGGAGTCGGCAGCGCCGCCATTCAGATTGCAAAATTCTTTGGCGCTCGCGTCATTGCTACGGCTGGCTCCGACGAAAAGCTGCAAAAAGCGAAACAGCTCGGCGCCGACCACCTCATCAATCACAAAACGCAAAAAATCCGCGACGAAGTCCGCCGCATCACCAATAAGCGCGGCGTGGACGTTGTCTTCGAGCACGTCGGTACCGCCACCTGGGACGACAGCCTTGCCAGCCTTGCCGCCGGAGGCCGCCTGGTGACCTGCGGCGCCACCACCGGCTACGACGCCAAGGTCGACCTGAGGTTCCTTTTCACCCGCCAGCTTTCACTCCTGGGCTCCTACATGGGCACCAAGTCCGAGCTTCACAGCCTGATGCGCCTCGTCGCCTCAGGGCGCTTCAAGCCCATCGTCGACCGCGTTTTCGCGCTCGCCGAAGCTGCCGCTGCCCACTCCTATCTCGAATCCAGCTCGCAGTTCGGCAAAGTCGTCCTTCGCATTTGAATTCTCAATCGTTTCCCCTGCCTACATGAACTGCCGCGGACGGATTCCTAATTTGGCGGGCACGTAACTAAGGGGGCGGGCGTCTGCCGGTGGGGTTTTGAGTGGTCAGGCTCCGGAAACGAATGATCTGAGGGCTAGTTTATCGGATAGCAGGCCGCGCCGGTCCACCAACTGCAATTTGCTGAGAATGTTTGATACGTGAAATTTCACGGTTCTTTCAGAAATGTTCAGCGCGTTGGAAATCTCTTTATTCGTTAAACGCCGCATCAGGAATTGCAAGACCTGTCCCTCCCGCGCGGTCAGAGAATGGCCCGGCAGAAGCTGCGTGTCCAGTAGCATTTTTGCCTGCTTGACGAACGCCACCAGAATTTCCGGAGGCACCCAGGGCTGTCCTCTCAGCACAGCGCGGATCGCCAACGGCAGTTCCGTCTGCCATGTCTTGTGAAGTTCCACGAAGCCGTCTATGCCCCAATAAAAGAGCCGGGTCATCTCCGCAGAGCCGCCGTTTTCCGACGAAAGCAGCGCCAGAAACTTGCTGCCGGGCGAAGCGGCACGGCACCGCTCCGCCAGCCGGCCTAAATCGGTTCGCAAAGAACAGCCGTCCAGAAGGAAAAGACGAGGGGAATCGCTCTGGCTGATCGCCTCGGCCTCGCTTAACGCTGGCGGAAGCGTATCCACACGGAAGTCTCTTGCGCGAGCAAGGATCTTCTCCACCGCGCGAGTGAGAAGGGGGTGCGAACTCACAACTTGGACGGCGATAGACACTACTATTTCACCCTGCGCATGCACTCTGCGCTCTTTACAGGCTGGGCGGAGCCTATGGATGTTCCGTAGTCCCTGGACCAAGGAAGCGCGAGGAATATAACGCCAATCCCGGGAAATGCAACTCTTTTTTTTAGATAGCTAGCAGTACTTTTACCTCGCAAAGATTTAGTAACATCCCAGTGAAGGGCGCCTGCAAGCGATCGTGCATTCTCCGCTTTTTCTTTGCTGTACTTCCGGTGGCATTCCAGGGACAGGAAAAGTTGCCCCACGAATTCTCCCCGAGACCGTTGCGTCCCGGGTTCCCTGGGGCTATCTTCTCGCGCGCTCGTTGGTTCGGTAGGCGGTTGCCAAGCAATTCCACAATGGTCACCGGCGGAAGATTTCTCCGAAATGGCGGCACCGGGACATGCCCCGTCGCCGTTGGGTTCTGACTCGAAGGGGGTATAGCTATGAAAACAGTTAAACGGGCGTCGGTTCTCGTATTCCTGGCGGCGTTATTTCTTCCCGGAAGCGCGTTTGCCCAGACTGATCCGGGCGTCCAGGGTGGCCCCGCACGCGCCGGCTCGCCACTGGGTTCTGTAAATTCGGGCGACGGCACCCTGCAGTTCTTTCAAAACGGCCAAGCCCGCTTCCAGGATATAGAGTCCGTAACAAACAGCCCCACGGGCAACAACGGTCTGGGACCGCGGTTCAACTTCGTCCAGTGCTCCGGATGCCATCTTCAGCCGGCCGTCGGCGGCACCGGTCCTGCCACCAACCCCCAATTCCAGGTGATCGCCAACGGGTTCGTGAGCGGATCCACCAACACCATCCCGTCGTTCATCACCGCCAACGGCCCGACGCGCGAAGCGCGGTTCCCGTTTTTCTTTGACCAATTTGGTAATCCGAACCCGAACTCTCCCAACGGCGGAGTAGAGGACCTGTTCACCGTCTCCGGCCGCTCCGACGCAGGGAGCTGTAGCCTGCAGCAGCCCAGCTTTGCCTTGGCCCAGCAGACCAACAACATCATTTTCCGCATTCCCACTCCGACCTTTGGCACGGGGTTGATGGAGAATCTGGACGACTCAACTCTGCTGCGTAATCAGGCGGCCAATGCCAACAATAACTTGGGCATCAGCGGCGCGTTCAACCACAGCGGCAATGATGGCACCATCAGCCGGTTTGGCTGGAAGGCGCAGAACAAGTCGCTGGAACTGTTTGCTGGCGAGGCCTACAACGTGGAAATGGGTATCTCCAATGAGATTTTCACGCAAGATCGTCCTCTCCCGGGAGAGGACATGCATAGTGGCCTGCCGACGACATGCCTGAATCTTAGTGGAAGCGGCTACCCGGAAGACACCACGAATTTCGCCACTAAAGCCGGCTCGGACCAGTTTGCAACCAACGCTTCCATACCTAGCGACACGGTGATGTTCGCCATGTTCATGCGCTTGCTGGCTCCGCCGACGCCCTCCACGACCACTCCGGGTGGTGCCACCTCGATCGCCAACGGACGCCGCCTGTTCAGCGCCATTGGGTGTGCCACCTGCCATACGCCGACGCTTAGCAGCACACAAGCATCGAATTTCACAACTTCGCTGAGCAGCGCCCCGGTGAACGCCTTCTCGGACATCGAGATCCATCACATGGGTAATGGCTTGGCGGACAACGTCTCGCAGGGCGGAGCGGGCGGCGATCAATTCCGCACGGCTCCGTTGTGGGGCCTCGGACAGCGCATCTTCTTGTTGCACGATGGCCGCACCACCAACCTGCTTGCCGCGATCGAAGCCCACGAGAGCAATGGCTCGGAAGCCACACAGGCGGAGTCCAACTTCGACCTACAGCTGACCTCCAGCCAGCAGCAGGACGTTCTGAACTTTCTGCGGTCACTATAATCATTCATCACCGCAACTTCGGGCGAGGCACCAAACTGTCTCGCCCGGTTTTTTCGCTTTGAGAATACGGCGTCCTGAACATGCTTCCAAAATTCTCCCGCTTGCTGGCACTTCTTGGTTTATCCATATCGCTTCTTGCCCGGGCGCAGGCCGCCCCTCAGAGCGGCGGCGACTTTTCCAACAATCCGGAGGCAAAGAAGCTGCCGACGGGGGTTCTCCTAGTCAAGGGTGCCTGGTCGAGTGCCAGCGATTCCGTGACGCCTCTCCCTGAAGGCGGGCGAGTAGACAAGAACATCTACAACAACCCGTATTTTGGTCTCACCTACGCCTTATCTCCGGATTGGATCGAGAAGTTCACCGGCCCGCCTCCTTCCGACAGTGGCTACTTCGTCCTCGCGCAAATCAGGCCCGTGGACACATTCAAGGGAACAGCTCGCGGCAGTATCTTGCTCGCCGCTCAGGATCTGTTTTTCACGCTTACACCGGCCAGTAACGCGCTCGAGATGATCAACTTCACCAAGGACAAATTGAACGCGGAGTACAAAGTGGAATTACCACCGACGCTGGTCACCATCGCCGGTCATTCCTTCGTTCGCTTTGCGTACGGTTCGCCCGTGGCGGAACTGCATTGGCACGTCCTGGCAACCCAAATCCGCTGCCATACGGTCCAATTCGTCTTCACCAGCCGCGATACCAAGCTCATCGAAAGCCTTATCCAGGAAATGAACAAGATGAACTTGCCGAAGGAGGCCGGGCCCATTTCGGGGAGGGGCGGCGGTGAAGTCCCCGTGTGCATCAAGGATTACGCCAGTGGCGAAAATGTGATGGAGAAGGTTGACCCCGTCTTTGCCGATCGCAAATTCAATCCTGTTCCGGTCCGCATCATTATCGATAAAGAAGGCAAGGTAAAGCACATCCATTTTCTTAGCGCCTTTCCTGACCAGACAAAAACGATTACCGATGCCCTCGCGCAATGGAGGTTCAGGCCCTACCTGCGCGATGGACACCCTGTCGAAGTGGAAACCGGCATTATGTTCGGGCGTGCGCCACGCCTGGCGACACAACCATCAACGAATGCGGAAACCGAATGATGAACCAACATCTCTACTCCAGAGGATTCACCATGCGGGGGCTTCCTGCGGCTCTGGTGTTTCACCAGGGTGTCAGCTATGATCAGCAGGCTTCCGTTGGCCAGGTCCTCTCTATCCAGGTGTTCGACGCGGCGCCCGAGGTTCGCGGCATCACCGGCACGATCGAAATTCTTCGCACCGGAACCAACGGAAACTTCCTGCATGTCTCTGACATGATCGAGATCAAGAACGCTTCCCGGCCGCCCTTGACGCAGGCTGGTGAGCGCACCTTTGAAGTCTATCTAGCGGCAGCTGCAAAGATTGATTCTGTTCTCGCCTCGGGTCCGGGGAAGATTGCTGCGATTATTTTCGCAGCTCCCGTACCCGGCGAGCCTGGACACTACACAGTGGATTTCCCCTTGCGCCCGGGAGCCACCAAGTTTGCCTTCAACTACGACCTGCCCTACCGCGGCCACGCCGCTTTCCAAACACGGCATAAGTATCCGTTGGAGCAGTTGGCGGTCATGATTCCCACGGACATGAAATTCTCATCGCGCTCCCCGGCCTTCGAGATCCTTGCAACCGGCAACACCCGCTATCACGTGCATGCAGTGAACCAGGTTGAGGCCGGGGCCGGGCCGAAGTTTGAAGTCTCTGGAATAGAAGCGCTTCCGCCCGTAGGCGATCAAGCCTCTTCACATCCTTTTTCTCTGTCCCCGGCGTCCCCCAATCCCACATCATCTCCTCCGGTTCGTGCAAATTTGCCCTTGTTGGTCAGCATCGATTCGCCTTTGAAGCAGACCCAGCCTCCTTCGCAGTTACTGGTCCTCGTCGGGATGACTTCCGTCCTCTTGGCGGCCTGCGCTATCCTGATTTGGCGCGGACGCAAGGCGCGAAGCTTCTCTGCCGCACAAACGGCTGCACCACAGACCCGTCCAAGACAACGCTCCGCAGCCTGACTGGAAGCGCCTCGTCTTTCATCACTCCCGCGAATCAGAGAGTGATATCCTCTCTCCGTCTTAAAACTCCAAACGTGGCGGCAGGGAATGGCGGCTAGCCTTGAAGCTCGGCTTTCGGTCTGGATTGCCAAATGGCGCGTCAAGCGCCGTTTAAAAGGTGTGCGGGATTATCGCGTCGCGCGGCGGATCCTTCAGCCCGATCCCTACAAGGTTCCATCTTCAATCCAGATTTCTCCCGCGCCACTCGGTGGCGTCCCCGGCGAACGCCTCGAAGGCCCATCGCCGGGCAACACAGGGCTGCTCTATCTTCACGGTGGCGGATACTTTGCGTGCTCTGCGGAGACGCATCGTCCCATCACTGCATTTTTCGCGCGCGAGGGATTCCGCGTCTTTGCTCCCGACTATCGCCTCGCGCCTGAAAATCGGTTTCCCGCCGCTGTCGATGACGCCGTCGCCGTTTACCGCGGACTTCTGGGCGCGGGATATCCCTCGGAGCGTATCGTCGTTGCAGGTGAGTCCGCTGGCGGCGGTCTCACTCTTTCGCTCATGCTCGCTCTTCGCTCTGCCGATGTTCCGCTTCCGGCCGCTGCTGCGCTCTATTCTCCTTGGACCGATCTCGCCGCCACTGGTGACTCCATTCGAACCAATAGCGATCGTTGCGCCATGTTCTGCGGCTCAGACGTTGCGGCTTCCGCGCGCTACTATCTCGGCGACACCGATCCTCGCAACCCTCTCGCGTCGCCTCTGTACGCCGATCTCACCGGGTTGCCGCCGCTTCTCATCCACGTAGGTGCGGACGAAGTCCTGCGCGATGATTCCACCCGCCTCACCGAACGTGCCCGAGCCGCCGGCGTTCCTGTCGATCTGAAAATCTGGCCGGTCGTCCCGCATGCCTGGCAACTTGCCCCGCACCTTATTCCTGAGGCTCGTCAATCGCTGCGGGAGAGCGCCGCGTTTTTCCACGCTCACTCCGCAGCGCCGGAATCGCCCAAAGAAGAAAGAAGCGTGGCCCGCGCATGACCGAACTCGCGGCTCCTTCCACAAACTCTGCCGTCACGAATGTCGATGTTCTCATCGTCGGCGCCGGCTTTTCCGGACTCTGCATGGGCATCAAGCTCCTCGATGCCGGCTTGAATTCATTTCTCATCATCGAAAAGAGTGAAGACATCGGCGGAACCTGGTGGGACAATCGTTACCCCGGCTGCGCCTGCGATATTCCTTCTCATCTCTATTCTTTTTCCTTTGCTCCGTCCACTGAATGGTCCCGCATGTATCCGGGCCAGCAGGAAATCCACGCCTACCTGAAGCGTTGTATCGAGCGCTATGGTCTTGCTCCGTATCTCCGCCTCAACACTCGCTTTCGGGAAGCGACTTGGGATGAATCGGAAGGAATCTGGATTGCCACGGCGGGCGACGGAATGCGCATTCGCGCCCGCGTGCTCGTCTCCGGCATGGGCGCCCTGCACGTCCCGCGTTATCCCGATCTAAAAGGC
>WNFP01004811.1_pt1 | contig 10838 bp, 10 predicted proteins | sample 5400201 | NCBI WGS metagenome assembly WNFP01 (sample SAMN13153355, study PRJNA577476) | soil metagenome | isolation source: 115 cm saprolite under Madrone tree | place: USA:California | collected 2016-06-14
GTGATCCTCCGGAACATCGAATTCCTCTTCTTCTTGTTCGCCTTGATATAGACCGACTAGGCCCCAAGCCAGGTGATTGTGTACGGGGGTCGCAGCCCCAACCGGAACGACCAGGCTGAAGAGCGACAAATCTTTGGCCTCTGATCGATAGAGTAGCCAGGATGCGATTCCGCCTCCCATTGCACTGTTGAAATTTGGCTGGCGAAATTCATCAGGCAACCAGGTCTGGTCCTTCAGCAATTCAGCATACGATCGACGCAAATGCCGGAGCCGATCGGTAACTTCGATTTGCTCTTTCAGAATGGTCTCGATGGTCGCGACGAAGCGACGCAAGATTGGATGATCAACAAAAAATTCTCCGGTGCTCATCTTGATTGAACTGAACGGCCGGAAACAGGGAATTGCAATCTTTGGCCTTAGCGGCAAGCTTGTCAGCTGCGGCGTTCGACCAACTCCGCCGCTCTTCGGCCTTTTTTCAAGCAGAAGTGGCGCCCGGCAGTATGAAACGACAGGCAATGGAGAACTTTATTCGGAGTAACGCGATCAGCTGGTGGCATCGGAGCTGTACAGCCGAGATGGGACGTGACTCCATGTCGGTCGTGGCCGGCAATCTCAAGGTCTATGGAATCGAAAACTGGGCCTCGTCGACATATCGATCATGCCGCGCGTGACGACGGGCAATACGATGGCTCCCTGCGCTATCATCGGCGAGCGCGTCGCGGAGATCCCCTGGGCTCAGCATATGATCTGAAGCCGGAGACTCCACGGGCCGTTTGGTCAGCTTTCCATAAGGATCGGCGCTTACTCCTCAATCCGTTCGTCTTTTCCTTTTTCTTTATCCTCCGTCTACTCAAACCGCAGTGCTTCGATCGGATCGAGTAACGCCGCCTTGTGGGCAGGATAGAGGCCGAACACAATTCCGATCGCTGAGCAAACCAGCACCCCAGCCAGAGCCCAATCCCAAGGGACGACGACCGTGGCTTGCAAGAAGACGGCCAAGGCGTTGCCAGCAAGGACACCCAAAACAATTCCGGCAATTGCTCCAAGGAGCGAAAGAAAAAGCGCCTCCAGCAGAAACTGCCAACGGATGTCACGTTGACGCGCGCCCAGTGATTTGCGGATACCGATCTCTTTGGTGCGCTCAGTGACGCTCACCAGCATTATATTCATGATCCCGATTCCGGCAGCGACTAGAGCGATTGTGCTAATCACAAATGCCCCCACCCTCACCACACCAGCGATATTCCGGAATGCGGCAGCCAACGAATCGTTGCCGTAGCTTTCAAAATCATTGGGATCTTCGGGACTAAGTCCTCGGGCCTTCCGAAATGCTCCAGTCGCAAATCCCATGGTTCTTTCATAAACCAGTTGGTTTCGCGACTGCACCGCAATGTTAATTGAGCGGTTATGTGACCCGTAGTTTTCAAAAAACTTTGTGATCGGAATAATCACCATGTTATCGTCGCTGCCACCAAAGGAACCGCCCTTTGGCGCGAAGGTTCCGATCACCTCGTAAGTTCGGTTATCGAGACGAATCGTCTTGCCAATGGCACCAACTTCCGCAAAGAGACGCTTCACCACCTCATCACCAATCACACAAACGCTACGAGAAAATTCTACATCCTCGGTTGAGAGATTGCGGCCATCAGCAATCTTAAAATCGTTCGAGGTAATAAATCCCTGGTTAGTTCCGCCAAGGGTAAGGTTCGGATTCGTCTTCTTATTTTCGTACACCGCCTGAACCCCCTGATCGAAAACCTTCGGAACGGTAAGATCCACCGTGTCCTTCATCAGTCGGGCGAATTCCAGGTAAGTCGGATAGTCGATGTTCCGCCGATTTTTGAAACGGTCGTCGCCAAAAGTATTGAAGCTTCCGGCCGGCCACTTCGAAAACTGAAAAATATTAGAACCGAGGAAGGTTAGGCCGGTCTCGATCGAACTCTGCAGAGCGGAAATGGTGGTCATCACACTGATGACCGAGAAGATACCGATGGTGATACCTGACATCGTGAGAGCCGACCGCAACTTGTTCACTCCCAATGCACGCCAAGCCATCCCCGCGATTTCGAATATAAGCATAGGGTCAACGGGTAAGTAATCGGTAATCTGCGGTCACCAATCGGGCGTCAGTGGTTGGCGTTCATACCTTCGTTTTGCCCAGGCCTCCGTAATGTTGGCACCAATTGATCGTGACGCTCTTCGGATCTGACTCGTGAGCACGTATTTCTCATCCTCCGGGAAGCCCTTTGATAGGTCGAACATTCCGCGAGAAACGATGAATGCCCGCTTGTAGACCAGCAGATCTCTAAAGCTGCGCGCGTAAACAAAAGTTTCCATCTGGCTCCTATGATTTAGCGATTACCGATTACCGATCACTCATACCTCAGCGCTTCGACCGGGCTCAGACGCGATGCTTGCCAGGCCGGGGCAAAGCCGGACAGCACCCCGGTCAACACGGAAATAATCAGCGCGACTACCACCAGTTCGGGCGCGAACGCAATCGGGAACGAAGGAAATGCTTTTGCCACAATTACAAAAAGCGAGACCGCCAGTCCCAACCCTATCACTCCACCAACCAAACAAGTCGAAACCGCTTCAATCAGAAACTGGAGCAAGATCGTCCGGCGCCGAGCCCCCAGTGCTTTGCGTGTTCCGATTTCTCGCGTGCGCTCCTTGACGCTGACAAACGTAATATTCATGATCCCAATCGCGCCGACAAACAGTGCCAATCCAGTAATAAATAATCCGGCGATTGCGAGACCCGCTTTGACTGGACCTAGCGCTGACCGGAATGCCTGCTGCTCGTTAATCTCAAAGTTGTCCGCTTGTTCCGGCAACAGCGCCCGGATTCGTCGAAAGGTTCCCCGCAATTCTTCGCGGGCGTCGGCTAACCTTTTACGATCTTTGACTTTTACCCTAATCGACGCGTGCTCAGCATTGGCTTTGAAATATTTGGCATAAGCGGTAAGCGGAATCACTACCTGAGTGTCAAAACTGAACAGTCCGAGGAAAGAACCTTGTCGTTCAAACACTCCAACCACCCGAAATTCCTGGTTACCGACGCGCACGACTTTATCTAACGGATCCTGGCCCGGAAAAAGCGAGTCGGCGATATCGAGCCCGATCACACAGACATTGCGTCCGCCGCGGCTTTCCCAGTCGTTGAGAAAACGGCCCACCTTGCAATCGGTGTTACCAATCGTCGAATAGTCGCTGGTAGTACCCATAACATAGACGTTGCTAACCTGCCGTTTGCCAAATGTGACCGCCTCCAACGTACTGGGGGCAGCGATCGCATTTCCGAGTAGCGAATTTGGAGTGGCTTCGATCAATCGATTAAGCTCATCGGTCATCGCCAATTTGATGTCGGGCCGATTTCGATACATCCAGAAATCATTTTCTCCCGGCGTCCAGGGCCACTGTTCAACGTAAAGAACATCGTCTCCGAGCATCGCCATACTCTTGTCGAAACCCGTGTCGATGCCGCGTATGGCGGTACCCATCAGCGTTACCGCAATGATGCCGATGATCACACCGAGCGTAGTCAAAAAAGAACGAGTCCGGTTTGCTGCCAATTGTTGCCCAGCAATTCGGAAGCTTTCAACAAACTCGAACCAGATACGCCGCATAAGACCTTAACCCGCAGATTTGCCAAGAGAAATAGCCGGAAAAGAACGTAAAGATCACAAAGAGTCTGTAGAAGCTGCGAACATCGTTCTCTTGAAAGGGAACCCACTCATGCTCACCAGCAAGTTTGGGAGATCCAACTTGGGAACCACGGAAGATTTGTCCGGTGATTTCCCACCTCTTTGCGGTCTTTGCCTTCTCTCGCGGCTATTCACCTTTCTGCGGATATTTAAACGGTCTGCAAATCGCTTTCGATCAATCCGTCGCGCAAACGAACGATGCGACGAGCATGGTCGGCAACCTCCTCTTCATGGGTCACAACAACGATCGTGTTGCCGGCTTCATACAATATTTCCAAGAGCGCCATGATCTCTTCCCCGGTTCGTGAGTCCAAGTTTCCGGTCGGTTCGTCAGCCAAGATGATTGAGGGATTGTTCACAAGGGCGCGGGCAATCGCAACTCGCTGTCTTTGTCCGCCGGATAGCTCGCTCGGTTTGTGATACATGCGCTCACCCAGACCGACTGATTCAAGCGCCTTCGCCGCCCGCTGGACCCGCTCTTCCGACCTAACGCCAGCATAAATCAGCGGAAGTTCCACATTCTGTAAACTGGTTGAACGTGGAAGCAAATTGAAGGTCTGAAACACGAATCCGATTTCGCGATTCCGAATCTCGGCTAATTCATCATCTTCCATTGCCGCGACATCTTTCCCGTTGAAATCATAATGGCCAGAGGTCGGCGTATCGAGACAACCGATCATATTCATTAGTGTTGACTTGCCGCTACCCGACGGGCCCATGATCGCTAAATATTCGTTGCGGCGAATTACTAGATCGATGCCTCGCAACGCCTGGATCAACGTGTGGCCCATCTGGTATTCCTTGCTTATACCGTCAATCTCGATAACCGCCTTACCTTTCGGCCGCATCAAATCCTCCTAAGGGTGAGCTCACGGCTGCGATCCTCTCGAATGGGACGAGCTCAGGATGATTTGCCGCCGCATGCCAGATTCCCATTATCCAGATTACTTGACTTCCTTGGGCGGTTCGATCTTGACCTTGGAGCCGTCCTTCAGATCGCGACTAATGGCAGTGTAAGATCCCGAGATCACTTCATCATTAGGTTTAATTCCCGATTGGATCTCAATGTAATTGTCATCTGCGATTCCCGATTCAACCGGAACCATCTTGACCTTGTCGCCCTCTTTGACAAACACAACTCTCCTCAATCGCTTTTTGTTCAGCCGCTCAGCATCAACCGTCGACACTCCACCTTGGTCCTTCAGCCGATCATTCTTCAACTGTTCCGCAGTCTTCCCATTATCCTGGCTGCGAACCGTCACCGATTGAATTGGGACTGAAACTACGTTCTGCACGGTCTGGGTTTCAATCTCGACACTCGCACTCATACCCGGCCGAATCTTTCGATCCGGATGCAAAATTTGAACCCGCACTTCAAAGTTTGTGACCTCTTGCTGCGTACCTTGGTTCTGCACGGTGGCCGTGCTCGCGATCCGTCTTACCTCACCATGAAATTCGTGTCCAGGATAGGCATCAATTCGAATCCGGACCGGGTCGCCGACCTTGACATTAACTACGTCGTTTTCATTCACGTCCACCCGAGCCTCGAGTCCGTCCAGGTTTGCTACCCGCATCACCTCAGTACCAGCAAAATCTCCCGTCGCTACCACGCGTTCACCCAGTTCGCTATTTAAAACACTGACCGTGCCATCAATTGGAGAGTAGATCACGCATTTCGCCAAAAGCACTTTGGCTTGATCGAGAACAAACCGAGCCTGATCGACCCGATGAACAGCCGATTGGTAAGAAGCAGCCGAGACTTCGCTCTTGGTTTGCGCAGCCTTGAAGTCAGTTTCTGACAGTAGTTTCTTTTGATAGATGTCCTGGGCACGGCGTAAATCGAGTTCATCATTCAACGTCTGCGATTTTCGTTGCAGACAATCAGCTTCGGCTGCGCTGAGTGATGCCTCCGCCTGTTGGACGTTAGCAATGTAGTTGTCCGGCTTTATTTTTAGCAAAACGTCGCCTCGCTTGATGCTCTGTCCATCAACGACCGGCAATTCAATGATCTCACCAGCAACCTCCGGTGAAATCTTGATCTCAGCTTCCGGTCGGATTTTGCCGGTTGCCGATACCGTTTGCGTAATATCTCTCACTACGGCTTTATCGGTCGTAATCGAAATCGGAGCCGGGCCCTGCACGTACTGGATGATGAACCCTGCAATTGCCAGGCCGACAATGGCTAGAAAGACCCAGCGCTTCCACTTACGCCGCTGGGGTCGGGTGACGACTTTTGGGGGTGTTGAGACTTGCTTATGCATTTCCGTCGCCTCTTCCGGTGCTTTCATTCGCCGCGCATTATTTCTCCAACTCTGGTGGTGAGGTATGCGAGGAGAACACTCTGGCCTCGCCAAAGGTTTCAATTTTTCCGGAGCGCGCCGCAGCACGGCCCTCACTTAGATTCGTAGTCTATTTTGGCCCAAAGCACGAGAAGGATTTGTGTCGGATCACACCGCCGGCGGCAGCCAAAGAATAGTAGACCCACCTTCCTGGTGCGGAAACCCGCCGCCCATCGCGGCTGGAAGCCGCCTTCGCAGGCTACGGCGCGCCCGAGGCCTTCATGCGTCTCCTCCCGTACTGCGACTGCGGCGAAGGCTTGGCGTAGTCGGGCTGCAGCTACTTTACTCGCTGCGGCTTGCATCCGAGCTACTCCCCGGTTAGTTGAGTGCCAGCGCGCACATGATATTCGGATTCTTAGGCTTTGGGAAGATGGCATCGGCCCTGGTAGAGGGCATGTTAAGAGCAGGCTCCTGTAAACCGGAGGAAATTTTGGTAATCAATCGTCATCCCGAGACGGTGCAACAAGAGATCGTCAAGTTAGGCATTCAACTCGCACCGACTACGCAGGTCGTGGTGGAACAGTCAGACGTTATCGTCCTGGGAACCAAACCAGCGGACTCTATGCAACTTCTGCGGGAGGTCCGTCCCGCGCTCGACGGCAAACTCTTAATTTCGGTCGCCGCGGGCATCGATCTCGACCATCTGCAGGATGCGGCTGGTCATCGAACTCGACTTATCCGTGCCATGCCCAACACTCCTTCTCTCATTGGTCAAGGAGCCACCGCATACGCCACGGGCGATCACGCGACTCCACAGGATGCACAAGTTGCCGAAAAGATTTTCTCCTCAGTCGGTATTGTTTATAGAGTACGCGAGGGAGCGCTGGATGCAGTGACCGGTCTAAGTGGGAGCGGACCAGCCTATGTCTTTACTTTTGTGGAAGCTTTGGCCGACGGCGGAGTAATGATGGGCTTGCCCAGAGAGGTGGCTTTGGATCTCGCTATCCAGACGGTTTGCGGGTCGGCTCAGATGATTCGACAAACCAATCGGCATCCCGCAGAACTCCGCGAGATGGTGGCAAGCCCCGGGGGAACGACAATGGCGGCACTGGAGACACTGGAGGCCAGGGGCTTTCGCTTTACAATTATGTCCGCGGTTCGCGCCGCTTCCGAACGAGCACAACAACTCGGTCGCGGTTAGTTGGATAAGCCAGGAGGTGCAAAGGATTCTTGCCGGTTGCTATGCAAAACCCGTTCAACCGCCGAATCATTCCAGCGCGCCTGGCAAATCGGTTGGCTCTGGCCCTAGTAGTCGGAATTAATTTGCTTCTGCCGTCATGCCCGATTCACGCCGACGATACCAATTCGCTGCCGATGCTCACGCCGGAAGCACGCGACGCAATCGAAAAAGGACTCACCCAATTTCGAGACAATAAGTTCGACGAAGCGGAGAAGACTTTTCAGAAGGTAACTGAAATGGTTCCGAATCATCCGATGGGCTGGATCAATCTCGGCTCAGTGGAATATCGCCTGGGCAAACTGGACGAAGCCGAGAAGAGCCTCCGCAAGGCGGTTCACCTCGATCCTGAGGTTGCACAAAGCTGGTTAACTCTCGGGATTGTCAGCTACAATAAGGATGAGCCGGAAGCAGCATTGGCTGCGCTCAGCCAAGCGGTCTATCTCGACTCCAGCAATGCGCGTGCTCATATGTATCTTGGCGTATTGATGCGAAAACGTGGCTGGCTGGATGCAGCCGAAGATGAGCTGCGCAAGGCAGTCGAATTGGATTCGACCTACGCCGAGGCACAATTCAACCTGGCAATGATCTATATCGAGCGGACTCCTCCAGCTCTCGAACTGGCACGCCGGCATTATTATCGTGCTTTGGCTCTGGGCGCTGCTGCCGATCCCGATTTGGAAAAACTTCTGAAACGCTCCCCGGGTGCAAAATAGGTATCGTGATGTCCTACGAAACGATCCTGCAAGAACTAGCCGATAGGGCGCTCCTTCGCCGTTTACGATCCATCGATGCCGTTGAGGGAACCCGATTGGAACTCGAGAATACGAGCCTCACTAATTTTGCCGGCAATGACTATTTGGGACTGTCTCAGCACCCGGCGGTGCGGCAAGCTGCAATCGAAGCAATCGACCGATTCGGCCTGGGTGCGGCCGCTTCTCGCTTGATCACAGGGACGCTGGCACCTCATAAGGTTTTAGAAGAGCAACTCGCAGCATTTAAAGGTACCGAAGCAGCCATCTCCTTTAGCAGCGGATACGCCGCTGCGGTCGGTACGATCACCGCTATCGCTGACCGACAAGATGTCGTCATTCTCGATAAATTAGCGCACGCCAGCCTGATCGACGGCGCACGACTCTCTGGAGCTCAGCTGCGAATTTTTCCACACAACGATCTATCCAGGCTCCGCGAAATCCTGGAATGGGCCCACGAGCATTACCCGAACGCAAAAATTTGGATCATCACAGAATCGTTGTTCAGCATGGACGGCGATTACTCCCCGCTATGTGACCTGGTAGGACTCAAGGACGAATATGGAGCGAACCTTTTTCTCGACGAAGCTCATGCCACTGGTGTGATTGGACCAGGAGGAAAAGGATTGGCTGCTCACTGGGGACTCGGCCAGCGGATCGAAGTTCAGATGGGTACTCTTAGCAAAGCGCTCGGCGGTAGCGGCGGCTTTATCACCAGTTCCAGAGCGCTGATCAATCTGCTGATTAACCGGGCCCGAAGCTTTATTTTCTCTACCGCGCCGCCGCCGGCTATTGCGGCAGGCGCGAGCGCGGCTCTGGGCATCGTCCAATCAGCGGAAGGTGAGCGGCTGCGCGACGATCTTCGTCAAAATATTGACTGTGTGCGACACGGTCTTCGTTTCTCCATAGACGCACTTCCCAGTCCGATCATCCCGTTGATTATAGGGAACGAGAACGCAGCGCTCGAGGCCGCAAAACAGCTTCAGCAAGACCGCTTTCTCGTTCCGGCGATTCGGTTCCCGAGCGTAAGCAGAGGATCAGCGCGGCTTCGGTTGACTCTTTCGGCCAGACATTCCTCCGAACAACTCGCGGCTTTGATTAGTTCGCTGCGTCGTGTTTTCCCCGGATCATAAGCAGCTTCCCTCCGTCAGCGGTCTCTTCAGAGCTGACAGCCCTTCCCCCAAGCAAAAGAGCCGGGCACGCACCCCGGCTCCTTATAGAAAAAAGGACCGCATCCCAGGCGGTCTGGCGCTGCTTTCGCTACTCTCGGTATGCAGAACTCAGCGCACCGTCCAAACTACTCCGTCAGCCGAACCGTCTTATTCCAGAACTGTTTCCAGCGTTCTTTCTTTTGGCGACGGATTTCGGAACGTCTGATCACTTCGCCGATCAACAACGGATAATCCGATAGCGTTTTTGTCTTCATACTCAGGTTATTCTCCCATGCGGGCTGATTACCTCTCCATTGGACACTCAGCTCGCTTCATTTGTTCGACGCCAAATTTGCGGCGGGTTGCAAAGAAACCCTAAACCCCGGTTTTGTGCAACTATTAGTTGTTCTAATGGCGCGCTGAACATCCACCCGTTGGACTAGCCCGCAAGGTCTCCGGTAGCGGTCCGGTGGCTCCCAATAGGTAGCGGCGACTGTCCCGTAGTACCGTTGTTGTGCCACAAAGTTGAAGCAGCCAACGAAGGAATAGAGTCGCCTAACCAGAAACCGCAGTCGCTGCTTCCGCAGATTACCCGTGACTGTCTTGTCCTGGCGCCCAGGCGGAGAACCGCCTACGGCCGCATCCCATTCGAAGGACTCACAACGCTTTGGCGAAATTTCTAAGCGCCCGATATTGAAGAAGGATTTCTTTCAGTGCAATTCCGATCGCTGCAATCTGATGCTCGGTCTCCGCGACCCAGGGCGTTCGAATCGCCAGCCTAAATGCATTCGATGGCAAATCAGAGATATTCGCCCCAGACACCTGATCAGCTTGAACGCATCGGACCGGCTCAACATCTAACGGCTGGATTTTGCTGGCTCGCACGGCAGCCGGCCAGGCTACCTCGTTTGCGATCGTTCGATCAGAGGCCTCAATTTGAAGGCCACCGACGGAATCATTGGCTCGAATCGAGATGAAACCATCAGCATCAAATGCCGGCAGTTCGCCTGGCAGTGGAGACTTACCCCAGTGAACATTCCAACGCTGATGGTCGAAATAGGTTTTCGCCTTCCGCGGAACACTCAAGTAACAGAACAGAGCATAGTCATGTGCCAGGAGTGGCGCCAGATCAAGATCCACCAAGAGCTTCAACAAGGCTAGACTGCCGACCGAGTCTTCCTCCTCGCTGCCTGCGAAAATCACCAAGCGAACAGGGAGCTGTTCCTGCCGTTGCCCAACAAAGACCAAGCCTGGCACATATTCCTCATTCCGTAGCGAAGTCGGAAGGACCAAGATATTTTTGGACTCCGCTAGAAGATTTATTGACGGATTTAATCGGGTGGCGGTTGCAAAAGCTTGAGACGAAAACATTGGCAAAACCCTCCTGCTAGAGATGACAGCTTTGAAATTTTTGGTCGAGTTAACTGAGCCACTCTATGGCCAAGACGGGCTAATGTCTACTAGTTTAATATTCTTATCAGGGCTCGGTCCGACTTGATCCGTCGCCCATCAGATAGCGGCTGCTATAACCATATTGCTTAATTCATCGTCTCGAGGATAACTCACTCAACGACAGGATGATAACTAAGGCCGATGATCGCAACAGGTATGGACGTCGGCCTTCTTATTTTAGGTATCTTAACTAAAATTGGCGCCATTCTATCGGCGGATTTCTGCAAGATTCGGCCGCTCTCTTTCGTCGAATAGTGTGG